>Ga0208993_1000031_pt1 | contig 12918 bp, 10 predicted proteins | sample MedBloCAOM2_M3_FD_187847 | JGI IMG/M metagenome (GOLD analysis project Ga0208993, IMG submission 187847) | Forest soil microbial communities from El Dorado National Forest, California, USA - Mediterranean Blodgett CA OM2_M3 (SPAdes) (version 2) | ecosystem: Environmental > Terrestrial > Soil >...
CGCGCCGCCGGCGCGGCCGGCGACACCCGGCCGGATTCAAGCTGAGGCGCGGCTTGATATCCGGGTTGGTTTCCAGCCTGGCCCGTCAGCGCCGCCGCCACCACGGGACGGGTCGTCCACAAGTCCTTGACGAATTGCGAGACCGGTCCGGACTGTCCCTCGCTGTACAGACTGCTGAACAGCGGTCGCGCATCGGCCCGCGGTGCCGGCGCGGTCGCCGTGCCGTGCATGGACGCGGCGGCCGACATCGCGGCAGCCGCGAGCACGAGCGGCGGGCCGACCGCGGCGTTGCCCGCAACCGCATGGGTCGCCAGGCCGGACGGCGTGGCACGCGCGACATCGTAGCGGCCCACCAGCAAGCGGTAGACGCCGGCGACGCTGCGCGCCTGACCTTGGTGATCATAGAAGATCGATTTGTTGGCCCTTGCGGCGTTCGGAAAAACGGCGGCCGCGGTCTCATTGGGATTGCTGCCGGCGCGGTTGATCAGGCGGGCGGCGCCGGACGCGCCGAGGAAATGCGCCACGTAGAGCTCGCCCTCGGTCGGCGGCCGGCCGATCCGATCGGTCAGCAGCGCGGCATTCTGCTGCGTGAAGGCGCCGGCCATCGCCGCATTGGCGGCCGGATCGTCGCGCAGGCTGAAAATCTTGCGCCGCATCTCGGGGTCCGGAACCTCATGGCGCCCCGAGGGCGACTTGACGATCGCGTCGGCGTAGCGGCCATAACCGAGCGCCGGGCCGGCCTCCTTGAGGGTGGCGAGCCAGGTCTGATCGATGAATTGAAACAGGCCCTTGGCCGAGGAACTCGAAACCGCGGCATTCGGATCGAGGCCGGACTCGACCTGGGCGGTCGCCAGCAGATACTGGAAATTGGTGCCGGTCGCGCGCGCCGCAGTGCGGATCGCGCCGACCACGGCCGACCCCGCCCCTTGCGTCACTGGGTTGTCGATGGCCATTCAATCCGTCTCAGCCGTTCCGGGCGTTTCAGCCAGAACGGACCGCGCTCGTGTCGGCAGGCTCCGCTGCGACGCGTTTCTTCGCTGCTTTGCATCATTAGCAGATATGGTAAACGAGCCGTTAACGCGGGCACCGTCGCGGCGACGGCACCCCTGCCCGGCCCAGCAAGGGAGGATGAGATGTCCCAGGCAACCGCGGTCCGCCACAAGCGCGGAGGACTTTATTTCGAGGACTTCACCCCCGGCGAGCTGGTCGAGCACCGTTACACCCGGACGGTGACCCAGATGGACAACATGCTGTTCTCCAACATGACGCTCAATCCGCAGCCGCTCCACATCGACCGGCACTTCTGCGAGCAGGAAACCGAATGGGGCCAGCCGCTGATGAATTCGCTGTTCACCCTCGGCCTGATGATCGGCATTTCGGTCAGCGACCTCACGGTCGGGACCACCATCGCCAATCTCGGCATGCAGGAGGTCAAGTTTCCCCATCCGCTGTTCGAGGGCGACACCGTCCATTGCACCACCGAGACCATCGGCAAGCGCGAATCCAAGTCGCGCCCGGGCGCCGGGATCGTCGAGCTCCACCACCGCGCCTACAACCAGGACAACAAGCTGGTGGCCGAATGTCGCCGCCAGGCCTTCATACGCATGCGGCCGCAGTAACCATGCGTTCCTTCCTGTTCGTGCCCGCCGGCGGCGGCAGCAAGCTCGACAAGGCGATGGCGAGCGGCGCCGACGCGGTGATCGTCGATCTCGAGGACTCGATCGCGCCGGAGCGCAAGGCGCAGGCGCGCAGCCTGGCGGCTTCATTCCTGAAGGAAGCGGTCGGGCAGGCCGCGCGGCCGCGGCTGCTCGTGCGCATCAATGGCTTGCAGACCGGATTGGCCGATGCCGATCTCGACGCGGTGGTGCCGGCCCGGCCGGATGCCATCATGCTTCCGAAGGCGGAAGGCGGCGCCGCCGTCGTCCATGCCGACGCCAAGCTGGCGGCGCGCGAAGCGATCGCCGGCATTGTGGACGGGCACATCAAGATCGTGGCGATCGCGACCGAGACCGCGCAGGCGCTGTTTCTCGCCGGCACTTACCGGGGCTCGAGCGCACGGCTGAGCGGGCTGACCTGGGGGGCCGAAGATCTTTCCGCCGAGCTCGGCGCGGAAGCCAACCGCGACACCGAGGGGCGCTTTCTCGATCCCTACCGGCTCGCCCGCATTCTCTGTCTCGCGGGCGCCTCCGCGGCGCTTGTCCCGGCGATCGACACCGTCTATGTCGATTTCCGCAACGAGGCCGGGCTGCGGCGCGAATGCGAGGAGGCGCGGCGCGATGGATTCAGCGGCAAGATGGCGATCCATCCGGCGCAGATCGCGGTCATGAATGACGTGTTCACGCCCAAGCCCGAGGCGATCGCGCGCGCGCAGGCGATCATCGCCGCCTTCGCGGCGGCGCCGGGCGCGGGAGCGGTCGGAATCGGCGGGGTGATGTACGACCGGCCCCATTTGGCCCGGGCGAAGCAAGTGTTGGGGCGCGCCGGGGAGAACGGCGGGAGCTAGCGCATTCCTTCATGGTCGCGAAATTGAAAGATCGGACATTGTCCGGCGGGCCGGCTCAACGTGGTGCGGCTGCGCCGGATGTGGGCACGCGCCGCTTTCTCGGAAGGCATTGATCGCATCCGCAACGGCCGCTCTCAGGCGTCCGGCGCTTCTTTCTTCGCGCCGTAGACCTGCGCCGGATCGAACACCTTGTCGGCGTCGCGGAACTCGAGGCTGAGGCGGCCAAAATCGGTCTGCTTGAGCGGAACCGATCGGTAGAAGCAACTCGCCCGTCCGGTGTGGCAGGCGCCGGCGCCGGCCTGCTCCACTCTCAGCCATATGGCGTCCTGGTCGCAGTCGACCCGCATCTCGACGACGCGCTGGACGTGGCCGGAGGTCTCGCCCTTCTTCCACAGCTTCCGGCGCGAGCGGCTATAGAGCCAGGTCTCGCCCGTCGCGATGGTCTTTGCCAGCGCCTCCGGGTTCATGTGCGCCACCATCAGCAGGTCGTGAGTCCGGGCGTCGGTGACGACGCAGGTGATGAGGCCGTCGGCGTCGAATTTCGGCGCCAACACGCGGCCTTCCTCGACCTGCTCGGTCGTGGCCTGGGGAGCGAAGAGCGATGTGGTGGACACGGCACTCCTGGGGCTGGTATCCCGCGCAGGCGCTAGCGCGAGGGCCCGCGCACCAGCGTAATGAACCGCACTTGCTCGGCGGGATCATCGCGGAACAGGCCGGTGAACTGGCTCGTCACCGTCTTGGCGCCCGGCTTCTCGACGCCCCGCAGCGACATGCAGGTGTGCTCGGCCTCGAGCATGACCGCGACGCCGCGCGGCTTGAGCACCTCGTCGATCGCGGTGATGATCTGCGAGTTGAGATGCTCCTGCGTCTGCATGCGCCGCGCATAGACGTCGATCAGGCGGGCGATTTTCGAGAGGCCCACCACGCGCTCGACCGGCAGATAGGCGACATGCGCCCGTCCGACGAAGGGCATGATGTGATGCTCGCAATGCGAATAGAACGGGATGTCGCGGACCAGCACCAGGTCGTCATAGGTGCCGATCTCCGAGAATGTCCGGTCGAGCACCTCGACCGGCGAGGCATGGTATCCGCCGAACAGTTCGTCATAGGCCGCAACTACGCGCTTGGGCGTGTCGAGCAGGCCTTCGCGCGACGGATCATCGCCCGCATAGGCGAGCAGGACACGCACCGCGGCTTCCGCCTCGGTGCGCGACGGGCGGGTTCCGGCCGGTTGCGTCTCGGCACGGATATCGGCCGGCAAGGGCGTCGTGTCGTGCTTCTTGGTAACGGCGTCCATGACGGTCGCTCCGTTCGACCGGGGCCTCGGCGAAGCCGGGTTCCGGGGGTGTCACCGGGCGCGTCGTAGCGCCTCACGCATTAAGAACACCATACGGGAGGCGAGATCATCAAATTCGCCGAGCGCCGTATGTCGGCATTGCATAGCTCGTCTGGGACGTGGCCACGATCCGGCTGCGCAGGGCTTCCCGCCCCGGCTGCCGGACCCCTATATAGTTGTCCAGCACGCGCGAACAATCAACTCCCCCGCGAGCCGGGCCAGGACACCGCCATCAACATGCTGAACGACGTCTACAACAGTCGGATCCTGGAGCTGGCCGGCAATATTCCGCGCTTGGGGCGGCTGGCCGACCCGGACGCCACCGCGACCGCGCATTCCAAGCTCTGCGGCTCGACCGTCACGGTCGATCTCAAGATGGCAGACGGCAAGGTGACCGACTTCGCCCATGACGTGAAGGCCTGCGCGCTCGGCCAGGCATCGTCCTCGATCATGGCCCGCCATGTGGTCGGTGCGAGCGCCGAGGAGTTGCGCCGCCTGCGCGAGGACGTACGCAAGATGCTCAAGGAGAATGGCAGTCCGCCCGCCGACGGACGTTGGACCGACATCGCGGTGCTCGAGCCGGTGCGCGACTACAAGGCGCGCCATGCCTCCACCCTGCTCACCTTCGATGCGGTGGTGGCGGCCGTGAACGAGATCGAGCAGAAGCGCGGCGTCACATCCGCCGCATGAGCGCACTGGTCCCGCTCCCGGCTTGATCCGCGATGGAGCGCGGTTCTACCGGCTCAATGCCCGTCGGCGCGCGGCGGGCTGAGGTCGGCGCGGGTTTCCGTTCGCCCCGGCGGGGCGTCGCAGGCCGCGACGAGCCGCGGGAAGAGGCGCGCAAAGCCGGTATTGCCGATCCGGATCATTGTCCCGGGCGCGACCGAGCCCAGGGTCCGCACCGTGACCGAGTCGCTGGCCGCATCCGCAAAGGCCTTCACCAGGTCGGCCGTGACCGTGCCGCTCGCCAGCGTCTCAAGTTCGTGCGGCGTCGCGTTGACCCGGGACGACACGATCTCGAGCGATGTCGTCTTGCCTTCGATCCACAGATCGACCTGCTTGATCGAGGCAGCATCGCGTGCCGCATCCTGGCTGTCCGCACTGCGCCGCGTCTCCGCATAGGTCACCACATAGGTGCCGAGCGTGCGGCCGCAGGCCAATGCGACCTCGAAAATTCCGATTTTCTCGCCCTCGATGGTGAGCGGATGCCGGCGTACCAGCGCGGCGCGGCCTGCGCGTTCGGCCATCGCCCAGCCGCGCTCGCGATACTCGGTGCGGGCGCCCTCGTTCGCGGGCGGCGCGGCCGCGGGCGCATTGGCGCCCGAGGAGGTTGGCGCAGCATTGGCCGCGGGCGTGACCGCGACGACCGGCGCCTGGCCGATGCGATCCGGGCCGGTGTCGAGCCGGGTGCGCCGCAGCTCGTCGCGCGAGAGCATCCGCATCGGTTCCCAGGGCGGAATGCGCAGCGCGACTTCCAGGAGCTCCGCGCCACCGCCCATCTCCACCGTGTATTGCACCAGCTTGCCGATATCGCGCTGCACCAGCACGAGATCCTCGGCCGAATAATTGGCTGCGGCCGCGTCGTCGCGGCGGTCGCCCAGCCAGATCTGATGGACCAGCACGCGCGCCTCGGGCGGAACGAAGCGCCGCACGCCGCCGAGCAACACGAAGGGGCACATCGATTGGCATTCGGCCCGTGGCAGCACGGCGACGCGCCGGTTGCCCACGTCGCGTCCGACCTGCTCCCTGATCCGGCCGACCGTGGTCGTCATGCCGAGCGTGCGAATCGCCCGGCCGAGCCCGAGCGCGCCGAGTACGGAACCGCCTTTGGAGTCGAACACGATGGTGGCGCCGCGGATGTCGCGCTCGCGCGCCAAGGCGTCGAACTCGCGCGGCGTGTCGGCCGTGATCATCCCGCTCGCCGACACCAACAGGCGGCAATTGGATCCGCAGCTGTCAGCCGGGCCTTCCTGATATGCGGCAAACCGCATGGGCAGGGTCGATATATCGTCATGCTGTCGCGGCGCGCCGGACAGGACAGACAAGCTGCACACGGCGAGCACGAGCCCACCGCAAATGGATCGCAACATCCTAAGACCCCGTGCTGTCGCGACGCCCCCGCCCCGCTATTTTCCCCGGTGTGGTATCCCGGGGCGCGGTGCATTTTTAGTGCGAGCGTCACAACCCGACTCAGCAATTGTACCAGCCGATCCGTTGACGGCTAGTGTATTCCCGCAACACGGCGCGACGTTCGCGTCGTGCGGAGGTAGTTTCCGCAAAAAACCCGCTAACTTACGCTGGAAGGCGAGACATTGGCCCCTGGTCGAAACCTATGGTGCTCCATTCCGGCCAAAAAATGACGCGCTGCGGTAACGTGATTCGCGCCGGCCCGCGCCGGGTAGCCCGCGCTTTGGTGAAGCTTTATCGGCTGGTCCTGTCGCCCCTGATCGGGTTCCATTGCCGGCACCTGCCCACCTGCTCGCAGTATTCCGACGAGGCGCTGGAGCGATTCGGCCTCTGGGCAGGGGGCTGGATGACCCTGGCGCGACTTCTGCGCTGCCAGCCCTGGGGCACATCCGGCCTCGACTATGTGCCGGCGCGACTGCCGCCCGGCGCCCGCTGGTATGCGCCCTGGCGGTATGGGCGCTGGCGAGGCGTGAACCGGGTTCCCGCCTCGCCGCCGCCCGCGCCCTCCCCCTAGAGTTCCCCGGCCCGATCGGATTTCGGAGGCGTGTCAACGCTCCTGATCCGCCAGGGTCGCGATCCGGCGCGACGCCTCGGCCGACCCGTATTCGGCCGCCTTCTCGTACCAGGCGCGCGCCTGCGCGATGTCCGCTTTCACGCCGACCACATGCAGCTGCTTGTGCACGGCCGGGTCATAGGTCGCCGCCAGCGAATAGGTGGCGCGCGGATCGCGGGCCTCGGCGGCGCGCGCCAGCACCAGGCGGGCAGCCGCGAGATCGCCCTGGGCCAGATAATCCTCGCCACGTTTGACCAGCCGCTCGACCTCGCCGGCATCGAGCACCCGCTGATCCGGCGCATCGATCGGCGCCGCGCGGACCGACACGGTCGCGACATGCGCCGGTGCCGCCGCGACATTGTTCGTGCCGTTGAGGTCCCCGACGCGGTCGGGCACCTTCGCGCCCCGTTCGGAACTGGCCGCGTCGGTTGACGGCGACGCCTTCTTGGGCGCCGGCGCGGCGGTTTCGCTCGGAACCACCATCCCGAGCGAAACCGGAAACGGAATGACGCCGATCAGCAGCATGGCGACCGCGGCGGCGGCGCAGCCGGCCACCATCAGGCGCGCCACCATCCCGAGCGCGAGGCCGACGGGATCGCCCGCCGCCTGGACGGCGGCCGGCTGGGGATCGGGCGAGTGGCGTTGCATCAGTCTTCTTAGAACGGCATCGTCGTCGGGCAGATCGAGGTTGCGCGGGGACGACGCGGCCGGTGGAGCACCCGGCGCGAGCGTGAGGTGCGGCGCGGCCGGCAACCGCAGCGTCACGACCTTGCCCGGGTGCGCGTGGCCCTCGCGGACCCATTTCGGAGCGTAGGGCGAGGGCTCGCCCTCGAAGGCGGGCAGCCACGGATCAAGGGCGCTTTCGGCAGGCCCGCTCCACAGACCCTCATCCTCATCCGCACGGACGGGCTCGCGGAAAATTGTTCCGGCCATGACGATCTCCATCCTGGCGGCGCTCACGCGCCACTCGAATCCAACGGTGCTTACGCGCCACGCGCACTCCACGGCTTCACACGGCACGCGCACGCTGCGGCGCTCATGCGCCGCTTGCACCCCACGGCGCTTACGCGCCGCCCGCACTCCACCGGCGCTTGCGCGCCGCCCGCACTCAACGGCGCTCGCGCGCCTGCTGCCACTGCATAAAATCCTGAAACAGCCGCTCGCGTTCTTCAGGCGTTCCCGCCCGCGCCTGACGCGCGCTCACGAAGTGCTCGAACTGCTCGCGCGCGGCCGCGCTCGGCTCGCGGTGGTCGCGCAGCCAATCCTCCGCGGCGCCGAATCTCGTCCAGCCCGGCAGCGTCGCGGCGACGTTGACCTCGCGCCATTTCGGGTGGTGCGGCGGCGCCTGCAGCTTGGCGAGCCGCGGGAAGAACGCGTCGACGAATTTTTCGATTTTCTGGTAGCGATCGCTGTCCTTGGGCCAGTTATAGGCGATCAGGACCGACCCGACCGCGAGCGTCTCGACCCGGCGACCGGGCTCGATCAATCCGGGATAGTCCTCGTTCGACAGGATGGCGGGCAGGAAATCCTCGCGCAGCTGTTTGACGAAGGGCACCGGCAACAATCGGAAACCGGCCGACATCAGGGCCACCGCGGGGACCGGCTTGCCGCCGATCACGATGGTCGCGTCGATGTCGCCGGATCGAAGTCCCTCGATCGCGGCCCGTTCGGTCATGTTGACCTCGCGCACCGCGATGCCGAGACGGGTGAAAACATCGCGGGCGATGCTCTGGGTGCCGCTGCCGGTCTCGCCGAGATTGACCGTCCGTCCCGCAAGATGCTGGATCGAGGCGACGCCGGCATCGGCCCGCACCACCAGATGCATCTCTTCATTGAACAGCTTGGCGAGATACACGATCTTGTCGTCGATCGCGCCGATCTCGCCGCTCTGGCGCATGCGGGCGAGCAGGCTGGGTTGCGTGATGGCGAGATCGGCGCCCTTCATGAAGCGCAGATCGCGGATGTTGCGGCCGCCGCCCGCCCCGACCATCGGCATGATGCGCAGATTGTCGCCGTCGTCGAGCACCAGGGACAGCTCGTGAGCGATCGCCAGATCGGTGGACCCGAGCTCGCCCGCGATGACCGAAACCGTGTTGTTGTTGATTCGCTCGCTGAGGGCCGCGGCCGGGTCGTTGGTGGCGGCGGGCTTCTCGACCGCTCGTCTCTCGACCACGGGTTTCTCGACCCCGGCGCGCACTTTCTTGCGCGCCGCCTTGGAGGCGCGCGCGACTTTTTTGAGTCGCGCCGTCTGGGTGTGGGCCGCTTGCCGGGACGGCGCTTTGCGTTGGGTTGCGATTAGGGGCTGCGCGGGGGCGACATGCCTTTTGGCCGCCGGGGCGAGCGGCTTGGTCGCCGGTGCGGCCTGGGCGCGCAACTCAGCGCCCCCGAAGCCGATCATCAGGGCCGCGCACAGCATCACGCAGCCGCGATAAATCCGCTCAGACGTCAGCGCCGGCCGCGCGCCATCCATGATTTCCCCCGTAAACGCGACGGTCAGCCGGCACGCCCCATCGGACGTTCATGCGGCATTCCGGCCTCGCGCAACAACCACCCGATCTGGACGGGGCGCCGGGCGCTCCCCTTGCACGCTTGATACATCGAGCAAATTGGACGGGGTTGATAGTTGGCAGGCAATTTGACGTCAGTGCGGCCACGGTGAGGCATTTTCGCCCAGATTGCCCGGTCGGACCGCGATTTACGGCCGCCGAACCGCTCCGAGCCGCCAAATTCTTGCCGGTTGGCGCGTCAATGCGATCGGGCGCGGCGTCGGCGCCGAATCACGCGCTCAAACGCAAGCCGATCGCGAATCGGAGGTTACGGGTTTTTCGATTCGCTTCCCGCGCTCGCCGGGGAAAAAGTTCCCTCGGCACGCCCCTGAACGCCGCTATCGGCCCGGGCCACGGGCTCGCGGGTTTGCGCGGGCAGAGACGCCGCGCGTTCATCCGCTGCCCCTCGATCAGCGACCGCAGGGTCATTGCCGCATCGGCGCAGCAGGGAGACAAACGACGGACCGGAGGTCTGCGCGATCAGCTTGGCGAAACGCGGCGCCGCCGAAACGGGCGCCGGTGCCGACGATTCGGCGGTCTCGACGATGAGGGCCGCGTCCGTGAGCACCGATAGCGGCAAGTCGGCACTGCGGACCTCGAGCGGCGGCTTGTCGCCGCTTTGCGCAACGGCGACGCCAAGCGGGAGCGGGAAATCCTTGCCGCTTGCGCTCACCCGTAATGGAATCGACAGGCTCGCCCTGTCGGCGTCGAGCTCACGGGCGATCTGGAACCGGATCGTTTTGGTGTTCCTGCAGGCCAGGCGCAGCACCGTCTTGCGAAATACGCCCGCTGCGGGATCCCTCGCCTCGATCACCTTCATGGCGCTTCCGCCCGTCGGCTGGTCGACGAACCACCACGCACCTTCCACGGAATCGCGCCGATCAATGCCGAACGCGGCGAGCTCGCCGCGCGACAGGAAGCGGAGGCGATCATTCTCGATTTCTCGCGCGGCGGCGAGAAGGCCGGGGGAGATTCCCATTTCCCTCAGATAGACCGCGATCCGGTCATAGCCCGCCTGCAGGGCCATGCGGATGGCCGCCGGCGATGCCTTTGTGGGCACCCGCGTCACATGCCCCGATTCGTCCGTGCGCTTGAGCGAGAAAGAGATCGAGGATGAATGGATGCCGAGCTGAATGCCGGCCCCGATGTTGCGGACCGCGGCGCCCGCCACGGCGTAGACGCAGGAAGAATTGCACATGGTCCGGGAGGTATCGAGCTGGGCTACCAGATCGCGGCCGGAACGTTTCAACTTGTCGCAAGCCTGTTCGCGCGCCTGCCGCGGATCGCAACCTTGCGGCACCGTCCAGCCGACGCCCGCGGTCAGGCCGCGCTCGCGCATCAAACGGCCGATCCCGAGCCCCGCCGTGATCGATCCCCCCGGGGAATGGAAGAAGATCGGCAGCTTGCGGCCGCCGAGCTTTTTCAGCAACGCCCGCAGACGGCCATCGGCGCCGGGATCGAAAGTGCCATCGGCGGCGATCCATTCCTGGCATCCGGGACCGCATGCATTCGGCTCGCCCTTGGCAAGAAAGAACACGATGGGCGGCGGCAGCGACGCGGACTTGGTCTGGGTCGGCTTGGTCTCGGTCGGCTTGGTCTCGGTCGAAACGGGCTTGCCCGACGCCGAAGCCATCGACGGGCCGGCCGAGGCAGCGGCCGGCAGGCCAAGCACGGCCAGAAGAACGAGAAGGCGGAACGTCATGGGGCGGGTCGCAGCCTGATCGGATTGACGACGCCAAGGCTAGCAGGACGCAACTTGGGGCTTCAATACCTCAGTTGGAATTCGCCATGGCGTGGTGAATCGCGGCTCCTCCAAATCCCGCCGGCGACCTGTTGCCTGGCGCAGACCGCTGCGTTATCTCCTGCGCGACGCTTACCTGCGTTCGTAGGCAGCGAGTGAGCAACAGGAGTGCATGATGGTCGCGCTGACCTTTCCCGACGGCGCCCGCCGCGAATATCCCGACAACATCACCGGCCTCGACATCGCGAAGGGCATTTCCCCCTCGCTCGCCAAGCGCACGGTCGCGATGGCGCTCGACGGCACGGTCGTCGATCTCGCCGATCCCATCAGGAAAGACGCCGAGATCGAATTCCTCACCCGGGAGGATCCGCGCGCGCTCGAGCTGATCCGTCACGACTGCGCGCATGTGCTGGCCGAAGCGGTGCAGACGCTGTGGCCCGGCACGCAGGTCACCATCGGGCCGGTCATCGAGAACGGATTCTATTACGATTTCTTCCGCAACCAGCCGTTCACGCCGGAGGATTTCGCCGCGATCGAGAAGAAGATGCGCGAGATCATCGCGCGCGACAAACCCTTCACCAAGGAAGTGTGGTCGCGCGACCAGACCAAGAAGGTTTTTGGCGACAAGGGCGAGCTGTTCAAGGTCGAGCTGGTGGACGCGATCCCGGCCGACCAGGAGATCAAGATCTACAAGCAGGGCGACTGGTTCGACCTCTGCCGCGGCCCCCACATGACCTCGACCGCGAAGATCGGGAACGCCTTCAAGCTCATGAAGGTGGCCGGCGCCTATTGGCGCGGGGATGCACGCAATCCCATGCTCACCCGCATCTACGGCACCGCCTTCGCCAAGCAAGAGGAGCTCGACGCCTATCTCAAGCAGATCGAGGAGGCCGAGAAGCGCGACCACCGGCGGCTCGGGCGCGAGATGGACCTCTTTCATTTCCAGGAGGAGGCGCCGGGCTCGGTGTTCTGGCACCCCAAGGGCTGGAGCCTGTTTCAGACGCTGGAAAACTATATCCGCCGCCGCCAGCAGGATTTCGGATTCGTCGAGGTGAACTCGCCGCAGCTCATGGACAGGGAGCTGTGGGTCACCACCGGCCACATCCCGACCTACAACGACATGATGTTCTTGACCGCCAAGCGCGAAGAGGACGATCGCGTCTACGCCATCAAGCCGATGAACTGTCCCGGCCACGTGCAGATCTTCAAGAACGGCCTCAAGTCCTATCGCGACCTGCCGCTGAAGCTCGCCGAGTTCGGCAAGGTCCACCGCTTCGAGCCCTCGGGCGCCCTGCACGGGCTGTTGCGCGTGCGCGCCTTCACGCAGGACGACGCGCATATCTTCATCACCGAAAGCCAGATCGCGGAGGAGGCTCTCAGGGTCAATGACCAGATCCTGTCGATCTATGGCGACTTCGGCTTTGACGACGTGCACATCAAATTCTCCGACCGGCCCGACAAACGCATCGGCGACGATGCGGTCTGGGACAAGGCGGAAGGCGCCTTGAGGGCCGCCCTCGAGGCGTCGGGCCGGCCGTGGACGCTGAACAAGGGCGAAGGGGCCTTCTATGGGCCCAAGCTCGAATATGTGCTGCGCGACGCGATCGGCCGGGATTGGCAATGCGGCACCGTGCAGGTCGATCTCAACATGCCGGGCCGTCTCGGCGCCTTCTATATCGACGAGCATTCCAACAAGGTCACGCCGGTGATGCTTCACCGCGCCATGTTTGGATCGCTGGAGCGCTTTACCGGCATCCTGATCGAGCATTATGCCGGCCATCTGCCGCTTTGGCTGTCGCCCGTGCAGGCGGTCGTCGCCACCATCACGTCGGACGCCGACGACTACGCGCGCGAGGTCATCGCCCATGCGCGCCGCCTGGGATTGCGGGTGGAGGGCGACCTGCGCAACGAGAAGATCAACTACAAGGTCCGCGAGCACTCGCTCGCCAAGGTCCCGGTGCTGCTGGTGGTCGGCAAGAACGAGGCCGCCGGGCGCAGCGTGTCGATCCGCCGGCTCGGCCGGGAAGGCCAACAGGTCACGGAGCTCGATGC
>Ga0208993_1000032_pt1 | contig 12617 bp, 14 predicted proteins | sample MedBloCAOM2_M3_FD_187847 | JGI IMG/M metagenome (GOLD analysis project Ga0208993, IMG submission 187847) | Forest soil microbial communities from El Dorado National Forest, California, USA - Mediterranean Blodgett CA OM2_M3 (SPAdes) (version 2) | ecosystem: Environmental > Terrestrial > Soil >...
AGGACGAGGACCTTTGCCTGCATTGCGGATTGTGCGCGGAACGCTGCCCGACCGGCGCCTGGGATATGCAGAAATTCCTCTTCGATACGGCGAAGGCGGGCTGCCATGTCTAAGCCGATCAAGGCCACGAACGATTTCGTCGTCAAATTCGCCAATGTGAACGGCTCGGGCTCCGCGTCGGCGAACGAATTGTTCGCGCGTTCCATCCTGCGCATGGGCGTGCCGGTGGCGACGCGCAATATTTTCCCCTCGAACATTCAAGGCCTGCCCACCTGGTTCGAGGTTCGGGTCTCGGGCAAAGGTTGGGTCGGGCGGCGCGGCGGCTGCGGCACGCCACTGTCCTGAACGCGCCAGATGGCGCCGCCGGTCGCCCAAACGGCCTCCCCGGCCCGACCCGCGGTTGTCGCCATCAAGGCGATTGCGGCCGCACGGGCGCCGAGCGCGACATATCGGGCGATCGGTCTCGCGTCGGGTCGCGCGCCGGTCATGGATGGTTCTCGTGTCCTTGGCGGTCGTCGACGACACGCATGGCGATCGGACGGCCCGCGACGGCGCCGCCCATTGCGGCGCTGAATGGCAGCGGCGTGCAACGCGCCAGCGCCTCCGCGATGGCGTGCCGATACACCTGCTTGGTCTCGTCGCCGACGCCCGGCGTCGTATAGGTCACGCGCGGCTCGCCGATGATCTCGCCGTTGCGTTTGAAAGCGAAGCGCACGGACATTTGCATATCCGATCGGGCGTGGTCCTCATCGGGCGGCTGCCAGCACGCGCGCAAGGCCGCGAACATGCCGGCGATGGTATCAATCGGATGGTCGGATTCGACCGGCTTGCCCTCGTGCCATTGGGTGCTGTCGATCGTCAGTTGCAGGTTCTCGCCTAGCGGAAACGGATACTCCGGAAAACAGGGCCCGCGATGAAACACGCTGCAGACCGTCGGTGCGCAGGGGTGGCGGCTGAAGACGCTGCAGACCACGTCGCCGAACTGTCCGACATGTGCGGCGTGCCCGATCCGTCCGACATGCCCCCCCTGCACGACATGCCCGAGGTGCCCGTCGCGCGCCGAGGCGGGTGCGCAGGCTAACAACCAGGCAAATCCGCCGGCGAGGGCGTATCGTGCAAGCCGTCTCACTTGGCGTCGGCCGCCACCTGAACCTTGGTCATCTTGTCCGGATTCTGGACGGGCTCGCCTTTCTTGATCTTGTCGACCACATCCATGCCGGCCGCGACCTCGCCGATCACCGTGTACTGACCGTTCAGCGCCGGACCATCGGCATACATGATGAAGAACTGGCTGTTGGCGGAGTTGTTGTTGCCGCCCTTGCGCGCCATGCCGACGATGCCGCGCTTGTAAGGCACGTTGGAGAACTCGGCCTGCAGGTCCGGATATTTCGAGCCGCCGGTGCCGTTGCCGTTCTGGCCGTCGCCGGTCTGCGCCATGAATCCGGCAATCACCCGGTGAAACGGCACGTTGTCGTAGAACTTCTCGCGCGCCAGCGTCTTGATGCGCTCGGCATGCTTGGGCGCGATGTCGTTGCGCAGCTTGATGATGATGCGGCCCTGCGTGGTGTCGATCAGGAGGGTGTTTTCGGGGTCGAGCCCGGCGGGCAGCTTCTGCTGGGCGAGCGCGGGAGCGACGCAGAACAGCGCCACGACGACGGCGATAACGCGAATCATGGAGACTCCTCTTTGATACGTCGCGGGTAAGGGTCAGGCGCCGGACGTGGTGCCGGATTTGGGCTTGCCGGCGAATTTGGCCTTGAGCCGGGCCGCGACCGATGCGGGCACGAAAGCCGATACGTCGCCGCCCATGCCGGCAATCTGGCGCACCAAAGTGGCGGTGATCGGGCGGACCAGCGGCGAGGCCGGCAGGAACACCGTCTGCACCTCCGGCATCATGGCCCCGTTCATGCCGGCCATGTGCATCTCGTAGTCGAAGTCGGTGCCGTCCCGCAGCCCGCGGATCAGCAGGGTCGCGCCGGCCCGGCGCGCGGCCGTGACCGCGAGATCGTCGAAGGTCACCGCGGAAAACTCGCAGCCGGCCGCCTTGGCGATCGGCGCGCAGGTCTCGCCCAGCATGGCCAGCCGGTCGTCGGCCGAAAACAGCGGCGCCTTGCCGGGATGCACGCCGATCGCGAGCACCAGGCGGTCGGCCAGCCGCGCGGCCTGCCGGACCACGTCGACATGGCCATTGGTGACCGGGTCGAACGACCCGGCGTAAAGCGCGATCCGCGACATGAGGCGGGTCTACCCCGGCCTCCCCCTGTCCCGCAAGGCCGGCCGGCGCTCCCGGGCGCCGGCGGTAACCGCGCGATGAGAAAAATTTTCGTTTCCCTGAACCTGTGGCCGCCCCGGTGCGACCAATGAACGGATGGACCGCATAACGGTCTACGGGCGCGAACCAGGGGTGGGGGTCATGATCAAGTTCGTTGCAGCCATTTTCGCAGCCGCATTGCTGGCCGGCCTGACCGTCACGGTCGTCCCGGGCCTGAGCTCCAAGGTCGAAGCCCACAGCATGGCCGCCAAGGGCGACCGCCTCGACCTCAAGACCTACGGCGCCGCCTGCTCGGCGCGCGCCTGGCCGCATTTCGAGACGACCTGCCTGCGCGACACCACCTCGCCGACCCGCGAGGCGCGGCCGGTCCGCTTCGTCTCCACCGACCGCCTGCCCGACTTGCGCGGCGCCGCGAAGGTCCGCTGAAGCCCGAAGACCCGGACCGGCATGGCGAGCCCAAACTGCTCCCAAATGCTATGCTGGCCGGCATGATCCGGCTCACGCCCATCCTGATTCTTGCCGGCCTTGTGGTTGGCCTCGCGTCGGGGCCGACGGCGGCCCAAATCCCCCCAAGCCAGTCCGAGCTGGCGGTCTATGCCGGCCTGCATGCCGCCGCCGCCAAGGGTGACGTCGCCGAGATCGAGCAGCTCATCCGGGACGGCGAGAAGCCCAACCTGCAGGATTCCCGCAGCCGGACCCCGCTGCATGTCGCGGCCCATCTCGGGCGCCACGACGCCGCCAGGACGCTGCTACGGCTCGGCGCCAACCCGAACGCGATGGACAACCAGCGCTACGACATCATCACCATCGCGGCGGTGAAGAACGATCTCGAGATGCTCCGGATCGCGCTCGAGCACGGCGGCAATCCGCGCGCCATCACCAGCCCCTATGAGGGAACCGCGCTGATCGCCGCCGCGCATCGCGGTCACGTCGAGGCCGTGCGCATGCTGATCGCGGCCGGCGCGCCGCTCGACCACGTCAACAATCTGGGATGGACCGCGCTGCTCGAGGCCGTCGTGCTCGGCAATGGCGGCGGGAATCACACCGCGATCGTCGAGGCGCTGGCGAAGGCCGGCGCCGATCCCAACGTGGCAGACCGCCAGCGCATGACGGCGCTCGCCCATGCGCGCGCGCGCCGCTATGGCGACATGATCCGGATCCTTGAGGCCGCCGGCGGCCTGTGAAGCCGCGACGAAAGCCCACGTCGCCGGCGCCATTCGGTGCCCTGACAGCGCGCCGCGCCCCGATATATGCTGGCGGTCGACGTCTTCCACCTGCCACCAGGAGCCCAGTCATGAGGCGGATCGCGGCGGCGCTTGCGATGATCGCGACGGTGGGATGGAGCGCGGCGGTTCAGGCGCAATCCTATCCGGCGCGCCCGGTGCGCCTGATCGTGCCGTTTCCGGCCGGCGGGCCGGTCGACGTGATGGGCCGCCTGATCGCCCAAAGCCTGTCCGGAACGCTCGGCCAGCAGGTCATGGTCGACAACCGGCCGGGCGCCGGCAGCACGCTCGCGGGCCGCGAGGCGGCGCGCGCGGAGCCCGATGGCTATACGCTCCTGCTCGGCAGCGCGGCCACGCTCGCGATCGGCCCGGCGCTGTTCAAGAATATCGGCTACGACCCGATCAAGAGCTTTACTCCGGTCGCCTTCATGTCGAGCGTGCCCTATGTGATGGTGGCCGGGCCGAAGGCGCCGGCAAGCACCGTGAAAGACGTTATCGTCTATGCCAAGGCCAATCCGGGAAAACTGAATCTGGGCGTTCCCAACGGGGCACCGCCGCATATGCTGGCGGCGTGGTTCCGCGACGCGACCGCGACCGACATCGTGGTGGTCCCCTATAAGGGCGCCGCGACCGTCATCACCGATCTCATCGGCGGCCAGATCGATCTCGGCTTCGAGACCACGTCCGTCACCCTCTCGCATCTGCACGAAGGCACGATCCGCCCGCTCGGCGTCGCCGCCCCTCAACGCCTGCCGGCGCTGCCCGCGGTGCCGACCATGATCGAGAGCGGGGTCAAGGATTTCGTCGCGACCTCCTGGACCGGAATCCTCGCCCCCACCGGCACGCCGCCCGAGATCGTCGCCCGGCTCAACGCCGCCATCAATGCGGGCCTGAATTCGCCCGACATGCAGGCGCGGTTCCGGCAGCTCAATGCCGAAACAAAACCGGGAACGCCGCAGGATTTCGCCGACTTCATCGCGGCGGAGAGCCCGAAATGGACCGCGATGGCGCAGCTCTCCGGCGCCAAGCCCGAATAAGCGGCATGCGCGGATTTTTTGCAGCCATCGCCATTGCGGCCGTCGCGGCGGCGAACCCCGCGGCCGCCCAGCCTTATCCCAACCGCCCGATCAAGCTGATCGTGCCGTTTCCGCCCGGCGGGCCGGTCGACGTGATGGCGCGCCTGGTGGCGCAGCGGCTGTCGCAAATCCTCGGGCCGATCATCATCGACAACCGCCCGGGCGCGGGCGGCACGATCGGCGCGAAGTCCGCCGCCGCCGCCGATCCGGACGGCTACACGCTCTTGTTCGGGTCGTCGACCACGCTGGCGGCGAGCCCGGCGCTCTACAAGAACCTGGGCTATGACCCGATCGCGAGCTTCGCCCCGGTTGCGATGATATCGAGCGTCCCCTTCGCGCTGGTGGTGGCGCCGGCGTTTCCGGCGCGCACCGTGCAGGAGCTCGTCGCCTATGCGAAACGCAATCCCGGCAAGGTCAATTTCGGCGCGCCGACCGGCACCTTGCCGCATCTGACGGCCGCGATGTTCCGCGCCGCCGCCGTGATCGACATCGTGCATATCCCCTACCGGGGCGCCGCCAATGCGGTCACCGACATGCTGACCGGACAGATCGACATGGCGTTCGAGCCGACCTCGGTGCTGCTCGGCCACATCAGCGACGGCAAGCTGCGCCCGCTCGCCGTCACCGGCCCGACGCGCAACGCCGAGCTCGCGGATGTGCCGACCATGATCGAGAGTGGATTCCCCGGCTTCGTATCGCTGTCATGGAGCGGGATCGTGGCCCCGGCCGGCACGCCGGCCGAGATCGTGCGGACCCTCAATGCGGCGGTGAATGCCGGCATCGGGGCGGCCGACACGCGCGCGAGCCTCGCCAAGATGGGCGCCGAGCCGAAAGCCGGAACGATCGAGGATTTTGCGGCGCTGCTCGCCGCCGAGGCGCCGAAATGGGCCGCCGTGGTGAAGGCGGCGGGCATCAAGATCGAGTGAGAGTGGCAATCACGAGCGATCAACTTGACAACCGCTTGCAATTAATGAGCCCCGTCATCCTGAGGTGCTCGGCCGAAGGCCGAGCCTCGAAGGATGATCGGCCCGGAAGCCCCCGTCCTATCGGAATCATCATGGGCGCATTCGTCTACATGCTGCGTTGCTCCGACGGATCGTTCTACGTTGGGAGCGCGACCGGTGCCGACCTTTCGCCGCGCATCGACCAGCACAACGCGGGCGCGTTTCCCGACAGCTACACATGGACGCGCCGCCCGGTAACCCTGATCTGGTCCGAACATTTCGATCGCATCACTGATGCAATTGCGGCGGAGCGTCAGATCAAAGGATGGAGTCGGGCGAAGAAGACCGCTCTTGCAAATGGCGAATGGGATAAAGTGAGGCGGCTGGCGAAGCGCCGGGGCGGACGTTCCGCCGATTGACCAGTGCTCAAAATCGTCGTGGGGATGGCCCTCGGCCGTCGTCCTTCGAGGCTCGGCCTTCGGCCGAGCGCCTCAGGATGACGGGACTAAGACAGGGATGACCGGGCGAGATCGCGCCAACCGCCTCACCCGCCGCCGTTGGTGTCGCCCTCGTCGCTCAGCCGCTCGACCGAGACCACGCGCTCGCCTTCGGCGGTGTCGAACACGATCACGCCCTGGGTCGCGCGGCCGGCGACGCGGATGCCGTCGACCGGGCAGCGGATGAGCTGGCCCCCATCGGTGACCAGCATGATCTGGTCGTTCTCGTCGATCGGGAAGGACGCCACGATGCGGCCGTTGCGGCCGGTCACCGCCATGGCGACGATGCCTTTGCCGCCGCGGCCGGTGGTGCGGTACTCGTAGGACGAGGTGCGCTTGCCAAACCCGTTCTCGGTGAGCGTGAGCACGAACTGCTCGGCCGCCGACATGTCGACATAGCGTTTCTCGCCGAGCTCGATCGCGTGCGTCGCCTCCTCGGCGTCGATTGCCGCCTCGTCCTCGTCGCCGCCGCGCCGCACCGCGGCGGCGCGCTTGAGATAGGCCGCGCGCTCGTCGGCGCTGGCGTCGAGATGATGCAGGATCGACAGCGAGATCACCTTGTCGCCCTCCTCCAGCGCGAGGCCGCGCACCCCCATCGAGGTGCGGCCCTGGAACACGCGCACGTCGGTGACCGGGAAACGGATGCACTGGCCGCCCGCGCTGGTCAGCAGCACGTCGTCGCGCTCGGTGCAGATCTGGACGTCGACGATCGCCTCGCCCTCGGCGAGCTTCATGGCGATGATGCCGGAGCGCCGCACGTCGACGAAGTCGGACAGCTTGTTGCGCCGCACCGTGCCGCTCGTGGTGGCGAACATCACGTCGAGATTCGCCCAGGTCTTCTCGTCCTCGGGCAGCGGCATGATGGTGGTGATGTTCTCGCCCTGCGCGAGCGGCAGGATATTGATCAGGGCCTTGCCGCGCGCCTGCGGCGCCGCCGCCGGCAGCCGCCAGACCTTTTCCTTGTAGACCTGGCCGCGCGAGGAGAAGAACAGAACCGGCGTATGGGTGTTGGCGACGAACAGCCGCGCGACGAAATCCTCCTCGCGCGTCTGCATGCCGGCGCGGCCCTTGCCGCCGCGCTTCTGCGCCCGGTAGGTCGAGAGCGGCACCCGCTTGACGTAACCCAGATGCGACACGGTCACGACCATGTCCTCGCGCTGGATCAGGTCCTCGTCCTCCATCTCGCCTTCCTGGTCGATGATGACCGTGCGGCGCGGGGTGGCGAACTCGTCCTTGACCGCCTTGAGCTCGTCCTTGACGATCGTCTGGATGCGGGCGCGCGAGCGCAGGATAGCCAGATAATCCTGGATTTCGGCCGCGAGCTTGTCGAGCTCCTCCTTGATCTCTTCGCGTCCGAGCGCGGTCAGGCGCTGCAGTCGCAGGTCGAGGATCGCCTTGGCCTGCTCGGCGGACAGCCGCGCGGTGCCGGCCGACGACACCTTGTGGCGCGGATCGTCGATCAGCTCGATCAGCGAGACGGCGGTCGTCGCCGGCCATTCGCGCGCCATCAGGGCTTCGCGCGCCGCATTGGGGTCCGGGGCGGCACGGATGAGCCGGATCACCTCGTCGATATTGGCGACCGCGATGGCGAGCCCGACCAGCACATGGGCGCGGTCGCGCGCCTTGCTGAGCAGATACTTCGTGCGCCGCGAGACCACTTCCTCGCGGAACGCGATGAAGGCCACCAGCATGTCCTTGAGGGTCATCACCAGCGGGCGTCCGCCGTCGAGCGCCACCATGTTGGCGCCGAAGGTCGATTGCAGCGGCGTGAAGCGGTAGAGCTGGTTGAGCACCACGTCCGGCATGGCCTCGCGCTTGAGCTCGACCACCACCCGGAAGCCGTCGCGGTCGGATTCGTCGCGCAGATCGGCGATGCCTTCGATCTTCTTCTCGCGCACCAGCTCGGCGATCCGCTCGACCATGCTGGCCTTGTTCACCTGGTAGGGGATCTCCGAGATGATGATCGCCTCGCGCTCCTTGCGCACGGTCTGGAACTCGACCTTGCCGCGCATCACGATGGAGCCGCGGCCGAGGTGATAGGCGGCGCGGATGCCCTGCCGTCCCAGGATGGTGCCGCCGGTCGGAAAATCCGGCCCCGGAATGATGCTGATCAAATCGTCGATGCCGAGCGCGGGATCGTCGATCAGCGCCATGCAGGCGTCGATGATCTCGCCGAGATTGTGCGGCGGGATATTGGTCGCCATGCCGACCGCGATGCCGCCGGCGCCATTGGCCAGCAGATTCGGGAAGCGCGCCGGCAGCACCACCGGCTCCCGCTCGTTGCCGTCATAGTTGGGCTGAAAATCGACCGTGTCCTTGTCGATGTCCTCGAGCAGCGCCATCGCGGGCTGCGCGAGCCGGCACTCGGTGTACCGCATGGCGGCGGGCGGATCGCCGTCCACGGAGCCGAAGTTGCCCTGCCCGTCGATGAGCGGCAGGCGCATCGAAAAGTCCTGCGCCATGCGCACGAGCGCATCGTAGATCGCGGAGTCGCCGTGCGGGTGATATTTGCCCATCACGTCGCCGACGACGCGCGCGGATTTGACGTATTTCTTGTCGGGCAGATGCCCGTTCTCGTGCATCGAGAACAGGATGCGGCGATGCACCGGCTTGAGGCCGTCGCGCACGTCGGGCAGCGCGCGCGACACGATCACGCTCATGGCGTAATCGAGATACGAGCGCTTCATTTCATCCGTGATCGAGACGGGACGAACGTCCGAGGGACCGTGGTCGCCGGGCGGGGTATTTTCGGTGTCAGCCAATGATGATGCCTTCGCGAATCTGAGAGAATTTATTAGCGGATTTGGGGCCGCAAAGCCAACCCAAAAGGGGGCCGGGCGGGCTAATATTCCAACATTATTTCAAGACGTTATGGCCCCCTGCCCGACCCGCATCGCGGGCCTGCCATGATCGCTCCCGGAAGGCCCGCAAGGGCGGTGCGGAAGCGGTCGTTGACCGGCCATCGGCGCCCCTATACGCCCCCGCCATGCCAATCGACGTCATCGTGTCCGCCTTCGTGACCCTCCTCGTGGTGGTCGACCCGATCGGGCTGGCGCCGGCCTTTCTGGCCGTCACCGACGGCCTGTCGGCGAGCGCAAGGCGGCAGGTCGCGTGGCGCGCCAGCGTGACCGCGGCGGTCATTTTGGCCGGCGCCGCCCTGGGCGGCGACTGGCTGCTGGCCGAGCTCGGCATTTCGCTCACGGCCTTCCGCATCGCGGGCGGACTGCTGCTGTTCTCGATCGCCTTCGAGATGGTGTTCGGCGTGCGCATCGAGCGCCAGTCGAAGGCCGCCGAGCAGGCGATCGAGGAGCATGTCCGCCATATCGCGACCTTTCCGCTCGCCGTCCCGCTGATGGCCGGGCCGGGCGCGATCACCGCCACCCTGCTGCTGGCCGGCCGCGCCAACCATCATCCGCAGGCGCTCGCGGTCCTGATCGGGGTGATCTGCGTGGTCTGCGCGATCTGCTTCGCCGTCTTCCTGGTGGCCCGCCCGATCTCGCGGATTCTCGGCATCACCGGCAATGTGGTCCTGTCGCGGCTGCTTGGCGTGCTGCTGGCGGCGCTCGCCGTCCAATATGTCATCGACGGCATTCGCGCCGCGATGGCAGGCTAGCCGGCCGGCCTGCCGATCATCACGGTCCGAACGCCACCGCATGCATGATGCGGCCCGGCAGGAAAGTGAAAAGGCCGGCGATCACCAACGCGCCGAGGAAAATGCTGATCATGGCGTTGCGGTGGGCTGCAACCGCATGCCGGTGCGCATGCCAGACTGCCAGTGGCAACGTCACCAGGGTGAAGATCGCCAGGAGATGGATCGGGCTCCACGGGCCCCACAGGCGGATTTCGTGAATGAAGAAGGCACTGACGCTGACCGCCACCATCAGGACGACCCAGACCCAGCCCAGGCTGCGGTGCGGCAAGGTGCCCTTGGGTGCCGCGAGCTGGATGAGCCCCAGCCCGAAGGCCGCCATGGCCGCAAAGGCATGCAGTTGGATCGCGGGCGCGGCGCTCAACAGGGGTGCAAGCATGGGACCCCGGATTGCGTGGCAAAGAAATCCCGCGGGCCGTCCGCCTTCAGCCGTCCGCCGTCCGCCCGCGACGCTCGCTTTAGGCGCGCCTCATGTCAGGGACGTCGCCCGCTTTCAGAACGGGATCTCGTCGTCCATGTCCTCGCGCTTGCCGGCGCCCACCATGGCGGGCTTGCGCTCGCGCGGCGCCGAGAACTCGCCGCCGCCCTCGTCCGCACCCGCGCCCGATCCACCGCCGCCGCGACCGTCCAGCATGGTGAGGCTCGAATTGAAGCCTTGCAGCACCACTTCGGTGCTGTAGCGCTCGATATTGTCCTTGTCGGTCCATTTGCGGGTCTGCAACTGGCCTTCGAGGTAAACCTTCGAGCCCTTCTTCAGGTATTGCTCCGCCACCTTGCACAGGCCTTCGCTGAAGATCACCACCCGGTGCCACTCGGTCTTCTCTTTGCGGTCGCCGGTCGCCTTGTCGCGCCAGCTTTCCGAGGTGGCGACCCGCAGATTGACGATCGGCCGGCCGTCCTGGGTCCGCCGTACTTCCGGGTCGGCGCCGAGATTACCGACCAAAATCACCTTGTTGACGCTGCCTGCCATGACCCTCTCCACTCGAAATTGCTCGCCGAGGCACGCTCGGCACCTTGGAATACGTTAAACCGGCTTGCCGGAACCCGCGCCCTGTCGGCTCGGACCCAACGTAGGCTCGCCGCCGCGCGCCACAAGGGCGATTACGCCTTTCCCACAGTCCTTTTCCGGCGGCTTTTCCGCCAACCCGTTGAGGACCGGTCCGTTGGCCGATCCGCCGCCACCGCTCCAGTGTTCGCTATTTGTTCTAGCATAGCGTAGACTGCCATGCAAATGTTTGATTCGAATTCGCCCGCTCATGCGGAGACGGCGGTTGTCCACAGTTCCGGCACCGTTCCGGCGCTGCTCGCGGCTGGCAATCCGCTATCGTCATTCCTATCTCACGCGCTAACCGGGCATGCTTCCACGACATGAATGATCTGTTCAATAAAGGTCGCCGTCCCGACGCCCGGATGATTTCCATCCGCGGCGCGCGCGAGCACAACCTCAAGAATGTCGACGTCGACATCCCGCGCGACCGGCTGGTGGTGCTCACCGGCCTGTCGGGCTCGGGCAAGTCGTCGCTCGCGTTCGACACGATCTATGCGGAGGGCCAGCGCCGCTACGTCGAGAGCCTCTCGGCCTATGCGCGCCAGTTCCTCGAGATGATGCAGAAGCCGGACGTCGACCAGATCGACGGCCTGTCGCCCGCCATCTCGATCGAGCAGAAGACCACCTCCAAGAACCCGCGCTCGACGGTCGGAACCGTCACCGAGATCTACGACTACGCCCGGTTGCTGTGGGCGCGCGTCGGCATCCCCTATTCGCCCGCCACCGGCTTGCCGATCGAGAGCCAGACCGTCTCGCAGATGGTCGACCGCGTGCTGGCGCTGCCCGAAGGCACCCGGCTCTACATCCTGGCGCCGGTGATCCGCGGCCGCAAAGGCGAATACCGCAAGGAGATCGCCGACTGGATGAAGCGCGGCTTCCAGCGCGTGAAAATCGACGGCAAGTTCTACGAGATCGACCAGGCGCCGGCGCTCGACAAGAAATTCAAGCACGACCTCGACGTGGTGGTGGACCGGGTCGTGGTGCGCCCCGACATCGCCCAGCGGTTGGCTGAAAGCTTCGAGACCGCCCTCAAGCTGGCGGATGGGCTGGCGATCGCCGAGGTGGTCGACGGCCCCGCCACCATGAGCGGCGCCAAGGCCAACAAGTCCAAGAACGACACCGACAGCCGGTTGCTGTTCTCGGAGAAATTCGCCTGCCCGGTCTCCGGCTTCACCATCTCGGAGATCGAGCCGCGGCTGTTCTCCTTCAACAACCCCTTCGGCGCCTGCCCGGCCTGCGGCGGGCTCGGGGTCGAGCAGAAGATCGACGCCGACCTCATCATCCCCGACAAGGACGCGAGTCTGGCCAAAGGCGCGATCGCGCCGTGGTCGCGCTCGACCTCGCCTTATTACACCCAGACCCTGGCGGCGCTCGCCAAGCACTACAAGTTCACCCTCGACACGAAATGGAAGGACCTGCCCAGGAAGGCGCAGGACGCCATCCTGAACGGCTCGGGCGAGGAGCCGATCCGCTTCGTCTATGACGACGGGTTGCGGGCCTACGAGACCAGAAAACCGTTCGAGGGCGTGGTCACCAATCTGGAGCGCCGCTGGCGCGAGACCGAGAGCGAGTGGGCGCGCGAGGAAATCTCGAAATATTTCACCGATATTCCCTGCGCGGCCTGCCACGGCTTCCGCCTCAAGCCCGAGGCGCTGTGCGTGAAGGTCGGCGGCCTGCATATCGGCGAGGTCGCTGAGATGTCGATCCGGCGCGCCGGCGAATGGTTCGCCGAATTGCCAAAAAACCTGAGCGCCAAGCAGAACGAGATCGCGACCCGTATCCTCAAGGAGATCCGCGAGCGCCTCAAATTCCTGGTCGATGTCGGGCTGGAATATCTCACGCTCGCGCGCGCGTCCGGCACCCTGTCGGGCGGCGAGAGCCAGCGCATCCGGCTCGCCTCCCAGATCG
>Ga0208993_1000035_pt1 | contig 12074 bp, 13 predicted proteins | sample MedBloCAOM2_M3_FD_187847 | JGI IMG/M metagenome (GOLD analysis project Ga0208993, IMG submission 187847) | Forest soil microbial communities from El Dorado National Forest, California, USA - Mediterranean Blodgett CA OM2_M3 (SPAdes) (version 2) | ecosystem: Environmental > Terrestrial > Soil >...
GAGCGCGTCGACGACGCGATCGAGGCCGCACTCAATCCACCGAAGGTCAGCGAGCCGGACCTTTCGCATACGACGCACACCGCCACGACGGAAAAACGCGCAGCGCGATCCCGATAGCCAACGGCGTTGACCGCGCCCGTCCGACGCATTTGATCCGCGAAATTGACCGACGTCAGGGCCGCAGCCGGCAATCTCGTTCATGCACGCAGAAAAACCCGCCAAGCAAGCCGGACGGATGCTCGGCATCCGCCCACGCACGGTCGATTTCCACAGCGCCTGAAAACGCTGGGCGCCAGGAACACCGCCGATCTCGTCCATAATGTGCTCGGAGAATAACCCCTTTGCCGCTCATGATCGGCAAACCCGCTTTTTGACACGCGTCAATGCGTGCCGTCCCGCAAGCGCTAAACATGACCGCGCGTCAACCGACCAACCGGCTGCGGGAGCATGTCATGGCCAGCACCACTTTTAACAGCGCCTCTGACGTTCAAACCGATTCTGCGACGGCGACGCTTGCGCAGAACTGGTGGCTGTTCACGCTGCGAGGCGTTTTTGCCATTATCTTCGGATGTCTCGCGCTGGCCTTTCCCGGGCCAACGATGTTGTCGCTGGTGCTGCTGTTCTCCGCCTACATGCTGGTCGACGGGGTCGCCGAGATCATCTCCGCCGTGCGGGCGATGCGTCGAAATGGCCGCTGGGGATTTCTAATTTTCGCAGGCCTGCTCAATATCGCCGTGGGTATCTGTGCTTTCCTCTGGCCGGGCCTTACCGTCCTTGCCTTCGTGTTGCTCGTTGCTTCCTGGGCAATTGTCACCGGCGCGTTGATGACGGCCGCGGCTTTCCGCCTGAACATAGAGCATGGCCGGTGGTGGCTGGTTCTGGGCGGGCTGTTGTCGCTTGCGTATGGCGCGCTGCTGATCCTTACGCCCCTGATCGGTGCCCTCGTGCTGACCTGGTGGATGGGCGCCTACGCCCTCGCCTTTGGCATCGCGCTGGTCATCTTCTCGTTCCGGCTTCGGTCGCGTCAGCATCAGGGCGCCAACCCCACGGCCGTCGGGACCGCCGCTTGAGGTGAACCCGTGACGATGCACCACCGCAAGCGTCAGCAAAGTCAAACCGGCCGGGCTAGCGCCCGGCCGACGCGTGAGACGGAACCGACCGACGTCGACGATGAACTCACCCTCAGCCTGATTGAGACGTTTCCCGCAAGTGATCCTCCCGCCTGGATTCCCCTGGCCCGCGTTGGCGTCCCCAAACGACGGATGAAATCACGTCCCAGTGCGAAAAGGCCGCGTTGATCGAAATGAATTTTCGATGACACTGTTCCGAGCGCCCGGCAACGTAGGGTAGCGGACAGGACGTTTTCACTTATCAGTGGCTCCCGCAGCAGGCAACGCCCATTTTTTGTGCGTTGCCAACTCCAAAAGATCGGCGTCAAATCATCCCGGCCGCCGCGAAGAATGACGCAAGGCGCAGCGAATGCCGTGGACCGAGCCGCCTGCAAATTCTGACGAGTTGCGGCGTTGCATTCGCGATCTCGTCGCGCTTTCAACGTTTCCCGCGGCGTGGCGAAACTATGATGAGCGCCAGATCGGCGACAGCATTGTTGCCGCGCTCATCACCATGCTGGCCGCCGATTTCGTTCTCATCATACTCCCCGGCCAAGGCAATCAGCTCGCCGAACTGATCCGCAGCGAACCTGACCTGAATCCCGCAAGCCTGGACCATGTGCGGACCGTGTTGAAACAGGAAAAAGCAGCGTTTAGCTTCGAACAGGAGTTCGTTGTCGCCAATGCGTCCGGCGGCAACGTACACGTAGCAACCTCACCGATCGGGCTGGGCGGCGATGCCGTACTTGCCGCCGGTTCCTCTCGCGGAACGTTTCCCACCAAAACGGAACGACTGCTGCTGACGACCGGGGCAAATCAGGCGGCGATTGCCCTCCAGCAGTGGTTGGGCGGCGCCGATAAGAGACGGTTCACCGCCGCAGAAGGGGAACTGCGCCTTCTGAACGAGAATCTCGAACGACGCGTGGAGCAACGAACAATCGAATTGGAGGTCGCGCACCGAAAGCTGCTGGCGGATAATCTCGAGCGCGAGCAGGCCGATCGCCGTATCCAGAAATTGCGTGACGAACTCTTCCATATGGCGCGCCTCACGGCCGCAGGCGAAATGGCTGCCGCCCTCACCCACGAACTTACCCAGCCGCTCACGGCAGTCATCAACTCGGTCAATGCAGCAAAGCGGTTGCTGGCACGAGAGGATAGCGCCAGCCTCGCGATAGTGCAGGACATCGCAGATGAGGCGGCTAGCCAGGCATTGCGGGCGAGCGAAATTATCCGCGGTTTCCGCCAGTTCGTCAGCCTGGACGAGACCGAGCGGCGAATCGAGGCGCTTCCTTCGATGATCGAGGAAGCGGGCGCCCTGGCATTGAGCAGCGCTGCTCCGCTCGCGGCGCGCCTCACGTTCGACTTTGACGATCAAGCCGCGGACGTATTCGTGAACCGGGTTCAAATCCAGCAGGTTCTCGTCAATCTCATCCGCAACGCGTTTGAGGCGATGGTGGATCAGGAATCGCGCGAAATCACCCTGGCAACCAGAGTTCTCGGCGACGGCATGGTCGAAGTTGCGGTGAGCGATATCGGACCCGGAATTCACGATGATATTGCCGGCCGGCTGTTCGAGCCATTCGTCTCGAACAAGCACAATGGCATGGGATTGGGCCTGGCGATTTCGCGTTCGATTGTCGAAGCGCATGGCGGCAAGTTGACGGCGGAGCAGAAACCCGGTGGCGGCAGCATCTTCCGCTTTACCCTGCCATCCGGCGGAGCGGCCGATGCCAGCTGAACGAACCGTTTACGTTCTGGACGACGACGAAGCCGTTCTTCGTTCGCTGGAACGTTTGCTGAGTTCTGCCCACTTCGAGCCGGTTACCTTCGAGCGGCCCGAAAGGTTTCTCAACGCAGCGAAGACATTCAGAACTGGGTGTGTCCTGCTCGATGTCCGTTTGCCAGGCATGAACGGCCTGGACGTTCAGGCGCAGCTCAACCGGATGCGAAGCGATCTGTCGGTCATTATCGTGACGGCCCAGGGCGATGTCCAAACGGCCGTTCGTGCGATGAAGGCGGGCGCCAGCGATTTCCTGGAGAAGCCCTACAGCGATCACGCCCTGCTTGGGGCCATCGAGGCCGCGTTTGAGCGGGAACATCGCGTGACCAGCGATCGCGAAATCGTCGACGCCGTTCGGCGCGTCGCAAGCCTCAGTCCGCGCGAACGGGACGTCCTTGACGGGCTGATGGCCGGCCGTCCGAACAAGCTGATTGCCTACCAGCTGGAAATCAGCGTACGCACGGTCGAGGTGCACCGCGCGCGCATGATGGAGCGCCTTGGGGTACGCCAGCTCGCGGAAGCCATCCGCCTTGGCGTGATGGCGAAGCTGAGCGTCGCGCCAGCCGCCGACAAATGATGGCGTAGCTCAAACGCCCGCCACCATCGAGCTTTCGCTCATGCGGTCTTCCAGTGCGCTCCGGTTCAGAATCTTGATCGTCCGTTTGCCCGCCAGGCGAATGACGCCCCGCTGCCTCAGATCGGTCAGCGCGCGACAAACCGTTTCGACCGACACTGCGAGATAATCGGCAATGTCATACCGCGAGACCGGCAACACAACCTGCCCGCTTGCATCGGACGCGCGCCCGTCAAGGGAGAGCAGGAAGGAGCCGACCTTTTCAAGCGCGGTGAGCCGGCCAACGATCAGAAGCTGGGCCTGGGAGCGGGTGAGAGACTGGAACGCGACATCACGAAGTTCTCTCGCGAACTCGACATCGCGTTCCGCGACCAGTTCGACCCGCTGGCCCGGATAGCTCGCAAGCACCGTCTCGTCGGCGATCGCTTCGATCGTCGCCTCATTCTGACTGTCCGATACAAAGAAGAAGTCCCGCGGCAGCATCAGGTCGACGATCTGGCGCCTTCCGTCTGAACGCACGGCGCATCGCCGGACCGCGCCGGTGATGACGTAGTACCAGTGGCCCGCGGGCCCCGGGTTATTCGGTATTTCCTGACCGCGGTTGCAGGCCATGATCTTGGCAAACGCATCGAGGCGTTTCAGTGCATGGGGCTGCATCGAAAGCATCCGCCGATAGTAGTCCGCTGCATGGATCCTTGTTTTCATAGTCGCACCCTTCATTTTTTTTCGGAGACCGAGCGCAGGGTGAACTATCGCACTGCAGGAACGTTCGAATGAATTTGGCAAAACTGCGTACCGTAAAAGTACGTAATGCAGCTGCGCGTGTCACAATAGGGACGCGGTGCAACATCGGATGGCCGGAACATGGAGGTACAGGAAGTTGACTGCAGTCAACGACGCGAAGTCGCGCTAATTGTAACGTTGCAGTTCCGAACGATCCGTCCCTCTCGACACGTGTGAGGCACGAAATGTCATCCATTCTGGCTGCCGGGACCGCTGCACCGGATTTCACGCTGCGGGTCACCCCTGATCAAAACCTCACGCTCTCGAGCCTCCGAGGAAGGCCCGTAATACTGGCGTTCTATCCGGCCGACTGGAGCCCGGTTTGTGGCGATCAGGTGACGCTGTACAACGAGGTTCTTCCGGAGTTCCACAAGCACAAGGCCGAGTTGCTGGGTGTCTCGGTCGACCGCGTCTGGTGCCATGCCGCCTTTGCCCGCGACCGCCGCCTGCACTTTCCGTTGCTCGCCGATTTTGAACCCAAGGGCGAAGTGGCGCGGAAATACCGCGCCTATCGTGCCAATGAAGGGGTCTGCGAACGCGCGCTGTTCGTGCTCGATCGACAGGGGGTCATTGCGTGGAGCTATTGCTCTCCGATCGCGGTCAATCCCGGCGCCGACGGAATTCTCGACGCCCTCGAAAAACTCACAGATCAGGCCAATGGCCATGGCCAATTTGAGAACGCCTATCACGAAAAGTGATCATGTTCGCGGACCGGAATCGGCGCCGATCACGCTTGTGGAATACGGCGACTATGAATGCCCGCATTGCGCGCTGGCCCATCCGATCGTCGACCGGGTGCAACTGTATTTCAGCGGGCGCATGCGGTTCGCGTTCCGCCACTTCCCCATGACCGAAGTTCATCCGCACGCCGAGATCGCCGCCGAAAGCGCCGAATTCGCAGGCACCGCCGGGCTATTCTGGGATATGCACAACGCCCTATTTGGGAACCAGAGCAGGCTGAGCCTGCCAACGATCTTCCTGATCGCCGAACAACTCGGGCTAACCGAAACGGCACTGCGGAACGCTCTGGAAACGGGGCAATACAGAAACAAGGTGCGCAGCGATTTCATGGGTGGAATCCGCAGCGGCGTGAATGGCACCCCGACTTTCTTCATCAATGGCGTGCGGCATGACGGCGGTTACGATTATTGCCTCCCTGGTGGCAGGAATCCAGATGCGCCTCGCCGCCGACACGAGCGCATAGCGGCTCCGCAGGCGGCATCGGTGCGATTTGCGATTCAAAAACCCTCCATGAATTGACAATGATCAGTGCCGCATCGAGGCTTCCGGATTATTCCTGCAACCCTGTTCAAAACCTCAGGAGAGAGCCATGGTTGCCTTCGCAGGATTTCAGACGCCATCTCAATCGCATGTTGATGCGACTCCGTTGCCGCAGAGCCCGACGCGTGCGGCGCGACGCTCTTCAGGCTGGATGATCTGGACCGCGCTTGCGGTCGCCCTCGCTGCCGGTCCGGCATTGCCGCAGGCAGGAGTGCAACTCGTCAAGGTCGATCTTTCGGTCGTGGCGAAGGGCTATCGGATAAGCAAGCTGGTCGGCACCACCGTGATCAACGACAAGAACGAAAAGATCGGGACCGTCGATGACGTGGTCGCGGACAAGGACAAGAAGCAGCTCAGTTTCGCGGTGCTGCAGGTCGGCGGCTTCCTCGGCCTCGGCGGGCATCTTGTGGTCGTACCGTATGACAGCCTTGTCATCGATGAGGCCGGCCAGAAGATCACCTTGCCCGGCGCGTCCAAGGACGAACTGAAGAAGCTGTCGGCATTCAACTATCCGGCGTGATCGAAACCGCTGCTCGGAAAACATCCATGCGCGCGTCGCCAGACGATATCCTAGACCGGATGCGCACCCGCGAAGTGACGGGCGTCTTCCACTCACGGAAGGCGCTCGTCGACGCCGCCGAGGAACTGCTTATTGCAGGATTCGATCGCGCGGACATCGATGTCAGCGCCCCTGCCGATGAGATGCAGCGGCGCTTGAACTACGCCTCGATTCCGCCGGCAGATCTTGCCGATATCCCGATCGCGCCGAGGCGCCCTTTCACCGGCGGCGACGATATCGCCGGCACCCAGGCCGTCGTCGGCAGCATTGCCGGTTGCGCCGCTGCGGTGGCAACGGCGTGCTTTCTCGTGGTGAAAGACGTGAGGCCGCTCGTCATCGGAATTCTGTCAATACTGTGCGGGCTTGTCGTCGCCGGCATCGCCGTGCTCGTGGTACGTCGCCGATTCGACCAGGAGCGCAGGCGGGGACTGGATAAGTTTTCCGAATGGGACGGCCTGTTGATCTGGGTACGGGTCAACTCGCCGGAGAAGGAAGCGCTAGCTCAGGAGATCCTGATGCGGCACGGCGGCGACGCGGTCCACGTTCATGAAATCGAACTGTCGCGAGGAACGGACGATCTTCCGCTCCATTCGCTGCGCCCGGATCCATGGCTCGGTGATGAACGGCTGGGACAGCCATAGCGCGACTTGCATCCAAGACCTGTCGCCAAGACCTGTCGCCAAGACCTGTCGCCGTCGATCCAGCACGAACCTTTCGTCGCCTGCGAGAGCATGGCGACATCCGCGGCCCCGGCGAACTGCGCTTGATACAACCGACGATAAACTTGGGGCGGAAGTTGACCATCGTCATGGCCGCGCGCGCGATCACTCATAAGATCGATCACGATCGGTGGCGTTATCACACCGAGCCCGCAACTCGCAGACCAGGAGCCAACCATGAAATCCGATAGTGAAATCGAGCGCGATGTCCGTGAAGAGTTGAAATGGGATCCCGACCTTGACGCCGAAGACATCGCCGTCTCCGTCAAGAATGGCGTCGTTACGCTGGCGGGCTTCACCCACAGCTACACCGACCGGCAGGAAGCCGAACTTGCCGTCAAGCGCGTCGCCGGCGTTCACGCGGTCGCAAATGATATCGAGGTCCGGCTGCCAGCGATCGATCAGCGTCCGGATCCGGACATTGCGAGGGATGCGGTTTCCGCCCTGAAGTCGGAGCTGCCGATTTCGCACGACAAGATCAAGATCATTGTCAAGAACGGCTGGATCACCCTGGAGGGGGCGGCGGAGTGGCAATATCAGAAGACCGCCGCCGAGAGCGCCGTGCGAAAGGTGAAAGGCGTCAAGGGCGTGACCAACGTCATCACGGTCAAGCCCAAGGTCCAACCCACCGACATCCAGCGCAAGATCCAGGAAGCGTTCAAGCGCAACGCCGAGGTGGACGCCAATCGGATCACCGTCGAAGCTAACGGCGGCGAGGTGATCCTGAAGGGTACCGTTCGCTCCTGGATCGAACGCGAGGAAGCCGAGCGCGTCGCGTGGTCGGCGCCCGGCATCACCCACGTCGAAGATCGGATCGTAGTCAGTCCGTAGCACGGCGAGCCGCAGCGTTCGTCAGAGATCGTCTCATCCAAGACAAAGGAGAATCCCATGAGGTTAAAATCGCTGGTTCCGTTCCGTGAAGGCGGCGCGCTGATGCGGCCGGATTTCGGATTGTTCGGCCTGCACCGGGAGATTGACCGCCTGTTCAGCGAATTCGCGCAAGGCATCGGTCCAGGCGGCGCACAGTCCATCATCCCCAACATCGAAATCACCGAAACCGACAAGGCTATCGAGGTCAGTGCGGAGATGCCGGGACTCGAACGCAAGGACGTCGAGATCTCGATCGAGGACGATACCCTGACGATCCGCGGCGAGAAGAAGGTCGAGGAAAACCAGAAGGACAAAAACATCCAGCTCAGCGAGCGCAGCTATGGCGTATTCCTGCGCGTGTTGCAGTTGCCTCCTGGCATCGACCCATCGAGCGTCCAAGCCACGATGTCCAATGGAGTCTTGAAGCTCACAATTCCGAAACCGGCCAAATCGGCACCGAAGAAAATCGAGGTCAAGGAAGCCGCTTGAGACGCCGAGCGGTAGCGGGACGCGCTGGCGGTGCCCTCCTCCAACGCTTGCGCGCCCCGCACACGGTCGAAAGACGATCGACGCGACGCCCGATTTGAATTTCCGCCGAGGCATGGACCGGCGACGCCCTATACATCGAGAGCGCGAAACGCGCCCCTAACCAAGGAGCCTGATCATGGCGAAAGCAATTGGCATCGATCTCGGAACCACCAACTCTTGCGTTGCCGTGATGGAAGGAAGCAAGGCCAGGGTCATTGAAAATGCCGAGGGCGCCCGCACCACGCCGTCGATGGTCGCCTTCACCGACGATGGCGAAGTGCTGGTCGGGCAGCCGGCCAAGCGCCAGAGCATCACCAATCCGGAAAATACGGTCTACGCCATCAAGCGGCTGATCGGTCGGCGCTACGACGACCCGATCACCGAAAAAGACAAGACGATGGTGCCTTACCACATCGTGCGCGGCGACAATGGTGACGCCTGGGTCGAGATCAAGGGCAAGAAATACAGCCCGAGCCAGATCAGCGCCTTCATCCTCACCAAGATGAAGGAGACCGCGGAAGCCAATCTCGGCAGCAAGGTGACGCAGGCCGTGATCACCGTGCCGGCCTATTTCAACGACGCGCAGCGCCAGGCGACCAAGGATGCCGGCCGCATCGCCGGGCTTGAAGTGCTGCGCATCATCAACGAGCCGACCGCGGCCGCCCTCGCCTACGGGCTGGACAAGAAGGGCAGCGGCAAGATCGCGGTCTACGATCTCGGCGGCGGCACCTTCGACGTCTCGATTCTCGAGATCGGCGACGGTGTGTTCGAGGTCAAGGCGACCAACGGCGACACCTTCCTCGGCGGTGAGGATTTCGACAAGCGGATCATGGATTATTTGGCCGACGAATTCCGCAAGGAACAAGGCATCGATTTGCGCAAGGACCGGCTGGCGCTGCAGCGGCTCAAGGACGCCGCCGAAAAGGCCAAGATCGAACTTTCAAGCGCCACCCAGACCGACGTCAATCTGCCGTTCATTACCGCAGATCAGAACGGGCCGAAGCACCTCAACATCAAGCTGTCGCGCGCGAAGCTGGAGGCGCTGGTCGATGACTTGATCCAGCGCACGATCGAACCGTGCAAGGCTGCGCTGAAGGACGCTGGCTTGCAGGCGTCCGATATCAGCGAGGTCGTGCTGGTCGGCGGGCAAACCCGCATGCCGAAGGTCCAGGAGATCGTACAAAAGCTGTTTGCGCGCGAGCCGCACAAGGGCGTCAATCCGGACGAAGTCGTGGCCATCGGCGCGGCGATCCAGGCCGGCGTGCTGCAGGGCGACGTCAAGGACGTGCTGCTGCTCGACGTCACCCCGCTGTCGCTCGGCCTCGAGACGCTCGGCGGAGTGATGACCAAATTGATCGAACGCAACACCACCATCCCGACCAAGAAGAGCCAGGTGTTCTCGACGGCGGAGGACAACCAGACCGCGGTCACCATCCGCGTCTTCCAGGGCGAACGGGAAATGGCGGCCGACAACAAGCTGCTTGGCCAGTTCGATCTGGTCGGGATCCCGCCGGCGCCGCGCGGCATGCCGCAAATCGAAGTCACGTTCGATATCGATGCCAACGGCATCGTCAACGTGTCGGCCAAGGACAAGGCGAGCGGGAAGGAGCAGAGCATCCGGATCCAGGCGTCCGGTGGGCTGAGCGAGGCCGACATCCAGAAGATGGTCAAGGAGGCCGAAGCCCATGCCGATGAGGACAAGCGCCGCAAGGAGCTCGTCGAGGCGCGCAATCACGCCGATGCGGTGATCTACTCCACTGAGAAGGCGCTGAGGGAATCGGAGACGAAGATTCCCGCCGACCTCAAGAAGCAGGTCGAGCAGGCGATCGCCGACGCGAAGCAGAGCCTGACGGGGGACAATCCCCAAACCATCCGTCAGGCGGCGGACCGTCTACAGCAAGCGGCGTCAAGGATCGGTGAAGCCCTCAGCCAGGCGCAAGCGGCCTCGCAGGGAGCCGGTGGCGCAGGCGGGCAAGCGGCTGGCGGCCCTTCCGGCGACGACGTCGTCGACGCCGAGTTTGAAGAGGTCGATCCCCGCGACCGCAAGGCATCCTGAGGCCCCTGAGACTTCAGGTTGCCTCGACGCGGTGAGACGCAGGAGAACGGCATGACGACGAACACCATGGATGAGGATGTCGGCCCGTCAGTCGCGGGCGAAGCCCAAGACAACGACAACGCGTCCGAAATCGCGTCGTTGCGCGAGCGGTTGATGCGGGCGCTGGCCGAGACCGAGAATACCAGGCGTCAAGGTGAGCGGCGCGCACAGGACGCCGGGCAATACGCGATCACGAACTTTGCCCGCGAGTTGCTGCAGGTTGTCGATAATCTGCGTCGCGCTATCGAGGCCGGCGCTGCCGATCGGGAGGCGGGCCAAACCGACAGGCTGATCGAGGGCGTTGCCGCCACCGACCGCATCCTGACGCAGATACTCAATCACTTCGGCGTCGAGGAGATCAAGGCCCTCCACCAGCCGTTCGATCCCAAAAAACACGAAGCGGTGATGGAGACAGGTGAGACAGACCAGCCGCCCGGCGGCGTGGCCCAGGTTCTGGAAAACGGCTACATGCTTCACGACCGTCTGCTGCGGCCGGCGCGTGTGGTGGTGGCCAAGCCCCGGCAGCCATCGTCGCAAGCGGAACAACCATGACGCTGCATTCGCTCGGCATGGCCGAGGCGCAAACAGGAGTGGGCATTGGCCGCAGATCCCTACACAACGCTGGGCGTGAAAAAGGATGCTACGTCAGACGACATTCAGAAGGCCTATCGCCGCCTGGCGAAGAAGCTGCACCCCGATTTGAACCCCGGCAACAAGACAGCGGAAGATAAGTTCAAGGAAGTTTCGGCCGCCTATGATCTGTTGAGCGACCCGGAAAAGCGCGCGCGCTTTGACCGCGGGGAAATCGACGCTTCGGGAACGGAACGGCCACGCCAGCAATATTACCGCGATTTCGCCGATCAAGGCGGCTGGTCGGCCTACACCAACAACGCCGGCTTTTCCGATTTCGGCGATTACGCCGGCGCCGAGGATATTCTCTCCGAAATCTTCGGCCGCGACGGCCGCGCAGGCCGCCGCCGGCGCGGCCAGGATGTGCACTACCATCTCGATCTTGAGTTCCTGGATGCCATCAGTGGTGGCAAGCAATCTCTCGTCCTCCCCGATAGCTCCGCGCTTGACGTCAGCATCCCGCCGGGCACGCGGGACGGTCAGGTTCTGCGCTTGAAAGGCAAAGGTCGCTCGGGAGTGGGAGACGGCCCGCCCGGCGATGCGCTGATCGAGATCAGCGTGCTGCCGCATCCTTATTTCACCCGCAAGGGCGACGACATCTATCTGGATTTGCCGATCTCCCTGAAGGAGGCGGTGCTGGGCGCCAAGATCAAGGTGCCGACCCCGAGCGGAATGGTCACGGCGGCGGTACCGAAATGGTCGAATACCGGGCGGGTTCTCCGGCTGAAGGGCCGCGGCGTGCCGCGCGCCGACGGCAGCAAAGGCGATCAATACGTCACGCTGAAGCTGATGCTTCCGCAAAAGCCCGATCCGGAGCTCGAGAAATTCGTCGCGCAGTGGCGGTCGGTGGCGGAGAGTCCACGACAATCGATGGGAGTGTGACTGTGGAGCCCCAGGAATTCATCAGCCGATCGCATCTTGATACCGCGACATTGAACGTCTGGATTGATGAGGAATGGCTGATACCTCTCGCCAGCGGCAGCGCTCTTCAGTTCTCCGATGCCGATCTCGCGCGGGCCCGGCTGATCCGGGATCTCAAGTTGGACCTTGGCGTCAACAACGAAGGCATTGCGATCATCCTGCATCTTCTCGACCAGCTCCACGGGCTGCGTTCCCTGGTGAGGGATATCCACGCGATCGAAACGT
>Ga0208993_1000037_pt1 | contig 11972 bp, 9 predicted proteins | sample MedBloCAOM2_M3_FD_187847 | JGI IMG/M metagenome (GOLD analysis project Ga0208993, IMG submission 187847) | Forest soil microbial communities from El Dorado National Forest, California, USA - Mediterranean Blodgett CA OM2_M3 (SPAdes) (version 2) | ecosystem: Environmental > Terrestrial > Soil >...
GAGCTATGGAAATTCCGTCGCGGCGGCCTGTTCCTGATGCCGGGGGATTCCCCGATCGGCTTCCGGCTGCCGCTCGACTCGCTGCCCCCCGTTCCGCCCGACGCCGATCTCCATACGGTACCAGCCGATCCCTTCGCGTCCCGCGATGAATTGCCCGACCCGGCCGTCCTGGCCGAGAGTTTCGCGCCGCAGCGCGAGGGCGCAGCGCCGTCCCTGGTGCCGGATGCCGCACCCAACGGCACGCCCGAGAGCCGCAAGGTTTTCGTGCGCACCGCGGTCGCGGTCGAGCTGCGTGCGGGACGCCTATGCGTGTTCATGCCGCCGGTCGACGAACTGGCGGACTATCTCGCATTCCTGGCCGCCGTCGAGGCGACCGCCGTCGAGCTCGCGGTGCCGGTCCATGTCGAGGGCTACGGTCCGCCGTCCGATCCGCGCATCAACGTGATCAAGGTGACGCCCGACCCCGGCGTCATCGAGGTCAATGTGCATCCCGCAACGTCGTGGCGCGACGCAGTCGCGATCACCAGCGGCCTCTACGAGGATGCCCGTCTGTGCCGGCTCGGCACCGCCAAATACATGATCGACGGCCGCCATGGCGGCACCGGCGGCGGCAACCATGTGGTGCTCGGCGGCGCGAGTGCGGCCGACAGCCCGTTCCTGCGCCGGCCCGACCTGCTCAAGAGCCTGGTGCTCTACTGGCAGCGCCGGCCATCCCTGTCGTATTTCTTTTCCGGTCTGTTCGTCGGGCCGACCAGCCAGGCGCCGCGCATCGACGAGGCCAGGCAGGACCTGCTCTACGAGCTCGAGATCGCGCTGGCGCAAGTGCCGGCGCCCCGCAAGGGCGCGCCGCCCCCGCCCTGGCTGGTCGACCGGCTGTTTCGCAACCTGTTGGCCGACGTGACCGGCAACACGCACCGCACCGAGATCTGCATCGACAAGCTGTTCTCGCCCGACGGGCCGACGGGACGGCTCGGCCTGGTCGAGTTCCGCGCCTTCGAGATGCCGCCCGACGCCCGCATGAGTCTCGCCCAGCAATTGCTGCTGCGGGCCCTGGTGGCGTGGTTCTGGCGCGAGCCGCTCGACGGCGCGCCGACGCGATGGGGTTCCGCCCTGCATGACCGCTTCATGCTGGAGCATTTCGTGTGGCAGGATTTTCGCGAGACGCTCGATGACCTCGGGCGCGCGGGCTACCGCTTCGACCCGGCTTGGTTCGAAGCGCAACGCGAGTTTCGTTTTCCCTCCTACGGCACGGTCGCCTATGGGGGCGTGGGGCTGGAGCTGCGGCACGCGCTCGAGCCCTGGTATGTGCTCGGCGAGGATGGCGCGCAGGGCGCCACCGTGCGCTTCGTCGATTCCTCGGTCGAGCGGCTGCAGGTCAAGGTCGACGGATTGAACGCGAACCGCCATCTGGTCACCTGCAATGGCCGCCGCATGCCGCTGGTCTCGACCGGCCGGCCCGGCGAGTTCGTCGCCGGCGTGCGCTTCAAGGCCTGGAAGCTGCCGAACGCCCTGCATCCGAACATCAACGTCCACGCGCCGCTCACCTTCGACATTTTCGACGGCTGGAGCCGCCGCTCGCTCGGCGGCTGCGTCTATCACGTGGCCCATCCGGGCGGGCGCAACTACGAGACTTTCCCGGTCAACGCCTATGAGGCGGAGGCCCGCCGGCGCGCGCGCTTCGAGGATCACGGCCATTCGGCAGGCCACGACGCCGCGGCGCCGCCGCCGGAACGCTCGGTCGAATATCCGGTCACCCTGGACCTGCGGCGTCCGGCCGAGGCCACATAGCGCATGGCGATTCAACGCCACCAGACGCTCGACGCGCGGGCCGGCGACATCGAACGCATCCTGTCGGGCTATCGACCGCTGCCCGGTATCTTCGACGAGATGATGGATCCGCTGGGCCGGCCGCGCCCGCATTGGCAGTCCTTCCTGCGGATGCTCGCGGGGCTCGGCACCGACGAGATCAACCGGCGCTTTTCCGCCGCCGACCGCCATCTGCGCGAGTCCGGCGTGTTCTATCGCGTCTACGAGGATCCGGCCGGCGCCGAGCGCCCATGGCCGCTCAGCCATGTCCCGCTCATCATCGCCGCAACCGAATGGGAAGCCCTCAGGGCCGGGCTCATCCAGCGCGCCGAGCTGCTCGAGGCCGTGATCGCGGATTCCTACGGGGCCGCCAAGCTGGTGACCGAGGGCCGACTCCCCGCCGCGCTGATCGCGGGCAATCCGGAATTTCTGCGGCCGCTGGTCGGCGTCGCGCCGCCGGGCGGCGCGCATCTGCGTTTCTGCGCGGTCGATGTCGGGCGCGCCGCGGACGGGAGCTGGTGGGTGCTCGGCGACCGCACCCAGGCGCCGTCGGGCGCCGGCTATGCGCTCGAGAACAGGCTGGCGCTGGCGCGCGCGATTCCCGACATCTACCGGGCGGCGCATGTCAACCGGCTCGCGCCTTTCTTCCAGGCGTTCCAGGCCGATCTGACGGGGCTCGGCCGTCAGGACGATTCGCGCGTATGCCTGCTCACGCCGGGCCCGATGAACGAGACCTATTTCGAGCACGCCTATTTGGCGCGCTACCTCGGCTTCCTGCTGGTCGAAGGCCAGGATCTCACGGTGCGCGACGACGGCGTGTTCGTGCGCACGGTCTCCGGCCTCAAGCGCGCCGAGGTGCTGTTGCGCCGCCTCGATGGCGACTTCGCCGATCCGCTCGAGCTCAATGCCGCCTCCAGTCTGGGCGTGCCCGGCCTGGTGCAGGCGGTGCGCGACCACAAGGTGGTGATCGCGAACGCGCTCGGCGCCGGCCTGGTCGAAGCGCGCGCGCTGCTCGCCTTCCTGCCGGCGCTCGCGCCCGCCATCCTCGGCGCCGACCTCGCCATCCCGAATGTCGCCACCTGGTGGCTCGGCGATGCCGATACCCGCCGCGAGATGGCCGGCGCGCTCGACCACATGGTGATCGCGCCGGCCTTCTCGGACCGCGCGGCGGGCGTGGGCGCCGGCGCGCTCGGCGCCACGCTCGATCCCGCGCGCCGTGGACGGGTCGCGCAGGCGATCGCCGACCGCGGCATCGATTACGTGGTGCAGGAGGCGGTGACCTTGTCGACCATGCCGGTATGGCGCGGGAGCGGCCTCGAGCCGCGTCCCTTCAGCCTGCGGCTTTTTCTCGCCAAAGGGGCTCAGGGCTGGCACGTGATGCCGGGCGGTTTCGTGCGCATCGCCGATGATATCGACGCGCGCGCCGTCAGCCTGCAGCAGGGCGGGCGCACCGCCGACGCCTGGGTATTGTCGGACGGGCCGGTGGGCGAGACGACCCTCCTGCCGCGGCCCGAGCGTATCGTCATCAATCGGACGAGCGGCGTGCTGCCGAGCCGCGCCGCCGACAACCTGTTCTGGGTCGGGCGCTACATCGAGCGCGCCGAGGCCACGTTGCGGCTGGTGCGCGCGCTCATCAACCGCACCGCCGAGGCGGACGAGACCGCGGCGCCGCTGGTCGAGCGGATCAGCGCGCTGCTCGGCGCCTGGAGCGCCGGCCCGATCGACATTCCGAACCCCAAGCCGATCATGATCGCGCGCGCGGCGCTCTCGCGCGGCGATTTCGAGGGGTCGCTGCCGTATCTCGTCGGCGCGGCGCGCGCGGCCGCGTCGGTGATCCGCGACCGCTTCTCGCCCGACGCCTGGCGCGCGCTCGTGCGGCTCGCCGCCACCATCGATGCGCCGTGGCCGGACGGACCATTGGAAAGCGTGATGTTCGAGCGTGTCGACGCGGCCTTGCGCATCGTCGCGTCATTCTCCGGGCTCGCGCAGGAGAATATGAGCCAGCTCGCCGGCTGGCGCTTCCTCGAGCTCGGGCGGCGCAGCGAGCGCGCGATCGCGACCTGCCGCTTCGTTCGCCAGTTCGCGGACGCGGCGGCGCCCGAGGGTGCCCTCGAGGTGCTGCTTGAGCTCGCCGACAGCCAGATCACCTACCGGCAGCGCTACGTGATGGTGGCGGCGCGCGCGCCCGTGGTCGACCTGGTGGTGCTCGATCCCAACAACCCGCGTTCGGTCGCCTACCAGCTCGATCGCATCGAGGCCCATCTGGCGGCGCTTCCGAAGCACAACACGCAAGGCCGGTTGTCGGTGCCGCAGCAGATCACGGCGTCCTCCGCGACCGCCTTGCGCACCGCCGCCGCATCCGCGGTCGACGACGCCTTGATCACGCAGGTCGAGGACGCGCTGATGCGGCTGTCCGAGGCGATCACCGGGTCCTATCTCACCCACAATGAGCGCGCCGAAACAGAGTGGGAGGCGCTGGCATGATCTACGACGTGCGCCAGACCACGTCCTACACCTACGCCTCGAGAGTCGGCTATGCGCACCATGTCTTGCGGCTGACGCCGATCGATCGGACGCGCCAGCGCGTGCAGGCGACCGCGCTCGAGATCACGCCGGCGCCGGCCGGGCGGCGCGAAGGCCGCGACTTCTTCGGCAATCGTCTCACCTGGATCGAGCTCGCCGAGCCGCACGACCGCATGACCATTCGGGTGGCGGCGCGCATTGTGGTGGATGGCCTCGGCGAGCCTTCGCCGCAGGAAACGCCCGCCTGGGAAGCCGTGCGCGACGACGTCTTCGACACCAGCGATATCGGCGCCACGGCGCCGGTGCATTTCCTGTTCGCGAGCCGGCAGGTGCCGCTCGATCCGGAAATCCGCGCCTATGCGGGCGCGAGCTTTCCGCCCGGCCGGCCGATCCTCGCCGGCGCGATCGACCTGATGCGCCGGATCAACGACGAATTCGTCTACGATGCCGAGGCCACGACGGTCTCGACGCCGCCCCCGATGTCCTTTGCGCTGCGGCGCGGCGTATGCCAGGACTTCGCCCATGTCATGATCTCCGGCCTGCGCGGGATCGGGCTGCCGGCGGCTTACGTGAGCGGCTATCTGCGCACCGTGCCGAAATCCGGCGTGCCGGGCCTGCAAGGGGCCGACGCCATGCATGCCTGGGTCTGGGTCTGGTGCGGCGCGGCGGCCGGCTGGTACGGGCTCGATCCGACCAACGCGGTGCTGGCCGGCGACGACCACCTGGTGGTGGCGATCGGCCGCGATTATTCCGACGTGGCGCCCGTCGGCGGCGTCGTGTTCGCGTCGGGCAAGCAGCAGATCGACGAAGCGGTGAGCGTGATGCCGGTCCGGGCGGCGTAGCGCCCGCTATCCCGGCCGTACCGCCGCCGCCCGCGCCTTTGCGTCCGTCCTGAATTTCGGGATCACCTCGCCGGCGAACAGCTCGAGCGAGGCGAGCGCCTTGTCGGCTCCGTACCAGGGCGGGAAGTGCAGCATGATCGAGTCGACGCCGCTCATCTGGCGCAGCTGCGCGATCTTGTCGACCACGGTCGCGGGCGATCCGTGCAGGATGATGTCGCGGGTCAGCGCGTCGTAGTCGCGCGGGCTCGCGCCGACGTCCTGCGACACGGTGCCGAGATAGCCCGAGGTGTGGCCGCTCGAGAAGTGGGAGAGGTTGCGCATGATGCCGGCCTCGCTCTCGCGCCGCGCCTTGGCGTCGGTCTCGGCCACATAGACCCAGCGCGCGATATCGACATGTCCGCGCGCCGGATTGGCGCGCAGCGGCTGCGGGGTCTGCTCGAGTCCGGCCCGATAGGCCGCGGCTTGCCGGGCCAGCTCTGCGAAAGGCGTCCAGCTCGACAGGAAAAGGCCGAAGCCCATGCGCGCCGCCACCCCGATCGAGCGCCCGGTCGCGCCGGCGAGGAAGATCGGCGGGTGCGGCTGCTGCAGCGAATGGGGAAACATCTCGTAATCGCCGTCGACCTTGAACTTGAAATACTTGCCCTGATGATCGGCGCGTTTCTTGTGGAACAGGTCCATCAACAGCGGCAGCAGCTCTTCCTGGATGTCGCGGCGCGCCTCGAAATCGACGCCGAAGCCGTCGAATTCGTATTTGCGATAGCCCGAGCCAAGGCCGAGCGCGAAGCGGCCATTGCTCAAGATGTCGACGAAGGCGGTGTTCTCGGCGATGCGCAGCGGGTTGGCGAGCGGCGCGGTGACGACCGCGGTGCCGATGGTGATCCGCTTGGTCAGCGCCGCCAGATAGGCGGCATAGACGAAGACGTCCGGCATGATGCCGTATTCATTGCTGAAGTGATGTTCCGCCACCCAGGCATAGTCGTAGCCGAGCTCGTCCGCGCGCAGGATCTGCCGCGTCACCCGCGCATGCACGTCGCGATGCGGATAGGGCTCCGCCTCGGTGTTGGGGTGGGACGTGAAGAGGATGCCGAATTCCATATTTGCCTCACATGATCGCCAGCTCGACATTCTTGCGGTCGGTCACCAGCATGCTGCCGGGATAATGCGTGATGCAGAAATCCGGCTTGACGGTCGCCACCACCGATTGCGGCGTGACGCCGCAGGCCCAGAACACCGGGATCTCGTCGTCATGCACCGGCACCGGATCGCCGTAGTCGGGCTTGGCGAGATCCGTGATGCCGATCAGCTCGGGCTTGCCGATATGCACGGGCGCGCCGTGCACGGTCGGGAAGCGCGTCGTGACCTGGATGGCGCGGATGGCGTCGGCCGGCTTCATCGGCCGCATCGACACCACCATGGGGCCGCGGAACGGTCCGGCCGGCACGGTCGCGATCGTGGTGCGGAACATCGGAACCGCGCAGTCGCAGCTGATGTGGCGAAGCTCGATGCCGCTGTCGGTGAGCGCCTCCTCGAAGGAGAACGAGCAGCCGATCACGAAGGCGACGAGATCGTCGCGCCACCAGCGCATGACGTCGGCCGGCTCGTCGACGATCTGGCCGTCGCGCCAGACCCGGTAGCGCGACAGATCGGTGCGGATATCGAGATCCTCGCCCAGCGCCGGCAGCCGCGGATCGCCGGGCGCCGAGGCCGCAAGCAGCGGACAGGGTTTTGGGTTGAGCTGGCAGAAGCGCAAAAAATCGCTCGCGAGCGCGTTGGGCAGGATCGCGAGATTGCCCTGCACATAGCCCGGCGCCAGCCCCGAGGTCGGTCCGCCAAGCTCGCCCCGGCGGATCATCAGCCTGGCTTCGCGGCCGGTCTTCGGGATCGCGGGCGTGCTGGGGTCGGGTTTGGCGAGTGACATCATGTCTTTCCGGCGTTGCTTCGGCGGCGTGAGCTCGGCCCATCTTATCATCGGGCGGGGCCACGAAAACCAGTTGAATATGCGATCGGGATCGCGTTTCCTTAAGCCAAACCAAAAGGTCGCAAAGCGGCCAACGATCAGGGAGGAGCAGGCGAATGACATTTCATTTCGGAAATCCGCGCCGCGTGGCCGCGCTCGCCGCCATGGTGACGGCCGCGTCGGTCGCGGTTGCGGCCGCGCAGCAGCCGGCCCCGCGGCAACCCCCGGGGCCCGTCCGGCTCGGCATCGTCTCGTTTCTGAGCGGCCCGGCCGCAAGCCCGTTCGGCGTCCCGGGGCGCAACGGCGCCGAGATCGTCATCGAGGCGCTCAATGCCGGCACGGCGCCCGCGCCCTTCAATACGGTCGGGCTCGGCGGCGCCAAGATCGAGGCCAAATACGTCGACGAGGCGGGCTCGACCGCCCAGGTGGTCACGGAATTCCGCAACCTGGTGCAGCGCGACCAGGTCGACGCGGTGGTCGGCTATATCTCGTCGGGCAGTTGCCTCGCGGTCACGCCGGTCGCCGAGGAGCTCAAGGCGCTCACGGTCTATTTCGATTGCGGCACGCCGCGCATCTTCGAGGAGACGGCGCGCAAATACGTGTTCCGTGCCTCGCCGCACGCTACGATGGATAATGTTGGCGCGGCGCGCTACCTGCTCGCCAAGCACAAGGATGTCGCGGTCTATTCGGGCATCAATCAGAACTACGCCTGGGGGCAGGATTCCTGGCGCGACTTCGTCGGCGCCATGAAGGTGCTGGCGCCCAAGGCGGCCGTCGACAAGGAGCTGTTTCCCAAGCTGTTCGCGGGCGAATACGGCGCCGAAATCTCGACCCTGCTGACGTCGAAATCGCAGGCCCTGCATACCAGCTTCTGGGACGGCGACCTCGAAGGCTTCGTCTATCAGGGGCAGGCGCGCGGCCTCGATAAGCGCATGCCGATCATCTACACCACCGGCGAGGCGTCGATCTGGCGGCTGCGCGACAAGATGCCCGACAACACCATCATCGGCGGCCGCGGCCCGAATGGCCCGCTCGCGCCCGACACCGAGCTCAACCGCTGGTTCCAGAAGATCTATGTCGACCGCTACGGCACCCCGCCGACCTATCCGTCCTACCAGATGGCGCTGTCGGTGCTCGGCCTGAAAGTCGCGTGGGACAAGGCGCAGAAGGCCAAGGGCGGCAAGCCGACGACCGACGAGGTCGTGCAGGCGTTCGAAGGCATCGAGTATGACGGGCCGAGCGGGCACGTGAAGCTCGCGCTCTCGAACGGCCATCAGGGCATCCAGGAAACCGCCTACGGCACCTACCGCTTCAACAAGCAGACCAAGCAGCCCGAGCTGGTCGACGTCATGCGCTTCCCGGCCGAATGCGTGAATCCGCCCAACGGCGTCAACGCCGACGACTGGATCAAGGACGGCATGAAAGGCGCGAAGTGCAAATGAGTGGGCGCATCTGACATCATGGCGGGGGCGCGCGTCCCCGCGTAACCACGGGCAGGTGCCGTCGTGCTGACCGCGTTCGCGATCCTGACTGACGGTCTCGTCTACGCGGCCTATCTGTTTCTCGTCGCCGTGGGCCTGACGCTGATCTTCGGCGTCATGAAAATCCTCAACGTGACCCATGGCTCCTTCTATGCATTCGGGGCCTATGGGGCGGCGACCGCGGTCGGCATCTATTTCGAGCGCGGCCTGCCGGCGGCCGGCGGCTTTCTGTTCATGATCCTGGTCGCGATGGCGATCGGGCTGGTGCTGGGCGTCATCCTCGAGCGCGGCATCCTGCGTTTCGTCTACGGCAAGGACGAGGTGGTGATCGTGTTGGTCACCTACGCGACTTTCCTGATGCTCGAGGACGTCATCGCGCTGATCTGGGGACGGCAATCCTACGCGGCCTGGCAGCCCATGGTGGCGGCCGGCAGCGTCGAGATCGGCGACCTCGTGCTGTCGAATTACGACATCGTCCTGGTCGCGCTGGCGGCGGGGGTCGCGATGGGCGGCTATTGGGCGCTCAAATACACGCGCTACGGCCGCCTGCTCACCGCCGTCATCTTCGATCGCGAGACCGCCGCCGCCTTCGGGGTCAACGTCACGGTGGTCTACACGGTGACCTTCATCATCGGCGCCATGCTGGGCGCGCTCGGCGGCGCCGTGATGGCGCCCAAGATATCGGTCACCCTCGGCATCGGCGTCGAGGTGATCGTGCTCGCCTTCGCGGTGGTGGTGACCGGGGGGCTCGGATCGATCGAGGGCGCGCTGACCGGGGCGCTCATCGTCGGTCTGTGCCGGGCCGCCGCCGTTCATCTGGTGCCGCAGATCGAGCTTTTCGTCATCTATGCGGTGATGGCGCTCGTGCTGGTGTTTCGCCCTTACGGCCTGTTCACCCAGGCCCAGCCGCGGAAAATCTGACATGTGGTCGCGCCAGAACATCGCGGGAGCGCTCGCCTTCGCGGCCCTCGCGGTGGCGGCGCCGTTCCTGCCGTCCTGGCTCGTATCGCTCGCCACCATCGCGTTTGCGAACGGGCTGGTGGTGCTCGGCCTGGTGATCCTGTGGCGGGCCGGCCTGGTGCCGTTCGGGCAGGCGCTGTTCTACGCGGCCGGCGCCTATACGGTGGCGCTCATGAGCCGCTACACCGGCTTGCGCGACGTCTTCGTGCTGGTGGCGGCCGGCGCGCTCGCGGCCGGTCTCGTGGCTTTCCTGATCGGCCTTCTGCTGGCGCGCTACCGCGACATCTTCTTCGCGATGCTCAGCCTCGCGATGTCGATGATCCTCTACGGCGTGCTGGTGAAGACCGAAACGCTCGGCTCGACCGACGGATTCCATGTCGAGACCGGCACCTTCCTCGGTTATGCGCCGCGCGGCGCCGCGCTCGGCCTCGCGCTGTTCTGGCTGGTGCTCGGAACCTGCGGCTTCGCGGCGCTGCTGATCGCGACCTATTTCGTTTCGATCGCGGGGGTGTTGGCGGCGCCGGTGCGCGACAACGAGATCCGCGTCGAGTTCCTCGGTCTCTCGGTCGATCGGCTGATCCATCTCAAGGTGGTCATCAGCGGCGTGCTGGCCGGCCTCGGCGGCGCGCTTGCGGCGCTGGCGGTCGCGCATGTCGATCCCAACATGGCCTATTGGACGACCTCGGGCGGCTTCGTCTTCGTCACCATCCTGGCGGGCGCCGGATCGGTCGCGGCGGCCTTCGTGGGCTCCTTCGTGTTCGAGCTGGCGCGCTCGATCGCCATCGATTTCTTTCCCGGCACCTGGCAGATCATCCTGGGCGGCGCGCTCCTGCTGACCATCCTGTTCCTGCCCGAAGGCCTCGGCTCGCTCGCCGGGCGGCTGCGGCGCGTTCCGGAGAAGGCGTCATGAACGCCATTCTGTCGGTGCGGGATCTCGAGAAGACATTCGGCTCGATCGTGGCGGCGCGCGACATCACGCTCGATGTCCCGCCCCAGCAGGTCGTCGGCGTCATCGGGGCGAACGGCGCCGGCAAGACCACCTTCATCAACATGATCACCGGCCACCTGCGCCCGACCAAAGGCAGCATCCGCTTCGAGGACCGCGACATCACCGGATTGCCGTCGCGCGAGATCACGCGGCTCGGCATCTCGCGCTCGTTCCAGGTGGCGCAGATCTTTCCCTCGCTCACCGTGTTCGAGAACATGTGCGCGGCCGCCGCGATCGCGCGCGGACCGGACAGCATGCTGGCGCGCGCGCTGGTGCCGTTGCGCTCGCGCGCGACCCTGGAGGAGGCCGACGCCGCGATCGAGCTGTTCGGCATCGGATCCTGGCGGGACGCGCGCTCGGCGACCTTGCCGCAAGGCGTGCGCAAGCTCCTCGACATCGCGATGGCGACGGTCGGCGCGCCGCGCGTGCTGCTGCTCGACGAGCCGACCAGCGGCATCTCGATCGAGGAGAAATTCGGCGTCATGGACGTGGTGATGTCGGCGCTCAAGAGCCGCAAGATCACGGTCTTGTTCGTCGAGCACGACATGGAGATCGTCGGCCGCTTCGCCGAGCGCGTGCTCGCCTTCTATGATGGCACCGTGATCGCGGACGGCGCGCCCGCCGTCGCGCTCGCCGATGCGCGGGTGCGGGCCTTCATCAGCGGAACCAGGCCCGAGGCGGTCGCCGAGGCGGCCGATGCTTAAGGTCGCGGGGCTCAATGTGGCGATCGGTCCGGTGCCGATCGTGCGCGACGCCTCGCTCGAGCTCGAGGAAGGCCAGATGTGCGGCCTCATCGGCCGCAACGGCGCCGGCAAGACCACGTTCCTGCGCGCCCTCATGGGGGCGTTGCCGGCGACCGGCAAGGCCATGCTCGGCGACGTCGATCTGCTGGCGCTGCCGCCGCATCGCCGGGTCGCGCATGGCATCGGCTACATGCCGGAGGATCGCCGCCTGGTCCCGCAGTTCACGGTCGAGGAGAATATCCGCCTGCCGACCTGGTCGGTGACGGTCGCCGGCGCGGAACAGCGGCTGCAATGGATTTTCGCCATCATGCCGGAGGTCGCGCGCTTCCGCGCCCGCCGCGCCCTCGAGCTCTCGGGCGGCCAGCAGAAGATGGTGGCGCTGGCGCGCGCCCTGATGGGCGGCACCCGCATGCTGCTGCTCGACGAGCCGTTCGAGGGTCTCGCGCCGGCGCTGGCTCGCCGGCTCGGCGAGGTGCTGGCCAACCTCAAGAGCGAGCGGGTCACCGTGCTGATCGCCGACTCCAACGAGGTGCACATCGTCGACTTGCTGGCCTGCGCCTATCGGATCGAGCGCGGGTCGGTCAGCCGGGTGTGAGCCGTACTGGATCCCGCAGCGTCATTGCGAGGAGCCGAAGGCGACGAAGCAATCTCCGCCGCGTAACGGATCGTGGC
>Ga0208993_1000040_pt1 | contig 11736 bp, 13 predicted proteins | sample MedBloCAOM2_M3_FD_187847 | JGI IMG/M metagenome (GOLD analysis project Ga0208993, IMG submission 187847) | Forest soil microbial communities from El Dorado National Forest, California, USA - Mediterranean Blodgett CA OM2_M3 (SPAdes) (version 2) | ecosystem: Environmental > Terrestrial > Soil >...
CCGGGTGATGACGCTGATCGCTCCGGGCTCGCCCTTCCTGGAGCTTTCACCGCTCGCCGCCAACGGCATGTATGACGACGTCATCCACGGCGCCGGGCTGATCACCGGCATCGCCCGCATCGAGGGCCGCGAATGCGTGGTCGTCGCCAACGACTCCACCGTCAAGGGCGGCACTTATTATCCGATGACCGTGAAGAAGCACCTGCGCGCCCAGGAGGTCGCGCGCGAGAACCGGCTGCCTTGCATTTATCTGGTCGATTCCGGCGGCGCCAACCTCCCGCATCAGACCGAGGTGTTTCCCGATCGCGAGCATTTCGGACGCATTTTCTACAATCAGGCGACGCTCTCCGGTCTCGGCATCGCCCAGGTCGCGGTGGTGATGGGATCGTGCACGGCGGGCGGCGCCTATGTGCCGGCGATGTCGGACGAGACCATCATCGTGCGCAACCAGGGGACCATTTTCCTCGGCGGGCCGCCGCTGGTGAAAGCGGCGACCGGGGAGGTGGTGTCGGCCGAGGATCTGGGCGGCGCCGACGTGCATGCGCGGCGCTCGGGCGTCGCCGATCACTATGCGCTCGACGATCGCCACGCGCTCGCGCTCGCGCGCCGCGTCGTCGCCAACCTCAACACCCGGAAGACGGTCGATATCCCGCTTGCGCCGCCGCGCGAGCCGGCATTCGCGGCGGAAGAGCTCGACGGCATCGTGCCGGTGGACCTGAAAAAGCAATACGACGTGCGCGAGGTCATCGCGCGGCTTGTCGACGCTTCCGAATTCGACGAGTTCAAGCAGCTCTACGGCACGACGCTGGTCGCCGGCTTCGCGCATATCCACGGCATTCCGGTCGGCATCCTCGGCAACAACGGCATCCTCTATTCGGAGTCGGCCCTCAAGGCGGCGCATTTCGTCGAGTTGTGCTGCCAGCGCCGCATCCCGCTGCTGTTCCTGCAGAACATCGTCGGCTTCATGGTGGGACGCGACTATGAGGCGGGCGGGATCGCCAAGGACGGCGCCAAGATGGTGACCGCCGTCGCCTGCGCCCAGGTGCCGAAGATCACGTTGATCATCGGCGGCTCCTATGGGGCCGGCAACTACGGCATGTGCGGACGCGCCTATGGGCCGCGCTTCCTGTTCACCTGGCCGAATGCGCGCATCTCGGTGATGGGCGGCGAGCAGGCCGCGAGCGTGCTCGCGACGGTGCGGCGCGACAATATCGAAACAGACGGCGGCAAATGGTCGGAGGTCGAGGAAGAGGAATTCAAGCAGCCGATCCGCGAGCAGTATGACGCGGAGGGCAATCCCTATTACGCCACCGCGCGGCTGTGGGACGACGGCATCATCGCGCCGGCCGAGACGAGGCGCGTTCTGGGGCTGGCCTTCTCGGCGGCCCTCAATGCGCCGATCCCGCAGACGAAGTTCGGCGTGTTCAGGATGTGACGACGGCCGGAGAAGAATGCCGCGGTCGCCGGCGCTGTCCCATGAACACCGGCAGTGCAGCGCTCAGCGATTGAACAGCCAGAAAACGACGCTCAGCAGGACGCTGATCAGGATGCAGGTCGTCAGCGGAAAATAGAAGGTGAAATTGTCGCGCTGAATGACGATGTCGCCGGGCAGGCGGCCAAGCCCGAGCCGCGACAGGAACGGCCACAACAGGCCGACCGCCAGGATGACGAGCCCGAGCAAGATCAGAAAGCGGGCCATGATGGCACTCTCTTGGCCGCATATCGGTGCGCCGCGAAGCGGATCAAGGGGCGCCGGGGAGGGGGCGACAGGGACGATCGGGTCGCGTTACACTTCGTGCGTCGAACCCCTCGCCGGCCGCTCGGCCCTCACCTCCAACCCATCGGGACTACGCCATGAAACGAACTCTGCTCCTCGGCGCCGCGATCGCACTTGCGTTCGGGGCCGGACTTGCGACGCAATCGATCGTCGGAGCCCAACAGCAGCCGATCACCTCGAAAACCGTCATGGACGACCCGCTGGTCGGCGGCGTCTACGAACAGATGCTGATGCAGGAGGTGAGCTTCGGGCCCGGCGCCGGCGTGCCCTGGCATATTCATCCGGACGGCCACGAGATCGCCTATGTGCTCGAGGGCGCGATCAAGCTCCAGGTCGACGGGCAGCCGGACCGCGTGCTCAAGCCCGGCGAGGGCCTTCACATGAATGCCAATGTGGTCCATCGCGGCGAGGCCGAGCCGAGCGGCGCCAAGCTGCTGATCGTGCGGCTCAAGCCCAAGGACAAGCCGGTCATGACGCCGGTGCCGCACAACTGACCCGTCACGGGATCGTCAGCACCACGTTCCCGGCCGCCTTGCCTTGCTCGACGGTCTCGTGCGCCTGCAGGACGCGGTCGAGCGGCAGGGTGAGCGCCACATTGTGGATCAGGCGCCGCGCCTCCATCATGCCGGTGATGGCCGCGACGGCGGCGGCGCGCTCCTCGCGCGTGAGCTCGTAGACGAAGATCCATGTCATCGTGACCGCATTGACGAGCAGGAACTGGCTCGGAATCTGCGACTCCGCCTTGCCGGTGCCGTAGACCACGACCTGGCTGCGCGCATGCAGAATGCCGGGATAAAGCCCGGCATTGGCCGCAAGATCCATCTCGATGACGGCGTCGACGCCCGCCTGGTCGGTCAGGTCCATCACGGTCGCGGCGACATTCTCGCGCTTGTAGTCGATCACGTGGTCGGCGCCGGCCTGGCGGGCGAGCTTGCCCTTCTCGTCCGAGCTGACCGTGGTGATCACCACGGCGCCGCGCGCTTTGGCGAATTGAATGGCATAGTGGCCGACGCCCCCGGCGCCGCCCGGGATCAGCACGGTCGAGGCAGCATTCAGCTGGGCAGTGGCGACCGCGTGGGCGGCGGTCATCGCCGGAATGCCGAGGCAGGCGCCTTCGGCGAAGCCGATATGGTCAGGCAGCGGGAGCGCAAGCGCGGCCGGCAGCACGACATATTCGGCCGCGGTCCCGAAGGGGCGCTTCCATTGCGCGTTCCAGACCCAGACCCGCTCGCCGGCGCGCGACGGCGGCACGCCGCTTCCCACCTTGTCGATCACGCCGGCGCCGTCGCTGTGGGGGATCACGCGCGGGAAGGCGATCTTGCGGGTGCGGCCTTCGCGCGATTTCACGTCGGACGGGTTGACGCCCGAGGTCGCGAGCCGGACCCGCACCTCGCCGGGCCCGGGCTCCGGGGTCGGCAGATCGCCCAGGCGCAACACCTGGGCGGCCGAACCATTGGCTTCATAGCTGGCGGCGCGCATCGGCTTCTCCTGTGCGTCTTATCGATCAGCCGGGGCGCCGGCGGCAAGCGGACCTTGTCCAATATTGTCGCCTTTTGGCCCGCTTTTGGCCCTCGCGGCCGTGGCGCCGGCAGGGTATAGTTTCCGACACTAACCGGGGCGACGATGTCGATGAAGTGGTTGACGGCGGTATTCATTCTGCTGCTGCTTTTGCTTGCGGCCGCGCCGGCGGCGATCGACGCCGCGACCGGTTGGATCGCCCACCGGGGCGCAAGCGTCCAGACGATCGATTATCTGTCGCGCGACATCGACGAGCTGAGCGCCAGCCGGCGCCTCGTCCCGCGCAAGCATAGCCCCAGCCATGGCTTGAAAAACAAAAGCCTGGACGACCAGGGCCTGGACGACACGCTCCCCTGAGCCGGCGATCCTAAGCTCGGGCTAATCCAGCGCTTTGTAGAACCGCTGATCGTAGAGCGCGCCGCTCGCCGGTGCGAGCTTGTCGCGGAACGCCCGCGTCTTCCCATTCATGCTGTGGGCGTCCGCCGTCTTGCGGCTCCTCCAGACCTCGATCACAGAGAAATGGTTCTGCCGGTTGGTCTGCGTCACCGCCTCGAAACGCAGATTGCCGTCATCCTTGCGACTGTCATCGGCAAGCTGCTTCACGAGCGCCGTCCCGTTCTCGCGCTGCGGCGGGATGACGTCGACATGCGTGACCCCGATGATGGCGGGGCCGCCGAGGCTGGCCGGCAGCGGGCCGACCGACAGCGGGAAATGGACACGCTCGTCGTAAGGCGCGTTCTGGATCGCCTTGAGCCTGTCGCGAAACTGTGTCGTGTGCGCCGCCTGGGCGTGCGCATCGAACGACGGCTGATCTTTCCAGACTTCGAGGATCACGAACTGGTTCGGCAAGCCGAACCGCCGGGCCGCCTCCACGCGCAAACTTCCGGCGTCCTTGCGGCTCGCGTCGCGGAACTGACGGACGAGGGCGGCGCCTTCGTCCTTCGCGGTCTGCATCACATCGACGTAGGTCACGATGTAGCGCGGGCCGTCCGGCACCGGGGGCGGGGCGGGCGGCGCGGGCTGTCCCTGCGTTGTCATGGTCATGCCCGCCAAAATCGCGACGCCGAGCAGCAGTCGAAGAGCGCATGCCATCGAAACCCTCCCGCCGTGTGTTGTTGTGGTCAGGCTATCGCTCCGACCCTCGCATGGTCAACACGCGGAACCGCGACGCCCGTTGATACGTTTTTAAGTCAAGGACGCGGAACGCGCGTTTGGGGCGCAGGGCCACAAGGAGGCAGCCATGGCTTATCGCGTGTATAGCGGCCCGCAGGGCGCGGGTGGTTTTCGGGCGGTCGAAAAGGACCGCATGCTCTTCAAGGAGTTTTCTTCGCTCGACGAGGCCATGAGGTGGGCCAGGCATCTCGACGGCACCGGGCATACGGCCTTGCTGATCGAAGGCGATGACGGCAGCCGGCTCGACAAGCAGGAGATCGTGGCCGCGCTGCGGCATTGCGAAACCGAGCCCAGCGGCGCCGGCCACCCCATCTGACAGATCGCGGCGGGGCGCGCGGGCGAGCTACTTCGTCAGCCTATTCCACTGCGCCCGCAATGCGTCGACGGCGTCGCGCGTGACGTCGCCAAGCTGATCCCAATTCACCACCGGCTTCACGGCCGGCCCGGCCGTCGTCGTGTCGTGCACATAAGCGGCCCCGATGGTGACCGCGATGCCGAGCAGGAATGCAATGATGCTACGCATGTATTAGTCTCCCGGCTGAAATGCGCCATACAGGTGCGTGAAAAATGCGGCAACTTCCAAGCCGATATAGCGGCAAACCGGGGTCAATTCCATGACGGATCCGAATTATCGCAAGGCGCTGATCGTCGGCGCCGGATCGGGCTTGAGCGCCGCGCTGGCGCGTGCCTTCGCCAACGACGGGCTTTCGATCGCGCTCGCGGCGCGCATGCCGGATAAATTGCGCGCGCTCGCCGAGGAGACCGGTGCCCAGGTGTTTGCCTGCGATGCGTCGCGCCGCGCCGACGTCGAGCGGCTGTTCGCCGAGCTCGACCAGCAAGGCGCGCCCGACGTCGTCGCCTATAATGCGAGCTATCGCGTGCGCGGGCCGTTCATCGAGCTGGACGCCGACGAGGTCGAGAAATCGCTGCGCGTGTCGGCGCTCGCCGGCTTCTTCGTGGCGCAGGCGGCGGCGCGCCGGATGGTGCCGCAGCAGCATGGCGCGATCTTCTTCACCGGCGCCTCTGCGAGCCAGAAAGGCTATGCCCAGTCGGCGCCCTTCGCGATGGGCAAATTCGCATTGCGCGGCCTCGCCCAGAGCCTCGCCCGCGAGCTGTCGCCGCGGGGCATCCACATCGGCCATGTGGTGGTCGACGGCGGCATCCGCTCCGAGCGCCGGCCGGAGGCGCCCGACAGGCCCGGCAGCCTGCTCGACCCCGACGCGATCGCGGCCGCCTATGTGTATCTTCTGCGGCAGCCGCGCAGCGCCTGGACCTGGGAGATGGAGCTGCGGCCCTGGGTGGAGAAATTCTGACCGGGACATTCCAGGGTCGGCGGCGGGGCGAGCGAATTCCGACGGGCCTTGCCGCCCGTGAGGCCGGCCGCTATAAGCCCGCGACCCGTCGATCTTTCCCCTCAAGGACGTTTTCCCCCTCAAGGACGTTTTCAATGGCGATCGAGCGTACCTTTTCGATCATCAAGCCCGATGCGACCGCGCGCAATCGGACCGGCGCGATCAATGCGATGATCGAGCAGGCGGGCCTGCGCATCGTGGCGCAGAAGCGCCTGCGCATCACCCGCGATCAGGCCGAGACCTTCTACGGGGTGCATCGCGCCCGGCCGTTCTTCGGCGAGCTGGTCGATTTCATGACCTCGGGGCCCGTCGTGGTGCAGGTGCTCGAGGGCGAAAACGCGATCGCGAAATATCGCGACGTCATGGGCGCCACCGACCCCGCCAAGGCGGCGGACGGCACCATCCGCAAGGTCCACGCGAAATCGATCGGCGAGAATTCGGTTCACGGGTCCGACGCGGCCGACACCGCCAGGCAGGAAATCGCCCAGTTCTTCGCCGGCAACGAGATCGTGGGTTGAGGTCCGGCACGCGTGGCGTTTTGCCATCGGCGGCGTGCTGGTCAGGAGGCCGGGTTCGGCGGTAAAGTGGCCCGGCGATGCCGACGCGAGCGGCAATAAACGAGGGAACATCCGGTGGGCTCGATGGGACAAATGACGGATCCGTCTGCGTGGCTCGCGATGATCGAGAGCGGCTGGGCCGAGATGGGCCAGACGGTCTTCTGGGTCGCGCTCCTCAAGATCATGTGGATCAACGTCCTTCTCTCGGGCGACAACGCCGTCGTCATCGCGATGGCGTGTCTCGGGCTGCCGCCGCGTCAACGGCTGTGGGGCATGATCCTCGGCGCCGGAGTCGCGGTCGTGTTGCGCATCATCTTCACCGTTGTGATCGCGCAACTGATGCTGCTGCCCTACCTCAAGATCGCCGGCGGCCTCGCGCTGTTCTATATCGCGGCCAAGCTGCTGGTTCCCGAGGATCCGGACGAAGACGAAGTGGAGGCGGTCGAGCATCTCTGGCGCGCCGTGCGGATCATCGCGGTGGCCGACATCGTCATGAGCCTCGACAACGTGATCGCAATCGCGGCGGCCGCGCAGGGCAACTTTGCGCTCATCCTGATCGGTCTCGCGGTCAGCATCCCGTTGATCGTGGCGGGCGCGGCCCTGATCATGTCCGTGCTGCAACGCTACCCGATCCTGGTATGGGCCGGCGCCGGGCTCCTGGGCTGGATCGTGGGTGAGGTGATTGCGACCGATCCGGCGGTCGAGGCCTATCTGCTGCCGAAGCTCGGCCAGGATGGCTTCCACTACGCCACGCTGTTCTCGGCGCTGGTCGGCGCGATCCTGGTCCTGCTGGTCGGCGGCATGTGGCGGCGCTCCAAGGAGCGCGCCCAGGAGAAGAGCGAGCAGGAGAAGCGTCAACTGGCGGCGGAGTGACCCCGGAGGCGCGCAGCGAGGATCTGTTGTTGGCGTTTGGTCCCTGACATCGGAGGCGACGCCGCAGTGAACAAGCCGATCCGATCTCTTCCCGACGCGACGCGGATCGGGGCGTCCGCCTGCCCGCATGATTGTCCATCGACCTGCGCGCTCGAGGTCGAGGTTCTCGACGAGCGCACCATCGGACGCGTGCGCGGCGCTCCCGACAACAGCTACACGGCGGGCGTGATCTGCGCCAAGGTGGCGCGCTACGCCGAGCGCGTGCATCACCCCGATCGCCTGCTTCATCCGCTGCGGCGCAAGGGCCCCAAGGGCACCGGCGAGTTCGTCCCGATCTCATGGGACGACGCGCTCGACCTGGTCGCCGAGCGGCTGCTGGCGGCCGAAGCGCGTCACGGCGCGCAGGCGGTTTGGCCCTATTACTACGCCGGCACCATGGGGCTGGTGATGCGCGACGGCATCCACCGGCTGCGCCACGCCAAGAAATATTCCGGCTTCCATTCGACCATCTGCGTGAACACCGCCTATGCGGGCTTTGCGGCCGGCACCGGCAAGATCGCCGGCCCGGATCCGCGCGAGATGGCCAGGTCCGATCTGGTCGTGATCTGGGGCACCAACGCGGTCAACACCCAGGTCAACGTCATGACCCACGCGATCCGCGCCCGCAAGGAGCGCGGCGCCAAGATCGTCGCGGTCGACGTCTATATGAACGCCACCATGGAGCAGGCGGATCTCGCCGTGCTGGTGCGGCCCGGCACCGACGGAGCGCTCGCCTGCGCGGTGATGCATTGCCTGTTTCGCGACCACAAGGCCGATCGCGCCTATCTCGACCGTCACACCGATGCGCCGCGCGAGCTCGAGGAGCATCTGCGCACGCGCTCGCCGCAATGGGCCTCGGCCATCACGGGATGCGACGTCGCGACCATCGAAGAATTCGCCCGCCTGGTGGGCGACACCAAGCGCGCCTATTTCCGCCTCGGCTACGGCTTCGCGCGCTCGCGCAACGGCGCTGCCAACATGCATGCGGCGAGCTGCATCGCGGCGGTTTCCGGCGCGTGGCAATACGAAGGGGGCGGGGCGTTCCACAACAACGCCGACATCTATCACTGGAACAAGACGATGATCGAAGGGTCGGACGTCCGCGACCGGTCGGTGCGGATGCTCGATCAGTCGCGCATCGGCGCGGTCCTGTGCGGCGATGCCGATGCGCTGGCCGGCGGTCCGCCGGTCACGGCGCTGTTCATCCAGAACACCAATCCGGTCTCGGTCGCGCCCGACCAGAACCGGGTCAAGCGCGGGTTCGCGCGCGACGACCTGTTCGTCTGCGTGCACGAGCAATTCCTGACCGAGACCGCCCGGATGGCCGACGTCGTGCTGCCGGCCACCATGTTCCTGGAGCACGACGACGTCTACCAGGCCGGCGGCAACCAGCACATCCTGCTCGGCCCCAAGCTGATCGAGCCGCCGGGAGAATGCCGATCGAACCACGAGGTCGTCGCCGCATTGGCCGAGCGCGTGGGGGCGCGCCATCCGGGCTTCGCCATGAGCCCGCGCGAGCTGATCGACTGGACCTTGCAGAAATCCGGATGGGGCACGCTCGCGCAGCTCGAGGCCAATCGCTGGATCGACTGCCAGCCCGATTTCGAGACCGCGCATTACCTGCGCGGCTTCAACTGGCCGGACGGCAAATTCCGCTTCAAGCCGGATTGGCCGAACGTTCCGTTTCGCAGCGCGTATCACGCCGGCCCGGTCGACCGCATGCCGGCCTTGCCCGACCATTGGGAGGTGATCGAGGAGGCCGACGACGTCCATCCGTTCCGGCTCGCGACCTCGCCGTCGCGCAATTTCCTCAACTCGACCTTCAACGAGACCACGACCTCGCGCGCCAAGGAGGGCGGCCGGCCCGAGGTGATGATCCATCCGGCCGACGCGGCGGCGCTCGCGATCCAGGATGGCGAGGAGGTCGTGCTCGGCAATGGCCGCGGCGAAGTCCGGCTGCATGCGCGGCTGTTCGCGGGGGTGCGGCGCGGCGTGCTGATCGCCGAATCGATCTGGCCGAACCATGCCTATCCGGACGGCCGCGGCATCAACTCGCTCACCGGGGCCGATGCGGTCGCGCCCTATGGCGGGGCGGCTTTCCACGACAACAAGGTCTGGATCCGGCGTTATCCGGTGTGAGCTACCAGCGCAGCTCCAGGCCCAGCGTGCCGCCGTTGGACTGGAAGCCGTGGCGGAAGCGGCCGTCATAGGTCGCATAGAGGCGCGCGATCGGGGAGAGCCGCAGCGAGGCCACGGCGCCGGTGTCGAGGCCGTATTTTCCTTCCGCCACCCCGAACACGGTGATCGGCGTCGCCGGTCCGCTCACGGCGCTCACGGTCAAGACCGGGACGCGCTGCGACAGGATGTCGACCGCTTTGGCGTAACCCGAGAGATCGAACACGCTCGCGCCGGCGACCCAGGTGTTGCCGATCTCGGCGCCCGCAAAGATGCGGCTGCGCTCGGCGGTGGCGTGCGGCACCATGACGGCATCGATGCCGCCCGCCTCCGAATAGGCCTTGGTGTGGGTCTGCGTCCAGTCGGCGCCGAATTTCGGCACGATGCGGGCGGACCCGAGCGCCACATAGTAGCTGGCCTCGCCGATCACGCCCCATAGCCCGGCCCGGTAGGATGCGGTCGCGCCACCCGAGGGGGTGTCGCGGCTCGTATCGACGCCGGCGAAACCGGCGACGCCGGCCGCCGACAATGTCCACGCGCCAAGCTCATAGGCGCCGTTGACGCCGACCTGGGTGAGGTCGAGCGCGGCGCTCTGCGGCAGGCCGGTGATGTCGATCTTGCTGTGGCTCTGGTCGACCGACAGGCCGAGCATCGCGCCCGGCGCCACGTTGATGGCGAGGCCCGCCACCCCGCCAAAAGTGCGGCGCGAGTCGCCGGGAAAATCGGTTTGCGCGCCGGTATGCGCGCTCAGCCCGTAGGCTTCGGCCCAGGCGCGAAATCTGGGCGGCGCGGGCGCCGCCGGCGCGCCGCCGCCGCCCGGATTGGGACCGGTGCCGAACAGACTGCTGTGCGCGCTGGGTCCGCCGAGGCCGCCGAGAAGCTGCAGATAACGCGAGCCGAGCCCGAACAGCGCATAGGACGCGGAGTTGCCGACGGCGGCTGACGTATTGGACACCGGCAGCGCGAGCGGAACGGGTGGGGGCGCAGGCGGCGGAGGGCCTGGAGGTGGCGGGGGCGGCCCGGAGCTCTGGGCGGCGCTCGCCGTCATGGCGGCCGCAAGCATGGCGGCGGCCAGCGCGCCGCTGCGCAAGGCGCCGCATACGCGCTCGCCCAGGCGCGGGGCTTTTGCTGCGCCGGAGGCGCGATCGAACCGCACGGTTGAAATCCTATCCCCGGCGGCCGCGACAAACCGGCCGTCCCTTGGCAGTGCCTACGCCCGACCGCCGATACTCCGGGTTTTCCACCCCAGGTCAACGCTCGTGGAGGCCGGAGCCTGTCGCATTCCGGCGGCTGTGGTCATCACGCAACAGCCCGCAGGCGGGGCTCAGGTCTTGACGGAAGGCACCCCCGGTTTGGCGCCGGCCGCATCGGCTCCGTCGATACGGCAGCGCCCATCCGCGAGTCGCATGCGGCCCTCCGCGACCAGCCGCAGCGCCCGCGGATAAATCTCATGCTCGACCGCGAGCACGCGTGCCGCCAGCGTGTCGGCGGTATCGTCGTCGCGCACCGCGACCTCGCCCTGCGCGATGATCGGGCCCGAATCCATCTCCGGGGTGACGAAATGAACCGTCGCGCCGTGGATCTTCACGCCGGCCGCCAGCGCGCGCGCATGGGTGTCGAGGCCTTTGAACGACGGCAGCAGGGCCGGGTGGACGTTGAGCATGCGTCCCTCCCAGCGCGACACCAACCCGGGCGTGAGCAATCGCATAAAGCCGGCGAGGCAGACGATGTCGATCCGCCGGGCCTGGAGCTCGCGCTCCAGCGCAGCCTCGAACGCCGCCCGATCCTTGCCGAAGCGGGTGTGGTCGACGATCGCGGTCGCGATGCCGGCCGCGCGCGCCGCCGCGATGCCCTGGGCGTCCGGCCGATTGGACAACACGAGCGCGATCTCGGCCGGATAATCCGGGGCCTGCGCGGCCGCGATCAGCGCCGTCATGTTGGAGCCGCGTCCGGAAATCAGGATGGCGACGCGGCGTTTGGGCGCCCGCTCGGCGGAGATCACGGGCTCACCCAAGATCAAGGCCGCCCACATAGGTGACGGGCGCATCGCCGGCGGCGGTGACCTCGCCCAGCCGGGAGACGCTTTCACCGGCGCGCGTGAGCTCGGCGGCGACCGCGTCGGCTTTCGCCGGATCGACCACCGCGATCATGCCGATACCGCAGTTGAAGGTGCGCAGCATCTCGGGCTGCGCGATCCCGCCCGCCGCCGCCAGCCAGCGGAACACCGGCAGCACCGGCACGCGCGCAAGGTCGAGGCGCACGCCCAGCCCCG
>Ga0208993_1000042_pt1 | contig 11589 bp, 8 predicted proteins | sample MedBloCAOM2_M3_FD_187847 | JGI IMG/M metagenome (GOLD analysis project Ga0208993, IMG submission 187847) | Forest soil microbial communities from El Dorado National Forest, California, USA - Mediterranean Blodgett CA OM2_M3 (SPAdes) (version 2) | ecosystem: Environmental > Terrestrial > Soil >...
TTCGGATTCGATATCGCCGGCACGCATCCGCCGATCGCCAAGTGGCTCGATCGCATCAAGGCGCTGCCGGGCTGGAAGCATCCCTATGAGCTGATGCCGGGCTATCCGATGACGTGATGGGTGAACCTGCCGTGGCCGACGCGGCCGGCGGGTTCGCTCCGCCGACCTACGCTGCCCGACCCGCAGTCACGACGCCGCGCCGCCCACGCCGAGGCTGCGCAGGAAGGCCGACGCATCCGGCGCCGACTTGATCTCCTGCAAGCCCGCGGGCGCCTGCGCCGTCTCCTGCGGCAGGCACAGCATGTTGAACGACACAATCCGGCCGAAGACGTTGAGCGGATTACCCAGAAAATTTTCCGCATTGTAGAGCGGCGGGGTGTGCCACCACAGCCGATACCCGGTCTCCAGCAGCCGGGCGGCGAGCGCATCCGCCTTCTCGACGCGGTCATTCTCGACATAGAGGATGGGACGGCAACGCGCGAGCGTCCCCTTGGCGCCGAGCACCACATCGAGCTCCATGCCTTCGACGTCGATCTTGATGAACTTGACCTTGGGAAGCTTGAGCTGGTCGAGAGTCACCACCTCGACCTCCTCGCCGCGCTCGCCCCCGATCGCGACACCGCCGAAATTGCTGCGGCCGCCGTAGTTGAGCGGCGGGATTTTCGTGCGGCCCGGGCTGCGACCGACCGCATGCGGCAGGGCGCGGACATTGTCGAGCTCATTGAGGGCGACGTTGCCGCATAGAATCTGGAAGACAATACGCTGCGGCTCGAATGCGTGGACGAAGCCGGTGGCGCCGACGAACTGCGCCATCGGAAGCGTGTGCGACCCGAAATTGGCGCCGACATCGAGCGCCACGTCGCCCGGCGCAAGGCATTGGCGAAACAGATCGACCTCGCCTTCGGAATATTCGCCATACTCGCCGAAGGAACGGCCCACATAGGCATCCTGGCGCAGATACGTCATGGTGCCGTGGCGGCATTGCCGGATCGAAAGCCTCGGATTGCCGGCCGCCCGCGTGTCGCTGATATGTGATGCCTTGAGAATCACGTCCTCCTGCCGCGCCACATTACCACGCGACACAGCGGACGCCGCAATTTTTACCGCAGTCGCGCGATATGTACCGTTCGCGCCGGGCGGTCGGGCCGAGGGGCAAGTCCTTCGGAATCAGGTCGGCGCGATTGTCGGTATCACCGAGCCGCAACTGTGGGCGGTCGGAAGCGATCGTGGAATTCTGCGACGAAACGCGCCACATCGGTGCTTTTCAGCGGTCGCGCAAACAAGTAGCCCTGCATCGCATGGACGCCGGCGGTTGCGACGAATTTCTGGTGCTCGACGGTCTCGACGCCTTCGGCGACGACTTTCAGCCCCAGCGCGCGTCCTATGCTGACGACCGCATGGACGATCGTCGCATCGACGGTCGAACCGACATTCGATACGAAACTGCGATCGATCTTGATCTTGTCGAACGGAAAGCGACGAAGCGATGTGAGGCAGGCGTAGCCGGTACCAAAATCATCGAGCGCGAACGACACTTTGCGCTGATGCAACTGTTCCATGGTGGTGAGCACGGCGGCCTCGGCATCGAGCAAGGCGGTCTCGGTGATCTCGAGCTCGATCCGGCCCGGATCGAGCCCCGATTCAGCCAGGATCTTCTCTAACCGGTCCGCCAGTCCGGCGCGGTGAAATTGCACCGGCGATACGTTGACGGCGACGGCGAGCCCGGGCCAAGCGAGCGCGTCCCGGCAGGCGCGTCGCAACACCCATTCGCCCATCTCGTGAATGAACCCGCTTCGCTCGGCCTCCGGGACGAAGAGCGATGGAGGCACATTATCGGTGCCGCGTTTCCTCCACCGGACAAGAGCTTCGACGCCAAGCACCTGCTTGCCGGACCGATCGACGATCGGCTGGTATTCGACGTCGAGTTCTTGCCGCTCGATGGCGAGGAAAAGATCCCTTTCCAGGCTGTCCGCCGAGACGATCGGGGCACCGCTCGAGCCGCTGGACCCCACTGCGATTTGGCCGGCCAGGACCGCCAAGGTCCGTTCGAGCATCATCGCCAGCGCATCGAGCGCGGCGGGATCGGGGACTTGGCCCTCGCCTCTCGCCATCTGCTCGAAGCCCGCGGCAGCCTTGGCGACCTCGACCGCACCGATATTCAGGCTCATCGATTTGAGGGAATGGGCGAGCGCGCCGCAGGCCTCGACCTCGCCGGCCTTCGCGTGCTGCCTCAGCTGGGCGCAGGCTTCCGGCGCGTGCTCGGTATAAAGGTCTATCACGCGCCTGAGAAAGGTAGCCTTTTTCCCGTCGCCCAGCGTCCCGAATTGTCCCAAGGCGGCAGGATCGACGAGGAGCAACTCAGCCTCTTCATCAGACGGTCCGGCCTCGCGCTTCGCCAAGCCGGAGTCATTCACCCCGAGAGGCCCGCCCGCCAGCGTCCTGAATTGCGGGACCTGCTCCATCAGGCATTGGGCCAGCTGTGCGATCGTGAACGGCTTGTGCATGATCCCGTTCATACCCGCAAGGCGCCACTCTTCGGCCGCCGCACCGATCACATGCGCGGTCAAAGCGACAATCGGAATTCGATCGCGGCCTTCGGCTTCTTCCGCCTGCCGAATCATGCGGGCGGCCGTGAATCCGTCGATTTGCGGCATGCTGCCATCCATCAGGATGATGTCATGCGCATATTCTGCGGCGACCCTGACCGCCTCCGCGCCGTTCTCCACCGTGTCGACGCGGGCTCCCAGCCGGGACAACGCCTCGGTGGCGACCTCACGATTTACCGCGTTGTCGTCGGCGACCAGCACCCTGAGATTTTCGAATTTCGGCAGTGGGCCGTCACGTCGCGCGGGCGCCCGGCCCTGTAGTTGCTTTTCGCCGGCCGCGATACGGCGCAACAGTTCCTCGATTTCCGAACGCAGCAGCGGACGGCTGATCGCGGCATCCGCCGCGCCGTTTGCGATGATACCGTCGACCGTTTCATCCCCGAACTGCGCCACCGCCACCACGATCCGAGCGTGGCCGGAGGGACCTGCCGGCGGGAGCTTGTCCAAGCGCTCAGCGTCCACGCAAATCATCGCGGCCGATGCGTAATCCGCAACCGAAGTCCCGGCCTCGGCGCGCCGGACCCGATAACCGAAGGCGCCGAGATACGCCGACAATGCCGAAGCCGTCGCTTCTCCCGATACGTCAATGACGCAAACCGGTTGTCCCGCCATTTTGACGCCAATCCTCGGCCAAGGCTGACTGCTCCTCGCTCCAGTTGGAATCCGGACGCGGAATTTTGAACCAACGCCAAGCGTACTGGTGACTTCGACGTCGCCCCCCATTGCGGTGACGATGCGACGGCAGATGGCCAATCCTAATCCGGTGCCACCATATTTCCGGTTGGTGCTTTGGTCCGCTTGCGTAAAGACGTCGAAGATCGTCGAAAGCTTTCCTGCCGGAATCCCGATCCCGGTGTCCTCGACCGACATGTCGATAAGCCGCGGATCGGCCGGACACGTTTTGACGGCGATGCGGACAAATCCGCGCTCGGTGAATTTCAGCGCGTTGTTGACGAGGTTGCCGATGACCTGGCTCAGGCGAACCGGATCGCCCGACATCATTCGGGGTACATCCGGATCGATCACGGCGGCGAGATCGATATTGCGGGCGCGGGCGCGTTCTGCGAACAAACTGGTGACGTTCTCCACGACTTCGTCGAGGCAAACCTGCCCGTTTTCCAATTCGAGCTTCCCGGCTTCGATCTTCGAGAAATCCAGGATGTCGTTGATGATCGACAGCAGGCTTCGGCCGGATGTCGCGATGACCTCCGCGTAGCGATGCAGGCGTTGCGGTATGTCCGCGTTCGCCAGCAAATCGGCCATGACCATGATGCCGTTCATCGGCGTGCGAATCTCGTGGCTCATGGTGGCGACGAAGTCGGACTTGGCGCGATTCGCCTGTTCGGCGGCATCGCGCGCGGACGCAAGCTCGCGCGTGCGGTCGACGACTTTCTGCTCGAGCGTTTCGCGGTACGCGGTCAGATGCTGATCACGGTCGCGGATCGCGTTCAGCATCGAATTGAATCCATCGACCAGAAGCCCGATCTCTTGATCGGCCGCCCCCGCGACATGCACGTCGTAGCGATGATCCGTTTGCACCTCCTGCATGGCGCCCACCAGCCGACGCAACGGGTGGGTGATCGCGCGCTGGAACCGCCAGGCGATCAGCAGGCCGACCGCAATCGCCGCGAGCGAGCCGAGCAGGGTCAGCCACAGCGTCGACTGCAGGCGCGGCCAGAGGTCCGCCGTATCGCTGATCAAATTGATCCGTCCGACCTCCTTGCCGCCGTCGATCACCGGCACGGTTATGAGAATCGTTCCGCCGCTCAGCAGGTCGAGAATGGACGGCGTCTCGTCTTGATTTAGTGAAGGATCGGTTAACAAGCGCGACGCGCCGCCGAGCGCGGCCAGCACGCGCCCGTCCGGCGTTCTCACCTGGGCGAAAAGAAAGCCCGGGATGTTCCCGATTGCGCGAATGGCTTCCAGCGTTTCCTGCTGCTTGAGCTCAGCGACCGGGCGCGCGGTTGCGGCGGCAAAGACCCGTGCTGTCGCCAGCATGAGCTGTCGGCGCGCGTCCGCATAGCGTTCGACTTCTTGCCAGGTCGCAAGCAGCGCCGACACCGCCATCCCGGAGGCCACGGCCGTCATCACCAGCAGGACGAGCTTTCGAACCAACGACTGGCGGCGCACGGTGAATTCTCCAGGGAAAACGGACACCCGCGCGGTAAATAGATCACTAAAATCCTAATCCCTCATTTACATCCCAATTTCAGGCAATTTTAGATGATTGGTCCTAAACCTGGAGCTTCGATCGTAAAGGGCTCCGATGACCGCGGCAGATACCCGAGCAATCCCCTGGACCTTCGTCCTTGACGAGCCGTTGCGGATTCTCGTCGTGGACGATGATCCCATTTTGCGCGAGTTCGCGAGCGTTTATCTCGCCACGCCGTCCGCCTCGATCGATACCGCTTGCGACGGCGCCGAGGCGCGGCTTCGGCTCGAGCAAAATGTCTATGACATTCTTCTTCTCGATATTGAAATGCCTCGCGTGGACGGCTTCGCGCTGCTCACGGAAATCCGTTCACACGAGGGCTTGAAGCATTTGCCGGTCATCATGTTGACCGGCCACGACGATATCGCGTCGATCGACCGGGCCTACCAGCTCGGCGCCAATTCTTTCGCCACGAAGCCGGTCAATTGGCGCCAGCTCAGCTATCACATTCGCTACGTCGTCCGTACGAGCCGGCCGCAAGTCCCGCAACCGGGTTCGCATGAGCCCGTGGGAAAGTCCGACTCGGGAACGACGCCGGCGGCCGACCACGATGTGCGCGAATTCCTGAAAAGCGTCGTTCGTCGTGCGGATGCGATCGAGGGAAACCTCGCGGCCCATGATCGCGAGCGATGGTCGGGGCCGCTGCAGGGCGTCCGCACGGTCGCGAACCGGGCTTTTGCCGAATGCTCCAAACGAGAGCCAAGCTCCGCGACGGACGGCGCGGCTTACGTGCCGACCGGCGCGACACCGCAATAGACGACAGAACGCCCACGGAGGGCCAGCCGATGTCATGCGCGTGCAATTATGACCGAGTAGGAGCCCTCGGCAAATCCGTGCGGCGACGGGCGCGGCGCTTCGTCTCGGACCAAGCCGCCAATACGATCGTCACTTTCACCTTGACCCTTCCGGTTCTGGTGGCCGCGGCAGGCATGGCGGTCGATTACAGCCTCGCGGCGAGGACCCGAAGCAGTATGCAGGCCGTCGCCGATTCGGCGGCGCTGGCTTCGGTTACGGAACTGCAACTCGCGCGCTCGGATTCGGGCAGAGTCACCGCGGTGGCCAAGAATTTCGTCAATAGCGCACTCAAGGACGTGAATACGTCGGTCGACGTCGACATGGACGCCCTGACCGTCAAGGTCAGCATCGACAAGCACTACACGCCGTTTTTCAAAATAACATCCGATATACAGTTGCGCGCCAGCGCCACCGCCAAGATGAGCGGCACCATGCCGTTGTGCCTGCTTGGGCTCGACCCCATCGCGCCGCAAACCATCGGTCTGCAAAATTCCGCCTTGCTGACGGCGCCCGGCTGCCTCGTGCAGTCGAATTCGAAGGGTCTCTTGGGCCTGCAGTCGTTGTTGTTCGCCGTGCTGAAGTCGGGCATGACCTGCTCCGCCGGCGGCATCGTTCTCACGCTTGGCTCGAATTACGTTCCGAGGCCTACCACCGACTGTCCGGTCCTGCCGGATCCCCTGAGATCCCGCGTTCCCCCGTCCGTCGGCGCCTGTAACTTCAACAACATGGTCGTCAACGGCGGCAACCAGAACCTCTCGCCCGGCGTCTATTGCGGTGGATTGAAGCTGACCAACGGCGCCACGGGAAATCTCGCGAGCGGCATCTACATCATCAAGGACGGTCCCCTGATCGTCGACGCCGGCGCATCCTTTTCGGGGACGGATGTCGGGTTTTTCATGAAGGGCAATGGGTCGAACATCACCTTCGACGCCAACTCCACCATCAGCCTCGCCGCCCCCAAGACCGGGCCGCTGGCCGGCATTCTGATTTTCGACGATCCCTCGGGCGCCCCCGCCCCGGCCTTCGCTCCCCTGAGCCTTCGGGGGCTCGATGGTCGGGCGCTTCCGACCGGCGCGCCGCGACAGCACCAGTTCTACAGCGACAACGCCCGCAATCTGCTGGGCACGATCTACATGCCGAAAGGCGAGATCATCATCGACGCCAACCAGCCGATCGCGGACAGGTCCGCCTACACCGTGCTGATTGTTCAGCAGATCCACCTCTATTCAGGTCCGAACCTCGTTCTGAACACCAACTATAGCGCCACCGAGGTTCCGGTCCCGATGGGCGTCGGTCCCTACGCGGCCAGAACCTTCCTTTCCAATTAGATCGGGATTCGGCGTTCAAGGCTTTTGGTCGGCACCCGACTCGCTGCTGAAGCAGCGAGGGGCGCGTAGCCGGCTGGGCCACAACCAAGCCACTCGCTACTCATGTTTGTGATCGTGCGCGTGCCCATGGTGATGGTCGTGCCCATGATCGTGCGGCTGCACGGTCGCGCCATCGGGCTCGAACGGCGCAACCAGCGGGGTGAGCTTGGCGCCGAGGCCGGCCAGCAGAGCCTCGACGTCGGCGCTGCGGCGCAGGCGCAGCCGGTTGGCGAAGACCTGCACCGGCACGTGCCGGTTGCCGAGCAGCCAGGCGGTTCGCGCCAGCACAGCCGGATCGGGAATGCGGGCCTCGATCAGCGCTTCGGAATCGGCCACGATCTCGATCAGGCCCCCGTCATCGAGCACCAGCGCGTCGTCGGTCGCGAGAGCGGGCGGCTCCGCGAAATCGAATTCGATGCAGGCGCCCTTGCCGGTGAAGAAGAATCCCTGCTTGGTCTGGCGCTTGTCGAAATCGAGAATGAGATTGTCGGTGGCGGGGCCCGGACGCGCTTCGCGCGCCCGCAGGACTTTGATGGCGCGCGGCATGATGACCCGTACCTGACTCAGTTCAGGCGCGCCGGCCGCACGTCGTCCGGCGCCGGCGTCGGCGGTTGATCGTCAGGCGCCGCGACCGGAGGCGCCGGCTGCGGGGCCGCTTCGGCGGCAGCCGCCGCCGCGGCCTCCGCATCCCGGCGTTCATAGTCGCGATAGGACAACCAGCCGAACGGCAGGCCCGCGAGGTAACACAGCGTACCGACAGTGAGCACGGCCCACGGATAGCCGACCAGGAGCGCGAAGAACACGATGACGCAGAGGATGACCGGCAGCACCATGTCGGGCGGCACGCGGGTGCCGAACTTCTTGCCGGAATAGACCGGCACCTTGGAGACCATCAGGAACGCAATGGCGAGCGTGTAGATCAACGTCACCGGCGCCACGACCGCGAGCTTGGGCACCCCGAGAAACTCGACATAAATCGGCAGCAGCACCGTGATGGCGCCGGCGGGCGCCGGCATTCCGGTGAAAAAATTTCCCGCCCAGCTCGGGCGATCGGGATCATCGATCATCACGTTGAAGCGTGCGAGCCGAAGGCCGGCGCAGATCGCGAACACCATGGCGGCGATCCAGCCGGCCGATTGGAGCTGGTGCAGATCCCAGAAATAGAGGATCAGCGCGGGCGCGACGCCGAAATTGACGAAATCGGCGAGACTGTCGAGCTCGGCGCCGAACCGCGACGTGCCCTTGAGCATGCGCGCGACGCGCCCATCGATGCCGTCGAGCACGGCCGCAAACACGATGGCGCCGAGCGCGATCTCGAGCCGGCCTTCGACCGCGAGCCGGATGGCGGTCAGTCCGGCGCACAGCGCCAGCAGGGTGATCAGGTTGGGCACCAGCGTGCGCACCGGGATCGGCCGGAAGCGACGCCGCCGGGGCGGACGATCAGGCTCGAACGGTGGGAACAAGGTGTTGAGCATGAGGCGAATATAGCAATTGCGCGGCCCTCGCGCCACGGCGCTGCCCGGAGGGCTTCCTTCCAGGCCCTAAAGGTTAACGCGCTCAGCCGACCCGAAACGTCCGCCCACTGTCGAGCGCCCGCAGGTCCGCCAGGACGGTTTCGCCTGCAATGGCGGTCTGGCCCTCCGCCACCATCGGCCGGACTCCGTCGGGCAGATAGACGTCGAGCCGTGAGCCGAAGCGGATCAGGCCGAAGCGCTCGCCTGCCCCGATGCCAACGCCTTCGCGCACGAAGGAGACGATCCGGCGGGCGATCAGGCCGGCGATCTGCACCACCACGATGCGGGCGCCGCCCGTAGTGGCGATGATGAGGCTGTTGCGCTCGTTGTTCTCGCTCGCCTTGTCGAGATCGGCATTGAGGAAGGTGCCCGCATGATAGGCGATGCGCTCGATGCGGCCGCTGACGGGACTGCGATTCACGTGGCAGTCGAACACGCTCATGAAGATCGAAACCCGCGTGAGCGTCTTGTTGCCCAGCCCGAGCTCCGGCGGCGGGCTCGCGTTGACGATCTGGCTCACGCGCCCGTCGGCGGGCGACACCACGATCCCCTCGCGCACCGGCGTCACGCGCACGGGATCGCGGAAGAAATAGGCGCACCACAGCGTCATCACGGTGCCGATCCAGCCGAGCGGCGACCACACCAGGAACAGGACCAGGCTCAGCAGCGCGAAGCCGCCGATGAACGGATAACCCTCGCGATGAATCGGCGCGAGCTGCGAGCGAATTGAATTGATTACCGACATGGCTATTCGACGTCCGCCGGGACCGGGATGATCTCCGCCGCCGGCGGCGGATTGCGATTGGGCGCCACGACCGTCTCCTCCTCGACCCGCGCGAGGAGCTCGCGCGCCTGCTCCGCTTCGCGCTGCCGGTTCCACATGCTGGCGTAAAGGCCGCCTCTGGCCAGCAGCTCGTGGTGGGTGCCGCGCTCGACGATGATGCCCTGGTCGAGCACGATGATCTCGTCGGCGCCGATAATGGTCGACAGCCGATGAGCGATGACCAGCGTGGTGCGGTTGCGCGACACGCGCTCCAGGGCGTCCTGGATCTCCTTCTCGGTGTGGCTGTCGAGCGCCGAGGTCGCCTCGTCGAGCAGCAGGATGGGCGGACTTTTCAGGATGGTGCGGGCGATCGCGACGCGCTGCTTCTCGCCGCCCGAGAGCTTCAGCCCGCGCTCGCCCACCTCGGTTTCGTAGCCTTTCGGCATCAACCGGATGAAGCCGTCGATCTGGGCGAGCCGCGCCGCTTCCTCGACCTCGCGGTCGCTCGCGTCCCAGCGCCCGTAGCGCACGTTGTAGCGCACCGTATCGTTGAACAGTACCGTGTCCTGCGGCACCATGCCGATGGCATTGCGGAGCGAGGCCTGAGTCACCTCGCGGATATCCTGGCCGTCGATCAGGATGCGTCCGCCGCTCACCTCGTAGAAACGGAAGATGAGCCGGGAGATGGTCGACTTGCCGGCTCCCGAAGGGCCCACGATCGCGACCGTGCGGCCCGCCGGGACCTCGAAGCTCAGCCCCTTCAGGATCGGGCGCGCCGGCTCATAGGCGAAACGCACGTCCTCGAAGCGGATGGCGCCCGAATGAACGTTCAGCGCCACGGCGCCCGGCTTGTCCTTGATCTCGGGCGCGCGGCCGAGAATCGAGAACATCGTCTCGATGTCGATCACCGCCTGCTTGATCTCGCGATACACCATGCCCATGAAGTTCAGCGGCTGATAGAGCTGTATCATCATGGCGTTGATCATGACGAAGTCGCCGACCGTCTTGCTGCCGTCCCGGACCGCGAAGGCGCACATGCCCATCGCGACGGTGAGCCCGATCGTGAAGATCACCGCCTGTCCGGCATTGAGCACCGCGAGCGACGTGTAGGCCTTCACGCTCGCGTCCTCGTAGCGCGCCATGGAGCGGTCGTAACGCCGCGTCTCATGCGGCTCGGCGCCGAAATACTTGACGGTCTCGTAATTGAGCAGCGAGTCGATCGCCTTGGTGTTGGCGTCCGAATCGCTCTCGTTCATCCTGCGGCGAATTCCGATCCGCCATTCGGTGGCCACGTAGGTGTACCACATATAGAGTCCGACCGTGGCCAGCACGGTCACGACGTAGCGCCAGTCGAACTGGTAGAGCAGGACCGCGACGATGAGCGCGAGCTCGACCACGGTCGGAACCGCTTGCACGATCACCATGCGCACGATGGTCTCGATGCCGTTGCGCCCGCGCTCCAGCACGCGCGTGAGGCCGCCCGTCTTGCGCTCGAGGTGGAAGCGCAGTGACAGCAGGTGCATGTGCTCGAAAGTCAGGATCGCCAAGCGGCGCACCGCATGCATGGCGACCTTGGCGAACAGCCCGTCGCGCATCTGGGTCAGCACCGCCATCAGGATGCGCGTTCCCCCATAGGCGACCGTCATCATGATCGGCGCGGCCAAAGCCCAGGTAAGCCAGGAACCGCCGGACGGCGCAGCCGGCGTCCCGGCGAGCGCATCGGTCGCCCATTTGAAGGTGAACGGCACCGCCAGCGTCGCGACTTTTGCCAGCAGCAGCAGGACCAGCGAACCCCACACCCGCAGCTTGAGGTCCGCACGGTCCGCCGGCCAGATATAGGGCCACAGATGGACCAGCGTCGCGAGGAGCGTGCCGCGCTCGCCGGAAACCTGTGGTTTGGGGGACGGATTTGGCGCTGTGTGGTGAACGTTCATGCGATCGCGATTGCGGTGGATTTGGCCCCGACGCGGACGGAAGGCCGCGGCTCGGCCATCATATAGGCCTAAACATCCGGGTAATCATCATGTCCGGACGCATTTCTCAAGTTTTTGCCGGCCATCCGGCGCGCCCCGGCAAGGCTCCGGTTCCGCGCGCCTTGACGCTCGCGGAAACGCGATGCCACATGAGGGAACGAATCGGAACGGCATGAATCAGAATTATAGGATCGGGAAGAATTTGGATCGAAGCATGGGGGAGATCGCGAGGGTCTGCGTCTATTGCGGCTCGAGCCCGGGAAACGACCCGGACTTCATGCGGGCGGCCACGCGATTCGGCGAGATTCTCGCGGACAACGGCGTCGGTCTCGTCTATGGCGGCGGCGCCCGCGGGCTGA
>Ga0208993_1000044_pt1 | contig 11509 bp, 10 predicted proteins | sample MedBloCAOM2_M3_FD_187847 | JGI IMG/M metagenome (GOLD analysis project Ga0208993, IMG submission 187847) | Forest soil microbial communities from El Dorado National Forest, California, USA - Mediterranean Blodgett CA OM2_M3 (SPAdes) (version 2) | ecosystem: Environmental > Terrestrial > Soil >...
CGGGATTGCCGGCTGCGGTTGTGGCTGCGGTTGAAACTGCGGCTGCGGACGATGCTCGCGATGGCCGGAGTGTTCGCGGGACTGATGCTGGTCGCGCGGCTGATAGGGTTGGCCCTCGCGCTGGTGCTCGCGCTGATTGTTGTCCCGCGGCGCGAACGGCTGCGGCTGCACCGGGACGAAGCCGGGCTCCTGCCCGAAATTCGAAAAGCTTTCGCTCTCGTCGTCGCCGTCCTCCGACGGCATTTCATTCTCGGTGCGCGGCTGCGGCTGGTTCTGACGGAACTGTTCCTGAGCGGCGGCGATCAGGCGGAAATAATGCTCGGCATGCTGATAGTAATTCTCGGAGGCTACCGGATCGCCGGAAGAGCGCGCGTCGCGCGCCAGCTGCACGTACTTTTCCGCGACGTGGGATGCGGTACCGCGGATCTTGATGTCGGGTCCGTTGGACTCGAACACGCGGGTCATCGGGTTTTGGCCGCGCCGGTTATTGTTGTTGTTATTGTTATTGTTATTATTCCGGTTACGCATCCGCTTGTTGTTGTTCTGACCGTTTCTCATGTCTTGCCTTTATTCCAGCCCTGAAGTTACCAATCTCGAGTTATAAGCAGCCTTGGTGATTAGTCTTCGATTGTCGTGGTGATAGTCGCTTGGTCCGATGCGGCACGCGTCACGCGCACCGAATCACGGTGCAGTTCGATTTCCACACAGATTTTGCCATATGTCGCAGTCAACAAAGACGCGTTCCCCAACAGTCCAGCGGAAAGCCGCTGGCTGCATCAAATCATTCCGCCTGCCAAAACAAGCACAGGTTTTTCGCGTGATCTTTCAAGCGCAATATCAGGCTTTCGTTCGCTTTGCGGTCGGAGGCAGCGCAGCTCTTTCAGCCATCGCGCTCAAGTGGACCTGCGTTTTGGAACCTTTCACTCGGGGCGGGCTCTCGCTTTGAGAACTCTGGCCTCCACCCGTAGCCTCTACGGGGCCAGCAACCCTGGACCGATGTTGTAGGGAGAAGGTAGTCGCTCCCGGGGAATATTCCAAGTGGTTTTTTTGCATTCCAATCGGGCTTTATGACGGCATTTTCCGGCCAGCGACGGCCCGCCGGACGCCTGCCAGGTCGGCTTTTGGAGGTCCCTTAAGCGTTAACCCTGCCGCTGTCATCAATCCCTGGATATCGCCGCTTTGGCCATGCCCCACTTCGACAACGAGTGCGCCTCGGTGCGCAAGCAGCCGCGCAGCCTGGGGAATGAGTGCGCGATAGGCATCGAGGCCATCGGCGCCGCCGTCCAGCGCGCGAAGCGGATCGTGATCGCGGACCTCTGTTGCGAGATCGACGATCTCCGCCGAGCGAATATAGGGCGGGTTCGACACGATCAGATCGAATGTATCCGACAGCGCCGCTGCATAGTCGCAGGCGACGAAATCAGCGCGCGTCGCGAAACCCAAACGAGCGGCATTGGTGCTTGCGGTTCGCAACGCGGCGACGCTGATGTCGGTGCCGAGCCCATACGCGTCAGGCAGTTCGGACAATAGCGCCAACAAAATCGCGCCTGAGCCGGTACCGATGTCGGCGATGCGCAACCGGCGGTCTGGATGGGGCCCGGCGCGCAACATTTCCAAAGCCAATTCGACCACCGTTTCGGTGTCGGGCCGCGGCACCAGCGTTTCGGCCGAGAGCTGCAACGGCAGTCCCCAGAATTCCTTAGCTCCGAGAATCCGTGCGACCGGCTCGCCCTCTAGGCGGCGGCGCGCAAAATCCTCAAGACGTATCGATTCATCTGATGTGACAAGCCGGCTCGCCGCCGCGATCACGCCGGTCAGATCGAGACCGAGCGCCGCGCCGACCAGAATCCGCGCGTCCAGTTCGGCTGACTCGATTGCGTTGGATTTGAATCCCACCGTTAGCTTGCGGCGCACTGTTTCGACGGTTTGTCCGGCGAAGCTCACGCGACGTCCTCGAAATTGTCGAGGCGACACGACAATCTCGGTGTCGTCCCTGCGAACGCAGGGACCCATAAGCCCCGGCCTTTATGTTCTGGGAAATCTTTCAGCATAAAGCTCTGCTTAACCGCAACGGTACGGCGTATGGGTCCCTTGCGTTCGCAGGGACGACGAATAATTCACGCCGCGGCGCCCTGGGCGGCGAGTTGCGCCGCCTGATGCTCTGTCGTCAGCGCATCGACCAGTTCGCCCAGCGCTTCGCCTGATATCACCTGCGGAAGTTTATAGAGCGTGAGGTTGATACGGTGATCGGTGACGCGGCCTTGCGGAAAATTATAGGTTCGGATGCGCTCAGAACGGTCCCCGGAGCCGACCTTCTCGCGACGATCCGCCGAGCGCGCCGCGTCGATGCGCTGACGTTCGGCGTCGTAGATGCGGGAGCGCAGGATGTTCATCGCCGACGCGCGGTTCTTATGCTGCGATCGGCTGTCCTGCATGCTGACGACGATGCCGGTCGGAATGTGGGTGATGCGGATCGCGGATTCGGTCTTGTTGACGTGCTGGCCGCCGGCGCCCTGCGAGCGCATGGTCTCGATCCGCAGATCATCGTTCTTGATCTCGACATCAACCTCCTCGACCTCCGGCAGCACGGCAACCGTCGCCGCCGAGGTGTGAATGCGCCCCTGCGTCTCGGTATCGGGCACGCGCTGCACCCGGTGCACGCCGGATTCGAATTTCAATTTGGCGAACGCGCCGCGGCCCTGCACTTCGGCGATGATTTCCTTGAAGCCGCCCATGGTGCCTTCGCTGGCGGAGATCACCTCGACCTTCCAGCCCTGCAAGCCTGCGAAGCGCTCATACATCCGGAACAGGTCGCCGGCAAACAGCGAGGCCTCGTCGCCGCCGGTGCCAGCGCGGATTTCCAGCACGACGTTGCGGTCGTCCATGGCGTCCTTGGGCAATAGCGCCACGCGGATCTGCTGCGCCAGCTCGACGCTGCGCGCTTGCAGCGTTTCGCGTTCGGCCTCCGCCATGCCCCGCATCTCGGGCTCGGTCGCCGGATCGGCAATCAGCGCATCGATATCGGCAATCTCCGCGTTGGCGGCGCGATAAGTTTTCACGGCGTCGATCAGCGGATTGAGCTCGGCGAGTTCGCGCGTGATCCGCACGTAATTCTCGGAGTTCACCTGGCCAAGCAACTGCGCCTCGAGCGAGGCGTGGTGCGCCAGCAGGATATCAAGTTTCGCTTCAGGGAGCATCGACATCAGTACGTCTCGAAATTGCGAAGAGGGCGCTGTACGGACAAAGCGCCGCTACAACGACAGCCCTTCGGCCTCGGCGAATTCCGTCAGCTTCTGCCGGATCGACACGCTGCCGGACGGCGCATTGAGCAGCGGCGTCATCATCGCTTCGGCCTTTTTGGCGTCGAGGTCGAGGATCATCGCCTTGACCGGACCGTGGCCAGTGGCCGACAGCGACAGCGAGCGGTAACCCAACGCGATCAACGCCAGCGCCCCGAGCGGTTGTGACGCCATCTCGCCGCACAGGGAAGCGGATTTCTTCGCCGCATTCGCCTTCTGAACGATCTCGCGCAACGCCCTTAAAATCGGGGCCGACATGGTGTCGAACCGTTCGGAGACTTTGGCATTGCCGCGGTCGACCGCAAACAAAAACTGAAACAAGTCGTTGGATCCCACCGAGACGAAATCGACCTTCTTCAGGAGCTCGTCGAACTGATAGAGCAGCGCCGGCACTTCCACCATGGTGCCGACGTCGATGCGTTCCGGCAGTGCGTGGCCGTGCTGGCGGAGATAGGTCAGTTCGCGTTCGACGATGGCCTTGGCGGAATCGAATTCGGCGACTTCGGTAATCATCGGAAACATGATGCGCAGCGCGCGGCCGCCGCCGGCGCGCAGCAAAGCGCGGATCTGGCCGCGTAAGAGCCCGGGCCGGTCCAGGCCGAGCCGGATCGCGCGCCAGCCGAGCGCGGGATTTTCCTCGATCACGGTTTCCATATAGGGCAGCGCCTTGTCGCCGCCGATGTCCAGGGTCCGGAAGGTCACGGGCTTGGGACCTGCGGCGTCCAGCACTGCGCGGTACAGCGCCAGCTGGTCGCTGGTGCGCGGCAGGCTCTGGCCGACCATGAATTGCAGTTCGGTGCGGAACAGGCCGATGCCCGCGCTGCCGGTGTCGTCGATATGCGGCAGATCGATGATCAGGCCGGCGTTGATCATGAGTTCGATGTACTGGCCGTCCTTGGTCACGCAGGGCTTGTCTCGCAGCGCCGAATACTGCGCCTGCCGCCGGGCGCGGAATCGCACCCGTTCCGCATAGGCCGATTCGATTTCAGCCGAGGGGCGTACGTAGATCGAGCCCGAGGTGCCGTCCACGATGATGGCGTCGCCGGGATCGGCGATGCCCGGCGCGTTCGGCACTCCGCCAACCGCGGGAATGCCAAGCGCGCGGGCCACGATCGAGACGTGGGAATTGGCGGTGCCTTCCTCCAACACCAGTCCGCGCAAGCGCTTGCGATCGTAGTCCAGCAAGGCGGCCGGTCCCATCGCGCGCGCGATCAGGATGGCGTTGTCGGGAAGCTGTTCCCGGGAGGGCGCGTGATCCTGGCCCACCAATTGCCGCATCAGGCGATGGCCGAGATCCTCGAGGTCATGCAGGCGGTCGCGCAGATAGGGATCGGTGGAGCGCAGCATGCGCGCGCGGGTGTCGGACTGCACGCGCTCGACGGCGGCCTCCGCGGTCAGACCGGTGGCGACTGCCTCATGCAGCTTGTGCGACCAGCCATGATCGTTGGCGAACATGCGGTAGGCTTCCAGCACGTCGCGATGCTCGCCGCCGTCGGCGACGTCGCCGCGCTCCAGCATGCGGTCGAGGTCGGCGCGCAGTTTCGCCAGCGCGGTGTCGAGCCGCTTGATTTCCTTCGGCAGGTCCTCGGCGATGTAATTGGTGATGACGACGCGCGGCTCGTGCAGCACCACATGGCCGAGCGCGATGCCGTCGGACAGGATCGCGCCGGTTTTATGCAGCGAATGCCGCGCGGCGGGCTCGGCGCCGGGCTGCGCCAGTGCGGACAATTCGCCCGAGGCGATCATCTCCGCCAGCACCATCGCGGTGGTCTGCAGCGCCTCGACCTCTTCCTCGACATAGGTGCGCTTGGCGCGGTTCTGCACCACCAGCACGCCGAGCGTATTGCCGGCGCGCAGAATCGGAACGCCGAGGAACGAATGATAGATTTCTTCGCCGGTTTCCGGGCGGAACGAGAACGCCGGGTGGCTTTGCGCGTCGCTCAGATTGAGCGGGGTCGCCTCGCTCGCCACCAGGCCGACCAGGCCCTCATGCGCGCTCAGCACGGTGCGGTGCACCGCATCGCGGTTGAGGCCTTCGGTGGCGTAGAGCTCCAGCGTGTTATCGACGCGCAGCACATAGGTCGAGCAGACCTCGGCCACCATATTGGCAGCGATCAGCACCACGATCTTGTCCAATCGTTCCTGGGCGCTGACTTGCTCCGCCATGGTTTCGCGGAGCCGTCTCAGCAAGACGCGGGGGCCTCCCGACGCGCTCCGCATGTGCTGGTATCCTCCCCCGCAAATCCAGCAGGCCGGGTGGCCGGAGCTGGCGTTAAGCTCAAGAAAAACAACAATTTTATTTATTCGGCCTCGCCGCAACCCTGGAAACCGGCCGAATCAGGACAGCCAAAACTGTGGCACAGTTTGCGGCTGCCCACCCATCAGGCCGTATAGCGAATTGAGGCTTGTTTTGCCAAGCAAAACCCCTGCCAGAGGCGTAACGTCTCTGTCAGCGCAATGTGCGGCCGCTAACGGAAAATTCTTCTAAACCTGATCGAGTCCATAGAGCGTGTGCAGCGTGCGCACCGCGAGTTCGGTATAGGCGGCGTCGATCAGCACCGAAAACTTGATTTCGGAGGTGGTGATGGCGCGGATGTTGATATTGCGGGCAGCAAGCGCGCCAAACGCTTTCGCAGCGACGCCGGCATGGCTGCGCATGCCGCTGCCGATGACCGAGACTTTCGCCACGTCGGTGGCGCTGTCGAGCCGCACATAGCCGATCTTGGCCTTGGCACCGGTAATGGTATCGCGGGCGCGGACATAATCCGAGGCCGGGACCGTGAAGGTGAGGTCGGTGGTGGCGCCGTCCTCGGAGACGTTCTGCACGATCATGTCGACATTGATATTGGCTTCGGCGAGCGGGCCGAAGATCGCGGCGGCGACGCCCGGCTTGTCCTGGATCTGGCGGACGGAAATCTGGGCTTCGTCCTTGGAAAAGGCGATGCCGGTGACAACGTGGCTTTCCATGATTTCCTCCTCGCTGCAGATCAGCGTGCCCGGCGGCGTGCCGTGCGGGTCGATATCCTCAGGTCTGTCGAAACTGGAACGTACGAACACCGGCATGTTGTGCACCATGCCTAGTTCCACCGAGCGGACCTGCAGCACCTTGGCGCCCTGCGAGGCCAGTTCCAGCATGTCCTCGAATGCGATCTTGTCGAGCCGCCGCGCCTTCGGAACCACGCGCGGGTCGGTAGTATAGACGCCGTCGACGTCGGTGTAGATATCGCAGCGGTCGGCATGAATGGCGGCGGCGATCGCAACCGCCGAGGTGTCGGAACCGCCGCGCCCGAGCGTGGTGACCCGGCCGGTCTGCGGATTGATGCCCTGGAAGCCGGCGATGACCGCCACTTCCTTGCGCTCGCTGAAACGGTTGATCAGCTCCGAGCCGTCGATCTCGAGAATCCGCGCCGAGGCGTGGGCGTCGCTGGTCCGAATCGGGATCTGCCAGCCCTGCCAGGAGCGCGCCTGAATGCCGATCGCCTGCAGCGCGATCGCGAGCAGCCCGGCGGTGACCTGTTCGCCGGAGGCCACCACGGCGTCATATTCGCGCGCGTCATGCATCGGCGAGGCCTCACCGCACCATTCCACCAGCTCATTGGTCTTGCCCGCCATCGCAGACACCACCACGGCGACGTCATGGCCGGCATCGACCTCGCGCTTCACATGCCTCGCGACATTGCGGATGCGGTCGATATTGGCGACCGATGTGCCGCCGAATTTCATCACGAGGCGGCCCATGACGACTGGTGCATTCCCTGACAGGTTAAGTAATGTGACCCGCACCGAAACGGGAAGCGCGCGGGCCAAAAGGCGCGTATACATAGCGGCGCGGTTGGGGGCAAGCAACCGGCTTCCGGCTAACCCCCCGAGCGTTACGGGACACTGTGTGGTGGTGCGGTAATTAAGGCTGAACGTATGGGGCGTTATATCGACGATATCCTGCAGCCCGGCGAGAAGGTGCTGTATTCGACCAACGCGCACTGGATATTTTATGTGCCGGCGATTGCGGCCTGGATTGTGGCCATCTTGCTGTTCTTGCTGTCGCGACAGACCGATACCGAAGGAATCGTGCTGTTATGCCTGTCGGCCGCGGCCGTGGTGGCGATCGTGGCACTGTACTGGACCGTGAAAGCCTGGTTCCACCGCTGGACCACCGAAACCGACGTCACCAACCTGCGCGTCGTCCACAAGACCGGCTTCATCAAGCGACGTACGTTTGAAATGAGCCTTGACAAGGTCGAGAGCGTCGACGTCAACCAGAGCATTCTCGGCCGCATCCTCAACTACGGCAGCGTCACCGTGCGGGGCGTCGGCGAGGGGGCCGAGACGATCGATACCATCGCTTCGCCGCTCGACTTCCGCAATCACATCACCGCGCGATAGGAACGGCGCGCAATCCATGGCCATACAACAAAATTCTCCCGCAAATTCTTTTGGGACAACGGCATCAACCGTTGACCCAGCCGAAATCGCGAAATTCTCAAAGCTGTCGGACGAATGGTGGGATCCCAACGGCAAGATGGCGCCGCTGCACAAGATCAATCCGCTGCGGCTGGCCTATATTCGCGACGCCGCCTGCCGCAAGTTCGAGCGCAACGTCAAAAGCCTGAATTGCCTTTCCGGCCTGCGTATCCTCGATATCGGCTGCGGCGCCGGATTGTTGTGCGAGCCGTTTACCCGTCTCGGCGCGCAGGTGATCGGCGTCGATCCGTCCGCTACCAATATCGCGGCGGCGCGACTGCACGCCGACAAGGGGCATCTGTCGATCGATTATCGCTGCACCACCGTGGAACAGATGGACGTGCGCGAACGCTTCGACATCGTGCTGGCGATGGAAGTGGTCGAGCACGTCACCGATATCGGCCTGTTCCTTAATCGCTGCGCCGCGATGCTGAAACCAGGCGGGCTGATGGTGATTTCGACACTGAACCGCAACTGGAAAAGTTTTGCACTCGCCATCGTCGGCGCGGAATATATCTTGCGCTGGCTGCCGCGCGGCACCCATCAATGGGACAAGTTCGTCACCCCGGACGAACTCGCGCATCATCTGCACAACAACAAGCTCGCCATCACCGAGCAGGCCGGCGTGGTCTACAGCCCGTTCGCCGACCGCTGGAGCCTCTCCTCCGACATGGACGTGAACTACATGGTGGTGGCGGAGGGGATGGGTTAACCGAACTCTCGTCACCCCCTGCTTTCGCAGGGACGACGATGTGGTGGATGTCGCATGCAATAACTTGGGTTGACCGGTTAGGCCGCGCCCGGCACGGTGGCTGAATTCTCCGCCGACCCGCGAATCCCCCACCCATGATCAGCATCGCCGCGCTCTGGATCCCCTTCACCATTACCGCTGCGCTCGGGCAGGTCGCGCGCAACGCGATGCAGCGGCAATTGACCGGACCGCTCGGCACTTGGGGTGCCACCAATATCCGCTTCCTGTTCGGCTTTCCGTTCTCGCTTGTTTTCTTCGCCCTCGTGTCGGCCGTGACCGGAGATCATATACCGTGGCCAACGGCCGCGTTCTGGCCGTGGTTGCTGCTCGGCGCGCTCAGCCAGATCGTGGCTACCGGACTGATGCTGCTCGCCATGAACGACCGTTCGTTCGTGGTGACGACGGCGTACCTGAAAACCGAGGCGATCCAGACCGCGATCTTCGGCTTCGTATTTCTCGGCGATCATCTGACAGTGCTGAAGGTGGTCGCGATTCTGATCGCGACCGTCGGCGTGGTCATCACTGCGCTGCGGCCCGGTGGGAAAAAAAGCTTTGCCGAATTGAAGCCGACGATTATCGGCCTCGTCGCGGCGGCGGCGTTCGCGCTGTCGGCGGTCGGCTTCCGCGGCGCGATCATTACTGTGCCAGGCGTGTCGTTTGTGACGGCGGCGTCCTACACTCTGGTGTTGGGGCTGTTCGTGCAGACGCTGGTGTTGACGATCTATCTGCTGGCCCGCGCGCCGGACGTGCTCAAGAGAATCCTGGGGCTGTGGAAGCCCTCGATGTTCGCGGGCTTCATGGGCGCGTTCGCCTCGCAGTTCTGGTTCCTGGCGTTTGCGCTCACCGCCGCCGCCAATGTGCGCACGCTGGCGCTGGTCGAGGTGCTGTTCGCGCAGGGCGTGGCGTATTATTCGTTCAAGCAGCCGCTGTCGGCACGTGAACTTTCCGGCATCGCGTTGATCGTGATCGGCGTCGCGCTGCTGGTCGCGGCGTAATCAGTTCCGGTCTTCGGGCAGCACCGGCAGCGGCGACACCTCGACGCCTTCCTCGATCAAAGAGCGCGCTTCATCCGGCGAAGCCTCGCCGTAAATAGGGCGATGCTCGATATCGCCGTAGTGCATCTTGCGGGCTTCGTTGGAGAAACGCTCGCCGACATTGTCGGCGTTCTTCACGATATGATCGCGCAATTCCCTGAGCTTGGCGCGCAGCTCGCGCTCCTGCGCCATCATCAGGGGTGTCGATGCGGGTGCCGTGACATCGGTCGAAGCGGCAGGGGCAGGCGCCGCGCTATCCCGCCGCTTCTTGCCTACGATCTGCGGGGCCATGATGGATTTTTCCACCTTGGCCGAGCCACATGCCGGACAGGTCACCAGCTTGCGCTTGACCTGGGAATCATAGGCGGACGAGCTTTGAAACCAGCTTTCGAATGCATGGCCGCGCTCGCAGCGTAGCGAATATCGGATCATGCCGATCCCCGCACCAGGTGCAGATGTTCGGGGCCAGTCTTGGGATCGGCAACGCTGAAGCGCCGGCCGTGCTGCAGCGACGGCACGGTCTTGCGCGCGGTCTCGACCTTGGCGGGGTCGATCTTCGCCATGAAAACGCCGGGCTCAACGCCGCCTTCGGCGAGGACTGTGCCCCAGGGGTCGACGATCAGCGAATGGCCATAGGTCTCGCGCTTGTTCTCGTGCATGCCTCCTTGCGCGGCGGCGAACACGAAACACCCGGTCTCGATGGCACGGGCGCGCAGCAGCGTATGCCAATGCGCCTCGCCGGTCTTTCTGGTGAAGGCGGAAGGCACGGTGAGGAACGACGCGCCGCTTTCGGCGAGCGCGCGATACAACGCCGGAAAGCGCACGTCGTAGCAGATCGTCAAACCGATGCGGCCCCATGGCAGGTCTGAGATCACGGCGGTTTCGCCAGGCTGATAGTTGGCGGATTCGCGGTAGCTCTCGCCGCCGGGCAGATCGATATCGAACATGTGGATCTTGTCGTAGCTTGCGATCACGGCGCCATCCGGTCCGATCAGGAACGATCGGTTGACGGCCTTCTCGGGAGAAGCGCGCAGCGCCAGCGAGCCGATATGGAGATGGATTTTCAGTTCCGCCGCGAGCGCGCGATAGGCCTTCAGCGAAACATCGTCCTCTTCGGCGGCAAGATGTTCGAACAGCGCCTTGCGATTAAGCTGCATCATGTTGCTCACCTCGGGGGTAAGCACATAGTCGGCGCCTTGGGCCGCGGCTTCGCGAATCAGCTTTGTTCCCTGCGCGAGGCTTGGCTCGGGCAATAGCCCGGTGCGCATCTGCACCATGGCGGCGGTGAAGCTGAGGTCAGCGCTCATGAATTGGCCTTTTCGCCCGCCAGCATCGAATCGAGCTTGCCCTCGCGGTCGAGGGCGTAAAGCTCGTCGCAACCGCCGACATGCGTCGCGCCGATGAAAATCTGCGGAAAGGTCGAGCCCGCGCCGGCACGATCCCACATTTGTTGACGATGCGTCGGGTCGATAGCGACGTCGAATTCGGTGAACACGGCTTTTTTGCGCGTCAGCAGCGACTTGGCGGCGCTGCAATAGCCGCAGCCCGGACGGGTGTAGATTTCGATGGCAGCGGACATGTCCTGCTCTGTTTTGCGAAGATACGCCACTATATGGGAGCTTTATGGGTATCGACAACCCGGGCGAACACCAGCACGTCGACCTGAGCCGCCTTGGCGCGCAACAGCGCCCGCGCGCAGGCATCAGCCGTGGCGCCGGAAGTCAGAACATCGTCGATCAGGACCACACGGCGGCCTTGAATCTCAGACTGCCGGTCCGCGGCCACCTTGAAAGCGCCCTGCACGTTGCTCGCCCGCTGCGACCGGGACAGGCCGATCTGTTGCTGGGTCGGCCTGACGCGCCGGAGCACTTCCGAAATCACTTTCACGCCGCTTTGCCGTTCGATCGATCGCGCCAGCGCGCCGGACTGGTTGTAGCGGCGGCTCCAGCCGCGCCGCCAATGCA
>Ga0208993_1000046_pt1 | contig 11441 bp, 8 predicted proteins | sample MedBloCAOM2_M3_FD_187847 | JGI IMG/M metagenome (GOLD analysis project Ga0208993, IMG submission 187847) | Forest soil microbial communities from El Dorado National Forest, California, USA - Mediterranean Blodgett CA OM2_M3 (SPAdes) (version 2) | ecosystem: Environmental > Terrestrial > Soil >...
CGGGCCTTGCGGCCCGTCCCCTAGGTTCGTGCCGCTGGCGGGGGCGACGGTTGCCAGCGATACGCACCATCTGTTCAGGCGTCGCCGACCGGGATCGCGACGTAGCGCGTCCCCTGCTCCGACTTCACCCGCATCAAAACCGTGCGCTTGCCGCCCGTCTTGGCCTCGTTCATGGCGCGGCTCACGTCGGCGGGGGCATTCACGGTCCTGCCGCCGACGTCGAGGATCACGTCGCCGGTCTTGAAACCGTGCGCGGCCGCCGCACCGTCCTGTTCGACTTGCGTCACCACGACGCCCTGACCGCCGGTGCCGCTCACGCCCGCGGCCGGCGCGAGCGAGAGGCCGAGCCGCGGCAGGTCGGTGCTCGGAGCGTCGCGATTTTCTTCCGTCGAGGCACGCGCCTGCCGTTCCTTCGGCAACTCGCCGAGGACGAGCGAGAGCTGCTCTTCCTTGGCTCCGCGATAGACGCTGAGCTTGACCGAGGTCCCGGGCGCCATGCTGCTGATCCGCCGCGCGAGCGTGCGCGCGTCGCGAACCGGCTCGCCATTGACCGCCACGATCACGTCGCCGGACTTGATGCCGGCTTTCGCGGCCGGGCTGCCGGCCTGCGGCTCCGCCACCAGGGCGCCCTCCGCCCGCTTGAGGCCGAGGCTGTCGGCGATATCGGCGGTGACCGGCTGGATCTGCACGCCGATCCATCCCCGCGTCACCTGGCCCTTGTCCTTGAGCTGCGCGACGACCGTCTTCACGGTTTCCGCCGGGATCGCGAATGCGATACCGACCGAGCCGCCGGACGGCGAGAAGATCGCGGTATTGACGCCGATGACATTGCCGTCGACGTCGAAGGTCGGCCCGCCGGAATTGCCCTTGTTCACCGGTGCGTCGATCTGGATGAAGTCGTCATAGGGGCCGGCGCCGATGTCGCGGCCACGCGCCGACACGATGCCGGCCGTGACGGTGCCTCCGAGGCCGAACGGATTGCCGACCGCCAGCACCCAGTCGCCGATGCGGGGCGACTGCTCCGCCAGACGAACGAAGGGGAAATCATTACCGCCCTCGACCTTGATCAGCGCAAGATCCGTGCGCGGATCGGCGCCGATCACCTTGGCGGTGTGGATCTTGCCGTCGTCGGTCGTCACCTCGACGCTCTCGGCCTTGTCGACGACGTGATTATTGGTCACCGCATAGCCGTCAGCCGAGATGAAGAAGCCCGAGCCCTGGCCCATGACGGGCTGTCGGCGCGGCGCCTGGCCGCGCGGGCCCGGCACGTTGTTGCCGTCCGGCCGGCCAAAGCGGCGAAAGAAATCCTGGAACGGCGAGTTCTGGCCGAACGGATCTTCCTCGTTGGTCAGGCCCGAAGACTGCGCCTGCGCGCCCATCTTGACGCGCACCGACATCACCGATGGCTTCACCTTCTCCACAATGTCGGCAAATCCGGCCGGACGCTGCGACGTCTGGGCATAAGCGGAAGCGGTGAACGAGTTGAGGTTCGGGCTGAAGCCGAAATGGCTCATGCCAAAATCATTCAAGCCAAGATCCTGGCCCGAGAAAGCGACGACAGCGCCGAGGCTGGCCACGCCCGCGAGCAACGCGAGACGGCGACCAGACAACAGGCGTCTGGAGGGGGAACTATTCGACATCGGAAGTGGCTCCAATTCCGTTCTGCGTTCGGGGGATGCAAGGTTGCACCGTTTCGACACGTAGAGTGGGGAGCCGCGCCTTTCCGCAGCATGACCGGGAAATTAACACTTCGTAAGGTTGGGGAATTTATGAAAACGACGATAAAACAGACGCTTATGCGAAAAAGTTAGGACACGAATCGAGCTCGGGCGTCAATGCGCTCCCGGCCCGGTCAGTTCGGCAAGCCGCGCCTCCTCGCCCGGGCTGAGCGGTGCGGCCGGCCCCGCCGCTCCGATGCGCCGGCGGCGCCGCAGAGCGACCACCAGCGTGACGGCGCCGGCGCACAGCAGGCCGATCGGCGCGAGCCACAACACCGCGGTATGCAACTCGAAGCGCGGCTTGAGCAGCACGAACTCGCCGTAGCGGGCGACCAGGTAATCGAGCACTTGGGCGTCGCTGTCGCCGGCTTTGAGCCGTTCGCGCACCAGCAGGCGAAGGTCGCGGGCAAGCGGCGCATCGGAATCGTCGATCGACTGGTTCTGGCACACCATGCAGCGCAATTCATGCGAGAGGCCGCGCGCGCGCGTCTCGAGCTTGGCATCGGGCAGGATTTCGTCGGGCTGCACGGCAAAGCCCGGCGTCGTGCTCATGGCCACCACCGCGATGACCAGCAGCCGCAGGAACATCGGGAGCTTCGGGAAAGTCATGCGCGCTGCTCCGCCGGCTGCAATGCGGTCCTGGCTTTGGCGGGTTTCGGCGCGCCGACGCGCAGGCGCCGGTCGGAGAGCGAGAGACCGCCGCCGAACACCATGACGAGGCAGCCGAGCCAGATCAGCAGCACCAGCGGCTTGTGATAGATCCGCACCGCGATCGAGCCGTCCGCGTTGGTGTCGCCGAGCGACACATAGAGCTGGCTGAAACCGCGCGACAGGAGAGCGGCCTCCGTCGTCGTCATCTGGCGCGTCGCAAAGGTACGCTTGGCCGGCTCCATGACGCCGATCCGCTCGCCGTTACGGCGCACGGTGAATTTCACCACCAGGTCGCTGTAGTTCGATCCCCTCCGCGGCGTCGTCCCGTCGAACGTGAACTCGTAATGCCGCAACGATACCTTGTCGCCGGGGCGCAGCGAGACGATCTGCTCGGAGCCCCATTGCGTCACCCCGATGATGCCGAGGAGCGAGACGCCGAGTCCGATATGCGCGAAAGCGGAGCCCCAGGCCGAACGAGGCAGTCCGGCGGCCCGCCGCAATGCGGTACCGAACGGCGCGCGCCACAGCCCGGTGCGCTCGACGATGTCGGTGATGGCGCCGGCGATCACGAAGATCGCAAGGCCGATCCCGAAGGCGGCGAGCACCGGCCGGCCCTCGATCGCGCAGACCGCCGCAACGCCGAGCAGCGCGAGAACGAAGGCCGCGGTCAGGCGCTGCGTGACGCCCTTGAGATCGCCGCGCTTCCACGCCATCAGCGGGCCGAACGGCACCGCGATCAAGAGCGGAACGAACAGCGGACCGAAGGTCGCGTCGAAGAATGGCGCGCCGACCGAGATTTTTTCGCCCGTGAGCGCCTCGAGCGCGAGCGGATACAGCGTGCCGACGAACACGGTCGCGCAGGCGGTGGTGAGAAAAAGGTTGTTGAACACGAGCGCGCCTTCGCGCGAGACCGGCGCGAACAGCCCGCCCTGCTTCAGGAGCGGGGCCCGCCAGGCAAAGAGGGCAAGCCCGCCCCCGATGAAAAGGACCAGGATCGCCAGGATGAAGACGCCGCGCATCGGATCCGACGCGAAGGCATGCACCGAGGTGAGCACGCCCGAGCGAACCAGGAAGGTGCCGATCAGCGACAGCGAGAAGGTGAGGATGGCGAGCAGGATGGTCCAAATCTTCAGCGCCTCGCGCTTCTCCATGACGACCGCGGAGTGAAGCAGCGCCGTGCCGGCGAGCCAGGGCATGAACGAGGCATTCTCGACCGGGTCCCAGAACCACCAGCCGCCCCAGCCGAGCGTGTAATAGGCCCAGTAGGAACCCATCGCGATGCCGAGCGTGAGGCACATCCACGCGACCAGCGTCCACGGCCGCACCCAGCGCGCCCAGGCGGCGTCGATCCGGCCCTCGATCAGCGCGGCGATCGCGAAGGAGAACGAGATCGAGAAACCCACATAGCCGACATAGAGAATCGGCGGATGGATCGCGAGGCCGAGGTCCTGGAGGATCGGGTTGAGGTCGCGGCCCTCGAACGGCGCGTCGGCCAGGCGCTGGAACGGGTTCGAGGTGATCAGAATGAACAGATAGAAGGCGGCCGCCACCCACGACTGCACGCTCAGCACCGTCGCCTTCAGGGTCGCCGGAATGTTGCCGCCGAAACCCGCGACCAGCGCGCCGAACAGCGCCAGGATGAGCACCCAGAGCAGCATCGAGCCTTCGTGGTTGCCCCATACGCTGGTGAACTTGTAGATCAGCGGCATGGTGGAGTGCGAATTGTCGAACACGGTCGCGACCGAGAAGTCGGACATGACGTAGCAGGCGACCAGCGCCGCGAACGACAACGCGACGAAGCCGAATTGCGCGAGCGCGGTCGGTTCGGCGACGCCCATCAGGACCGCATCGCGCCTGCGCGCGCCATAGAGCGGAACGACCGACTGCACCAGCGCGACCGCAAGCGCCAGCACCAACGCGTAATTGCCCAGCTCGGCGATCATGGCGTGGTCCTCGTGCCGGCGCCCGGCTTCTTGTTCTCGTACTCGTCTTTCCAGTGTCCCTGCTTCTTCAAGGCGTCGGCGACTTCCTTCGGCATGTATTTCTCGTCGTGCTTGGCAAGCACCGAGTCGGCCTTGAAGGTGCCGGAGGTCTGAAGGGCGCCTTCGGTCACGACGCCCTGCCCTTCGCGAAACAGATCCGGCAGGACGCCCTGGTAGGTGACCTGGACCGCCCGGTTGCCGTCGCTGACCTCGAAGCCGACGTTGAGATCCGCCCCGCGCACGATGCTCCCCGGCACCACCAGGCCACCGAGCCGGATGCGGGTGCCGGGCGCCACATGCTTCTCGACCAGGTCGCTCGGGGAGTTGAAGAAGACGATCGAGTCCTTGAGCGCCGACAGCACCAGCGCGACGGCCAGCCCGAGCACGCCGACGCCGGCGGCGATCAAGGTGAGGCGGCGTTGCTTGCGGGTCATGGCCTGTTGTTTGTTGTTATTGGTGGGTTGGCGTTCATCGGGATCACGTGTTTGGATGCCGTCGTCGAAACGCTCCGCCGTTCAGTTCGCCAGCAAGCGCGCGCCGCACTCGCGCGCTCAACGCCGCCCCCTGACCGGCACCATATCGCGGGGCCTGCGCCGGAGCCACCCCTGCGGGTCAGAACCGCCATGGCGGTTCGACGCAGGCATGATCGGGAACGAGGCGCCGCATCCAGCCATTTCCAGTTGGGTTCTGCCCACAGGGAACGCAAGACGGCCGGCCGTCCAGAACAACGTGCGATAAATGAGGGTGAAAGGCGTGCAGGCGCTGAATGCCAAGCTCAGCCGGCACCGGAAGGAGCAAGGGCGCGCCGGGAAAATCGCCAGGCCGTGGCCTCAGGCTTTCGCCGCCACCTTGCGCTCGTTCGCGACCGCGACTTCCCCCGCCTTGACCAGCGTCTCGGCGTATTCCTGGCCAAAAATCTTGGCGCAGAAGCGGGCGGCCGCGTCGAACTGCGATTGCCGGTAGCTGCGATCGGTCTTCACCGACGTCCGCAGGCCTTCGAGCAGCTGCTCGACATGGGTTTCGAGGTAATTTTGCACCTCGGAATAGGCGCGCATCGTCATCTCGTTGATGGCGAGCTCATTGGCGTAGTTGCGGCATTGGCCGACGAATCCCAGCAGCGCCTCGGTTTCGGCCACGTCGGACGCGTCCAGCACCGATCCCGGGACGATCTCCTTGTTCGATCGCACGCGCAGCATGCGGCGCACCCGGCCGGGCGCGGATTCGATGTCCGGCCGGAGCGTGACGGCGAGCTGGCTGCGGATGGCCGCGAGCCGCCGCCCCCAGGGTGTATCGCCGGACAGATCCAATTCGGTCCGCAGCCCGCGCGCCGCGTCGTGGATGTCCTTGAGCAGCGAAGGCTGCGCCATCGCCTGGCCGCGCTGGAGATCGGTCTCCAGCTCGCGCACCAGCCGCTCGACGTCGGACAACACGATCGACACCGCCGGCGCATAGGGCGTCTCGCCGATGCGCGTGGGCTGATCGCTGTCCGCCGCCTTGATGGCGACGCGGATCAACTGCCACGGCGCCGAAAGCCGGCTCAGCAGCAGCACCAGCCCCATGGTGTAGACTTGGCGGTGCTTTCCCGCCGTGGAATCCACGAAGGCGGTGAACGAGGCGATCTGGTCGTCCGACAGGTTGCGGATCTTGGACGGCAGTTTGCCGGCGAGCGCGGCAAGCACGTCGCGCGTCTTCAAGATAGCGACAAGCTGCCGCACGTCCTCGAGCGCGCGCGGCGTCCCGATCTGATGGGCGAGCTTGCGCCGCGCCTTCTCGTCGGTCTGCGACGCCACCAATGTCTTCTCGATCGTCTGGGCGACACGATCCTGGAACGCATGCGCGGCCTGCGCGGCCTTGCCCTGGTCGCCGGCGTGCATGAGCCGGATCGCGTTGTCCGCATAGGCGTTCGCGTCGTCGGGCAGGAGGTCGCGGCAAATCCACTCCCACATCGTCGCAGCGGCGGCGCGCGGAAGGCGTCCCTCGTGCACGCGGTCGGGCTCGTCGTCGACAAAGAACGGCTCGAGGAAAGCGAAGAATTGCCGCGCCGCATTTTCGTCGCGGTCCGCCGCGGACCGAACCGGGCTTGCGGCCGGCGCGTCATCGCGCCCGACGTTGCGCAGCTCGCGGATGATGAGATCGCTGCCCGGCAGACCGCCGCCCTGCTCGTTGCGTTCGAGCTCGGCGAGCAGCATTGCGCGCGCCTGTGGGCTCAATTCCCGCAGAAAGCCGCGCAGTTTGTCGGCCTTTTGGCCGTCGATCGCCATGCAGGGCACCAAACTAAAAGGAGTGACGTTTGGGTCCTGTCTTAGCCGTCGTCGCGTTAAGAACTCGTTGAAAGCTGCGGAATTAGCCGGCTGCGCGCGGCGCATGGAGACGGTCTTCGGGCACGCGGTGGGAACCCCTGCGGCGCCGCCAGGGCTCGGTCGTTGACGGTATTATTATACTTCTCTCCTCGTCGGTCCGCGAGCCAAGCAGAGACCGTGATCCGTCCCGCCACTTGTCCGTCACCGATCAGCGATCACGCGCGGGGTTGCGAAGGCCGATGGCCATCGCGCAATCTTGGCGCTGGTTCAACCGGGAGGAAATCGCGATGCCGATCGCGGCGCGGCTGGCGGCCGTCCTGCTCGCCCTCGGGCTCGGCGCGGGCGTGCTGGCGGCCCAGGAGTTCCCCAGCCGGCCGGTCAAGATCATCGTGCCTTACCCGGCCGGCGGCATCACCGATGTGCTGCCCCGCATCCTGGGCGAGTTCCTGACCCGGAAATGGGGCCAGCCGATCGTGCTCGATAACCGGCCGGGCGCCGCCGGAAATATCGGGGCCGAGGCCGCATTCAAATCCGACCCCGACGGCTACACCCTCATGGTGTCGGCGCCCTCCCCGTTCACGGTCAACCAAAGTCTCTATCAGCGGCTGGCGTTCGAGCCATCGCAGTTCGTCCCGGTCTCCCTGCTCGCCACCATTCCGACCGGCATGATCGTCAGCCGAAAAGTTCCGGCCGACACCCTGGCCGAGTTCATCGCCTATGCGCGCGCCAATCCCGGAAAGATCTCGGTCGCGACCCAGGGCAAGGGCACGACCTCGCATCTCACCTCCGAATGGTTCCAGATCGCGGCCGGCGTGAAATTCGTGACCGTGCCGTACCGCGGTTCCGCGCCTGGGCTGCAGGGGATGCTCGCCGGCGACGTCGATCTCATGTTCGACAATCTCGGCGTCTCGCTCGCGCTGGTACAGGCCGGGCAATTGAAGCTGCTCGCGGTCGCGACCGACAAGCGGATGAGCCGCATGCCCGACGTGCCGGCCATCGCCGAGATCCTGCCGGGCTTCGTCTCGTCCACCTGGGTGGGCGCGTTCCTGCCGCCGAAAACGTCGCCGGCGATCGCCGGCAAGCTCTCGCGCGACTTCGCCGAGGGGCTCGCGCAACCCGACATCGCCAGGAACTTTCTCGATCATGCGTGCGAGCCGGTCGGCGGCACCCCGCAGCAGACCGCCGATTTCGTGCGCCACGAAGCGGCGCTGTGGAAGAAGGTCATCGCCGACATCGGCATCACGCCGGAATAAAAAGCCGAGGAAGCGCCAGCAGAGCCTGGAGGAGACGTCATGCAACGAAGCACCGAGCGGATTCTCACCACCCATGCGGGCAGCCTGCCGCGGCCGCGCGACCTGCTCGGCCTGGTGCGCTCACGCGCGCGCGGCGAGCGCATCGACGAGACGGCCTTCCAGGCGCGCCTGCGCCAGGCGGTGGGCGAGATCGTCCGCAAGCAGGCCGCTCTCGGCATCGACGTGGTCGACGACGGCGAGTTCGGCAAGCCGAGCTTCGTGACCTATGTGCGCGAGCGGCTCGGCGGCCTCACCCGCCAGGAGGGCGAGCGGCAGAGTCCCTGGATCCGCTCGCGCGAGGCGATCTCGTTTCCGGAATTCTACAAGGCCCAGGCCGGCGCCGTGAATGCGCGCCAGGCCCTCATGGCCTGCACCGGGCCGATCACTTACCGGGGCCACAAGGAATTGCAGACCGACCTCGACAATCTCAAGGCCGCGCTCGCGGGCCTCGACGTCGCGGAGGTTTTCGTCCCGTCGATCTCGCCCTCAAATATCGAGGACTGGAACAAGAACCAGTATTACAAGACGCCGGAGGAATATCTCCATGCGATCGGCGAGGCGATGCGCCAGGAATACCAGGCGATCGTCGCGGCCGGCTTCCTGGTTCAGATCGACGACCCGCAGCTCGTGACCCATTATGTCGTCAACCCCACCGCCACCATCGAGCAGTGCCGCAAATGGGCGCAGATGCACGTCGAAGCGCTCAATTACGCCATACGGGGAATCCCGCGCGAAAAAATCCGCTATCACACCTGTTACGGCATCAACATGGGCCCGCGCATCCACGACATGGAAGCCAAGGACATCATCGACATCGTGCTGAAGATCAACGCCGGCGCCTTCTCGTTCGAGGCCTCCAACCCGCGCCACGAGCACGAATGGACGGTGTGGGAACAGGCCAAAATCCCCGACGGCGCCGTGCTCATCCCGGGGGTGATCTCGCATTCGACCATTCTGGTCGAGCATCCCGAGCTGATCGCGCAGCGCATCGCCCGCTACGCCAAGATCGTCGGCCGCCAGAACGTGATCGCAGGATCGGATTGCGGCTTCGCCACTTTCGCGGGCTCCGACGAAGTGCATGAGAGCATCGTGTGGGCGAAATTCGACGCGCTCGGCAAGGGCGCGCGGATCGCGTCGCGGCAGCTGTGGGCGAAACGCGCGGCGAAGCCCGCGAAAGCGGCCGCGAAGGGTGCAAAGGCGCCGGCCAAAAAAACCTTCAAGCGGCGGAAGGCCCCAGCCCGGGCAGCGCGCAAGGTTGCAAAGCGGCGCTGAGCGACATCACTTCCGTTTGCCGGCGAGCCCGGCATTCGCGATTCGTGGATGCTCGACGAACTGGTTCGCGAATGAGCCCGGAATTCATCCCTACCGCCCAACGATCGCCTGTGCGCGCGCCACCAAGGCCGGCGGCGTCGCGTAAATCGACGCAATGATCTTTTCGCTGTCACCGCCCGCAGTCGGGCCGATGACCGGAAGCTCGAACTTTTCGGTTTCCGCCAGGAATTGCGCGTCCGTCACGGCGGCGTCGAAGGCCGCGCGCAGCACGGCCAGGCGATCGGCCGGCACCTGTTTGGACGCCACATAGGGGCGGCCGAGCATGTCGGGCGTGATCAGGACGTCGAGAAGCGCTTTGCTTTCCTGGTCGGCGAGGAGATGGCCCGCGAACGGCACGTCGGCGGGAAGGCCCGGAATGGGATCTAGCGAAAAGCTGACCAACGGGATGGCCTTGCGGCTGCTGATCCAATCCGGCGGGATGCTGCTCCAGGTGCCGCAGTCGCCATCGAGCTCGCCGCGCTCGATCGCCAGGCGCTGCTCGGCGCTGCCGGGATAGCCCAGCACATGGCGGACGCGGACCCCAAACATGTTCTTGAGCACCGCGGAATTGAGAAAGCTCGACGAGCCGCGCGCCGGCGTACCGATGTTGAATTGCTTGTAGGCCTTGAGATCGTCCCAGGACCTGATGCCGGTGGCCGCCCAGGCGTAGCAGACGCGCTGATCGCGCGTGATGCTGCCGATCCAGGCGACGTCGGTGAACTTGAACCGCACCTTGTCGGCGTTGAGAAGCGATTCCGCGATCATCCCGGGATTGAATGCGGTGATGACGCTGCCGTCCTGCGGCGCGCCGCTGTCGAGATATTGTATCGCCTTGAGGCCGGCGGCGCCCGGCATGTTCTGGACGATGACGGCCGGCTGCCCCGGGATGTGACGGCCGATGTGGCGGGCAAGAATGCGGGCATAGGTGTCGTAGCCGCCACCGGCGGAGGACCCGACCACGATCTTGAGTGTGCCGGGGCTCTGCGCGGCCGCGCCGGAAGTCACGACCAGCGCCGTCACGGCGGCAAGCGCGCCGAGACGGAACCCATGCGTGTCGCGCCTGACCATTCGCACCTCCACTGCCGCACCGGCGCTGCCGGACCCTCCTCACGCCGCCGGCAGCACCAGTTCGGCGCGCAGGCCTCCGATCGGCGCGGTCGACAACGTGAGGTGACCGCCGTAAAGCGAGGCGAGCTCGAGCACGATCGAAAGGCCGAGCCCGGAGCCCGGCTTGGTCTCGTCGAGACGCTGGCCGCGACGTGCGACCTGGTCGCGGTCGGCCGGCGAGAGACCCGGCCCGTCGTCGTCGACGACGACACGGACGATGAGCTTGAACGGATCGTCCTGCTGGCGTTCCTGCGTCACCTCGATGCTCACCCGTGCCTGCGCCCATTTGCACGCATTGTCGACGAGATTGCCGAGCATCTCCTCGATGTCCTGGCGCTCGCCGCGAAAGCGCACGCCCTCGGGCGCGTCGAGATCGATCGCGATGCCGCGCGGGTGATAGATCTTCTCCATGGTGCGGGTAAGCGCGGTCACCACCGGGCCCACCTCCGTCACCGACCCGACCACGGTGGCGCGGGCCGCGATGCGGGCGCGCTCGAGGTGGCGGGTGACCTGGTCGCGCATGATGACGATCTGCTCGCCCACCTTGGCGGCCAACGGATCGTCGGGGCGCGCGGCCGCTTCGTTCATCATCACCGACAACGGTGTCTTGAGAGCGTGCGCCAGATTGCCGACATGGGTGCGGGCGCGCTCGACGATCTCGCGATTGGCGTCGATCAGCGCATTGGTCTCGCGCGCGAGCGGCTCGATCTCGACCGGGAAGCGGCCGGCCAGCCGCTCGGCGGTGCCGGCGCGGATCGCGGCCAGGCTTTCGGAGATGCGCTTGAGCGGCGCGAGGCCGAAGCGCACCTGGAACATGGTGGTGAGCAACAGCACGGCCGCCAGCGTCGCGAAGGTCGCGGCGATCGCGCGATCGAACGAATGGGTCTCGTCGTCGATCTCCTGGGAGTCGCCCGCCACCGCCACCAGGTAGCGGCCGTCTTCGCCGAGGTCGACGGCCCGCTCGATCAGGCGCAGGCGCTGGTCTTCCGGGCCCGGCACATAGGCGCGGCGCGTCCCGTCGTCGGTCGGCGCCACCCCCATGTCGGCGAGATGCGGCAGGCCGGAATCCCACAGCGAGCG
>Ga0208993_1000048_pt1 | contig 11338 bp, 11 predicted proteins | sample MedBloCAOM2_M3_FD_187847 | JGI IMG/M metagenome (GOLD analysis project Ga0208993, IMG submission 187847) | Forest soil microbial communities from El Dorado National Forest, California, USA - Mediterranean Blodgett CA OM2_M3 (SPAdes) (version 2) | ecosystem: Environmental > Terrestrial > Soil >...
GTCTTCGGCCAGTCGGTCGTGGTGGAAAACCGCGCCGGCGCGAGCGGCGCGATCGCGGCGCAAAGCGTCGCGAGCGCCGCCCCCGACGGCCATACGCTGCTGGTCGGCCAGACGCCCGAGATCGCCATCAACCCGCACTGGCTCAAGGGCCTGGGCTTCGACGTCGAGAAGGATCTCCAGCCGATCGCGCTGACCGGCGTGGTGCCGCTCGTGCTCGTGGTGCCGGCGAAGGCATCTTATGCGACGGTCGCCGGCCTGGTGGCGGCGTCGCGCGCCGCCCCCAAGGGACTTCTGTTCGCCTCCGCCGGCACCGGAACGCCCGGCCATTTCGCCGGCGAGGTGCTGCGGCTCAAGACCGGCGGCAACATGACCCACGTACCCTACAAGGGCGCCGGCCCCGCCCTCAACGACCTGCTCGGCAGCCATGTCGATCTTTATTTTCCCGGATTTCCCGCCGCCGCGCCGCACGTCAAGGCGGGCACCCTGAAGCAGCTGGCGGTGTCGTCGGCCAAGCGCTCGGCGGTCGCCCCCGAGACGCCGACCGTCACCGAGGCGACCGGCATCAAGGATTTCGATTTCACCCTGTGGGTCGGCATCTTCGCGCCGCGACAGACCCCGAAGGCGGTGGTGGCGCGGCTCAACGGCGCGATCAACGGCATCCTGGCGCAACCCGAATTCAAGGAAAAAATGTACGAGGCCGGCGCCGACGCGATCCCGATGTCGGTCGATGAATTCACCGCCTTCATGCGATCCGAGAGCAACAAATACCTGGCGATCATCAGGGAGACCGGCATCAAGCCGGAGTAGCGGGCGAGCCGTGGGGTGGGCAAAGGCGCGGAACGCGCCGTGCCCACGCGTTGGCCGGCGCGCAGGATGCAGAAGGGTGGGCACGCTACGCTTTGCCCACCCTACGGTTTCGCTACGAGACCTTCGTCACCGTCACCTTCGTGCCGGCCTTCACCGGCGCGAGGACGCGGACGTCGCCGAGCGCCGTGGCGAAGATGTTGCACGGGCTCGCGAGCCGCGTCTCGTCGCCATGGGAAATCGGGGTGCGCCCGAACCCGATGGCAATCGCCGGTCCCTCGGGCCAAAAGGCGATCTCGCCCGGCGTCACCACCGCACGGGCCCCGCTCTCGCGCGCCACCGCGACCGGCGCGTCGAAATAGACCTCCTCGCCCCAGGTCAGCACCGAGGCGGTGAGCGGCAAGGCCGCCGCGATCGCTTTTGCGGTCGGCGTGTCGAAAAGATCGGCATCGAGCGTGAGGCTACCGAAAGCGAAACGGATTCGGTTCACTATTCCAGCTCCACCGTCTCGAAGTCCGCCGGCAGGATGACTTCGAGAACCTCGCAATCGCCGGAATAATCCAGCACCACATGCTCGACACGCGGCGGCTGGATCCAGGCGCTGCCGGCGCGCATCAGGATCTCGCCCTGCCCGTCGATCTCGGTCTTGATCCAGCCCTTGAGCACATAGACCATCTGAAAATCGACGGCGTGATAATGGCGCTTGGAGACTTCCTTGGGGTCGCAGGGCGGCACGAAGCGGATGACATGCGCCCGCACCATGCCGCGGGTGGCCTTGGCGACGCCGAGGTCGCGGTATTGGGCATAAGCCCGCAACCCGGTCTCGAAATCCTCCTCGCGGTGGTGGCTGACCACGAAGCGCTGCTTGGGCCGCGCGGCGGACTTCGGCCGCGCGCTGCGCCGGGGCGCGCGCTTGCGCGTGGCGGACGGGCGCGCGCGAGATCGCGCCTTCGCTTTCTTCTTTGCCTCGGCCATGGCTGATCCTCCCGCGGCTCCCTCGTCAGGCCGATCCGAAGGCTAGCGCGTTTTCGGGCGAAAGCCAGTCCCGGTCTTGACCCTCCGGCGACGCCGTCCCACCATGCATTGGCGCTCGCGCGCGCGTGTGTCCGCCCTGCACCACCCATCGATCCCACGGAGGCATCCATGAAATGCGTTGTCGGCACCGCGCTTGCCGTTGCGATCGGATGGAGCGTCACCAACGCGACGGCACAGTCCAAAAATCCGGTCGACGCCTATCTGGAGGCCGCGAAGGCGGCGGCGGGCTTCGATTTCACCGGGACCCTGGTGCGTGTGTGCGTGGCGCCGCAGACCGCCCCGGGCGCCGACGTGGCGCCCGGCCCGGCGCCCGACCGGGCGACCTGGGCCACCGACCCCGCAAAGGTGTTCGACAACCTGTATTTCGTCGGCACCAAGATCCACTCGGCCTGGGCCCTGACCACGAGCGAGGGGATCATCCTGATCGATACGCTCTACGAGTATGCTTCGGACGACGCCATCGTCGGCGGCCTGAGGAAGCTCGGCCTGGATCCGGGAACCGTCAAATATGTCATCGTCAGCCATGCCCATGGCGATCACGTCGGCGGCGCCAAGCTGATGCAGGATCGTTTCGGCGCGCGGCTGATCATGGGCGGTCCCGATTGGGACATGATCGACAAGTCGGTCAATCAGTATCCCAACGGCAAGCCGAAGCGCGATATCGTGGCGACCGATGGCCAGAAAGTCACGCTCGGCGACACCACGGTGACGATCATCCTCACGCCCGGCCACACGCCCGGAACGCTGTCCCTGATCTTCGACGTGAAGGACAACGGCAAGCCGCTGACGGTGGCCTATTCGGGCGGCACGGCGTTCAACTTCCCGAATGACGTGCCGCATTTCGACACCTACATCGAGTCTCAGCGCAAGATGGCGGCGGCGGCCGCCGGCGCAAACGCCACCGCCCTGATGTCGAACCATTCCGAGTTCGACAATGCGGTCACCAAGATCAAGACGCTGGCCGCGCGCAAACCCGGCGAGCCGCATCCCTTCGACATCGGCCGGGACGCGGTGGCACGCTATTTCAAGGTGACCGAGACCTGCGCCCAGCTGGCGCGATTCAAGCTGCAGGCGCCGAAGGGCTAACGCAGGCGCGCGTCGGCTCGCAATAATCGGCTTATCCCTGTTGCGCCCGATCGGCTCCGCCCGACCCATGAGATCACGCATGATCCTTCGCCTGGCGTGTGTCGCGATCCTGTTCGGTGCCGCGACGACGGCGGGCGCCCAGACGCTCGTCCCGTGGCGCCACGGCACGGTCGCGCCGAAGGGCGATGCCGGCTTTTTCTACATGGCGGCCGAAGGCGGCTTCGCGAAGCAGCAGGGCCTCGATCTCAAGATGCTCGCCTTCCAGAACGACACGCTGATGCTCAAGGCGCTGGTCGCGGGCGAGCTCGACACCTTCGAGGGAAGCCCGATCAGCCCGCTGATCGCCGGCGCCAAGGGCGCGGACGTCAAGATCCTCGGCTGCTCGTGGATCAAGCTGACCTACTCCTTCTTCTCGCGCCCCGAGATCGGCTCGCTCGCCGACCTCAAGGGCCGCACCATCGGCATCTCGGCACCCGGCTCGCTGCCCGATTTCGTCGCCCGCACCATGCTGCGCCGGGCCGGCGTCGCGCCGTCCGACGCCAAATTCGTGATGGCGGGGAGCGACCCCGAGCGGATCCGCGCCATCGTGGCGAAGACCATCGACGCCGCCATCTCGACCAGCGATTTCGCGGCGCGGCCGGAGCTCGGGCTGAAAGCCCTGGCGCAGGCGAGCGAGATGCTGCCGGATTTCGTGCGCACCTGTTTCACCACCCGCGGCGACTTGGCGCGAACGCGGCCGGAGCACCTGGTCGCTTTCATGGCCGCCGAGATGAAGGCCTATGCGCATGCGCTCGACAACCGCGAGGCCGTCATCGCGCTCGCGCGCCGCATCGCCGGGCTCGGCGACGGCGACCCGACGCCGGCAGCCAATTTCGCGGAAGTCGTCGCGCACGGCTCGGTGTCGCCGCAGCTCGAGATCGATCGCGCGAAATTCAACTGGCTGCGCGACCTCCTCGCCGAGGACGGCCGGCTGGCGGCGAGTTTCGATCCCGCGACGCTGATCGACGCCTCGATCCGCGAGCGCGCACTCGCGCGCATCAAGGCGGGCGTGCCATAATGTCCGAACCAAGAAACCGTCATCGGAGGAAAACGCCATGGTGGCGTCGCGATCAATCATCGTCAGGTCGGGCCTTGCTCTAGCGGCCACGCTCGGCTGTTGGGAAAGCCGGGCCCAGAGCCTCGACGAGCTCTACGAGCAGGCAAAACCGGAAAAGACCCTGGTGTTGTATGCGGCCGGGCCGACCGAGCCGCATGAACGCTTCGCCAAGGAATTCCAGCAGCGCTTTCCGGGCCTGACCGTGGCCCTCACCGGCGGCTTCAGCAACGCGCTCAACGAGGCCATCAATCAGCAGATCAACGACAAGAAGGTCGCGGTCGACATGGCCTTCTTCCAGACCGTGCAGGATTTCGTCCGGTGGAAAAAACAGGGCGCGCTGCTCGATTTCAAGCCGGAGGGCGTCGACGCGATCGCGCCCAATTTCCGCGACCTCGACGGCGCCTACACGGCCGTGCTCGTCAATCCGATCTCCTATGCCTACAACACCAAGCGGGTTCGTCCCGAGGATGTGCCGAAATCGGCGCTCGATTTTCTCAAGGATCAATTCAACAGCAAGCTCATCACGGTCTATCCGGCGGACGACGACGCGACCCTGTACCTCTTCCACACGATCGTGGAGAAATACGGCTGGGGTTACATGAACAAATACATGGCCAACAAGCCGACATTCGTTCAGGGTCATCTCAGCGTCGCGCGCAGCGTCGCCACCGGCGAGAACGCCGCCACCTTCGACGCCACGTCCTCGGCCTGGCGCCTCAAGCGCGACGGACAGCCGATCGAGGTTTTGTTTTCCGAAGAGGACGAGACGCCGGTCTTCACCGTGTCGGCGGGAATCTTCAAGGACGCGCCGCATCCCAATGTGGCGAAGCTCTATCTCGCCTGGTACCTGGCGAAGGAACAGCAGAGCCGCACCGGCACCTTCTCGCCGCGCAGCGACGTGGCGCCGCCCGCCGGGCTCAAGCCGCTCTCGGCCTACCGGCTCGCCAACCGCTACCGCGAATTCGTCAGCGACGAGACGCGGCTCGCGGAATTGCGCAAGCGCTTCGAGGCCTATACGGGGCCGGTGGTCAACAAGGGCGGGGTTCGGTGAGATCCCCCTCGGGTCTTGCCTTCGGCAAGCCCCGAGGGCTCAACCCATCCTACTTGCTTGCTTGCCGCGCTACTTCCCGCGCACGATCTCGTCATAGGCCGGCGCGTCCTTGAGGAAGCCGCGGTCCATCATCCAGTCGACCTTTTCCTGGAACTCGGCCGGCTTGTAGTCCTGCACGCCCATGAGCTCGGGCAACAGGCCGGTCTTGCGCAGCTCCGGCTTGAGATCGCGCAACAGCTCCTCGCGCGAGCGGCTCTCGTTCTCGGACAGCCAGGCGACCGCGCGGTTGAGGGCGCGCATGATCTTGGCCGCCGTCTCCTCGTCGACGTCGTCGCCCGCCACGATGCCGCCGCGCCAGCGCAGGTCGGCGATCTGGCGGCAGCCGGCCTCGCGCGCGCGGCTCACCAGCGGCTCCATCAGGGCGGCGGCCTCGGTTTTTCCCGACAGCAGCGCGTCCAGGCGGTCATTGGCGTGCACGAGCTTGATCTCGTCGAAGGCGACGCCGGCGGCTTCCAGCACCTCGATCGCCGCATAGAAAGTGCCGGCATGCCAGGTGACCGCGATCGGCACGTTGCGCAGATCGGTCAGCTTCTCGATCTTCGAATCCTTGCGCACCATGATGGCGCCGGTGCGCGCCGTGGTGTCGAGCCCGATGATCCGGCCCTTGCCGAGGGACTGGACGCGTTCGATCGCGCCCCACTCGCACACCGGATAGACCTCGAGCGCCCCTTGCTGGAGCTGGGATTCCTTCCAGCGCTCGGAGAAATTCTCCACCCGCCCCGCGACGCCCTTCGGATTGTCCTCGTTGTATTCGACCGTGAGGCCCTCGGCCGCGAAGAAGCCCTGCTCGACGGCGACGCGCCACGGGCGGTCATGGGCATTGCTGTCGCTCTGGAGACGAATGACGCGGGCCATCGGGGGTCCTCCGTTTTGGCAAGGCCGAGCCTAGACAAACACGGCGACCACCTCAATCGGCGGCGCGGCGCCGCCGCCGCTGCCCGGTCAGTGGAGCTGCAGGACCCCGTCGACGGTCCGCAGCTCGGCCGGCTTGATCAGCCTGGAATGCGCGACCGTGACCGAATGGAGGGGGCCTTCGAGCTTGGCCTGCCAGAATTCCAGGAAGCGATGCAGCACCGGGAACTTGGGGCACAGATCGTAGTCCTGCCAGACATAGGCCTGCAGAAGGCGGGGATGGTCCGGCATGCGGTAGAGTATGTGGGCCGTGGTCAGGCCGTAACCGCCGACCTGCTTGATGAAGTCCTCCGAGGTCATTCTGTCCTCCGTTCCCCGTCGGATCGAGTGTGAGTCGCCGGGGTGATTCATTGCAAGCCTAAAGGGTAAATAAAGTGTTTATAATCAAGGCACTAGCAGCAAGCTGGAGAGACTGCTACCAACGTTCCTGATCGCACTTTCCGCACCCTTCGGGCCGGGTTCCGACCGCCGGAACCCATCCAGGCAACGGAGAGAAATACCGGTCAGTTCCAGGAATAAAAACCCTTCGGGCGATGGAACTCGGCCGCGTCAACCAAATCGCGTGGCCTGCGATTCATTGTTGGCACTCCGATCGAATGAGTGCTAAGAAAATTCCGAGGCCCTCTTGAAGCTCTTCCGGCCGCCACCCAAATGGCGGCCAAGCAGTTTGGCCCGGGGTCTTGCCAGACTGCGGCCTTTCAAAAATTTGGTCGTCAACTCAGTAACCTAGGAGGACATCATGAAATTCCGCCCGCTTCACGATCGTGTCGTCGTCAAGCGCATCGAAGCTGAAGAGAAGACCGCCGGCGGGATCATTATTCCCGATACGGCGAAGGAAAAGCCCTCCCAGGGCGAGATCACCAGCGTCGGCCCCGGCGGCCGCGATGAAAACGGCAAGCTCATCCCGATTGACGTGAAGGTCGGCGACCGGGTGCTGTTCGGCAAGTGGTCGGGCACCGAGGTCAAGCTCGACGGCGTCGAGTACCTGATCATGAAGGAGAGCGACATCATGGGCGTGATCGTCGAGGAAGTCGCGCGCAAGAAAGCGGCCTGAGCGAGCCGCTCACGGCATTCAAACCCCTACCGGAGTAAAAAGAAATGGCTGCCAAGGAAGTCAGATTCTCTACCGACGCGCGCGACAAGATGCTGCGCGGCGTCGAGATCCTCGCCAACGCGGTGAGGGTCACGCTCGGCCCAAAGGGCCGCAACGTCGTGCTCGACAAGAGCTTCGGCGCCCCGCGCATCACCAAGGACGGTGTGACGGTCGCGAAGGAGATCGAGCTCGAGGACAAGTTCGAGAACATGGGCGCCCAGATGGTGCGCGAGGTCGCCTCGAAGTCGTCGGACTTCGCCGGTGACGGCACCACCACGGCGACCGTGCTCGCCGCTTCCATCGTGAAGGAAGGCGCCAAGTCGGTCGCCGCCGGCATGAACCCGATGGACCTCAAGCGCGGCATCGACCTCGCGGTCGAGGCGGTGGTCGAGGACCTGAAGAAGAACTCCAAGAAGGTCACCTCGAACGACGAGATCGCCCAGGTCGGCACCATCTCGGCCAACGGCGACGTCGAGATCGGCAAGTTCCTGGCCGAGGCGATGAAGAAGGTCGGCAACGAGGGCGTCATCACGGTCGAAGAGGCGAAGTCGCTCGAGACCGAGCTCGACGTCGTCGAGGGCATGCAGTTCGATCGCGGCTACATCTCGCCCTACTTCGTCACCAATGCCGACAAGATGCGGGTCGAGCTCGAAGATCCCTACATCCTGATCTACGAGAAGAAGCTCTCGGGCCTGCAGGAGCTGCTCCCGCTGCTCGAGGCGGTCGTGCAGACCGGCAAGCCGCTGCTGATCGTCGCCGAGGACGTGGAAGGCGAAGCGCTCGCCACCCTCGTCGTCAACAAGCTGCGCGGCGGCCTCAAGGTCGCGGCCGTCAAGGCGCCCGGCTTCGGCGATCGCCGCAAGGCCATGCTGCAGGACATCGCGGTCCTGACCGGCGGCCAGGCGATCTCGGAAGATCTCGGCATCAAGCTGGAGAACGTGACCCTGCAGATGCTCGGTCGCGCCAAGAAGGTGATGATCGAGAAGGAGAACACCACGATCGTCAACGGCGCCGGCAAGAAGGCCGACATCGAGGCGCGCATCTCGCAGATCAAGGCGCAGATCGAGGAGACCACCTCGGACTACGACAAGGAGAAGCTGCAGGAGCGTCTCGCCAAGCTCGCGGGCGGCGTCGCGGTGATCCGCGTCGGCGGCGCGACCGAGATCGAGGTGAAGGAGCGCAAGGATCGCGTGGATGACGCCATGCACGCCACCCGCGCTGCGGTCGAAGAGGGCATTCTCCCGGGCGGCGGCGTCGCGTTGCTGCGCGCTTCCGAGGTGCTCCGCAAGATCCGCACCCAGAACGACGACCAGAAGACCGGGGTCGAGATCGTCCGCAAGGCGCTCTCCTGGCCGGCGCGCCAGATCGCCATCAATGCGGGCGATGACGGCTCGGTGATCGTCGGCAAGATCCTGGAGAAGGACACCTACGCCTACGGCTACGACGCCCAGTCGGGCGAGTACGTGAACATGATGTCCAAGGGCATCATCGACCCGACCAAGGTGGTGCGCGCCGCGCTGCAAAATGCAGCCTCCGTCGCCGGCCTCCTGATCACCACCGAGGCGATGGTCGCCGAGCTGCCGCAGAAGAAATCGCCCCCGATGCCGGGCGGCGGTGGCGGCGGCATGGGCGGAATGGACTTCTGATCGCCGCAGGTCAGCGACGCAAAGATGAAGGCCCGGGTTCATCGCCCGGGCCTTTTCCTTGCAGCAGTGCCGCTCGGCTCGATGGCGGTTCAGCGCCAGTCCCGGTCGACGCGATTTGAACCGAAATGCCCCGGCGTCGGGCCATATCCCCGCAAATCCGGGGATTAATCGGCCTCGTGCTCCTTTGTACGGAACCCGACACTGTCTGATGGTTTGACCCAGGTATGCCCACGACAAGCCATGTGGTCGGACCGGCCGAGGGCCGGAACCGAGGGGGCATGACGAGGCGACGCCTATGGCTATACCCGTTCGATCGCCTGCCCCCGGGAAGCCCGCGGCGGCGGCTTTGAGCGACAACGACGTCTTCACCGGAGCCGAGGAGGCGCGCGCCTTCGCGCAGGCGATCGTCGATACGGTCCGCGAGCCTTTCCTGGTGCTCGACAAGGATCTCCGTGTGCTCGCGGCCAGCCGCTCCTTCTGTACGGCCTTCCGGGTCAGCCCGGCCGACACCCTGGGCAGGCTGCTCTACACATTGGGCCACGGCCAATGGGACATTCCCAAGCTGCATCTCCTTCTGGAGAAGATCGTGCCCGAGCAGGGCGTGATGGAAGGTTACGAGGTCGAGCATGAGTTTCCCGAGATCGGGCAACGCACCATGCTGCTCAATGCCCGCAAGGTGTTCTACGAGCGCGGCTCCCACACCACCATTCTGCTGGGCATCGAGGACATCACCGCCGAACGCGCCTTGGAGCGCGAAAAGGACGAGCTGTCACGGCAGAAGGACGAACTGCTCGAGCAGAAGGTGATGGTGGGGCGGGAATTCGATCATCGCTTGCTCAACAGCCTGCAATTGATCTCGAGCCTGCTGTCGTTGCAGAGCCGCACCACCAAAAATCCGGAAGCCGCCGAGCAGCTGTCGATCGCCGGCAATCGCGTTGCCGCGCTCGGGCGGGTGCACCGCCGCCTGCATGTGCTGGACCACGTCGAAACCGTCGAGTTCAAGGCCTACGCGTCGCGGCTGTGCGAGGACCTGTCCGGAATGCTCCACCGCGAAAGACGCGCCATCGTGGTGGAGGGCGACGAGGCCGAGATCCCCACCCTGTTGGGCATACCGCTCGGATTCATCGTCAATGAGCTGGTGACCAATTCCATCAAATACGGCACGGGCACGATTACGGTCCGGCTGGAATTGACGCCGGCGGGCCATTCGCTCTCGGTGTCCGATGAGGGGCCGGGCCTGCCGGAGGATTTCGCGGCCACCGGTCCGCGCGGGCTGGGCATGAAAATCATCCAGTCGCTTGTCCGCCAGATCGCCGGGGAGCTTCGGATCGACCGCGGCGACCCCAATCGCGGCGCGCGGTTCACGGTTCTGTTCCCGCGCCAGCAGGCGGCGGCGGCAAAAGCCGTTTGACGCCGGCATGGGCCGGGGCTTGATGTTAAGTCTGGGCCTCAGCGTGTCGGCATAAAGCCATCTGACCGTTGGGAAATGTCGCACCCCCAAAACGCCAACGACCACGAAGGAGAAGGTGCGCGTACATCCGGCGTCACCCGCTGCTGTTCGTGGTCGTCTAACAGCGACGGAGCCTTGCGGCATCGACATCGCCATTCAACAATAAGTGGGAGCGGCTCGGCCGTTCCGCAAGGGGGACCCCGAAGGGGCGCATCCATGAAAAACCCGCCAGGGCAAATCCGCGTCGGCATCGGGGGCTGGGTTTTCCCGGCTTGGCGAGGCGTGTTCTATCCCGAGGGGCTGCCGCAGGCGAAGGAACTCGCCTATGCGGGCGCACATCTCACCTCGATCGAGATCAATTCGACCTATTACGGTTCGCAGAAACCGGAGAGTTTTCGCAAATGGGCCCGCGAGGTCCCGGAGGGTTTCGTTTTCGCCGTCAAGGGATCGCGCTTCGCGACCAACCGGCGCGTGCTGCGCGAGGGCGCGGATTCGGTCAAGCGCTTCCTCGGCTCCGGCGTGCTCGAGCTGGGCGACCGGCTGGGCCCGCTGGTCTGGCAGTTCGCTCCCACCAAGAAATTCGACGAGGCCGACTTCGCCGGTTTCCTGGAGCTGCTGCCCGAGACGCTCGACGGCCGCCGCCTGCGCCACGTGGTGGAGGTGCGGCACGACAGCTTCCGCAATCCAGCCTTCATCGCGTTGCTGCGCCGGTTCAAGATCGCCGTCGTCTACTCGGAGCACGCGACTTTCCCGGCCATCGCCGACCTGACGGGCGACTTCGTCTATGCGCGCCTGCAGAAGGCGCAAGATTCGCTCAAGACCGGCTACCCGCCCAAGGCGCTCGACCAGTGGGCCGAGCGCCTGCGCGTGTGGGCGCGCGGCGGGACGCCCGGCGATCTTCCGCTGATCGATGCCAACCAGCCGGAAGCAAAGCCGCGCGACGTCTTCGCCTATGTGATCCACGAGGGAAAACTGCGCGCCCCGGCCGCCGCGATGGCGCTGATCGAGCGGCTCGGCAAGTGAGGGACGGGCGCGGCTGACGAACCTGGGCGGAGACGCGTGACAAAGGCCACAGCGTAGCCCGCATGAAGCGAAGCGGAATGCG
>Ga0208993_1000049_pt1 | contig 11221 bp, 11 predicted proteins | sample MedBloCAOM2_M3_FD_187847 | JGI IMG/M metagenome (GOLD analysis project Ga0208993, IMG submission 187847) | Forest soil microbial communities from El Dorado National Forest, California, USA - Mediterranean Blodgett CA OM2_M3 (SPAdes) (version 2) | ecosystem: Environmental > Terrestrial > Soil >...
CGGTCTCGTGGCCGACCGCCGAGATCAGCGGGATCATGCTGTCGGCGGCGGCGCGCACCACGATCTCCTCGTTGAAACTCCACAGATCCTCGATCGAGCCGCCGCCGCGCGCCACGATGAGCAGGTCCGGCCGCGGGATCGGGCCGCCTTCCGGCAGCGCGTTGAAGCCGCGGATCGCCGCCGCCATCTCGTCGGCCGAGCCCTCGCCCTGAACCCGCACCGGCCACACCAGCACGTGGCGCGGAAAGCGGTCGGCGAGCCGGTGCAGGATGTCGCGGATCACCGCGCCGGTCGGCGAGGTGACGATGCCGATCACGTCCGGCAGGTAGGGCAGAAGCTGCTTGCGCGCCTCGTCGAACAGGCCTTCGGCGGCGAGCTTCTTCTTGCGCTCCTCCAAGAGCGCCATCAGGGCGCCGACTCCGGCGGGCTCCAGGCTGTCGATGACGATCTGATAGGACGAGCGGCCCGGATAGGTGGTGAGCCGGCCGGTGGCGATGACCTCGAGCCCTTCCTCGGGCTTGAACCGGATACGGCCGAAGGTCCCCTTCCAGATCACCGCATCGATGCGCGCGCCCTCGTCCTTGAGGGCGAAATAACAATGGCCGGAGGCGTGCGGCCCGCGATAGCCGGAAATCTCCCCGCGCACCCGCACGAAGCCGAAGGCGTCCTCGACCGTGCGCTTGAGCGCGGCCGAGAGCTCGGAAACCGACCATTCGGGAATGTTGATTCGGGCTTCTTGCGACATGGCCATAAGGTAGTGGCGATTGCGGCGTTTGTCTGCCCGGCCACGAAGGCCCGAGCGCGCTTCGGGTGTCATTGCGAGCGAAGCGAAGCAATCTCGGGCGGCCGGAGATTGCTTCGCTTCGCTCGCAATGACGGGGAAATCTGCTACGATACGGACCCAATCCCTCCCATCCGCCAACCCTCATCAGCACATCCGGGGACCCATGAAAGTCGGACTTTTCGACCACGTCGAGTGGGGCGAGCGCCCGCTCGCGCAGCTCTTCGACGAGCGCCTGCAATTCGCCGCCGCCGCCGAGGCGGCCGGCATCTACTGCCTGCACGTCGCCGAGCACCACGCCACGCCGCTCAACATGGTGCCGGTGCCGGGCGTCTATATGGGGGCGCTCGCGCGCGCCACCAAACGCATGCGGCTCGGCCCCCTGGTCTACCTGCTGCCGCTCTATTCGCCGCTGCGGCTGATCGAGGAGATCTGCATGCTCGACCATCTGAGCCACGGGCGGCTCGAGGTCGGCGTCGGGCGCGGCGTCTCGCCCTTCGAGCTCAAATACCACAAGGTCGATCACGACCAGTCGCGCGACATCTTCATCGACGCCTTCGAATGCATCAGCGCCGGCCTGACCACCGACATGCTGACCTATGCGGGGCCGCACTATTCCTATGACAAGGTGCCGATCGCGCTGCGGCCGCTGCAGCAGCCGCACCCGGCCTTCTGGTACGGCTCGTCGAACACGACCGGCTCGACCTGGGCGGGCGAGCGCGGCATGCATTTCCTCAGCCTGGGGCCGACCGGCTTCGCCAAGAAGAACATCGACGCTTTCAAGGAAGCGCTCGCGCGCCGCGGCGGCCCCGCGAGCCCGAAGCCGGAATTCTCCGGCGGCGCGGCGATCGGGGTGCAGCGCCACATCTTCGTGGCCGACACCGACGCGGAAGCCCGCCGCTTCGCCAAGCCCGCGATGGAATATCATCTCGCCAACCTCAACTGGCTGCGCGTGAAGCACGGCGTCGGCGCGGCCGAGGCGCGCTTCGGCGTGCCGCGCGGCGCGAGTTTCGAGGACGGCGTGGCGGACGGCTCGGTCATCGCCGGCAGCCCGCAGACCGTGTGGGCGGAAATCGAGCGCCAGAGCGCCGAGCTCGGCATCAACTATCTGCTCACTTATCTCTTTCTCGGCACCATGTCGCTCGCCGACGCGCTGCGCTCGCTCGAGCTGTTCCGTAGCGAGGTGATGCCGAAGATCGCCAAGCTGTGAGGCCCGCGCGCCGGAAAGCGGCCGGCGCATATTGACGCGCGTCGCGCAGCCCAGTCGGCCGGGCAGACCGGACATGTGCGGCGCGAGCGAATGCCCGCGCACGGAGCGGTGATCGCGCATCAGCCAATCCTCACGCAGCGGTGAGCGCGGAAGCGGAATAACGATCCGGCACGGCGGGTCTTCAGGTCGGCAACAGCAAAAGGAGATTGCCATGTCGATGAAGCTGATGATCACCACTGCCGCGGCTCTCGCGGTTCTCGCCGGCCCTGCCCTTGCGGCCAAACAGACCTCGCTCCCGCGCGGCTATTATGCGCAGGCGCCGCGTGCCAATGCCTCGATCGGGCCTCGTCAAGGATTCGAGGGCTTTCCGTCCGACTATCTGCTGAACCGCTTCGGCGATCGGCAGCTACAAGGCCGTTGAGCGGGCCCTCGGCTCCTTTTCGCCGGATATCAAGCCGGAAGAGCGGCCGGAGCTGCCGGCCGCTCTTCTGCGCTTGGACGGCGGGAGGAGGTGGTTGTTCGCTCTGCCCTGCACGCGTCATTCCGGTCCAGCGCCGCGGCTCACCGCCGCAAAATAATCGTTTTGGGCGTGCTTTTTTGCGGTAGGCTCGACCCGCAAAAGGAGAGCCGCATTGCTGTTCGCCGTTGGATTCAAGCTGGACGGAAAATCGGGCCACGAGATCGTGGAAGCCGAGGACGCCTTGATCGCCGCCCTCAAGGTGAAGGCGGAGCTCCCCGCCGCGATGATCACCTATTCGCGCAAGCAGAATAAGCGCGGCGACACGCGTCACCCGGGCCATGCCCACCGCGGCGAGGGCCGCTGATCCGCCTTCGCGCGCGCTGCGGCGGACAGGCGCCCGCCCTTCCCCTTTGTCTCACGCGTCCGCCAGCGCCCGCTCGCCCATCGCCGTCTTCTGCTTGGCGCGCGCCGAATAGAAGGACGCGTTCTGCTCGCCGCGCAGGGCCTCGCGCGAGAACTGGATCAGGTGATGGGCCGCAAATCCCATGCCCAGCACGGCCTCGATCTGTCCGCGCTTGATCGCGGGCCATGCGGCGCCCCAGAACTCGCTGCGATAGTCCGATTTGAGCCCGACGCGGGTCGCCACGTTGAAGGCGAGCGTCGCGCCCAGCCGCAGATTGGCGAGCGTGAGCCGGCCGCGCGCCGGCGGGTGGAAGCGGTTGGGATAGGTCGCCTCGACCTGGTGGCGGTAGCGCGCGAACAGCCGCTCCGGCGCATAGGCATGGGCGACGCAGCGCTGCCACGACGCCACCACGTCGTCATGCGGCCGCAGGAAGCGCACGTTGGACTCCAGGCGCGGATCGTCGACCAGCCGGCCGTCGCGCGCGAGCCGGTCCCACAGCGGCGTCTTGGGCAGAGCCTGCAGCAGGTTGAGGGTGAGGATCGGGATGTTCGACTGATCGATGAAACCCATCACGCCGGCGTCGGTATCGGGCTTGTCGGTGTCGAGCCCGATGATCATCCCGGCCGTGACCTCGAGGCCGTAGCTGTTCAGCGTTCCGATCGATTCGAGCAGCGGGACCATCAGGTTCTGGTCCTTTTTCATTCCTTTCAGCGCGTCGGCGTCCGGCGTCTCGATGCCGACGAAGACCTCGCAGAAGCCGGCCTCGTGCATGAGGCCGAGGATCTCGGTCTGCTTGGCGAGATTGAGCGTCGCCTCGCAGGCGAAGGAGAACGGGTAGTGATGCTGCTTCTGCCACGCGATGAGGTGGTGAAGCATGTCGCGCGCGGCTTTCTTGTTGCCGATGAAATTGTCGTCGACGAAATAGATCACGGTCGGGTGCGCCGGCTGGCGCAGCATGGCCTCGAGCTCGGCGGTGAGCTGCTCGGCGGTCTTGAGGCGCGGCTGGCGCCCATAGAGGCCGGGGATGTCGCAGAACTCGCAGCGATACGGACAGCCGCTGGAGAATTGCAGGCTGCCGATGAGGTAGCGGTAGAGCGGAATCATGTCGTAGGCGGGCAGCGGAAACGCCTCGAGGGCAACGCGCTCGTTGGTGGTGAGCCGCATCTGCGTCGCCGGGCGCGCGACACTCGTGTCGAGCAACCCGATCAGCTCATCGGTCGCGTCGCCGAGCTCGCCGACATGGAGATAGTCGAAACCCGGATACATCTCGGGCGCGCTGGACACCGACGGCCCGCCCAGCACCGTTACCTTGCCGGCGGCGTGCGTGCGCGACTGGATGTCCCTGATCTGCGGCGCCTGGATGTGCATGCCGCTGACCAACACGACGTCGGCCCAGGCGAAGTCGGCGTCGCTCGCCGGGCGGATGTTCTCGTCGACGAAGCGCACCGGCCAGGATTGAGGCAAGTAGGCGGCGATCAGCAGCAGGCCTTGCGGCGGCATGAAGGCCCGCACCCGGCCCATGAGCGCGAAGGCGTGCTGGAACGTGCCGAAGGACGGCGTATAGGCGGGAAACACGCAAAGAACCCGGCGCTGACGCCGGACCGAAATGGGCGTTCGCAATGCTTCTCCCCGCAGCCCCCGATGTCGAATCTCGGGGCCATATTACCGGATGATTGCAACGGCGGAATGGGGCGGCTTTGTGCCCGGGGCCGGACGCCGGCCACAATTTTTACCGTTGTTCCGGCTTTTGGCCTCGGCCCACGCTCGCCAGCCGACCGCGTCGGCCGCCGCTAAGTGCCGGGCCGTGGCGAACCTAACGAGCTGGACAAGTCGGGCCGCGGGGGCGGGTTGGCATTCATAAGAAGAAATGCGACGGACTTTTTGAGCTGTTCCGCCGTGTAGGGCTTGGGAAGAAATTGGCATGGCTCGACGAACAAGGCCTTCATCCCGTCGTCGACGGCCGAGCCCGTGGTATAAAGGATGGGCAGATGGGGACGCCGTTCCCGGGCGTGCTGGGCCGTCCGCAGTCCGGCCTCCGGATCGTTCCCCAGAGTGATGTCGACGAACAAGACATCGACGGGCTTTTCCCCGTCCAGCAGCGCTTGGCTGCCGTCGATCCCTGTGGCCGTGACAACCATATGACCCGCGTCCCGCAGGATCGATTCCGCCAGGACGCGAACCTGTTCATCATCCTCAACAAGAAGAACCGATGCCACGCTAGTCCCCCGCGTTTTCCGGCAAATCCCCCGTATGCTTAGCGCCGGACCGCCGATCATACAAGCTGTGACGCCGCACCCTGCAAAGCGAACCTACGCCGCCGCTCGTCATTGCGGCGCCATCAGGGCAGCCGGGACCACGTCCGCCGCCGGGACGATATTCCGCCCCTTGCCGGCTCAATCGAGGCTGATGCCCATGTCCTTGACCATGCGGCCGTATTTCTCGTCGTCGCGGCGGATCAGGCTCAAAAAGTCGGCCGGCGACAGAATGAGCGGCTCGAGGCTGCCCGACACGTTGAGCTTCTCGGCAAAGTCCGCCTGCGCCAGCATCTTGTGGAGTTCCGCGCGCAGCCGCGCGACGACCGGCGCGGGCGTCCCGGCGGGGGCGAACAGGCCGAGCCAGATATCGATCTCATAGCCCGGATAGAACTCGCCGATGGTGGGCAGCTCTGGAAAGCGCAGCGAGCGCTTCTTGCCGCTCACCGCGAGCGGTCGCAGCCGTCCGGCCTCGAACTGGCCGCTGCTCGCGGCGCCGGCAAAGAACACCTGGGTTTCTCCGGCGATGGTGGCGGTCGCCGCCGGCGCACCGCCGCGGTAGGGCACATGCAGCAGGTTGATGCCGGCGCGGCGCTTGAGCAGCTCCATCGCGAGCTGGTGCTGGCTGCCGTTGCCGCCCGACGCATAGGCGAGCGGCGGATCGGCGCGGCGCGCGTGCGCGATGAAGGCGCCGAAATCCTTGGCCGGAACCGCCGGATTGACCGCCAGGATGAACTGGTTGGCGGCGACGCTCGCGACCGGCACGAGATCCCGCAACGGATCGAACGGCAGCTTGCTGTAGACATGCGGGTTGATGACGATGCCGGAGTCCGCGCCGAGCAGCAGCGTGTAGCCGTCGGGATCGCTTTTCGCGACCGCGTCCGCCGCGATATTGCCATTGGCGCCGGTGCGATTCTCGATCACCACCGGCTGACCGAGCGCTTCCGACAGATAGCGGCCGATCAGCCGCGCCGCGACGTCGGGCGCGCCGCCGGGCGGGATCGGCACCAAGAGCTTGATGGCCCGGCTGGGATAGGCGGTCTCGGCCGCGGCCGGGGCGGCGAGCAACGACGCGAAAACCAGGAACGCAACGTGTATCATTTTCATGGCGCGCTCCATCAACCGCTTCGGATGTAGGGTGGGCAAAGGCGCGGAACGCGCCGTGCCCACGCGCGTGCGACGGTGGGCACGCTTCGCTTTGCCCACCCTACGCTCCCTACGAACCAAGCCCGAACATCCGCTCCGCATTACCATGGCAGATTTTTTCCATGTCGGCGGGCGGCAGGTCGAGCGATTCCATCACCGCGATGGTGTCGCGAATATAGCCGCGCCCCTTCTCGGGATCGAACGGGCAATCGGACGCGAACAGCACGTGGTCGGGCGTGAAGAAGGAGATTCCGCAGATCGTCGGGGCACGCGCGCCGGCGAGCGCGGTGTCGCCGTAGAAGCCCTTGAAATAATCGAACGGCCGCTTCTTCAGGCGCTTGAGCAGCGACGCATAGTCCTCGTCCGAGGTGCGCACGCCGAGCTGGTCCCAGGAATGCGCGACCCGCCCTTCGAAATACGGGATGATGCCGCCGAGATGATGGGTGATGACCTTGAGATCGGGATAGCGGTCCATGATGCCGGAGAACACCAGGCGGGCGAGCGCCGCGCCGGTCTCGAACGGCCAGCCGATCACGCTGCAGATCTCGTATTTCGATTTGGTCTCGGTGCGATAGTCCGCCATCTCGCGGGTGCGGATCGGATGCAGCAGGATCGGCTTGCCGGATTTCTCGATGATCTCGTAGATCGGCCAGAAATGCTCCTCGTCGATCGGCGCGCCGTTCACGTTGGTGTGGAGCTGGATCGCGCAGGCGCCGTTGCGCAGCGCGCGCTCGGCCTCCCGCGCCGCCGCCGCGGGCGCGTTCATCGGCAGCGAGGCGGCGTAGCCCGGGAAGCGGCCGGGATATTTCGCAACCAGCGCGGCGAGCTCGTCATTGCCGATCTGCGCCCAGGTCGGCGCCGCCGCGGCGTCCCACATGCGGTCGATGGCCGGCATGGCGAGCGACAGGATCTGCGAATAGTCCGGAAAGGAATCGACCACCCGAAAGCGCTCGTCGAGATCGAACAGCGCCGGGATGCCGCGGATGCGCTTGCCCATGTCCTTCCGGGCGGCCGGCGTCTCCAGCACGCCGGCGAAAAAGCGTTGCGGGAAAAAATGATTGAAGGCGTCGACATAGCGCATGAAGAATCCTCGGACCTGACTGGGGCGCGATCGCGGACGCCGCCTCGCGGGCATGGGTCGCCCGCGCGACGGTTTTACCGGTCCGCCGGGCAGCGGCCAAGCCGCCGACGCTCATCCTGCGATGGCCGGTCTTGCGCGGTCACGAGGGTCGCGTGATATCGCTCGTCGGCCGGTCGCGCTCCTTGTCCACCCATTCCCAGACGTCGCGTTCCTCGACCTTGAATGCGCGCGCGACGTGCCGGACGAGATCGCAAATCAAGAGCCCATAATGCTCATGCGAATTGGCGGTCGCGCTGGGATGGATGTGGCAAACGACTCCGCCCTCCGGCGCCTCGAACATGATGACAAGCGGACTTTCGATCCTGATCGGCTTGTTGGCCATCGTCGTCTCCTGCCCACCGGCGCGCTATACGGTCCGCTCCACCCTGTCAAACCGCCTCTCGGCGTATCCGACTAGCCAAAAGGCATGGGTTGAACCGCCCGGCCGCGCGCCCTACAAGACGCCGCCCCGATCGAGCCAGCAACTCCGCGAACGCAGACGCGCCACACGGCCGACCTCATGATGGCGGATTCCAGCCCAAGATGAGCGATCCCATCATCGTCGTCGGCGCCTCCCAGGCCGGCCTGCAGGTCGCCGAAACGCTGCGCGCGGAGGGCTACGAGGGCCCGCTCACCCTGGTGGGCGACGAGACGCATCCGCCCTATCAACGGCCGCCGCTCTCAAAAGCCCTGCTCACCGGCGAGAGCACCGAGGACCGGCTGATCCTGCGCGGGCCCGAGATCCTGGCCCGCCGGAATATCGAACTCGTGACCGGCGTGCGGGTCGACGCCATCGATCGCGCGACGCGGAGCCTGCGGCTGTCCGACGGCCGCAGCCTCCCCTATCGGGGCCTCGCGTTGACCACCGGCGGGCGGGCGCGCGCGTTGCCGATTCCCGGCGCCGGGCTCGCCGGCGTCGTGACGTTGCGCACGATCGAGGATTCGCGCCGCATCGCGGCCGGCATAGCGCAGGCCACGTCGGTCGCGGTGGTGGGCGGCGGCTTCATCGGCCTCGAGATCGCGGCCGCGGCGCGCAAGACCGGGAAACCCGTCATCGTGTTCGAGGCGCTCGACCGCCTGCTGGCGCGCAGCTCGGCGCCGTTCGTCTCCGATTTCTTCCTCGCGCTGCACAAGGCCCAGGACGTCGACATCCGGCTCGGCACCCAGGTCGCCGCGCTCGCGGGCGAGGGCCGCGTCGCGGGTGTGACCACGACCGACGGCCGCACTTTTCCCGCCGACCTGGTCGTCGTCGGGGTCGGCATCATTCCCAACAGTGAACTCGCCCAACAGGCCGGGATCGCCTGCGAGCGCGGCATCATCGTCGACGACTGCTCGCGCACCAGCGATCCCGCCGTCGTGGCGGCCGGCGACTGCACGGCGCGGCGGATGCCGGACGGCTCGCTGCTCCGCCTCGAGTCGGTGCAGAACGCCATCGAGCAGGGCAAGTCGGCCGCCGCCGCGCTGCTCGACCGCGCCCGGCCCTTCGTCGCCGCGCCCTGGTTCTGGTCGGATCAATACGACGTCCGGCTGCAGATGGCGGGGCTGTCGGCCGGCCACGATCGCATCGTGGTGCGCGGCGCGCCGGAGACGCGGAAATTCTCGGTCTTCTACTTCAGAGCGGACCGGCTGATCGCGGTCGACTCGATCAACCGCGCGCCCGACCACATCGCGGCGCGCAAGCTCCTGGACGCCGGCCGCTCGCCGAGCTTCGCGCAGGCGGCGGACGAGCGATTTGCGCTGGCGGCGCTCGCGAAGTAGCGGGCGCGCCGGGCACTCACGGCAAGGTCATGCGGACGCAAATCCCGGCATGGGGCAGCGCGCAGAACTGGACATCGCCTGTCGTCGGCTCGATGATGGACGTCAATTACGATGGCGCTTGTCGATCCGGACGTGACAGCAGCCTCCACGACGCCATCGACCGGCAGACGGAGGCGTGACGTCGCAGCTCCTCAAATACGATCCGGAAACCGGATGATGAAGTTGTCGCGGTTCGGCATCTTCACCTTGGGCAGCGTCTCGGCGTTCATGACGTCGGCCTCGCCGATCAGCTTGTTCTCGGCGAAGATATAGGCGACCAGCGCATAGACCTGGTCGGGGTTAAGCGTGCGCGGCTGCGTCGCCGGCATCGCGCGCCGGATGAAGTCGAACACGGTGGTGGGATAGCCCCAGAAATTCGCGATCGTCTTCACCGCCTCGATGCGGTCGAGCGGTGGATTGCCGACCACCGAGCTGAAGATCCCGCTCCGGCCGTTGTCGCCGTGGCAGGCGGCGCATTGCTCCGCATAGACGGTCTTGCCCTGGGCCGCCGTGCCGCTGCCGGCCGGCAGGCCCTGCCCGTCGGGCAGGATGCTGATGTCCCAGGCCGCGATGTCGGCCTCGCTGATCGGACGGCCGAGATTGGGCGTCTCGGCGAGCGCCGCGCCCGCGCCGAGCACGAACGCAAGCGTGGCGGCGCGCCCCGCGATCCTACGCATAGACATGCTTGACCTCCCCTTTGGGGCCGACGCCCCAACTGGTGATGCTGTTGTAGTGCTGGTTGGGGAATCCGAGAACATTCGGCGGCGCCTTGGTCTCGCCGCGCAACGCCACGAATTCGGCGCGCGTCGGCTGCACGGCGCCGCTCTCGTCCCAGGCGCGGCTTTGCAGCACCGCGGGAGCGCCGTCCCAACGCCACGGCATGCGGAAGCGGGTGAAGGCCTTGGGCAGCACCGGCGTCTGCAGCGCGGCCTCAGCCCAGCTCGTGCCGCCGTCCGCCGACACCATCACCTTGGCGATCCGGCCGGCGCCCGAATAGGCGATGCCGGAAATCTCGTAATAGCCAGGCTCCTTGAGCGCCATGCCGTGCGACGGCTGGGTGATGAAGGATTTGACCTCCTGCAGGAAATAGAAGCGGTAGGCCTTGCCGCCCGGCAGCAGCTGCGAGTAGGTCCGGGTCTCGTAATAGCTCATCTGCGGCTGATCGGTAAGCTTGATCCGGCGCAGGTATTTCACGTTCATGTTGCCTTCGTAGCCCGGCAGCAGCAGGCGCATCGGATAGCCGTTGCCCGGCATCAGCCGCTCGCCGTTCTGGTAGAGCGCCACCATGGCATCATCCATGGCCTTCTTGAGCGGCGTGCTGCGGCTCAGGCCGGACACATCGGCACCTTCCGCGATCAGCCATGTCGCGGCCGGATCGACCCCGGCCTCCTCCAACAGGGTCGAAAGCTTGACGCCGGTCCATTCGGCGCAGGAGGCGAGGCCATGCAGCGCCTGCACGCTCTCCTGCAGCGGAACGTTGGAGAACATCGGCGCGCTGTTGCCGCCGCATTCGAGGAAGGTGATGCGCGTCGTCATCGGGTAGCGCGCCAGCGTGTCGAGCGTGAAGACGAGCGGCTGTTTGACCATCCCGTGGATCACCAGGCGGTGCTTGTCCGGGTCGATGTCGGGCGTTCCGCCCTGATGACAGATGGTGAAATGCAGGCCGTTCGGCGTGATCGTGCCGGCGAGCAGGTGATGGGGCGTGCGCGCATGCGAGGTGCGCGGCTCGTTCTTCGGATTGCTCAGGGTGCGCGCGACGGGTTTCTCGAAGCGCGACGCCACCTGGTAGGTCGGAAGAACCGCCCCCTGCTCCAGGCTCCAGGGCGCATCGGTGAGCGGCTCGGCGGCGGCGCCGGTCAGCGCGCCGCCCGTTCCCATGGCGCCCGCCAGCAAAACGCCGCGACCCAGCAGGGCGCGGCGATCGATCAGGCCATTGCCGGCGACGATTGGGGCGTCCTCCAATCCGTGCCGGGAGCGTTTGCTTCCCATGATGTCCTCCCGCTGAAGCTTTTTACGATCGTCGCACCATCGTTGGACGATCGACTTGCGCGC
>Ga0208993_1000053_pt1 | contig 10944 bp, 11 predicted proteins | sample MedBloCAOM2_M3_FD_187847 | JGI IMG/M metagenome (GOLD analysis project Ga0208993, IMG submission 187847) | Forest soil microbial communities from El Dorado National Forest, California, USA - Mediterranean Blodgett CA OM2_M3 (SPAdes) (version 2) | ecosystem: Environmental > Terrestrial > Soil >...
GTGGCCGCCAGCGCCGCGCGGATCGCGGCCTCGGAAGCCTTCTGGTTCGCCTCCAAGGAGAGCATCCAGACCCACGGCGGCATTGGCTTCACCTGGGAGATGAAGAACCACCTCTATTTCAAGCGTGCCCGGGCCAACGCCGAGCTGTTCGGCAATGCCCGCGCCCACCGCTCGCGCGTCATCGACATGGTCGAGAAGAAAGCGGCCTAGCCTCGTTGACCATGGCTCCGGCAGGGATATAGAATTTCAAACAATCGTTAGATAAATCTAGCAGGCGATAGGGTTGGAGGAAACGATGGACATCACCGTGCCGAATCCAGGACTGCCCCTGACCTCGTCGGACATGGTCGTCGAAGATCGCCAACGGCATCTGTTCCGCGTCGCCCGGCGCGCCTTCACCGACGAGGAGGTGCTCGAGCAGGAGCGGCGGCAGATCTTCGATCGCTGCTGGCTCTATCTCGGCCACAGCTCGGAGATCCGCAACAATTGCGACTTCGTCACCCGCGCCGTCGGCGGCCGTGAGCTCATCTTCAATCGCGACCGCGGCGGCGCCGTGCACGCCTTCCTCAACACCTGCCCGCATCGCGGCGCGATGGTGGTGCGCGAGAAGAAAGGCAATGCGCTGTCGTTTCGCTGCTTCTATCACGGCTGGTCGTTCAACGTGAACGGACGCTTTGCGTCGCGCTTCGAGGAAGGCAACTACGGCAAGGAACATTATGGCGGCGGCTGCGCCGACCTGGCCCAGGTACCGCGGCTCGAAAGCTACCGCGATTTCTGGTTCGTCAATTTCGACCGCAACGCCATATCGCTCAGCGACTACCTCGCGGGCGCCAAGGAGTATATCGACCTGGTCGCCGACCAGGGCGAAGTCGAAATGGAGATCGTGGGCAGCGGCCAGCAATACATCATCAACGCCAACTGGAAGCTTTTGGCCGAGAACAGCATCGACGCCTTCCACGGCTTCCCGGTGCACAGCACGTATTTCGACTACCTGCAGAATATCGGCAGCCTGCGCTCCGACGGCTTCAACGCCAAAGGCATGACGAGCCTCGGCAACGGGCACGCCGTCATCGAGTATGCCTCGCCGTGGGGACGGCCGATCGCGCGCTGGGTGCCGTCATGGGGCGAGGAGAAGCGCGAGCTGGTCGAGCGCGACCCGCGCAAACGCGCCGTCGCCTTCGCGTTCGAGCTCCCAGGCCAGCCGCCCGGCGAAATAGCACTCGATGACGGGCCGTCCGAACGGGCGCAGATGATAGCTGCCGGTGCTCGACTGATCGAGCGCGCCGAACAGCCGCGCTTCGGTGGGTAGATCCTCGGGCCTATCGACGCGCAGAAAGAGCTTGTCGGCCAGCCCGAGCGGCAGCGCGTCGGCGGCCGTGCGCTTGTCGGGCAGCGCCGGCGCAAAGCGCAGGGCCTCGCTCGCCAGGATGCTCGCCGGCACCGCCACGATGGCGGCGCGGGCCGAGATGTCGCCGCCCGGCGTCGCAACCCGCAGGCGGGGTCCGGAATGATCGATCACGGTGACGGGGCAATCGAGCCGCACGTCGAGCGGCGCCGCATAGGCCTCGATCAGCGCACCGTAGCCTTCGGTCACGCGCCAGTTCACGCCGGTGTCGCGGTAGACCGCGAGGTCGCGCGCCGAGACCGAATTGAGTTCGCCGCCGCTGATGTAGTTGCCGACCGCGTTCAGCAGCGGGTTCCAGCGCGAGCCGGGCTCGAGAAAGTCCGACGCCGGACGGTCGACCGGGTCCTCGGCGGCGGCATCGATGCGCGCGAAGAAGCGCTCGGACGCGGCGCCAAAATCCTCCTGCTCGGCGGAGGGAAACCCGATGGTGCGGCGCCGCCCGCCCCAGGGCGGCGGCGTCTGGTCGACGGTGAGCCCGAGCGCCGGCGCAAGCGCGGCCCACTCGTTCTCGTCCGCCGAATGCAGCCAGCCGCAGCCGAAATCGAGCGCCAGCCCGGATGGCTCGCGCAGCGTCCAGGCGCGGCCGCCCACGCGCGCCCGCGCTTCCAACACCACGGCGGGAATTTGCGCCGCCAGGAGCTGCCGCGCCGCGGCCACGCCGGCCGCGCCCGCCCCGATGATGACGACGTCGGTCTCATGCATGGGGCGATATCTCGCGACGCCAGGGTCCCGCGTCAATATTCACGGTGCCCTCGCGCGATTGTGACCCACCGGGGATTGCCCTGCCATGATGTTGCGACGTTGTCGCAACAGATGGGGCTCTCCCGTATGGTTTGGAAGGGACGTCTGCATGTCTGTTCGCACCGGCGGATCGGCCACGCCTCATGGGCTCCCGGCGTCCTCGCCGGCCGGCTCCGGCATCGACGGGTTTGCGCAATCGTCCCGTGATTGGCTGTTGTTGGCCGGCCGCATCCTGCTGGGGGGCATCTTCGTCCTGAGCGGTTACGGCAAGCTGATGGGACTTTCCGCCTTTGCGGCCAGCCTCGAACGAAACGGCGTGCCGTTCCCCTCGTTCATGGCGCTGATCGGGGCGCCGGTGGAGTTCTTCGGCGGACTGGCGATCATTCTCGGTATCGAGACGCGTTACGCGGCGGCGCTCATGGTCGGATTCGTGATTGCCGCCACGTTGATCTCGCACCGATTTTGGGAATACCAGGACGCCGTCCGGCAAATGCAGAAAACGCATTTCCTGAAGAACATGGCGATCATCGGCGGCCTCGTGGTGCTGTTCGTGCAGGGCGGCGGGCGTTTCGCGCTCGCGCGTCTTTGGCGCCGCGGCTGACGGGCGGAAGCAGGATCGCCTCAGGTTCAAGCGGTCTTGCTCGCCGTATTGGTCGATGCCGTCGCGCCGGCCTCAGGCGGCGCGCACCGTCGCCAGGAACTTCGCCACTTCCATCTTGAGCTGATTGCTTTCGCTGGTCAGCGATTTGGCGGAGCTGAGCACCTGTGCGGACGCCGAGCCGGTCTCGCTCGCGCCGCGGGTGACCTCGCTGATGTTGCCGGTGACCTGCGCGGTGCCATGGGCCGCCTGCTGGACGTTGCGGGCGATCTCCTGGGTGGAGGCGCCTTGCTCCTCCACCGCGGTGGCGACCGTGGTGGCGATCTGCGAGATGCGGTCGATGGTGTCGCCGATCTCCTTGATGGCGGTGACCGACTCCTGCGTCGCGGTCTGCATGCCGGCGATCTGTCCGCGGATTTCGTCGGTTGCCTTGGCGGTCTGCGACGCGAGCTGCTTGACCTCCTGCGCCACGACCGCGAAGCCTTTGCCGGCTGCGCCGGCACGCGCCGCCTCGATGGTGGCATTGAGGGCGAGCAGATTGGTCTGTTCCGCGATCGCGGTGATCAGCTTGATCACGTCGCCGATACGTCCGGCGGCCTGCGAGAGCTCGGAGATGCGGTTGTCGGTCTTCTCGGCCTGCGCGACGGCTTCGGTCGCGATCCGGCTCGATTCCTGCACCTGACGGCTGATCTCGTTGACCGAGGCGGCCATCTCGTCGGTCGCGGCGGAAACCGATTGGACATTGGCCGAGGATTCCTCGGAGGCGGCCGCCACCGCCGACGACAGCTGCTGGGTCGTCTCCGCGGTCCGGCTCAACGTCGTGGCCGCGCCTTCGAGCTCCATGGCGGTCATCGACACGGTATCGACGATCTTGCCGACGGCGGTCTCGAAATTGTCGGCGAGCTTGCGCATGGCCAGCTTGCGCGCCGCGTCCGCCTTCTCCTCCGCGGCCTTTTGCTCCGCGGTCGCACGCTCTTCGGATTCTTTTTTCATCGCCGCCGCGCGGGCGTCGGCGGCCTTGCTGGCGGCGGCGTGACGGCGGAACGTGACCATCGAGAAGGCGGCCGATGCGAGCAGCACCACGATCACGAAAATGCCGACGCCGAGGCCGACGCGGTCGGATCGGGTCATCTCGGCGACCACCGAGGTTTCCGCCTCATACGCAATGTTCTCGGCCGCGGTGGAGATCTCGCCGTTCAATTTCTCGAGTTGCGCGCGCAGCGGCGTATTGCGTTCGCGATCGAGCTTGAGATAGGTGTCGAAGGCCTGCTTGGTCCCGTCGATGATCTCGTTCATCTGCGTCGTCATCGCGAGCAGGCCGTCGATGGCGACGACCAGTTTCGGCTCGGTGGTGCCCGCGCGGGCGCGCTGCAAGTCGATATAGGCGTTGTCGGCTGCCTGGTACATCTTTCCGAGGACCACCGGCTCCTGGAGCGCCCCATAGCGCCAATAGGCGATGCTGGCGTCCTGCATCGCGGTCACGGTCGCGCGCAGCCTGGTCACAACCTCGGCGTTCTCCTTGAGCGCCTCTGACTTCAGGGCCTCGTCGACGGCCTTGGTCCATTTCACAGCCGCCTGAATTTGCCGCTGTTGCAGCTTCGCGATGTCGAAGTGGCTGGTCGCCATGGCCATGCTGATCGAGAGGAATTCGCCCAGACGGGCGCTCAGCTGCTCGAGCCGGGCGCGGTTTTCCGGATCGGCGGCCTGCTCGGCGGCCGCCTTGGCGTGCGCGAGCGCGTCGGCGCCGGCGGCTTTCAAGGCCTCGAAGGCTTTTTGGGAGTCGGTCGCGTTACGCGCGAGGACGACGTTGCGCCGCTGAATCTGTCCCCGCAGGTAGGCCAGCTGGGCGAGCATGACTTCCTTGACGATGGTGTTCTGAGCCTGGCTCGATGCGTGGGAGCGGGCGATCGAACCGTTGCTCCACTGCGCGTTCAAGATCATCCCTGCCACCAGCAAGACGCCGATGGCGGCGGACGCAATGAGCTTGGCGTAAAGATTCGTGAATATCCGGAACATGCGAGATCCATCCGTCGAGCGGCCCGATCGGCCCCGGATATCTCTAACGCCCAAATCGTTAATTGCCGGTTGGCGGAACCGCCCGCGCGAGGCTCAAAGCGCATGGTTCACAACGCCTTGCGGCGAATTGTCATGGCCGGCCGGTCCCCGGCCGGGACCTGCGGCAGCAAAGCCGGGGCTTTTCGAAACCAGAAGGCCGGAGGGGCGCGGCTACTCGCCCTTGCCGCCGATCTGCTTGAGCTTGGCGAACACGGCCTGCACGTCGAGCTCCTCGTTGGGCTTCTTGGCGTGCTCGGGCTCCTCGTCCGCCGGCTTGGCGGTGGTCACCTCGGCCGGAAGCAGCGTGACCCCATGATCGGGCTCCGCCGGCTTTTCCTTGGCGGCGCGATGAACCTCGAGGTCGAGGTCGATCTGCGAGCACAGGCCGAGGGTCACCGGATCGAGCGGCGAGAGGCTCGCCGCGTTCCAGTGGCTGCGGTCGCGGATCGCCTGGATGGTGGACTTGGTGGTCCCCACCAGCCGCATGATCTGGCTGTCCTTGAGCTCGGGATGGCTGCGCACCAACCACAGGATGGCGTTGGGCCGGTCCTGGCGCCGCGAGACGGGGGTATAGCGCGGGCCCTTCTTGCGTTTGGCCTCCGGCAGGCGCACTTTGGCGTCGGCAAGCTTCAGGGTGTGCTTGGGGTCGGCCTCGGCTTGCTCGATTTCCTCGCGGGTGAGCTGCCCGGTGAGGATCGGATCGAGGCCTTTGATACCCTGGGCGGCGTCCCCATCGGCGATCGCCTTTACTTCGAGCGTGTGCAGCTTGCAGAAATCGGCGATCTGGTCGAACGACAGCGCGGTGTTTTCCACAAGCCAGACCGCGGTGGCTTTCGGCATCAGCGGCTGGATCGACATGGTAAAATCTCCCTTTGCTCCGCCCGCCCGTGGGGGCGAAGCTTGATGTCATCGGGGATGACGGGAATTAAGCCAGTATATAGGCAATGAGGGCCCATCTGTGCAATCCCTGTCCGTCCGGACCGACCTTGACAGGATGGACGGGCTGGCCCATCTCCGGGCAGAATTGAAGGTAACATGATCAATATTGAAAGTTCCCCCACCGTGCCGGCCGCCGCCAAACCCGTCCTGGACGTCATGCTCTGCTCGCCGCGGGGCTTTTGCGCCGGCGTGGTGCGGGCGATCGAGACGGTCGAGCGCGCGCTGGCGCTCTACGGCGCCCCGGTCTATGTCCGGCACGAGATCGTCCATAACCGCTATGTGGTCGACAGCCTGCGCCGCAAAGGCGCTATTTTCGTCGAAGACCTGGCGGAGGTGCCGGATACCGGCGCCCCGGTGGTATTTTCGGCCCACGGCGTGTCCAAAACGGTACCCCAGGAGGCCAAACGGCGGCGGTTTTTCACCCTCGATGCCACCTGCCCCCTGGTCACCAAGGTCCACCGCGAGACCGAGATTCATCACCGCCGCGGCCGCGAGATCTTCCTGATCGGCCACGACGGCCATCCGGAGGTGGTCGGCACCATGGGGCAGCTTCCGCCCGGCGCCGTGCGCCTGATCGAGACCGTGGAGGATGCCGCGACCGTCGAGCCGAAGGACGCCGGCAATCTCGCCTATGTGACCCAGACCACGCTGTCGATGGACGACGCGGCCGAGATCGTCGCCAAGCTGAAGGAACGCTTCCCCAAGATCATCGGGCCGCACAAGGACGACATCTGCTACGCCACCACCAACCGCCAGGAGGCGGTCAAGAAAGTGGCCCATATCGTCGATGCGATGATCGTGGTCGGATCGCCGAACTCGTCGAATTCGCAGCGGCTCAAGGAAGTTGCCGAGCGCAACGGCTGCCCTTATGCGGTCCTGCTGCAGCGCGCGGAGGATATCGACTGGGAGAAGCTGTCGACCGTCAAGCATCTCGGCATCACCGCCGGGGCTTCGGCGCCGGAAGTGCTGGTGGAGGAAATCCTCGATGCCCTCGCCAAGCGCTACACGCTCCAGATTGAGACCGTCACGGCCGCCGAGGAGGACGTGTTCTTCCCGTTGCCGCGACCTTTGCGCGACATCGCCGCCGCCGAATAGGAGCATTTTCAAGCGAGGTGGAAACCGGTTCGCGTCAGGAAAATGCGAAGTGGCTGCCGTCTCGCGTCGGGGAAATGCGACCCACCTGAAAACCCTTAACCTGCCGGTCGACCCATGGCCGTCTATACCGATGTCGCGGCCGAGGAAGTTGCGGCATTCCTGAGCGCCTACGACCTCGGCGATCTCCTGGCCTATAAAGGCATCGCGGAGGGCGTCGAGAATTCGAATTTTCTCCTGCACACCAGTCGCGGCTATTTCATTCTCACGCTCTACGAGAAGCGTGTCGCCGCGAATGATCTGCCGTTCTTTCTCGGTCTGATGGAGCATCTGGCGGCGCGCGCACTGACCTGCCCGCAGCCGGTGAAGAACCGCAAGGGCGAGACGCTCGGCCGGCTCGCCGGGCGTCCGGCCGCGATCGTCACCTTCCTGGACGGCATGTGGATCCGCCGGCCGACCGCGACGCATTGCGCGGGGCTCGGTCACGCGCTGGCCGAGCTTCATCTCGCCGGCGCCGATTTCGGGATGAAGCGGGCCAACGCGCTGTCGGTCCAGGGATGGCGCGCGCTTTACGAAACCGCCAAGACCCGTGCCGACGGCGTGCAGGCCGGCCTGCATGCCGCCATCGCGGCCGAGCTCGACCTGCTGGAGAAATCCTGGCCGCGCGATCTGCCGCAGGGCGTGATTCACGCCGACCTGTTCCCCGACAACGTGTTCTTCCTCGGCGACCAGCTCTCGGGACTGATCGACTTCTACTTCGCCTGCACCGATACGCTCGCCTATGACGTCGCGATCTGCCTCAACGCCTGGTGCTTCGAGCTCGACCATTCCTACAACGTGACCAAGGGCCGCGCGCTGCTGCAGGCCTATGCGAGCAAGCGCAAGCTGTCCGCGCCGGAGCGCGCGGCGCTGCCCCTGCTGGCGCGCGGTGCCGCGACGCGCTTCCTGCTCACCCGCCTGGTCGATTGGCTCGAGGTCCCGGCGGGCGCGCTGGTTCGGCCGAAGGATCCGCTCGAATATCACCGCAAGCTGCGATTCCATCAGGCGGTGACCAGCGTGCGCGATTACGGAATAGATTGAAAAAAGGTCAGCGCTTGTCCGAACATCAGGTCACCATCCATACCGACGGCGCCTGCTCGGGAAATCCGGGTCCCGGCGGATTCGGCGCCATCCTGCAGTGGGGGGACCACACCAAGGAGCTCAAGGGCGGCGAGGCGCACACCACCAACAACCGCATGGAGCTGATGGCCGCGATCACGGCGCTCGAGTCGCTCAAGCGAACCTGCACCGTGGACCTTCACACCGACAGCCAGTATCTGCGCAACGGCATCATGACCTGGATCAAGGGCTGGAAACGCAACGGGTGGAAGACCGCCGACCGCAAGCCGGTGAAGAATGTCGATCTGTGGCAGCGGCTCGATGCGGCGCTCGCAAACCATACGGTGCGCTGGCACTGGGTGCGCGGCCATTCCGGCCACGATCTCAATGAACGTGCCGATGAGCTTGCCCGCGAGGCGATCGCGGAGGTGAGGGCGGCGCAACGGCACGGGCCCTGAGGCGCGATCTCTTGCCTTGCGACGCAAGTCGGGCCGACCCGACTTGCGTCCTGTTGTGCGCGCGGCGTCCGCCCCGGATCACGTCGGGAGCGGACTTTCGCCGGGCAGTGCCTCAGAGCTGCTTGAGCAGCGCGTCCGCGCTCGAGGTTTCGGCCTTGCCGGGTGCTTCCTCGACGTTGAGCTTCTTCACCACGCCGTCCTCGACCAGCATGGAATAGCGTTTCGAGCGCAGCCCGAGGCCGTTGCCGGAACCGTCGAGGGTCATGTCGATCGCCTTGGCGAATTCGCCGTTGCCGTCGGCCAGGAACTCGATCTTGCCTTCGGCGTTGCTCGCCTTCTTCCACGCATCCATCACGAAGCCGTCGTTGACGGCGGTGACCGCGATGGAGTCGATGCCCTTGGCCTTGATCGCGGCGGCATTCTGCACGAAGCCGGGCAGATGGTTCTTGTGGCAGGTCGGCGTGAAGGCGCCGGGGACGGCGAACAGCACGACCTTCTTGCCCTTGAAGACCTCGTCGGTGGTCTTCCAGCCCGGACCCTCGGCCGTCATCACTCTGAACTTCGCTTCGGGAAGGCGGTCGCCGACCTTGATGGCCATGGTGATCCTCTGGGGTTGGTGGTTGAAACAGAATGGTTGGAGGGCTTGCAACGAAGCTCCGCGGCCATGATCGCTCCCTCGAGGAGCTCCCGGTGCCGCGGGCGCATCGGCGCTAAATTAACCCGCCCGCAGAATTAGTCGAGATGGGCCGCAACCTCAACCGCGTTTGCGCCCGACACCAGGGTGAATGTCAGGGTGGCACCGACGGCGCTGGCGCCGGGCGGCAGGCCATCGAGCGGGAAGGTGAACCGGTGCAATCCGGCACCCGCGCCGTCGGTCGGTTCGGGCACCGGCAAGGCCCATTCGGGCGTCGGTCCCTCGGCGAACAGCTCGATAGGCTCGTTTCCCGGCGCCGCGACATCCACGACGACACGTGGACGGTCGCCGCCCGGTTCTTGTCGCACGCCGCGTACCGCGAGTGGAGCGTCGTCGCCGGGCTTGGCGGGCTTGGGCACCAGCGCATCGGCCTTGGCAAGCGCGGCGTCGAACGCGGACGGCACGCCGTCGAGCACGAGCTCGGCGCGGCCCTCGGCCGGAACGCACAGTTTCTCGCATACCGCATAGTCGAGCTTGAGGCGGAGCAGCACCGGCTTTGCCGGATCCTGCGGAACGATGCGGAGCGGAAAGATCACGCCGTTCTTGTAGCCGATGGTGGCGCCGCTATCGTCCGTAAAGCGGTGAGGCGCCGGCCACGCGATCTTGAGCGATTTCACGTTCTGCGAATTGGAGAAATCGAAGCGGGGCGGCACGCCGGAATCGCCCGGATAGCGCCAGTAGGTCTTCCAGCCGGGGGCGAGCGTGAGCTCGACGCCGGCGCGCAGCGGCGCATCGGCCGCCTGCGCCCGATTGCCTGCGATCAGCCGCACGCCGGCGCGCGAATCGGCGTCCCACACCGACGCATCGGCGGCCTGCGCGGCAACCGGCGATAGCGCCAATATGACAACGATCGCTAAAGTGACCCGGGTGGGTTGCCGCAATCTAGTTGCAATCATATTTGATCGTCTACCGGCGGCATCGCGTTGCGGCCACTGAAATGGTCGTGAACGCGATGTGATGAGACGCCATTTGATCAATCAGGGCTGACCGGGTTACCCTTTTGCCATGAAGGCCGCGAAAATAACAGCCTCCAAAGCCGCCTCCGGCGGGCCCAAACGGGGCTATCTCGACGGGCAGATGCTGATCGCCATGCCGAGCATGCGCGACGAGCGTTTTTCGCGCAGCCTGATCTATGTCTGCGCCCATTCTTCCGAAGGCGCGATGGGGATCATCGTCAATCAATTGGCGGCCAACGTGACCTTCCCCGACCTCCTGGTGCAGCTCGACGTCATCCCGGCGGCCGACCTGATCCAGCTGCCGCAGCGCGCCGGCGCCGTGAAGGTGCTCAAAGGCGGCCCGGTGGAGACCGGCCGCGGTTTCGTCCTCCACACGGCGGATTTTTTCATCGAGAACTCGACCCTGCCGATCGACGAGGGCATCTGCCTCACCGCGACGCTCGATATCCTCAAGGCGATCGCGCGCGGCGACGGGCCGGTCTCGGCCGTGCTCGCGCTCGGTTATGCGGGCTGGGCGCCGGGGCAGCTCGAGAACGAGATCCAGGAGAACGGCTGGCTGCATTGCTCCGCCGATTCCGAACTGATCTTCGGCAGCGACAACGAGGCCAAATACGGCAAGGCGCTCAGGAAACTCGGCGTCGACCTCGGCATGCTGTCGAGCGAAGCCGGGCATGCGTGAGAGAACGGCCGGCGAAGGGAAGCCCGTCCATCCTACAATTTGCGCCGTCGATCACCGCACGATCTCCAGCCGCTCGTTCGTGATGAGCGCGCGCGCCTGCTCGGCCGACATCGGCTCGCCGAACACATAGCCCTGCGCATATTCGCATCCGAGCTGGTAGAGCTCGACGGCGTCGGAGTCGGTCTCCGCGCCTTCCGCCACCACCTCCATGCCGAGATCGTGGGCGAGC
>Ga0208993_1000057_pt1 | contig 10863 bp, 5 predicted proteins | sample MedBloCAOM2_M3_FD_187847 | JGI IMG/M metagenome (GOLD analysis project Ga0208993, IMG submission 187847) | Forest soil microbial communities from El Dorado National Forest, California, USA - Mediterranean Blodgett CA OM2_M3 (SPAdes) (version 2) | ecosystem: Environmental > Terrestrial > Soil >...
ACAGCACCATCGCCACCACAAGCCCTGCCTCGATAAGCACGCGCTGCACATTGTGGATCGAGGCCTCGATGAAGTTTGCCTGCCGGAACAAGATCTGGTCGGCCTTGATCTTGAGGGGCAGGCTGGCGTTGAGGTCTGAAAGGGCTTCCTCGATGCCCCGCGTCAGCGTGACCGTATCGACATTGGGCTGTTTCTCGACGGACACCACAACCGCCGGCGCGCCCATGTAGCCGGCATCGCCGCGTTTGGTCTTCGGCGCGAATTCGACGGTCGCCACCTGGCGCAGGTAAATGGGCCGCTCAGTACCCTTTGCGACCACGATATTGCGCAGGTCATCCAGGTTGGTGGTGCGCCCGATGTTGCGGATCAGGTATTCGCGCGCATTCAGGTCAGTGAACCCGCCGCCGGTGTTGACGCCAAACTGCGCCAGCGCCTTTTCGACCTGGTCGTAGGAAAGACCGAGCGCGCGTAACGCCGGGGGATGCGGAGCCACGCGGTACTGCCGGACCTCGCCGCCGATAGGAATGACTTGCGCGACGCCCGGGATGCTCAAGAGGCGGGGCCGGACGGTGAAGTCCGCCACCTCGCGCAGCTCCATCGGCGAGGCTTCTTGGCTGGTGAGGGCGATCAGCAGGATCTGGCCCATGATGGAGCTGATCGGGCCCATCTGCGGAAGGGTGTTGGCGGGCAGTTGATCGCGCACGGTCGCAAGGCGTTCGGCGATAAGCTGACGATTGCGGTAGATGTCCGTGCCCCAGTCGAACTCGACGTAAACGATGGACAGGCCGACGCCGGAGACCGACCGGACGCGCGTGACGCCGGGTACGCCGTTCATTTGCGTTTCGATGGGAAAGCTGACGAGAGTCTCGACTTCGGGCGGCGCCAGTCCTTCGGATTCCGTCATGATGGTGACGGTGGGCCGGTTGAGATCGGGGAACACGTCCACGGGCAGTTGCGCCGCGGTGAATGCGCCATAGATCACCAAGGCAACGGCCCCCGCCAGGACAAGCAGCCGGTTGCGAAGCGATTGGGTGACGAGCAGGGAGAACATCGGGCGGTTTTCCTTGTCAGCGCACGTGGTCGAGCAGTTCCGCGCCCTGAACGACCACCCGCGTGGCCGGCACGAGACCGGCGAGCACGAGCACGCGGTCGCCATCGAGCGGCTCGACGCGCACCGGGCGGGGCATGAACCGCTCGGCGTTGACGTGCTCGAACACGAAATCCTGGCCGTTCGTCCCGCGCACGAGACTGGTGCGCGGAATCGCAATGCCCTGCTTCTGGTCGTTGGTGGTCACGAGCACGGTCACGAATTGACCGACGCGCAATCCCGCCACATAGTCTTCGATCGCAAAATGAATCGGGATCGATTGGCTGCGATCCGCGAAGCCCGACCCGCGATGGGCAAGCGAAAGTTTTTTGCCGTTCGAGGTCACGGCGGAGGCATCTTCCGTGCCGACGATGGCCTCGAAGCTCAAGGCTTCGATCCACAGGCGGAGCGGATCGACGATGTGGAAGATGACGGCGTTGGGTTGCGCAATCTGTCCGGCAACCGGTGCGCCGTCCGCGACGATGCCGGAGACGGGGGCGACAAGCGCTTCCGGCTCGCGCGGCACGTTATCGAGCGAGGCGCGCCGTTGCTTGAGGCCCTGAAGCTCCAGCCTGGTATCCTCGAGCTGGGAGCGCGGAACCGCGCCGTTGGGCGCAAGCGTCTCGTAACGCGCAAGCCTGCGCTCGACGATCGAGATTTGCTGGTCGAGGTCGCCCTGCTGCTGGCGCATGGTGGAGACGTCGATCGCCTGGAGCGGCGCCGTCAGATAAGCGAGCACATCGCCCCGTTTCACCGGAGTCCCGAGGCGCGGGAAACCGCCGGGCGGCGGCGCAAGCCGGCCGCCAACCGATGCCTGCACGTATCCGCTGGCGTTGGTATCGGGGACGATGCGGCCGGGCAATTCTATGGAGCGGCGGTGAGGGCGGCTCTGCGTGAGCTCGGTCCGAAGTCCGAATATCCGCTGGATTGATTTTGGCACGAAAATCGCGCCGTCCGGCAAACGCTGCGCGAGCTCGCTGCCGGCCGAGAGTGTGGCCGGTTTCGGGTCACCGTGGTCTTCCCCCTCATGGGCAATGCCGGATTTTGTGCCCAGACACAGGAGCAAAATGAGAATGACCGCCGTGGCGACGCGCCTGCGCCGGCGCGAGACCGCGACGGGGATGAGGCCAAGCAGGAAACCCACCAGGCCGGCGCCAAGAATGGCGGGCTGCATAACTTCTGCGGCGCGATCGGACAGGAGTTGATGCGCGGCCGGCGCAGCGCCTTGCCCGCCCAATGGTGCGCCGTGACCTGTCGTGTCGATGGTCAGCGGCAGGACGTCGGTTGTGCCGCCGGCGGTCACGGTGAATATGAGGTCGAACTGTCCGGGCGCGGCCAGCCAGGGCGCCTTCAGCCGGTAGGCATCGCCGGCATGGACCGTGGCTGCGGCGGGGCCTTGCGGCGTCTCGATGCCAATGGTGGCGCCATCGACGGGTTCGTTGGTGGCGAAGCGGTCGAGATAAATCAGCAGCTCGGTTCCGCGGGCGAACGCCACCAATTCGAACGCATCAGAGCTGGCTTCGCCCCGAGGTCCGACACTGGCGGATACCTGCGGAGGCTTTGCTTCGTGGTCATGGCCTTCATGGGCCGATGCCGAGCCTATCGTAGCGATCAGGACTGCCGTGCCGACGGCGGCAGCGAACGGGAAACGCATGGGAGAATCCTCCGCCGATGAACGAAATCGCGATTCGCCGAGGCCGCAAGAAAGCTGCGGCGTCAGGAGCGCGAACGAGGGTTCAGGCGAAGAATCGTGGAGGTCTGCGTAAGCCGTCCGGATCGAGGCTGTGGTTTAGGCGCGAATCCGGAACCATAAGGGCCGCACTGGATGTCGGCGGCTCGGTCGCGACGCCGCCGGGAACGGTCAACGCGCAGCAGGCCGTGCAGGGCGCGCCAGAGCAGCAGCCGCCGCCGCCGTGACACCCGGATCTGTCAGATGACGGCGAATGCCACCCCGTGCCAGTCTTTAATGCCGCAGGCGACGCCTTCGCGGTTGCCGCTACGGACGCAATATCGCTGGAATCGGAGGTAACAGGGTGCGTCACGGCCGCCGCATGGGCATGGCCAGCATGCGCCAAAACCGCCGATGGCGCGGCCAGGAGTGCGATCAGGACGATCGCAACTCCCAGAATGCGCTCGAGATGGTGCCTCATTCCCATTCTTCTAGCCTACCATGACGGGCGATTTTGAGGCGACGTTTTTTTGCACCTGTCACCTGGCGTCGCCGTGGTTAACGCCCGAAGCGGCGCCATCCATATCCATATCCATATCCATGATAGCGATCATGCCAGCCGCGTGGACGATCTTCGTGGAAATCCTCGTGCAGATCCCTGAGGGCACGATGATAGGAACGGTGCTCACCCCTGCTGTAGAAACCGTCTTCATGAGCGCGTTCGTGGGCGCCGTAAAGTTGGCGGTGAACTCGCCAGTGGGCTGCCTGATCCTCGTTCTCCTCATGCGCGAAAGCCGGCGCCACAGTGGCGGTCAACACCAGCACTGCGGCCGCCGTAAGAATTTTGGTGAACCCCATTTTAAGTCTCCCATGCCGAGTCCGCCGCTACGAGAGCAACGGAACTGTTTCCTGACTGCACATTCCTGACAGGACCAACCTGAATGCCGCAGGAAGACTCTGTTTAGGAGCAGTTCATCGGCGCGCCGCAATCCGGCCACATCATGAAATTGAATGGCACTGCGCTGGCCGCGATGGTGAGGATGCCGTTGGTTGCCGGGGAGAGCGTCAGCGCGGACCGAGTGCCCCGATGGCGCCCCCGAGGAACGTATAGGAAATGACGCGCCCTGCGTTGAAATAGAGGTGCGGCTTCAGCCGTTGAGCGCTCGTGAGATTTCCGCTGGCCTCATTGTATTTTGCCGCGACCGCGACCAGCAGACCGCCGGTTACCGCGATGCACGTCGAGATCGACGCCACCATGCCGACGACAAACACCAGCCCGTAGCTCATCTCGTCCGAAACCGCGAAGCGCTGCGGAAGAAAGTCGAGTTGATCAAGAACAAAAAGGACGCCGGCAAGAATCACAAATGCCGCGCCGATCTCGACATCGTCGCGTGGCGAGTTCTCGTCAGTCGATTTCGAATCTCGATCGATGGGTTGCTGAGCCATGTTGTGCTCCAAAGAGGCGACACCCGTCGCTATCGGTAAGAAGGAAAAGTTGCTGCTCGGTGAGGTGTCCGAGCCGCCCACGCGGATGGCCGCGCATCCGGCAACCGGCCGAAATACGCACGGCTCCACGATGCGGGTTGCGCCCTGAGAAGCGCCAGCGCCCGATTAGACGGGCTTGGGAGGATGAGGCTCGGGCGAGATACCGACGTCGTCCATGGCCGCGACAACCAGAGGAACGACGGAATCGCCAAGCACGATATCTACACCCGCGAAAAGGATCGCCGGAAGAACCGGCAAACTGTGGCAATAGGTCGAGCACGCGCCCGGCAGCGCAGCGCCGTGATCGCCGGAGCGGTCACAGCCATCCGACATGGGCACCATATCTCCCCCAGCCACGGCCATGCCGTGTTCGGGCTGGCACGAAGCGTGGTCCATGGACGCACAATCGGCCATCGAGGAGACACCAGTAACGGCGCTCCCAAACGTGCCTATCGCGCCGACACGGGCCGGCAACACTGGCAAGGAGGCAGCAGTAACCACGGCGATAATGGTTCGCACGAGACGCATCTGGGGACCTTGCGCTGCGGGACCAGTATCTTTCGGCCGTATGGTGGGGTCAAGCCACGGTTTTTTGTAGAGCGCACGGCCACTTGCGAGTAGTGTGCGCCCGTGCCGATACAATCGATATCATCACGATCCTGCATACCGCGCGCCGCTGCCAAAGTGGACGCTGCCGATAACGGAGCAAAATTCCCTTGAAACGAAAAGGCGGACCACGCCAGCCCGGCGGCGGACGGCAGACCGCCGGACCGCGCCGGCATGCGCGCCACCAGAAGCGGGATGAGCGCGGCCGGCCGGAGCTGCGCGGCGGGCCGCGCAAGCCGACGCATCCCGCGGCGCGCCCCCATAGGGGGGATGGCGGGCCGGGGCGCGATCGATCGACCACCGGGCGCACGAAGGGCCCGTCGTTGCGGGACCGGCCGCCGCTGCCGCGGGCCATCGAGCCCGAGGCCCGCGAAGCCGCGCCCGATCATTCGGCGCTTGCCGCCGCCACCTCGGTGCAGACCGTCGCGGTGTCGCCGGACGAAACCGGCATGCGGGTCGACCGTTTCCTGGAAGCGCGCTTTCCGGGCTTAAGCTTCTCCCACATCCAGCGCGTCATCCGCAAAGGCGAGCTGCGCGTGAACGGCAAGCGGGTCGACGGCAAGGACCGGCTGCAGGCCGGGCAGGCGGTGCGCATTCCGCCGCTCAAGCTCGACCGGCCCAAGCCGCTGTCGGAAGACGCCGCGGCCGACGAGAAGACCCGCGCCTTCCTGCGCTCCATCACGCTGCACGAGGATGACGACGTGCTCGTCCTCAACAAGCCGATGGGGCTCGCGGTCCAGGGCGGCTCCGGCACCACGCGCCATCTCGACGGCATGCTGGAGGTGCTGCGCGACAAGGCCGGCCAGCGTCCGCGCCTGGTGCACCGGCTCGACAAGGACACCGCCGGCTGCCTGCTGGTGGCGAAGACGCGCTTCGCCGCCGCCGCGCTGGCGAAGACGTTTCGCAGCCGGTCGGCGCGAAAGATCTATTGGGCGCTGGTCGCCGGCGTGCCGCGGCCGCGCCAGGGCCGCATCTCGACCTTCCTGGCCAAGGAGGAGCGCGAGGACGAGAGCTTCATGCGCATCGCCCAGCACGGCGAGGAGGGCGCGAGCCACGCCGTCACCTTCTACGCCGTGGTCGAGACCGCGGGGCCGAAGCTCGCCTGGCTGTCGCTCAAGCCGGTCACCGGGCGCACCCATCAGCTGCGCGCCCACATGGTCCATATCGGCCATCCGATCGTGGGCGACCCGAAATATTTCGACATCGAGAACTGGGAGCTGCCGGGCGGCCTGCAGAACAAGCTGCATCTCCTGGCGCGCCGCATCGCGGTGCCGCATCCGCGCGGCGGCGTGGTCGACGTCACGGCGCCGCTGCCGCCCCACATGCTGCAGACCTGGAACCTGCTCGGCTTCGACGCCAAGCGCTACGATCCGATCCTCGACGCACCCGAGGAGTAGGGCGGACGCCGAGGAATCCGGTGCGACGACCCGCACAAACCCGGCGTCCGCCGTCGCGCCCCACACCAGTCGTCTTTTGTGCCCGCCGATCAGGAAGTATGGCCGTTCGGCCGGGCGGGAGCGCGTCTACTCGCGTGACCTCGCGTTTGGCCCAAGTTCATTCCTGCGCCACGCAAGCTCATACGGGCGCGCCCTGGCGGCCATTTACGAGTTTTTGTGCATTTTCACCTACGGTGAGGGTGGTTCTACGTAAACCTTTTGATAACCACGGCGATCTTCCGCATGCTCACTGTATATGACTGCATTGTCACCGCACATGACCTGCGGCTCGTTGGCTTGGCCGCGGTCATTTGCGCGCTAGCGTCATTCACGGCCATCAGCCTTCTCCATCACGTGCACGGGTCGACCGGCCAGATGCGCCTCATCTGGCTCGCCGTTTCCGCCACCTCGACTGGATTCGGGATTTGGGCAACGCATTTCATCGCGATGCTGGCGTTTTCGCCGGGCCTCCCCACGGCCTACAACGTTGTCTTAACCATTCTCTCGCTGGTGTGCGCGATCTTCCTGACCGGAGCCGGCTTGGCGGTCGCCGTGATTTCGAATTGGAGGGCGGCCGCTTGGCTGGGCGGCGCGATCGTCGGCGGCGGGATCGCGGCAATGCATTACACCGGCATGGCCGCGTTCGAGATCCAGGGACGGATCGTTTGGGACCCGGTCCTGGTCGCGACATCGATCGCGCTCGGCGGGCTGATCGGCGCCGTCTCGTTGCCGGTCGGGCTGCGCGGCGACGCATTGAAATGGAAAATCCTCGGCGCCTTGCTGTTGACCCTGGCGATCTGCAGCCACCATTTCACCGCCATGGGCGCGGCCGCGATCATTCCTGATCCGACGGTCGAATTCTCCGCGATTGCGCTGCCGTCGGGCTGGCTCGCGATTGCGGTGGCGCTTGCAAGCTCCATCATCATTCTTCTCTCCCTTGCCGGCGTGGCGCTGGAGATGCGAGATCGGCGGCGGGGGGAGCTCGAGTTCGATCGGATGCAGGGCCTCGCCAACGCTGCCTTCGAGGGACTGTTGGTCTGCGAGGGCGACGCGATCGTTACCGTCAACAACAGTTTTGCCCGGCTCGTCGGCTCGCCGGCGGAATCCATGACCCACGTAAAGCTGGAGCAATGCTTTCCCGACGAAGGTACCCGTCTGAAGCTGTTCGAGCGGCCGAATGAGCCAATCGAGGGCGAATTGCTTCATGCCGACGGCGCCAGGCGGCCCGTCGAGTTGCTGCTGCGCACGGTCGATTATGGCGGCAAACCGCGCCACGCCATTGCGGTTCGCGACCTGCAGGCGCGCAAGCAGGCCGAACAGCATATCCGTTTTCTCGCGCATTACGATTCCCTCACCGGTCTTCCCAATCGCAGCACCTTCAACAGGCAGTTGGATCAGGAAATCGCATCGGCTTTGGAGAAGGGGCGGGCGCTCGCCGTATTGTGCCTCGATCTCGACCGGTTCAAGGACGTCAACGATCTGTTTGGACACGCCGCGGGCGACGCGGCGCTCAAGGGTGTTGCGATGCGAATTACGGCGGTGCTGCGCGACGGCCAGATGCTGGCCCGGCTGAGCGGCGACGAGTTCGCCATCATTGTGCCGGAGCTATCGAACCCGGAGGCGGCCGGGCGCATCGCCGAAAATATCCTGGAGGTCCTGCAAGCCCCGAACGAAGACCCGGATGCCGATTCGCCGATCTCGACGAGCATCGGAATTGCCATATGTCCGAATGACGCGACGGAGCGGCAGGCGCTGCTCTCCCACGCCGATACCGCGCTCTACCGCGCCAAGAATGAAGGACGTGGGATCTATCGATTCTTCGAAGCTTCGATGGGCGCCGCCGTGCGGGATCGCCGCCTTCTGGAGCACGACCTCCGCAATGCCATCTCCCGGGGACAATTGCATCTCGTCTACCAGCCGCAGAAAGACATCACCGACGGCAGGATCGTCGGCTTCGAGGCTTTGCTGCGCTGGAATCATCCCACGCGAGGAAATGTTCCGCCGGTCGAATTCATTCCGGTTGCGGAGGAGAGCGGTATCATTCCTCAGATCGGAGAGTGGGTGCTTCGGACGGCTTGCAGCGAAGCGGCGACCTGGACTCGACCATTGATCGTCGCGGTAAATGTGTCGGCTGTGCAAATCCACAACGCAAACTTCGCGCATCTGGTCCATGAGATTCTATTCGAGACTGGTCTTGCTCCCGGGCGGTTGGAACTGGAGATCACCGAGACGGCGCTCGTGCGCGACTTGAACAGGGCGCTGGCGACGCTTCGGCGGATCAAGATCCTGGGCGTCCGTATCGCCATGGACGACTTCGGTACCGGCTACTCGTCGTTGTCGAACCTGCGGGCCTTTCCCTTCGACAAGATAAAGATCGACGGGTCCTTCATCAAATCGGTCAATGTCAACGATCAGGCGGCCGCCATCGTACGCTCGGTGCTGGGACTTGGCCGGGCGCTGCGTCTTCCGGTCCTGGCGGAGGGCGTCGAGACAGCCGCCGAGCTCGCGTTTCTCGAAAGCGAGCTTTGCGACCAGGTTCAAGGCTACCTGCTGGGAAGGCCGGGTGAGATCGCGGGCTTCCGACAGCTGACCCACGGGGACGATGTCGCGCCCGATCTACCCATGGCGCCGCTCGTCCCCAAAGCGTCGGCGGTGTAGGCGCCCTGCATAAACCCCGCGCCGGCGGTGTTTTCGCCGCGATCTGCGCATTTAACCGCTTATTCGCGTGAAATTGCCTTCCGATCGGAAGGAAGTGGCGGGTCCCGCCCCCCTGAATCGTGCGGCCTTCAAGGTTTCTCAACTCCATCCTGTTAACCCTCAGGTTGGAAACGAGAACCGATGCCACCCGATGCCGGACCGTAGGCGACATCTCAAATTCCGCGGCCTCATCGCTATTGCGGCCGCGCTGATCGCATTGGCGGTCCTGGCGACCGTGCTCACCATCGTGGGCCTGCGCGGCGACGCGATGCGGGACGCGGAGCGTGATGCGGGCAATATCGCAAGCGTGCTTGCCGAGCAGACGGCCGGTTCGGTCAAGGCGATCGACCTGACGCTGATCGAGGTGCAGAACCGGGTCGCCGCGGCCGACCTCAAGACGCCGGAGGAATTTCGCGCCACTTTCGCCAGCCAGGACATGTTCCGCATCCTGCAGGGCCGGATGGCCCATCTGTCCCAGGGCGGCGTGATCACGCTGGTCGGCGCCGATGGAATGATCGTCAACAATTCGCGTGCCTTTCCGACGCGTGTGATCGACCTGTCGGATCGCGATTATTTCCAGCACGCCAAGAGCGTCAGAGGCGCCGGCCTCTTCGTCAGTGCGCCGATCACCAATCGCATCACCGGCGCGCCCGCTCTCGTGTTCAGCCGGCGGCTCGAAAGCCGCGATGGCACGTTCCTGGGCGCGGCGCTGGTCAATGTCGGTCTGCAACATTTCCGCCATGTCTACGAATCGATCACGGCGCTCGCCGACCAGTCCTTCCTGTTCCTGCGGCGCGACGGCATCGTGCTGGTCCGCCATCCCGATCCGCAGCCCCGGACCGGCGATCGCATCCCGGCGGAATCGCCTTGGTATCGCATGGTGGCGAATGGCGGCGGGTATTTTCGTACAGACGGGGTCTTCGACGGGATCCCGCGCGTGGTCGCGGTCCGCCCGCTCGTCGATTATCCGCTGGTCGTGAACGTCGCGATGTCGGAGTCCGCCGCGCTCGCGCAATGGCGACGGCGTGCGACGATTGTCGGCGGCGGCGCCGCGCTCACCCTGCTCGGCTTCGCGTTTCTGCTGCGGGCATTCCTCCACCAGTTCCGCGCCCTCGCCGCGTCGGAGGAAAGCGTGACCGAGCGCGAGGCCCGGCTCAGCGAGAAGTCCGGCGAGCTCGCCCGCGCGAACATGCATTTCGACGCCGCCCTCAACAACATGTCGCAGGGCCTCTGCCTGTTCGACGCATCGGCGCGCATCGTCGTGTGCAACCAGCAATACCGGCAGATGTACCGCCTTTCCCCCGCGGTGGTGCGGCCGGGCTGCGGCCTGCACGAGCTCATCTCGCACCGCAAGGAGGTCGGCTATTTCACCGGCGACGTCGACCAATACTGCGACAGGATCATCGAGAACGTCGCCAAAGGAGAGCCCTTCGCGTCGATCGTCGAGGCGAGCGACGGCCGCGTCGTTCATGTCTTGAATCGGCCGATCGCGACCGGCGGCTGGGTCGCGACCCACGAGGACGTCACCGAACGCGCCCGCAATGAGGCCCGCATCGCCCACATGGCGCGCCACGACTCGTTGACCGATCTCGCCAACCGCGTGCTGTTCGTCGAGAAGATGGACGATGCCCTGGCGCGTCTCGCCTCCGGCGGCACCGAATTCTGCGTCTTCGTCTTCGACCTCGACATGTTCAAGGCGGTGAATGATTCGCTCGGGCATCCGATCGGCGATCTGCTGCTCGTTGCGGTGGCGCAGCGCCTGATCGATCTGATCGAACGGCGCTCGATCAAGCTTGACCGGGTCCGCATGCTGGTCCTCGACGAAGCCGACCGGATGCTCGACATGGGCTTCCGTCCGGCCGTGGACCGGATCGTGCGCGAGC
>Ga0208993_1000058_pt1 | contig 10805 bp, 10 predicted proteins | sample MedBloCAOM2_M3_FD_187847 | JGI IMG/M metagenome (GOLD analysis project Ga0208993, IMG submission 187847) | Forest soil microbial communities from El Dorado National Forest, California, USA - Mediterranean Blodgett CA OM2_M3 (SPAdes) (version 2) | ecosystem: Environmental > Terrestrial > Soil >...
AAAAGGTTCATACCTGCGTCCGGTTTCCTTGAGCCAAAGACGGTATGGAATACCTCATTCGCTTTCTCGCTGGCGGCCTCGTCGTTTCCGCATTTGCTGTACTCGGTGATGTGCTGCGTCCGAAGAGCTTCGTCGGACTTTTCGGGGCCGCGCCTTCGGTGGCTCTTGCAACGCTCGGTCTGGCACTATGGAAGGAAGGCGGCGACTACGTATCGCTCGAAGGACGGTCTATGATCCTCGGCGCGCTCGCCCTTGCCCTGTACAGCCTTGTCGTTTGCCAGTTGCTCGTACGCGCGCGATGGTCTGCCCTGTCCGCGACGACAGCCGCGATCCTGCTGTGGCTGGCTGCGGCTATCGGGTCCGAATACTTGCTGATCGGTTAGAAGATGGTTGTTCGTGTAAAATGGTCCGCACTCAAACAAAGCCGCTGGTACGAGTACGTGCTGCGTTTCGTTCTCGGCGGACTGGCAACGGTCATGGCAGGTGCTGTTGCAACCTTTTACGGACCAGCAGTGGGAGGCCTGTTCCTGGCCTTCCCCACCATTTTTGCGCAAGCGCCACTCTCATGACTGAGGAAGACGATTACGCACAACTACTCGGCAAGGCCGTAATCGACGTCTGGGGAGACATGCTCCCGGAAATTCAGGAAGCTTTGTTCGAGGCAGCCGTAAGGAAGAGGCCCGAGCTTCGATTAGGTTTGGCGAAGCTACTGCATGCACGGCATCCGCGAACAGCGCATCCTGAGAAGCCAGCCTAAGTTAAATAATATCAGGAGCTACGGCCCGCGCCAGCCGAGGGCGGTCATCGTCTTCACGGCGGAAGATGTATCGGCATCATCCCGCCGCACGCAAGTTCTCCTACTCTGCTATCGCTGAAACCGCGATCGGAGCATTGCGGTCCCAGGCACGGGCAAAGCGCAGCGCTACTTTGCTTCTGACCTGGATCCGCTTTCCAGTCGCTTGTTTGACGCGAGCGGGATCGAAGCGGTTGAAGCCGTATTGGGAGTTCACACGATAGCGTGCAGCAACGCGGGTACTGCACGTGCTCCATACAGCAGTCGAATAAACCAGTGAAGGCGAGTTACAAGAAGCCAGAACTGATTTAACTGGTTGAAAAGAAAGGAAAACGCGCTAGTTCAATTGCTCTGTCATTTGTCGGACCGAAATTGGTCGCCAACTCAAGCTACAAAGTTAAATGAAAACAGCATGTTAGACAGACGATTTGCCATCGCCCCGATGATGGATTGGACCGACCGGCATTGCCGCGTCTTCCATCGCTTGATGACGCGGCGTGCCCGGCTTTACACGGAGATGCTGACGACAGGCGCCATCATCCATGGCGATCGCGCCCGGCTGCTCGGTTTCGATGCAAGCGAGCATCCGGTGGCGCTTCAACTTGGCGGCTCCGATCCGCGCGATCTCGCCACAGCAGCGAAAATCGGCGAGGATTTTGGCTACGACGAAATCAACCTCAATGTCGGCTGCCCCTCGGATCGGGTAAAGGACGGCCGTTTTGGCGCCTGTTTGATGGCGGAGCCGGCGCTAGTCGCCGCTTGTGTGGATGCCATGAAGCGCGCCGTGAGTATCCCGGTCACGGTCAAATGCCGGATCGGCATCGACGATCAGGATCCGGAAACAGCGCTGGATCTGCTGGCGCGCAGCGTCATCGCCGCCGGCGCGGATGCGCTGATCGTCCACGCCCGCAAAGCCTGGCTCAATGGATTGTCGCCGAAGGAAAATCGCGACATCCCGCCGCTCGACTATGACAGGGTATATCGGCTGAAGGCCTCGTTGCCGGATGTGCCCATCATCATCAATGGCGGCATCGCAAGCCTCAGTGAGGCCAAACAGCATCTCAGCTTTGTCGATGGCGTCATGCTGGGGCGTGCAGCCTATCAAGAGCCGTGGCGGTTGCTGGCGGCCGATCCCGATCTATTCGGCGAGGCGGCGCCGCACGCTGTCATGAAGGACGTGTTCGAGTCGATCATGCCTTATATCGAACGCGAACTTGCGCAAGGCACGCGGCTGCATTCGATCACGCGGCATTTCGTTGGCGCATTTCATGGAGTGCCGGGCGCGCGGGCGTTCCGCCGCCACCTCGCCGAAAGCGGTGTCAAGCCAGGGGCCGGCGTCAATGTCTTGCGCGATGCGATCGCGTTGGTCGAGGACCGCGTTGCGGCCTCGATAGCCGCGTAATGTGAAGGTTACGGATAGCCGTGCAGCATCAACCTGTCGGCGCGAACTTCCCACCTTTCCAGCCGATCCAAAAAGCTCATGCCGAGCAAATTGGTCCTCATTTGTCCGCGCGGCACCACCAGCGCCGGTACCGAACGCTCGACGAGCTTGCCGATGGCAAGGCGGTCGAGCGTCAGCCGCGCCGCCCTGGTATGTCCGCCGGCGGTCTCGACGTCGACGTCATATTCGAGCAACTCCAGCGGCAATCCGGCAGCCCTTGCCGTCTCGTAGGTCAGCACGACCGAGGTCGCACCGGTGTCGATCACCATCGGGGCGTTCACGCCATTGATTTTGGCCTGCAGCGCGAATTCACCGCTCGGCCCACGTGCGATCCGCACGGCGCGCCCCGGTGACGCCGCCCGCTTGCGCAGCAATTCCGAGACGGTGTTGCTGGCATGCGCGATCCGGTCGGGGTCTCCATAGGCGACCACGGCGCCCGCCGTCGCTGCAAGCACGAAAACGACAAGCAGAACGCGGCTCACAGCGGCCCTCTGGCGCAAGGGTAATCGTTCGTTAGCCGGCCTTTGGATTGGCCGTCACCTCGGGCTGAACCAGTCCGGCGTCGGTCATCCGAGCCGGCAGCAGCGCCATCACCGCCTCCCGCTCCGCGCTGTCCATCCGGTGCCAGCGTGCGATCTCCGGAAGCGTACGTCCGCAGCCGAAACAGAGGCTGGTTTTGGGATCGATCATACAGACTGCGATGCACGGCGTTTCTTTGCTCATTGAGGGATAGTGAGGCTTATTCGGTCGCTTGCGCAAGCGCTCCAGTTACAATCCGGTGCCGGCACTCATGATCGGCTTGTTGCGGGGTCGGCGCTTCTCGTCGGCGGTAGCGCTGCTGGCGGTTTCCGGTTGCAGCGGCGGAGATTCCTCGACCATCGGAGCCAGCGCAGACATCACGCGCTCCGGCGGGAAGGTGACGATGACCTCGGTACCGATGCGAAGCTTCGATTTCAGCGTGAATGTGCCGCCGTGCATATCGATCAGACTTTTGGCGATCGGCAGTCCGAGGCCCGCACCCTGCTCAGCGGATTTGATCGAATTGGAGCCCTGACCGAACGATGCGAGCACGATGGGGATTTCATCCTCGGCGATGCCGGAACCGGTATCCTTGACGCTCAGATATTGCCCGCCCGATGCAGTCCATCCGACTTTCAGCCAGATCTCCCCGCCTTGGGGGGTGAACTTGATGGAGTTCGACAGCAGATTGAGCACGATCTGGCGTGTGGCGCGCTCATCACCCCAAACGCGTGGCATGCCCTGTTCAAACACCTCATGAATGGTGATGTCGCGACTGGAGGCGCGCAGTTTCAGCAGATGATGGCAATCCGCGACGACATGCATGAGCGACACAGCTTCTTCGTTGAGTTCGTACCGTCCGGCTTCGATCCGCGACAGGTCGAGAATTTCATTGATCAGATTCAGCAGATGCACGCCCGAATTGTGAATATCGGCCGAATATTCCTGGTAGACCGGCACGGTGTGAGCGCCGAAGATTTCGCTTTTCATCACCTCGGAAAATCCGAGGATCGCATTAAGCGGCGTTCGCAACTCATGGCTCATTTGCGCCAGAAACCGCGACTTCGCGACGTTGGCCGATTCCGCGCGATGCCGAGCCTCATCGGATATCGATTTGGCCTGCTCGAGCTCGCCGATCAGCGCGTCTTTTTCGGCGCGCGCCTCTAACGTCGCCAGGGTGGTCGAATGCAGGCGATGGGCGAGCAGCGCAAAATAGCCTTCCGCAGCCAGCGCGACCACCGCGAGCACGTAATTGCCGAATGTACCGCTCAGCACGAAATTCAATGCTATCGCCACCGTGACCGGAGCGGTTACCGCAAACGCGGCGATGGGCAGGTTCGCCGCGAGCATGCTCGATACCGCGATTACCAGCAGCATCAGGAACATCATCAGCGTGTTCGAGACCACATCGAGGCTGGCGGGGTGGATCAGGATCGCCGTCCAGCACAGGCCGTAGAGCAGATCGAGCAAAACAAATCGCGTTCGCCACTTGCGGGTTAAGGTCAACGAGGGCGGCTCCGCAAGGAATCTGTGGCAATTGCGGATAATGACAGCATGAATGCAAAGCATGCCGCAGGTCCACGCCGCCGCCGAACCCAGCTCTATCCAGAATCCGAACAGCAAGCCGGTCGCCACCACCAGCAGCATCACGACATACGATGCTGATATGCGCGCTTGGGCATATTGCCGAAGCAGTTCGCGATCGAAAGCGGGGCGCGTTCCACTGGTCGACGTTAACCGGTCGCGGGCCTCGCGCACCCGCTGCGCGGCCGCACGGCGGTTACTGACCGGCACTGCAATCGGCGTCTCGACCGGAAGTTGAGCAACTTCGGGTTTATCGGCGGGTTTACTCATCAAACAACACAAATCCTGCCCGCAGCCGCGCGAGCTTTTTGCATTGTCTATCTCTGGCGCTAAATCATTAAGAGCTGCCTTAAAGCGCTAAAGAATTACGTTAACGGTAGGTTAAATTAACCTGTTCCGCTCTCCAAAGCTCAGCGCTCGAGCCGGGCCAGCAGGCTCGAAGTGTCCCAGCGTTTGCCACCCATCTTCTCGACCTCAGAATAGAATGCATCGACCAGAGCGGTGACCGGGAGGCTGGCGCCGTTACGACGCGCTTCGGCAAGACAAATCGAGAGATCCTTGCGCATCCACTCGACCGCGAAGCCGAAGTCGAATTTTCCCTCGTTCATGGTCTTGTACCGGTTCTCCATCTGCCAGGATTGCGCGGCGCCCTTCGAGATGGTTTCGATCACAGCGGGGACATCGAGGCCCGATTTTTTTGCGAAATGAATTCCTTCCGACAGGGCCTCGACCAATCCGGCAATGCAGATCTGATTGACCATCTTGGTCAGTTGCCCGGCGCCGGCGGGTCCGAGCCGCTTGCACATCCTGGCGTAAGCCGCGATCACAGGCTCGGCGCTGGCATAGGCCTCTTCGCTGCCACCGCACATCACGGTCAAGGTACCGTTTTCCGCGCCGGCTTGCCCGCCGGACACCGGCGCATCGACAAACCTGAAGCCGCGTTTGGTCGCCTCGGCGTCGAGTTCGCGGGCGATCTCGGCCGAAGCGGTGGTGTGATCGACGAAGGTCGCGCCTCGCTTCATGCCCGCGAACGCGCCATTGGGGCCAATCGTGATCGCACGCAGGTCGTTGTCGTTGCCGACGCAGGCCATGACAAAATCCTGGCCTTCCGCTGCGGCTTGCGGCGTCGGAGCCGTGCGTCCGCCGAATTTTTCAGCCCATGCCTTCGCCTTGGCCGCCGTCCGGTTGAATACCGTCACCTCGTGGCCACCTTTTGTCACCAGGTGTCCTGCCATTGGGAAACCCATAACGCCGAGACCGAGAAAAGCGACTTTAGCCATGTTTGCAACCTTGGGTTTTTGCCGGCGTTATCGAATAGCCGGTCTGTGTGCTGGAGAAGGGCGGTGGGGCTGGTTCGGTCCTCGAAACAGGTTCCGCTGAAGATGTGGGACTCGCACAATAAACCCTGCGCCATGAAGGGCAACGCCTTCGTTTGGCGAGCGGGCGGGTTATTGTGCTAGGATTAAGTCTTCGACGATTGAGATTTCAAGTCAAAGGGAGTGACATCGCATGAGCGTAGGCGTGCTTGATCATTTCAACATTCGGACCCGGAAGCTCGCCGACACGGTTCGGTTTTATGAGGAGATCCTGGGACTGAAGAACGGCGACCGGCCGAATTTTACGTTTCCCGGGGCATGGATGTACAGCGAGGGCAAGCCGGTGGTCCATCTCGTCGATATTTCGGCTACGGACGAGCAACAAAAGCCCGATTCCGGCGTTGTGCATCATGTCGCTTTCGCGAGCCGCGATTTTGCCGGCATGAAGCAGCGGCTTCAGTCCAAAGGCATGGCGTTCGACGTGCGGCAGGTGCCCGGCGGCGATCTCTGGCAGATTTTCGTCAACGACCCCAATGGCGTGATGATCGAGCTGAACTATGAAGCCGCCAAAGAGCAGGGCTGAGCAGGGCTCTGAGGGTCGGGACGCCATCCTGTTGCAGGCCTGATATAGGGCAAGAGCGGTATCCTTTTTTGTAGGATCGCTCTATGTGTCGGCTCCGGATAGGAGATACGCATTGAGCGTGACGCAGCAGCAGGTTCTCGATGGTCTGGCCAAGGTGATGTCGCCGCGCGGCGTCGCTCTGACCGATGCCAGTGTTTTGTCGGCGATATCAGTCAACGACGGCAAGGTGTTTTTCTCGATCAATGTCGATGCCGCCGAGGCCCGCGCCTGGGAAAGCGTTCGAGCCGCCGCCGAAGCGGCCGTGCGCGCAATTCCCGGCGTCACCGCCGCGATGATCGCGCTCACCGCCGAACGCAAGCCCGGTTCCGCGGCGCCCCCGCCGCCACATCGGCACGCGCAGGGCGTGCCGCATGTCTCCTCGCACCGGCCGGCGCAAAGTCCGGCGTCACCGATGTCGAAGCAGTCGGAAATTCCCGGCATTGCCGCCGTCATTGCGGTGGCCTCCGGCAAGGGCGGTGTCGGAAAATCGACGACGGCGCTCAATCTGGCATTGGGCCTGCGCGATCTCGGTTTGCGCGTCGGCCTGCTCGACGCCGACATTTATGGGCCGTCGGTACCGAGGCTGACCGGCATTCGCGAGAAGCCGCAGCTGAACGAAGACAAGAAAATGATCCCGATTGCGCGTTTCGGTCTTGCGATCATGTCGATCGGTTTTTTGGTCGAGGAGGATACCGCGATGATCTGGCGCGGGCCGATGGTGATGTCGGCAATCACCCAGATGCTGCGGGATGTCGCATGGGGCAAGCTTGATATCCTGGTGGTCGATATGCCTCCCGGCACCGGCGACGCGCAACTGACGCTGGCGCAGAATGTGCCGCTCAAGGGTGCGATCATCATTTCGACGCCGCAGGATCTTTCCCTGATCGATGCGCGGCGTGGGCTCGCGATGTTCAAGAAGGTCAATGTGCCGGTTCTCGGCATTGTCGAAAACATGAGCTATTTCCAGTGCCCGCATTGCGGCACCCGATCGGACATCTTCGGTCACGGCGGCGCGCGGCACGAGGCCGAGCGGCTTGCCGTGCCGTTTTTGGGCGAAATTCCGCTGCATATGTCGATTCGCGCCACGTCGGATTCGGGGACCCCCGTCGTGGAAAGCGAGCCGGATGGACCGCACGCGGCGATCTACCGGGCGATCGGGGCAAAGGTCCGCGATCAGCTCCAGGGCGTTATCGCCGCGGCCTGAGCCCGCTTCCGGGCCGTATACGACTTTCGTTTAAACAGTGCTGTCATGCCTTCGTCGCGTTTTCGCAGCCCAACTTCCGTGTTAAAGCCCCGGCCAGAGCGCCTTCGGGTGACGCGGTAATCGCGTCGCTGAAAGAAATGCTCCCGCATATCTGGGAAACGCCCCCAACAAGGAGATGCCTTAAATGAAGCGTCGTGATTTTTTGAAAGTATCGGCAACCGGTGCCGCTGTGGCCGCCGTGGCCTCGCCGGCGATCGCGCAGTCCTCGCCCGAGATCAAGTGGCGCATGACGTCAAGTTTCCCGAAGTCGCTCGACACGATTTACGGCGGCGCCGCGGAGTTTTCCAAGTACGTCGCAGAAATGACCGACAACAAGTTTCAGATCCAGGTCTTTGCCGCGGGTGAAATCGTTCCGGGTCTGCAGGCGCTTGACGCGACCTCCAACGGCACTATCGAGATGAGCCACACCGTCTCGTATTATTACGTCGGCAAGGACCCGACCTTCGCCATCTATGCTTCGGTGCCGTTCGGCCTTAATGCGCGCCAGCAGAATTCCTGGTGGTATCAAGGCGGCGGCATGGAGCTCGGAAACGAGTTCTTCAAGAAATACGGTGTGATCGGTTTCCCCTGCGGCAACACCGGCACCCAGATGGGCGGCTGGTTTCGCAAGGAGATCAAGACCGTCGCCGATCTCTCCGGGCTGAAATTTCGCATCGGCGGAATTGCAGGACAGGTGCTGCAAAAGGTCGGCGTCGTTCCTCAGCAAATTGCCGGTGGCGACATCTACCCCGCGCTTGAAAAGGGAACGATCGATGCGGCCGAATGGGTCGGACCGTATGACGACGAGAAGCTCGGTTTTCAGAAGGTCGCCAAGTACTACTATTATCCCGGCTTCTGGGAGGGCGGTCCGACGGTGCACGCTTTCTGCAATCTCGAGAAGTGGAATTCTTTGCCCAAGAACTATCAGGCAGTCATCACCAATGCGGCTGCAAACGCAAACAGCTGGATGGCGGCGCGCTACGACATGCAGAACCCGGCTGCATTGAAACGTCTCGTCGCCGGCGGCACGCAGCTTCGTCCCTTCACCAATGAAGTGCTGGAAGCTTGTCTGAAGGCGACCAATGAATTGTGGGGTGAAATTTCCGCAAAGAACGCCGACTTCAAGAAATCCATCGATGCAATGCAGGCGTATCGCTCCGACCAGTATCTGTGGTGGCAGGTTGCCGAATATACCTTCGACAGCTTCATGATCCGCTCGCGCACGCGCGGCTGATCCGTAGCGTTTTCGAGCGAAGTGGATACCGGCTCGCGTCAAGAAAACGCGTCAAACAAAAGATAGAGCCTTGGTTCTGAGAACCAAGGCTACGCCTTAAGTAGCAGATCTTAAGCCCGGCCTCCTGCGGAGGCCGGGCTTTTTGCGTTGCGGTACCTCAGTTCGGCATGGAAATCCCGAATCGGATGCTCCATGCTGAGGGCAAGCCTCGAAACGAAGGCGACCGACACAGATCACATCACCAAGGGGAGAGAATTCTATGAAACGTCGTGACTTCATCAAGGCTACTGGAGTGGGCGTGGCGGGGGCAACCATTGCTGCGCCGGCGATCGCGCAGTCGGCGCCGGAGATCAAATGGCGCATGACATGCAGCTGGCCGAAATCCCTCGATACGCTTTACGGTGCGGCGGAGGTCATGGCCAAGGCAGTCGCTGAGGCAACTGACAACAAATTCCAGATCCAGGTCTTCGCCGCTGGCGAAATCGTTCCCGGCTTGCAAGTCGTCGATGCCGTGCAGAACGGCACCGTCGAGATGGGACATACGGCGTCATATTACTATTTCGGCAAGGATCCGACCTTTGGCTTCGGCACCTCGGTCTCCTTCGGGCCGAACCAGCGGCTAAACCAGGGATGGTATACCCTGGGCGGCGGCAAGGAAGTCCTCAACGAGTTCTACAAGAACTACAACGTGGTCTCCATGCTCGCGGGCAACACGGGCTGTCAGATGGGCGGCTGGTTTCGCAAGGAGATCAAGACCGTTTCCGATCTTTCCGGTCTGAAGTTTCGCATCGGCGGATTTCCGGGGCGGGTGCTGCAGAAGCTCGGCGCAGTGCCGCAGCAGATCGCCGCCGGCGACATCTACCCGGCGCTGGAGAAGGGCACCATCGACGCCGCCGAATGGGTCGGTCCCTATGACGACGAGAAACTGGGCTTCTACAAGGTGGCGCCCCACTACTACTATCCGGGCTGGTGGGAGGGCGGCTCGATGCTGCTCGCTTTCGTCAACATCGACAAATGGAATGCGCTTCCCAAGCAGTATCAGGCTGTGCTTGAGCAAGCCGGACACTACGCCAATACGTGGATGATCGCCAAATACGATCTGCTCAATCCGGCAGCGCTCAAGCGCTTGATCGCAGGCGGCACCAAGCTGCACGGGTTTTCGCCCGAAATCATGGAGGCTTGCTTCAAATCCGCCAGGGAGCTGCACGATGAAATCGCAACAACAAATGCGAATTTCAGGAAGGTCTATGATTCCATGAACGCGTTTATGAACAACGGCTACCAGTGGTTCCAGGTTGCCGAACTCGGCTACGATTCATTCATGGCCCGGCATTTGCGCGGCTGATAGCAGCCTGCGCAAAATGGCCCCGGAGCTCGGCTCCGGGGCCATTTTTGTGGTGCCTTATTTATTGAATTTCGGCGGCTCGCCGAAGTCGAGCGGTGCCAGCTCGATCTGCGGAATATCGATCCTGATCTTGCTGGGATCGACGGTCGATGGCTTGTCGAGCAGCGCGGTTACGGTAACCGGGAACGCGATGACCAGCACGACCATAATCACCTGCAACCCAACCCACGGCAGGGCGCCCCAATAAATATCGGAGCTTTTGACTTCTTTTGGGGCTACGCCGCGCAAATAAAACAGCGCAAAACCAAAGGGTGGATGCATGAACGATGTCTGCATGTTCACGCAGAGCATGACACCGAACCAGATCAGCGCGGCATCCGGACCGACGACCGGCGCCAGGATTTTCTGCGCGATCGGCGCGATCATTGGCAGAATGATGAAGGCGATTTCGAAGAAATCCAGAAAGAACGCCAGGAAAAAGATGAACAGGTTGATGAAGATCAGGAATCCCCAGACCCCGCCGGGCAGCGACGTCAGCATATGCTCCAGCCAGACGCCGCCGGAGACGCCGAGGAACACCACCGAGAAACAGGTCGAGCCGATCAGGATGAACACCACCATGGTGGTGATGCGCATGGTGGTCTCGTAGCCCTGCTTGATCAGGCCTCGCAGCTCGGGAATGCGGACCGCCTCGAGGCAGATCCAGAC
>Ga0208993_1000059_pt1 | contig 10789 bp, 6 predicted proteins | sample MedBloCAOM2_M3_FD_187847 | JGI IMG/M metagenome (GOLD analysis project Ga0208993, IMG submission 187847) | Forest soil microbial communities from El Dorado National Forest, California, USA - Mediterranean Blodgett CA OM2_M3 (SPAdes) (version 2) | ecosystem: Environmental > Terrestrial > Soil >...
CTGGGACGCGATCCTCGAGGTCGCGCCGCGCGACCACGGCGGCAATTCGGCAACCGGCCCGGTGGTGTCGGTCGACTCGAAGGGCTGCATCGTCCATGCCGAGGGACGCCTCACGGTGGTGATGGGCGTCGAGGACCTCATCGTGGTGACCACGCCCGACGCCGTGCTGGTTGTGCCGCGCGCGCGCGCCGAGGACGTGAAGACGCTGGTCGCCGAGCTCAATCGGCGGGGCAGGGCGGAGGCGAGGGAGCATCGCCGCGTCCATCGACCCTGGGGCTATTACGAGTCGGTGGATGGGGGCGACCGTTTCCAGGTCAAGCGCATCGTCGTTGCGCCCGCCGGCAAGCTGTCGCTGCAGAAGCATCACCATCGCGCCGAGCACTGGGTCGTGGTGCGCGGCACCGCCGAGGTCACGGTCGGCGAGCAGGTCCAGACCGTGCATGAGAACGAGTCGATCTATATCCCGATCGGCTCGGTCCATCGGCTCGCCAATCCGGGCCGGATCGCGCTCGAATTGATCGAGGTGCAGACCGGCAGCTATCTCGGCGAGGACGACATCATCCGCCTGGACGACGTCTATCGTCGCAGCTGATGCGGTGCAGCCTCGATGCTGCATGACGCGTGATGAGCAGGACGCAGCCCTTGAACCCCGAAGCCCAAGGCCACGCGCAGGCCACGAAGCCGGCATCGATCGGGCGCCGGCCCATGACCTCGGCCCTGGGTATCCTCGCCCTCACCATTGCGCCGCTCGCGATTTGGCTCGTTCCATTCTTGAATCGCGAGCGAATTGGGCCGTTTTACCTCATTGGCCGGGTCGACCCTGCCTACATCTATCTGCTGAATTCCCTTCTGGTGTCGTGCGGCAAGAATCCCCGTCACATCGATCATCCGGGCACGCCGATGCAGATCATCGGAGCCTTCGTCATCGGCGCGATGAATGCGATCGATGGCCGCAATCCGATCTGCCCGATCCAGGAAATTATCACGCGGCCGGAAACCTATCTGGCCGGAATTTTCATCTTTCTTCAGCTCGTCGCCGCGGTGATGACCGCGCTGGCCGGCATTTGGCTCTACAAACTGACCGGCAATATCTTCGCAGCCCTCATTCTCCAGATTTGCATCGTGATTTCGCCGCCGATTGCGGGTTCCTTTGGTGTGCTGGGAACGGAGATCCTGGTCATACCCATCATTCTCGGCCTCGGCCTCGCGCTCCTGCCGCTTGCCACGGACAGCCGACCCGAACGCCCGCACGATTCGATCGTCGCCGGCTTGATCCTGGGCTTCGGCCTCGCGACGAAGGTTACGGTTTTTCCGTTGCTCCTCTACGTCTTCATGTTCGCTTCGACGAAATCGAAAGTGAGGTTTCTCGCCGCGTGCTTCGGCTCGTTCGTTTTCTGGACGCTGCCGATCGCAAATATGTACAAGAAATTGGTCACCTGGATCGTGAATATAGGAATTCATACCGGCCACTATGGCGAAGGGTCGGTCGGGGTGCCAGGCATCGGGGCGATGGCTGCCAACGCGCGATCCCTCATTTCCGAAAACGGGCCGGCTTTTTTGTTCGCGTGCTTGGCTGTCGTCTTCGCTGTCTGGCTTCGCGGGCGCCCGGCAAAGCTTTCGCCGCCCGCGCGATTCATGTTGTTGAGTTTTTCCGCATTGATGTTGCAGTTCCTGATCACGGTCAAACATCCAGCCGGCCGCTATATGGTTCCCGCGATCGTGGCGGTTGCCGTTTCGAGCGGCGTCGCAGTCGCGGCCTTGGGAGCGATCCGGCCGGCTTTCTCTGCAATATGTTTCGCCATCGTGCTGGCGATCGGCGTCGGCCCGGCGGCGTCGAATTTCCGGTATTTCGAATCGGATCTGCCGAGCCGCTATGCGCAGGAGCGGAGCGACGTCGACAAGATCAGGCGGATCGCGGGCGAGCGATGCGGGTCGCTCATTCCGCAAACCAACGGCGTGAGCGCGCAACTGTCGGGCCTGCTGTTCGGAAATATTTTCGCGGAGAAATTCGACCTGCAGCTGGCGAAGCTCTATCCGGATTTCGTCTCTTATAGTGTCGGGGACAGGTTCTACGGCTTCACGGGACGCGAGGGCGTGAATCCGCCGGTCGACCCCGGCGGCAAGCCGATCTGCATATTCGGTATTATCGAATTACCTGCGGCGGATGCCCAAAAATTTCGCCTCGTCGCGACCGAAGGCCAATATCGACTCTACGAGCTGGAGTGAGCGGCGCTGCGCGCCGCCGCCGGGCCCGCCAAGTCGTCCCCGCAGCGGTGTAACTCCCTGACTCAAAACGTGTTTGAGAGAGTTGCGGTTTGCGGTCGCCAGCCGTTTCGGGCCGTGCTAGGGGAAAGGCGTGGTGGCTCACGAGTCGGGGGTTGCGTGTCCAGGGTAAAAGCCGTGAAAGCCGATGCAGCCCCGCTGCGCGTCGGCGTCGTCGGGGTGGGCGTCATGGGTTACAACCACGCCCGCGTGCTCGCCGAGATGCCGGGCGTCAGCCTCGTCGGCGTCGCTGATCCGGACGACAAACAGGCTGATTTCGTCGAGCGCTCGCTCGGCTGCGCCGCGGTTGCGGACGTCGCCGACCTGATCGCGCTCGGGGTCGACGCCCTCTCGATCGCCGCGCCGACCCATCTTCATCGCAGCATCGCGCTCACGGCCATCGGCCACGGCATCCATGTGCTGGTCGAGAAGCCGATCGCTTCCACGGTCGAGGAGGGCCGCGAGATCATCACGGCCGCCCGCCGCGCGGGCGTGACCTTGATGGTCGGCCATGTCGAGCGCTTCAATCCCGCCGTCCAGGCCATCAAGGAGGCGATCCGCGAGGAAGACATCCTCTCGATCGCGATCACCCGCGTCGGACCCTTTCCGCCGCGCATGTCGAATGTCGGCGTCGTCATCGATCTCGCGGTGCACGACATCGACCTGATCAGCTGGTTCACCGGGTCCAAGATCATCGAGGTCCAGCCGCAGCTGCGCAGCGCCAAGGCCGAGCGCGAGGACATCGCGCTGCTGCAGTTCCGCACCGCCTCGGGCGTGCTCGCCCATATCAACACCAACTGGCTCACCCCGTTCAAGGCGCGCACCGTTCATGTGGCGACCAAGCGCAAATACGTGATCGGCGATCTGTTGACCCGCCAGGTCACGGAATGCTTCGGCTTCCAACCCGACGGCAGCTATTCCATGCGCCATCTGTCGGTCGGCCATTCCGAGCCGCTGCGCGACGAGCTTTCCGCCTTCGTGACCGCGGTGCGCACCGGCACCGAGCCGCCGGTGACCGGCGAAGAAGGGGCGGCGAGCCTGGAAATCGCGATCCGTTGCCTCAACGGACGGCCCGACGACATCGCGGCGCCGCGCAAGGGACCGCGCCGCGTGGCGGGCTGACGGCGTGTCCGGACATCCCATGGCCCAGCAGGCTCGCACCGAACCGAAGTCCATTCCGTTCATCGACGTGGCCGCCCAGCGCAACCGGCTCGGCGCGCTGATCGACGAGGCGATCGCCCGCGTCACCACGCATTGCCAGTTCATCCTCGGCCCCGAGGTGCGCATGCTGGAGACCGCGCTTGCGCAATTCTGCGGCGCCCGTCATGCCGTCACCTGTGCGAGCGGCACCGACGCGCTCGTGCTGGTCCTGATGGCGAAGGGCATCGGGCCCGGCGACGCGGTGTTCTGCCCGGCCTTCACGTTCTGCGCCACCGCCGAGGTCGCGGCGCTGCTCGGCGCCACGCCGGTGTTCGCCGACGTCGACGAGGCCACCTTCAACATCGATCCGGCGAGCCTGGAGCGCGCGATCGCGAAAGCGAAGCGTCTCGGCCTCAAGCCGAAGGCGGTCATCCCGGTCGATCTGTTCGGCCTGCCGGCCGATCACGACGCGCTTGCCGCGATCGCGGCGGCGGAGGGCCTCTTCATCCTCGACGACGCGGCGCAGTCCTTCGGCGCGGACTACAAGGGCCGTCCCCTCGGCACCCTCGGGGGCGCCACCGCGACCAGCTTCTTTCCCGCCAAGCCGCTCGGCTGCTACGGCGACGGCGGCGCGGTATTCACCGACGACGACGAGCTTGCGGCACTGCTGAAGAGCCTGCGCGTGCACGGCCACAATGCCGACAAATACGACAACGTGCGCATCGGGATGACCGGCCGCCTCGATACGATCCAGGCCGCCGTGCTGATCGAGAAGCTCAAAATCTTCCGCGATGAGATCGCGGCGCGCAACAAGGCGGCGGAGCGCTACAACAACGCGCTCGGCAACGTGGCGACCGTGCCGCGGATCCCCGACGGCTATACCTCGGTATGGGCCCAATACACGATCCGGCTCGAGCCGGGGCGGCGCGACGGACTGGCGTCGGCCCTCAAACACGAGGGCATCCCGACCGCGATCTATTACACCAAGCCGTTGCACCGGCAGGAAGCCTATGCGCGCTTCCCCAGCGCGGACGGCGGCCTGCCGGTGTCCGAGCGGCTCGCGCACGAGGTCATCAGCCTCCCCATGCACGCCTATCTCGACGAGCCGACGCAGGACCGCATCATCGACGCGGTGCACAGGGCGCTGACGCGATAAAATCCCGCAACGGGAAGTGAGTCGTCATGCCCGCGCCTGTCGCGGGCATCCACGTCTTAAGGCAACCGCAAAAGACGTGGATGGCCGGGACAAGCCCGGCCATGACGGGGTAGATGAGTGCGTGCGCATGATGGCTTGTACGAATCCCGGATCGCAGATCGGCATTTTATGATCGAACGCATCCTCACGGTCGGCGGCCTGACCCTGGTGTCGCGCATCACCGGCTTCGCGCGCGACATCATGCTGGCGGCGATCCTGGGCGCCGGCCCGGTCGCCGACGCCTTCTTCGTCGCGCTTCGTCTGCCCAATCACTTCCGCGCCATTTTCGCCGAAGGCGCCTTCAACGCCGCCTTCGTGCCGGCCTATGCGCGCATCCGCTCGGCCGGCGGCGCCGAGCCGGCGCGGCTGTTCGCCGACCGCATCTTCACCCTGCTGTTCGCGGTCGAGGCCGTGCTGCTCGTGGTCGCGCTCGCCTTCACGCCGGCGGTGATCGGGCTCCTGGCGCCGGGCTTCTCGCATGATCCCGGCCGTTTCGCGCTTGCGGTCGACCTCACGCGCATCACGTTTCCCTACCTGCTGCTGGTCTCGCTGGTGACGCTCTATGGCGGCATTCTCAATGCGCTTCATCGCTTCGCCGCCGCCGCGGCCGCGCCGATCCTGCTCAATCTCTCGATGATGGTGACGCTCGCGCTCGCCGCGTTTTTTCCGACCGCCGGGCATGCGGCGGCCTGGGGGGTGCTGCTCGCCGGCTGCCTCGAGGTCCTGCTGGTGGCGACAGACGCGCGGCGCAACAAGGTGTTGCCGGGTTTCCGCGCCATCGGGCTCGACGACGACGTCAGGCGCTTCTTCAAGGCGCTCGGGCCCGCGACCCTCGGCTCGGGCGGAACCCAGATCGCCCTTTTCGCCGACACCATCATCGCGAGCTTCCTGGCGGCCGGCGCGCTCTCGGCACTCTATTATGCGGATCGCCTCAACCAGCTTCCGATCGGCGTGATCGGGATCGCGGCCGGGACCGTGCTGCTGCCCGAGATGGCGAGCCGTCTGGCGGCCGGCGACGAAACGGGCGCCCGCCATTCGCAGAACCGCGCGATCGAGTTCACGCTGCTGCTCTCGGTGCCCTGCGTGGCGGCCTTCCTGATCGTGCCCGACCTCATCATGCGGGCGCTGTTCGCGCGCGGCGCCTTCACGTCGGCCGACGCGGCGGCGGCGGGCGCCACGCTGGCGGCCTACGCGATCGGGCTGGTGCCGTTCGTCCTGATCCGCAGCGTCTCCGCGACCTTCCTCGCCCGCGGCGACACCGCGACGCCGGTCAAGGCACTGTTCGTCGGGGTGGTGGTCAATGTGGCGCTCAAGATCGTCCTGATGAAGGACTATGCGCAGGTCGGGCTCGCCTTCGCGACGTCGGTCGGCGCCTGGATCAATTTCGCGCTGGTCGTCTGGTACGCCCAGCGGGCGCGCCTGATCGCCGTCGACGCGCGTCTCAAACGATCGGCGGTGCGGCTCGCGGGCGCCGGACTCGTGCTCGCAGTGGCGCTGTATGTCGGCGATCGCCTGATCGAGCGTCTGCTCGCCGACGCGCCGGCGTTGCGCGCCGAGCTCAGGCTCGCGGCGCTCGCGCTTCTCGGATGCGTGGTCTATGGCGGGGCGCTCACGCTGCTGTTCGGGCCCGAATGGCTGGCGGCCTTCCGCCGCCGGCGCAAGTCGCCGGCGGTGCCCGACCAGCAGGGGCCGCCTCTGCCCTGATCACGCGGCCCGGCGCTGGCGCTCCTGCGGCTCGAGCGAGACCTGTTGGCGTTTGCGCTCGCGCAGCAGCTCGATCTCGACCTTGCCGCCGATCTTCTCGCCCGTAAGGATGCGGATGAGGTCGTCGGCGCCGGTCACCGCCTGGCCGTCGAGCGAGAGCAGCACGTCGCCCGCCACCAGCCCGGCGCGGTCGGCCGGACTCGCGGGCTCGACGCCGGCCACCACCACCGCGCTTTCCTGGACGACGCCGGCCTCGCGACGCAGCCGTCGCGGCAGCGCCGTCTTGGCCGCCGAAATCCCGATATAGGCGCGCCGCACCCGCCCGTGGCGGACCAACTCGCCGAGCACGAATTTCGCCGTGTTGGCCGCGATCGCAAAGCAGATGCCCTGCGCCCCCATGATGATGGCCGTGTTGATGCCGACCACCTCGCCGCGCGACGACACCAGCGGGCCACCGGAATTGCCCGGGTTGAGCGCCGCGTCGGTCTGGATCAGGTCGTCGATCAGCCGGCCGGTGCGCGCGCGCAACGAGCGCCCGAGCGCCGACACCACGCCCGCCGTCACGGTCGACTCGAAGCCGAGCGGATTGCCGATCGCGATCACCAGCTGGCCGCGCCGCAGGTGCCGCGAGTCCCCGAGCGGCGCGAATGGCAAGGTCACGCTCTCGTTGACCCGCAGCAGCGCCAGATCGGTATCGGGATCGTCGCCCACCACCACGGCGGTGAGGCTTTGACCGTCGGCCGTGGTCACGCGCAGGCGCGAGGTGCCGCCCACCACGTGGCTGTTGGTGAGAACAAGTCCGTCGGGTGAGACGATCACGCCGGAGCCGGACCCGCCCTGGCGGGCCTGCTCCGACGGTTTCACGTCGAGCCGCACCACGGCCGGGCTGATGCTGTCGACCACGTCGATGACGGTGCGCGAATAGGCGTCGAGCAGCGCGGCGTCGTCGGCGGGCTGCGCGCCCGCGGAAACGGATTTTAGGTTGTTGGACAAGGACATGGCTGTACTCTGGGTGGGACGCAAGCCAGCTCGGCCCCGTGGCGGATGGACAGGCTGCGTGCAGGCAGATATGGGGGGTGCGCGGCGGATTCAAAAGACCGCCGGGACGCGTTCACAATCGTGCGACCCGCGTTCCGAGTGCGCCCCGCGCCCCATAAATGTCCGGATTGCCGCCCAGGTCAGTAGAGAACTCATGTCGATATTCCCCTTCGCGCGCCTTGCCCCTCTGATCGTCGCTTCGGGTATGGCGGCCCTGCTCGCAAGCTGCGGGGAAGAGCAGAAGGCGGCCGCGCCGCCGCCTCCCGTCGTTACGGTCGCCCATCCGACGCGGCGGACCGTGATCGATATGGACGAATATGTCGGCCGTTTCGTCGCGGTCAATTCGGTCGAGATCCGGGCGCGGGTATCGGGCTATCTCGATCAGGTGCATTTCACCGACGGCCAGACGGTCAAGCAGGGCGACCTGCTGTTCTCGATCGACAAGCGGCCGTTCCAGACCTCGCTCGACCAGGCCAGGGCCAATCTGGCACAGGCGCGCGCCAACATGGCGTTTGCGGACGCCGATCTGGCGCGCGGCGCCCAGCTCGTGCGCGACAAGACCATCACCGAGCAGACCTTCGATCAGCGCACCCAGGCCAAGCGCGTCGCCGAAGCCTCGGTCGCCGCCCAGGAGGCGGCGACGCGCCAGGCCGCCCTCGACCTTCAATTCACCGAGCTGCGTGCGCCGGTCGACGGCCGCATCGGCGACCGCCGCGTATCGCCCGGCAACCTGGTGACCGGCGGGACCGGCGGCAACACGACGCTGCTGGCCATGATCGTGTCGCTCGATCCGATCCGCTTCGAGTTCACCTTCGACGAAGCCTCGTATCTGCGCTACGAGCGCCTCTCGAAGGCCGGACAGGACATGACCAGCCGCGACGGCAGCGCCCTGGTGTCGCTGCGACTGATCGACGAGCCGGACTACGGCTACCAGGGTCGCATGGATTTCGTCGACAACGTCATCGACCGTTCGTCCGGCACCATCCGCGGCCGCGCGGTCTTCACCAACCCGAATGGCGTGTTCACGCCCGGCATGTTCGGCCGCCTCCGCGTGCCGGGCTCGCCTTCCTACCAGGCGTTGCTGGTGCCGGACGCCGCGATCGGCACCGAGCAGGCGCGCAAATACCTGCTCGTGGTCGATGGCGAGAACGTCGTGCGGCAGAAATACGTGACGCTCGGCCAGGTCTCGGACAATCTCCGGGTGATCAAGGACGGGCTCGCGCCCGAGGACCGGGTCATCGTCAACGGCCTGATGCGCGCGCGCCCCGGACAGAAGGTGACTCCGCAGCAGGAGGGCGCGCCGCCGCCCGCGCCGGGGGCGGCCCAGGTCATGAAATAAGGCCGCGCGACCCCATGCGGATTTCCCATTTCTTCATCGACCGGCCGATCTTCGCCGCCGTGGTCTCGATCATCTTCGTGATCCTGGGCGGCGTGTCCTATTCGCGGCTGCCGGTGGCGCAATATCCCGAGATCGCGCCGCCGATCATCAACGTGACCGGGCAATATCCGGGCGCCAGCGCCGACGTCGTCGCCTCGACGGTGGCCACGCCGATCGAGCAGCAGATCAACGGCGTCGAGAACATGATGTACATGTCGTCGAACTCGAGCGCCGACGGACGCTTCTCCATCGCGGTCACCTTCGAGCTCGGCACCAATCTCGACATCGCGCAGGTGCAGGTGCAAAACCGCGTGGCGATCGCCCAGCCGCGGCTGCCGGCGGACGTGCGCAATATCGGCGTGACCGTCAGCAAGAGCTCGCCCGACCTGATGATGGTCGTGCACCTCTACTCGCCCGACAAGTCGCGCGACACGCTGTTCATCTCGAATTATGCGACGCTCGAGATCACCGACGCGCTCACGCGCGTCGACGGCGTCGGCTCGATCACGGTGTTCGGCAGCCGTGACTATTCGATGCGAATCTGGCTCGACCCCGACCGCCTGCAGGCGCTCTCGCTCACGGCGGGCGACGTGGTCATCGCGCTGCAGGGCCAGAACATCCAGGTCGCGTCCGGGGTGCTCGACCAGCCCCCGACCGACAAGCAGGGCGCCTTCCAGATCGCCGTCCAGACGCTCGGCCGCCTCGCCAATCCCGACGAGTTCGCGAACATCGTGGTGAAGCAGACGACCACCGCGGTGGTGCGGCTCAAGGACGTGGCCCGGGTCGAACTCGCAGCCGTCGACTATTCGTCGAACTCCTATCTCGACCGCGATCCCGCGGTGGCGCTGGCGGTGTTCCAGCGGCCCGGCTCGAACGCGCTGCAGACCGCCAACAACATCGTCGCCATGATGGACGTCCTGTCGAAGCGCTTCCCGCCCGGCATCAAGCACGCGATCGTCTATAACCCGACCGCCTTCATTCAGGAGTCGGTCACGGCGGTCGAGCAGACGATCGGCGAAGCGATCCTGCTCGTGGTGCTGGTGATCGTCCTGTTCCTGCAGACCTGGCGCGCCGCCCTGATCCCGATCGTGGCGATCCCGGTGTCGCTGATCGGCACTTTCTTCTTCATGACGGCCTTCGGCTTCACGCTCAACAACCTGTCCCTGTTCGGGCTCGTGCTCGCCATCGGCATCGTGGTCGACGACGCGATCGTGGTGGTGGAGAATGTCGAGCGCAACATTGCGGCCGGCCTCACGCCCCACGACGCGGCGGTCAAGAGCATGGACGAGGTCGGCTCGGCGCTGATCGCGATCGCGCTGGTGCTGTGCGCGGTGTTCGTGCCGTCCGCCTTCATCACCGGCATCTCCGGCCAGTTCTACCGGCAGTTCGCGCTCACCATCGCGGGCGCGACCATCATCTCGCTGATCGTGTCGTTGACCCTGTCGCCGGCGATGTGCGCGCTTCTGCTCAAGCCGCACGATACCCGGCATCGCGACCGGTGGTTCGAACGGCCGATCCACGGATTCTTCCGGCTGTTCAACTACAGTTTCGACGCGCTCGGGCGCGGCTACGGATACATCGTGTCGCGCACGGTGCGGATCTCGGCGATCGTGCTCCTGGTCTATGTCGGCATCCTGGCCTACGGCCTCAACGAGTTCCGCAAGACTCCGATCGGCTTCATCCCGCAGGTCGATCGCGGCTATCTGATCGTGGTGATTCAGCTTCCCCCCGGCGCGTCGCTCTCGCGTACCGACGCGGTGCAGCAGCGTGCGGTCGACATCGCGCTCAAGACGCCGGGAGTCGGGCATGCGGTGAACATCGTCGGCTTCTCGGGCGCGACCTTCACCAATGCGCCGAATTCGGGCGCGGTGTTCCTCACGCTTGATCCCTGGGAGGATCGCGCCCGCGATCCGCGGCAATCCGCCGCCGGCATCACGGCCGCGCTGATGCAAAGCCTCGCGCCGATCCAGGACGCGTTCATCCTGGTGGTGCAGCCGCCGCCGGTCGCCGGCATCGGCAATGCAGGCGGCTTCCGCATGATGGTCGAGGATCGCGGCGGGCAGGGCGCGGCG
>Ga0208993_1000060_pt1 | contig 10748 bp, 11 predicted proteins | sample MedBloCAOM2_M3_FD_187847 | JGI IMG/M metagenome (GOLD analysis project Ga0208993, IMG submission 187847) | Forest soil microbial communities from El Dorado National Forest, California, USA - Mediterranean Blodgett CA OM2_M3 (SPAdes) (version 2) | ecosystem: Environmental > Terrestrial > Soil >...
GTAGCCCGGCACGCCCGATACCGCCTCGGCGATCTCACGCAACGAAAAGCCGCTTCCGCGCGCGCCGGCGATCTCGATCCGTCCCTCGCGCATCTGAAGGTCGCGCGGGCTCGCCTCCAGCAAATGCGCCGCCACCTTGAAGGCTTTCTCGCGCACCGCGACCGCGGCGAGATGCACCGCCGAGCCCGCCGTGACGGTCTGACGGCTGGCGAAGCCGCCCTGCCCGTGCGGAATGACCGCGGTGTCGCCCGCCGTCACGCTGATGTCGTCGGGCGAGACGGCGAACTGCTCGGCGCAGATCTGCGCGAGCGCGGTCTTGATGCCCTGCCCCATCGGCATCGCGCCGGTATAGACCGAGATGCGTCCCGAGCGCCCGATGCGCACGATGCCGGACTCGAAGGGTCCGCGGCCCGTCCCCTTGACGCCGATCCCGATGCCGATGCCGAGATGGCGGCCGCGCGCGCGCGCTTCGCTCTGGCGGGCCGCGAAGCCCGCATAGTCGATCGCCGCGAGCGCGCCCGCCAGGCAGGCCGGAAAATCGCCGCTGTCGAGCGTGACGGGCGAGCCCGAGCGCGTCTTCACCGGCGTCACATAGGGCATGCGTTCGGGCGGCACCAGGTTGCGCCGCCGCACCTCGGCGCGGTCGAGGCCGAGCTTCTGCGCGATGCGGTCGAGCAGGCGCTCCATCGCGAAGGCGCCTTCCGGATAGCCGGCGCCGCGCACCGGCATGGTGGCCACCTTGTTGGTCTCGACCACCTGCACCAGGAGATCATAGGCCGGCAGGATGTAGGGCCCGGGCAGCGCGGTCGAGGCGTTGTAAGGGAGATTGATTCCCTGCGGCGTGTAGGCGCCTTCGTCGTGGATCATGCGGCCGCGCACGCCGAGCAGGCGGCCGTCATGGTCGCAGGCGGCCTCGATGTCCCAATACTGGTCGCGCTCCTGCACGGCCGCCAGGAAATGCTCGCGCCGGTCCTCGATCCATTTGATCGGGCGGCGCAGCTTGAGGCACGCGGCCGCGACCGCGACCTCCTCCGGATACATGACGAACTTGGCCCCGAAGCCGCCGCCGACGTCGGGCGCCACCACCCGCACCTGGTTCTCGTCCAGCCGCAGCAGCAGCATCAGGAAAGCCCGCACCTCATGGGCGAGCTGGGTCGACGACCACACGGTCAGCCGCTCCTCGTTGGTGTCGTAGCTCGCCAGCACCCCGCGCCCCTCGATCGAATGCGCGCCGCCGCGATGCTGCTTCAGGTTCACGCTCACCCGGTGGGGCGCGCGCGCAAAGGCGGACGCCACGTCCCCATAGGTCTGGCTGAACTCGATCATCACGTTGCTCTTGCGTCCGCGATGCGCCAGGGGCGCGCCGGGCGCGAGCGCCAGCCGGCAATCGGACACGGCCGGCAGCGGCTCGTAGTCGACCGCCACCAGGGCGGCCGCGTCCTCGGCGAGGTAGCGCGTGTCCGCGATCACGATCGCGACCGCCTCGCCCACGAAGGCCACCTCGTGGCTCGCCAGCACGAAAGGCGTAATGTCGGGCGGCAGCTGGGCGGTGCGGAACTGCAGCGGCAACCGCTCCTGCGCGAGCAGCGGCTTGAGATCGTCGAGGGTGAAGACCGCATGCACGCCCGGCGACGCGCGCGCGGCGCGCGCGTCGATCGCGCGAATCAAGGCATGCGGGTGCGGGCTGCGCACGAAGGCGGCGTCGAGCGTGCCGGGAAACACGAGATCGTCGACGAAGCGGCCCTGCCCGCGCAGCAGCGGCCCGTCCTCGCGCCGCCGCAACGGCTTGCCGATGTAAAGGGGTTCCGACATGAGCCCGCGAGCCAAACTGATTTCGCGGGCGAATTCAACTGGGCTCTCCCCGTGAGGGAGAGGGAACTCGCCGTGCATGCGGCAAGCGCAACGTATCAGCCGTCACCCGTCCGTCGGCGCATTGCGAAACAGTTGCACGAATTTCTCCAGCTCGTGCACGCCCACATCGGACACCGCCCAGTAGGACACACCGCCGTCGGTCCAGCCGATCAGGTGGTAGCCGTCGGCGGCGCGTCCGCGCGGCGGCGCGCCGAGGCCCTGGGTGGCGGTCACGCTGATGAGATGCTTTTGATAGCGATAGACCAGCGACGGCACCGGGATTCGGGCGATCACGTCGATGCGCCCGCCGACCAACGGGAAGCCCTCGGCGGCGAGATCGACCACGCGCGGCGACTGCACGATGCGGCCGTTGAACCACGGCTTCACCGTGTGGCGGTCGGACGACGCGATGTCGAAGGGCTGCGCCCCCATCAGAGCCCGGATATGGCTGCCCAACACCTCGTCCTCGACCAGGCCGGCCCGGCCCGGCGCCAGCACCGACCAAGTCGCGGCCGTCGATAGAATGACGGCGAGCCCGACCGACGCCGCCAGCGCGCTCCAGGTCGGCCGCCCGGCGCGCCGGCGCAACCCGACCGCCTGTTCGACGCGGCTGCGCAAGGCCGCCGGCGGCAGCGCGGCGGGCTTGAGCCGCGTCATGGCGCGCTTCAAGGCCACGATGCGGTCGCGCTCAGCCGCGAGCCGCGGGTCCGCCGCCATCCGGCGCTCGAAGGCAAGCGCGTTGGCCGGGTCGAGCTCGCCGTCGCAATAGGCATGCACGAGCAGAAACGGGTCGTCGGCTTGCGTCATTCCGTGTCCTTTCCCAACTGCGCCATCAGCCGGCGGCGGGCGCGCGCGAGCCGCGACATCACGGTCCCGATCGGCACCCCGGTGACCTCCGCGATGGCGCGATAATCCAGCCCCTGCAGGTCGCGCAGCACCAGGGTCTCGCGGAATTCCTCGGGCAGCGCGCCGATCGCCGCTTCGAGCCGCGCCGCGTCGGCGCGTTCGATCAGCGACGCCTCCGGCGAGGACGGCCCCGCGAATGGCCCGCCGTCCTGTTCGGGTGCCGCCGCCTCCACCAGCTCGATATTCTCGACCGCGACGAGGCGCGGGTCGCGGTGCTTCTTGAGCCACGTGAAGGCGGTGTTGCGCACGATGCTCAGCAGCCAGGCGCGGGCATTGACGTCGCCGAAGCCCGCGATGCCGCGAAAGGCGCGCAGGCAGGCTTCCTGCACGATGTCCTCCGCGTCGCTGTCGTTGCGCGCCAGCCAGCGCGCGAGCGCATAGGCATCGCCGAGATGCGGCAGCACCACATTGGCAAATCGCGTCCTCTCGTCGTTCACCGCGCCTCCACCCGGCGCGAAGCCGCTCGGCTGTCGATGAATGACTCGGGGGCGGTCACGTTTATTCCCGGCTTTTGTTCGAGGCGCGGACCCGGCCCGGACACGCGACCGACCAGAGCGCTAAACCGGACGGGCGAGAGCGGCCTCCAGCAGCCTTTTGCACTCGACCAGGCGGTCCAGCGTCATGCGCAACCGCTTGGTGTCCTCGGGGCCGAGCCCGGGCGGCGCGGCCGCCTTGGGGGGCGGGCCCAGCCGCATATGCGGAACCTGGTCGTCGGAGCCGGACGATTCGTCGTCCTCGCCGCCGCCGTCTTCCGGCTCCTGCGCCCCCATGGCGGGCCACAGGCCGAATCGGCCGCGCTCGCCCTCGGGCGATTCTTCGGTGCCGCGGCCGACCGGCGGTTGCGGCGCGCCCTCCTGCCAGACCGCCTGCACGAATCGGGGTCCGTGCTCGCGCAGGATCCGCTGGACGCCGCGGATCGTATAGCCCTCGCCATAGAGCAGGTGCCGGATGCCGCGCAGGAGATCCACGTCGTCGGGCCGGTAATAGCGGCGGCCGCCGCCGCGCTTCATCGGGCGGATCTGGGAAAACCGGGTCTCCCAGAATCGCAGCACGTGCTGCGGCACGTCGAGCTCGTCCGCGACCTCGCTGATGGTGCGAAAGGCTTCCGGCGCCTTTTCCAAGAATCGCCTCGTTTTCTCGCTCGCGGCCAGCGGCCGCCGTTAGTTTCGGTCGATATTTACCGGCTTTATTTGGCGTCGGTGCCGGAGTCGTTATTGATGCGCTGCTTCAGGATCGCCGAGGGTTTGAACACCATCACGCGGCGCGGCGAAATCGGAACCTCGGTCCCGGTTTTCGGATTGCGCCCCACGCGCTGGCCCTTCTTGCGCACCACGAAGGAGCCGAAGGACGACAACTTCACCGTCTCGCCGCGTTCGAGGCAATCGGTGATCTCCTTGAGCACCAACTCCACCAACGCGGACGACTCGGTGCGCGACAGACCGACCTTCTGGTACACGGCCTCGCATAAGTCCGCCCGTGTGACTGTCTTTCCGGTCATCGCCCAGCCCCAATCACGCCAGAGTTCCCGCTTGAAAATCAACGATATGTGCTGGATTACTCTTGGTCAACAGGGGGTTAGATCATTAATCGGAACGAGGCGCCGCCCTGCGGGCCGGTCCGGATGGGCGGAATTCATCGCGCAGCCGCCGGTTGCGCGGGCGTCTTGCGGATGTTGCGGCGCCGGCCTCGCATATTTCATCGCCGATCGCGCGCCCGAGATCGATTCACCGCTCCGCCTTACCAGCGCAGCAGCGTCGCCCCCCAGGTGAATCCGCCGCCCATCGCTTCGAGCAGAATCAGATCGCCCTTCTTGATGCGTCCGTCGGCGACGGCGACCGACAGCGCGAGCGGAATCGATGCCGCCGAGGTGTTGCCGTGCTTGTCCACGGTGATCACGACCTTCTCGGGCGCGATGCCGAGCTTCACGGCGGAAGCGTCGATGATGCGCTTGTTGGCCTGATGCGGCACGAACCAGTCGATGTCCTCGGCGGTGTAGCCGCTGTCGACGAAGCAGTCGCGGATCACGTCGGTGATCATCGCGACCGCGTGCTTGAACACGTCGCGGCCCTCCATGCGGAGATGGCCGACCGTGCCGGTCGAGCTCGGGCCGCCGTCGACATAGAGCTTGTCCTTGTAGCGGCCGTCGGAACGCAGGCGCGAAACCAGGATGCCGCGATCCTCGCGCGTGCCCGGCAGCTGCTGCGCTTCCATGATCACCGCGCCGGCGCCGTCGCCGAACAGCACGCAGGTGCCGCGATCGCTCCAATCGAGGATGCGCGAGAAAGTCTCGGCGCCGATCACCAGCGCGCGCTTGAAGGTGCCGGCCTTGAGCAGCCCGTCGACAGTCGCGAGCGCGTAGATGAATCCTGAGCACACCGCCTGCAGATCGAATGCGGCGCCCTGGGTGATGCCGAGCCCGGCCTGCACCGACACGGCGCTCGCCGGAAACGTATTGTCCGGCGTCGCGGTCGCGAGCACGATCAGGTCGATCGACGGCGCTTCCACATGGGCCGCCGCGAGCGCGGCCTTCGCGGCCTTGATGGCGAGGTCGGAGGTGTTCTCGCCGGCCGCCGCGATGCGGCGCTCGCGGATGCCGGTGCGCTGGGTGATCCATTCGTCGGAGGTGTCGACCTTGCGGGCGAGCTCCGCATTGGTGAGGACCTGCTCGGGCAGGTACCGGCCGACGCCGAGAATGACCGAACGCGTCACGCTCACGAGGCCGCCCCCGCCGTCAGAGGCGCGCCCTGCTGTTGCGTGCCGAGCATGCCGTTGATCTTCGCGAGGAGCTCGTATTTGGCCATGTCGTAGCCGAGATCGATCGCCGCCGCGAAACCTTCCGGGTCGGTGCCGCCGTGACTCTTGATCACGACGCCGTTGAGGCCGAGGAAGACCCCGCCATTGGCGCGGCGCGGATCCATTTTCTCCTTCAGGGCGCGGAACGCCTGGCGGGCGAAAAAATAACCGATCTTCGCCATCACGGTGCGGCTCATGGCGCTCCTGAGGTGCTCGGCGAATTGCTTGGCCGTGCCCTCCGCCGTCTTGAGCGCGATGTTCCCCGCGAATCCTTCCGTCACCACCACGTCCACCGTGCCTTTGCCGATATCGTCGCCCTCGACGAAACCGTAATAATCGAAAGCGTCGGGCCGGGTCTCGCGCAGCATGCGGCCGGCTTCGCGCACCTCGTCGAGGCCTTTGACCTCTTCGACCCCGATGTTGAGCAGACCGATCTTCGGCCGCTCCAGATCGAACAACACTTGCGCCATCGCGCCGCCCATCACGGCGAGATTGACGAGGTGGTGCGCATCCGCCCCGATCGACGCGCCGAGGTCGAGCACGATCGTTTCGCCGCGCAACGTCGGCCACAGCGCCGCGATGGCGGGCCGATCGATGCCCGGCATGGTCTTCAAATTGAACTTCGCCATGGCCATGAGGGCGCCGGTATTGCCCGCCGACACCGCGGCATCCGCCTCGCCCTTCTTCACCGCGTCGAGCGCGAGCCACATGGACGACTTCCAGCGGCCGTGACGCAGCGCCTGGCTCGGCTTCTCGTCCATCTTGACCGCCACGTCTGTGTGGACCACGCGCGACACCGCCACGAGCGCCAGATGTTGCCGCAGCAGCGGCTCGACCACCGCCGCGTCCCCGAAGAAAATGAATTCGCTGTCGGGATGGCGGCTGAGCGCGAGCCCGGCGCCGGGCACGACCACAGCCGCGCCGCGGTCACCCCCCATGGCGTCAAGCGCAATTCGGACCTTTTTCGGCATGGATCGGCGACGGTCTCTCGGTGGAGGCTCGGTCCGATGCGACCGACTGGCCCGGGCAGCCGGGACAATAGCGTTTCGGCGGATTGAGACAATGGGAGATTTTTTTCCCAGATTTCAACCGATTTTCCGGTGAGCCGACGAATCGGGCCGTCATTCGCGTAGCGCATGAGTCCGAAAAGTCGACAGACCTTTCGGACAAGATCATGCGCAAACACAACAAGATAGAGAACCGGATCGCTTCAACCTGAAGCGATCCGGTTCTAGTGTTTCGGCGGTTCCGGCTTCAACTTGGCGAGCACGGCGAATGGGTTGGCGCCGGCATCCTGGCCCGGGCCTTCGGGGGCGTCGAACACCGCGTCGGGCTTACGCGGGTAAGGATCGATCCCGAGCAGCAGGAATTCGGTCGCCACAGCCCCGAGATCCGCGGTTCCATTGACCAGGGGTTCCGGTCCGTCCGGGGCCTCGGGATCGATCACGTCGGGGATCTGGTCGAGTTCGGGCTCGGCCTCGGCCTCCGCCGGCACGAAGATGAGGTCGATCGATTCGCGCACGTCGGTCGTCATCGGCTCGAGCGTCACCACGCAGGTCTGCTCGACCGTGGCCGAAACCTCGCCCGCGAGCTTGAGGCCGCTGCCCTGCCGGCTCAGGTCGAAGCTCGCCTGCAGGCGCGGCAACGCCTTGACCCCCGCGACGGCGGCGACCGCCGCGCGCGTCGCCTCGTCGGCCACGAGGTCGCGATGGAGCCCGGTTTCCGGCACGTCATCGCGGCGCACCGGCACGCTCCAAGGAATCTTCGATACGATTTTGGTGGTCATGGTGCGGTGCCTCAGGCCAGCGCCGGGATCGTGTCGGGATCGGGGAAACGCAGCGCCGCACCGGTCAAGCCGGCCACTGGGGTTTCGTCGAGCCGCCGCGCCGCCGCCCGTGCATAGGACGCAAGCCGGCGAGCGGACCCCGATGGCGCCGCCTCGCCGAGCACATTGCGGGCAAGCGCGAGCGCGAGGTCGTCGTCACCGGCCGCCGCGAGCGCGCGATCATAGGTCTCGAGGCGGCCATAAAAGGCCTCGGCCATCTTTTGCATCTTCTTCGGCACGCTCAGGTCGCCCACGCCCATCTCGCGCAGATTGTGGTCCATGTCGCGGCAGAACATATCGAAAACATCCTGGCCGAGCGACCCAGCGGTCACGGGATCGCCGCCAAGCCGGCGGCAGAACAGCGCAAGATGGAGCAGGATCATGTCGAATCGACCCTCGGCCGTATCCGCCACCCCGAAGCCGAGGTAGAAGGTCGGGTTGCGGGCCTGCGCCACGATCGCGCCATAGAGCGCGGCGATGGTGGCGGCTTGGGGGTCGCGGCGAAACAACCGAAAAATCATGGTCGCAACTTGCTGTTGGGATTGGCGCATTGAAATCCCGCCGGCGGCGAGTTAGGTCAACGGCCCGGCCGATGCAAGGGGAATACGGCACTTGAGCCAACGGGGTCACCACCCACACCGCCGACAGCCGGCGCGCTGGCGCGCGGCTGTGCTCGTGCTCGGCGTCCTGCTCGGCGGCTGCATCACCCAGACCTATCAGCGCGGCTATCTGGTTCCGGAGGGCGCGCTCGACCAGATTCCGCTCGGCGCCTCGCAGGAGCAGGTCCTGATCGTGCTCGGCACGCCCTCGACCGTCGCCACCATCTCGGGCGAGGTGTTCTACTACATCTCGCAGCGCACCGAGCAGACCTCGTTCCTGCCGCAACGGGAAGTCGACCGGCGCGTCATCGCGGTCTATTTCGACAAGACCCGCAAGGTCGAGCGGCTCGCCAATTACGGCATCCGGGACGGCAAGATATTCGACTATATCAGTCGCACCACTCCGTCCGGCGGCCAGGAGCAGAACGCGCTCAGCTACCTGTTCAAGATGTTCAAGATCTGAAGCCGCAAGATCCGAGCGACGCCGCGTTCAACCAGCCAGGCCCGCGAACCGCTTGAACAATCCGACCGCATTGCCGCGCTCCATGGCGGCGAAGCGGTCACCGGAGAAAGGCGGCATGCGCAGCAAATTCTCCTGCTGTTCGACCACGAAGGATTTTTCCACGAACGGCCAGTCGCTGCCGTAGAGAATCCGGCTCGGCGACGCGAGCGCGGTGAGCGCCGCCATCGGGCCGTCCGCGCCCGACAACGCCACGTCGAAATAGAATTTGTCGAGATAGGGCGCCACGCCTTCCGGCACGCGCTGGTCGAAGGGTTCGCCGGCGCCCAGCCCGGGAAACGGCGGCTTGCGTCCCTTCGTTTCCAATTCCTCCATCAGGCGCAGCCGCATGCTGAGATACGGCAATGTTCCGCCCGCATGCGCCAGCAGCCATTTGATGGCGGGATAGCGGCGCATGAAGGCGTGGTAGATCAGGTTGGCGGCGACCCGCGTGGTGTCGAAGGCATATTCGAGATAGGCCGGCCACATCTGCAGATTCAGCCCGGCCGGAAAATAGGCCGGAATGGTCGGATGGATGAAGCACACGACGCCGCGCCGGTCCATCTCGGCATAGAGCGGCTCGCATGCCGGATCGCCCACATAGACGCCATTCTGGTGCGACAGCAACACCACGCCGTCGGCGCCGAGCGTATCGAGCGCGTGGCTCATCTCGCGCAAGGCGCCATCGACATCGGGCAGCGGCAGCGTGGCGAAGAAGCCGAGCCGCGCGGGCGCTCCGGAGACGAAACGGGCGAGCGCCTCGTTGACCGAACGGGTGAGATAGCGCGCATTCGCGTCATCGCCGTGATGCACGCCGGCGACCGACAGCGGGTTGACGATTGCGGCATCGATGCCGAGCTCGGCCATCTTCTCGCATGTCACGTCCGGCCCGTCATGGCGCCGGAACGGGCGTGAGGGATCGGCCGCGCCGGAGCGGACCAGGGCCTGCTCGTATTCGGGCAGCAGCACGTGGTGGTGGACGTCGATCAGCGCGAGGCTCGACAGCGCGCGCCCGGAAGGCTCTTTCATCAATTCACTTTCATTCCGGCTTGCCGCACGACCTCGCGCCATTGCGTCACGGTGCGGCGGATTTCCTGCGCCAGCGCGTTGGGCCCATCGCCGGCGGGCTGGATGCCGAGCAGCGCGAAGCGTCCGAGCAGCTCCGCATCCTGCAGCGCCAGGGCGGTCTGCGCGGCGAGCTTCTGGACGATCGGGGCAGGCGTGCCGGCGGGCGCCAGCAGGGCGGTCCAGTTGACCACGTCGAAATCCTTGAGCGCCGTCGTCTCGGCAACGGTCGGCACCTCCGGCACCGTCGGCGAGCGCGCCCTGGTGGTCACCGCGATCAATTTAAGATCGCCGCGCTCGGCATGCGGCACCAGCGGCACCACCATGGAGAACATCGCATCGACATGCCCGCCCAGGAGATCGGTCACCGCCTTGGCCGAGCCCGCATAGGGCACGTCGGTCCACACCGGCAGGCCCATCTTCTGCTGGAACATGATGCCGGTGAGATGGCTCACCGTCCCGGTGCCGGTCGAGGCGACCGTGAGGTCCGGGCCTTTGCGCTGCGCGAGGGCCAGGAAGGCGTCCATGGTGGCGACGCCGAGATCGCGCTTGACCGCGAGCGCGCCGGGCGCCTTGGCCAGCATCGTCACCGGCGCGAAGCTGGTCACCGGGTCGTAGCCGGGATCGCGGACAATCGAGGCGTTGGACGTGAGCGTGTCGGTGACGACGAGCAGCGTGTAGCCGTCGGGCGGCGACTTTGCCACGTAATTCATGCCGATATTGGTGCTGCCGCCGACCCGCTGCTCGACCACGAAGCTCGCATTCATGCGCTGCCCCAGCGCCTGGGCGAGCGCGCGCGCCACGATGTCGGTGGTGCCGCCGGCGCTCGACGGCACGATGATGCGGATGGGCTTGGACGGATAGGCATCGGCGTCGTCGGCCCAGAGCGCTCCGCCCTGGCCCGCCAGCAGCAGCCCCAGCGCGACGCCGACGACTCGCATTTTCTGTTTCGGGTGGATCATTCCGCTGGCGCCGCTCATGCCTGTCGCCGAGCGTAACACAGCGCCGATGGGACGACCGCAAAGAAAAAGCCCCGCGGCGCCGGGCCGCGGGGCTGATCGTCTCGCCGTCAGGCCTCAGTGGGCCAGGACCGCCAGCAGCAGCAGCGCCACGATGTTGGTGATCTTGATCATCGGGTTGACGGCCGGGCCGGCCGTGTCCTTGTAGGGATCGCCGACTGTATCGCCCGTCCCCGCGGCCTTGTGGGCCT
>Ga0208993_1000061_pt1 | contig 10720 bp, 12 predicted proteins | sample MedBloCAOM2_M3_FD_187847 | JGI IMG/M metagenome (GOLD analysis project Ga0208993, IMG submission 187847) | Forest soil microbial communities from El Dorado National Forest, California, USA - Mediterranean Blodgett CA OM2_M3 (SPAdes) (version 2) | ecosystem: Environmental > Terrestrial > Soil >...
CCGGCTTGGCCTTAACGGGAAGATCGGCGGCCTGCGCCCCAGCCACCGCGACGAGACCCGCCGCCGAGCCCAGGAGAAGGCTTTTCACCATCTTCATTTTGAACCTCCAGTTGACTTGCCCTTGGGAGGGTTCCGTGAGAGTGCGCCTGCACCCGGGAAGGTCCCCTTTGATCCCCGTAACCCACCCGGTCTCTTCCTGCATTCGACGGCAGATTTGCCGTGGCGTACAAACAAGAAACCCAGCGCGGCGACCCGGGGATGCCCCCCTCCGTCGCTGTCAAGCAGATTACTGAAAGGCCCCCGACAAGCAATCAAGAACAACGCTCCGCACAGCGCTCAAAGCACGGTTTTCAGACAGGTGTTGCACAAAAATCACTCTTTGGACGGGCTGCGCGGGCTGGCTGGTGGCGTTTGCGGGATTCTAAATTTACGTTATCTTCCAAACAGTTAAAGAGAGAACCCGCCGACGCGGGGGCGGCAGGACAAAAATCCGGCCGGCCCGGGCAAGATGAGCACGGCGCCCGCGGACTCGCGCGTGCCAACCCAAGACGGCACGTGAAATGGCCGAATCCCTTACCGAATCGGAACCTTGAGCGCCCCGCCCGCCGGCTGCCGCTCCCTCGCCGGCCAAGGCCGCCTCGATATGACGGTTCCACCGCGCGATAACAAGCGCGGAGCGCTCCGGAACGGCCACAAGCTTCGGCTCGATCGCGCCGGCCATTGCCGCGCCGGCTGCCAGCGCGTCGGATTGAAACCCAACCGCGATGCCGCGCGACGCGCCGGGCGCCAGATGAAGTCCGAATCGAGCGATGCCGCGATCAAATCATCGAGCTTGGCGCGACGATGTGCGTCGATCACCTCGACCACGAGATGCGCGGTCGCATGTTGCGGGAGTCCCGACAAACAGCCGGTACGCAGACGGCCGTTCACACGCGTGCGACGCCATCGGGTGATCGGCGCCGCCGCTCGAAACTGCTGCGAATGACTGTAGGCGCATGGCGAAAGCGCTGTTGGGCGCACGCGCGACGCCAAGCGCCGATTGCGAATCGATGAGGTGCCGGCTCTCGAGCAGCACGCGCGCTCGCCTCACTATCGGCGAAGCGAGCGGCCGCGTAGCGCGCCGTCAGCGCGCGCGCAGGATTGAAGAAGTCGGCATCAAGATCGGTGCCGACTCGTCTTCGACGGATGCCCGCGCGGACGGGCCACGACGAGCAGTCGACGGTCTTCATGCGCTTTCGGCGCGGGCCCGAACGTAACGGCTGGCGGAGAGGATGGGATTCGAACCCATGATACGCCTTGAGAGCGTATAACGGTTTAGCAAACCGCCGCCTTCAGCCACTCGGCCACCTCTCCGGATGGGAAATTCCCTATAGATCAATGGCTTTTGCGTCAACTGCCGAGCGCCGATTTAGTCGCGGCCGCGCCCCTCGCGAGCCCCGCACGGGGGCGCTCAGAGGACGAGCGCATGAATGTGACAATCTGGTGGGCGATCGGCAGTCGTTGCGTTTCCGCCCGCGCGGAGACGTCCGGCGAAACGCAGCGCGCACGAACGACTCAACGAAGCATGGCGGCGGCACACCATGCCGGCCGACCTTCGCTCCCCTGCCGCGCCGCCCCATCAGGCGGTCCGCGGCGGAATCAGTGCTTGAGCCAATCGCGCGCCGCGCGCTGGGCGGCCGCGATCTCGCTTTCCGACATCTGCTCGGCGATCTCGCGGCGCAGCCGGGTCGCATCCTCGTTGCCGCGCATGGCCGCGAGATTGAACCACTTGTGCGCCGAGACATAGTCGGTCGGGACCGAGCTCCCGGTCGAATACATCATGCCGAGCTGGAATAGCACGTCGCTCGAGGCGTTCGCCTGACCGAGCGCGGCGTTGTCGATGCTCATGGCTTCGTATCGGGCCATTTTGGCCTCCCCTGTCTTGTCCCGCCGGATGACTCGACCCGGCGTCCTGTCCCCTGCCCGATCAGCGATCGAGCAGCGCGATCATGTGTGGAAGATTTGAATCTCGATTTAAGCAATGCGATGAATCGAGCGTGAAGGATTGCAATTCGCGCGCGCCCGGCAAGCTCCGGTTAAGCACGCAAGTGCCGCATTAACTTGGATTTCCGCGATTTGATCACGATCCGCTAACCGTCGCGATTTTGTCGCCGCTAACCATCGCGGCATGTCGATCGATCCGCCCCGTCAAGAAACGCGGCCGCGGTATCCGGCAAGCGGGCTCGGCCTGGCGGTCGCGCCAAAGCGCTTCACCTGGCGGGCCGCCACAACTACAGTGTGGACGCCGGGCGGCTGAAAAGGACTCGATGAAGACGCTCTCTTGCAACCTTGCGGCCGCATGCGCGCTCCTCTGGCTTGCCGCCGGCGCAAGCGCCGCCGAACCGACCGGCACGTGGCGTACCGAGCGCGACCTCGCGCAAGTGCGCATCGCCAAATGCGGCGAAGCCCTGTGCGGCGTCATCGTCGCGTTGAAGGACCCGATCGATCCGGCCACCGGCCGTCCGCTGACCGACACCGAGAACGAGGACGCCGCGCAACGCAACCGGCCGCTGATCGGCGTGCAGGTCGTGATCGGAATGAAGCCGGCCGGCGCCGCCAAATGGACGGGGCGGCTCTACAATGCCGAGGACGGCAAGACCTATGACGGCAATCTCGTGCTCACCGGCGCCAACAGCCTGAAGGTCGAAGGCTGCATCATGGGCGGGCTCTTGTGCCAGGCGCAGATATGGACGCGCGCGAACTGAAGACCATCGTCTTGATGTCGTTCGGGCCGGCGGCCGTCGCGCCAATGAGGCGGTAGACGACCGTATGAGTGCCGGCTATGTATTACACGCTTATACCACCATTGAGGGAGACGCCTGATGATGAAACGTATCTTCGCCGCCGCAATTGCGAGCGCTTTCCTTGCCGTTGCGATCGCGCCGACGGCGACCGCGCAGGAAAAGAAGCCGACTCCGCAGCAGCAAAAGATGAAGGACTGCGCCGCGAAGTGGAAAGACGAGAAGGCGAAGACCGGCGCCAAGGGCCGCGCCGCCTACCGGACCTTCATGAGCACCTGCCTCAAGGCGTAAGGGCGCGGGCCGGCGTCGCCGGCCCCCTCCCCGCCCGCTTGCGCCGGTGGTCGGCCGGGAGAAATTGCATCGTGGAAATTGTGCGCCGATCTCGGGCTTGCCCGAGATCGGTATTTTTAATGCACAGGTCGCCTAAATCCGATCCGCGTCGGCCGGAATCGTCACCGGGTTTTCGGTTTCGGTACGGCCATTCCGCCGCGGCGGCACGCTGTTGCTAACACACCCAGTCCCTGATTTGGTGTCTCGGCACAGGGGTGCAATCCACTATGGATTCCCTGTCTTTTGCCTGTTTTAACAGGCCCAGCCACAACGACCGAGCCCCCTTTCGGTTGACCAACGCGGTACCTCAATGCTTGCGAGCTACGCCAAGAAGGTCCGATCCGTCCTGTCCCGGACCGAGACGAAGATTTTCCGGAAGCTGGATTCCCCGCGCAAGATCCAGGATTTCCTCGATACGCTCGCGATCAACATGGAGCTCGGCGCGCGCACCTATATGTCGCCGCGGCGGGTCTTGAGCACGGGCGAGGCCCATTGCGTGGAAGGCGCCCTGCTCGCCGCCGCCGCCTGCGCCTATCACGGGGCGCGGCCCCTGCTGCTCGATTTCCAGGCCGCCTATGACGACGAGGACCATGTCGTCGCGCTGTTTCGGCAGAACCGCCACTGGGGCGCCATCAGCAAGACCAATCACCCCGGCCTGCGCTATCGCGATGCGATCCATCCCTCGGCGCACTCTCTCGCGGCGTCCTATTTCCACGAATATTATCTCTGGGACGGCCGCAAGTCGCTGCGCTCCTTTTCCAAGCCATTCGACCTGTCGCGCTATGCGCCGGAGACCTGGATAACGGCGGACCAGGACCTCGACTGGCTGGTCCATGCGCTCGATGCTTCCCCGCACGGCCCCATCGTTCCGAAGGGAAACCTGTCCGGGCTTCGCCCCGCCACCGCCTTCGAGATACGGGCGAGCTCGACGGTCGAGTGGCTCAAGGACGGCCGCAGGAGTCCCGACGGTCAGTGGAAAAATCCCCGGACGATTCGCCAGCCGCGAAAATTGGTCTGACCGGCCCCATAATCCGGCGCATCGGCATCCCGCTTCGCGCCGGCCTGTTGCGCCGCCACGATGGGAGAGCTGCGCAGACATCCCGCAGCGCGCCAAAAATGCTGAGGGCGTCGGCGAGAGGTCCGAGGCGCGAACCCAGGCGGCGGTAGGTCCGCCGGTGGCGAGGCGCGGAATTTCTCCGCCCTCTGTTCCCTCGGCCCGCCCGACACGCGGTCGAACCTCGGGATGTTCGAATCTCGGTCTCGCCGACGCCCTCTATTCTCGATCGACCCGCCTTCACCTGCCGCGACCGCGACGCGATCGCCCGTGCGACGAAATTGGATCAGTCGACGAAGTCATCGACACAGCGCCGAAGACTTCCAGGCGACGAATTAACGCTTCGTCTTCCGCTTCGCCTTCTTCGCGGGTTTCTTCTTCGCTTTTGCCTTCTTAGCCATACTGCGCTCCTTGCCAAAGTGTTGGCATCTTCGATGAAGTGCACGTGCGATGCGCCCGTGCACACGTGTTGATGTACTACATCGCGAAGAAAAAAACACTCTCTGCCTTAAGGAAGCATTGACGCGCGGACCGAAGACGATCGTTGCGCAGCGCGATGCTCCGAACTTCTTGTCAAGCGCCGCGAACTATTGGCGTCGCCGCGAGATTTCTCCGAGCATTTTCCTCGCGTGCAAGAAATGCCCGTGGAATGCGGACTTCTCGCGCGCACCGGCGCCGCGTCGCGATGCGCGAGAAAAACGATTCACGACGTACGCGAGCGCCGCGCAAGCGCCGGAATCGCGTCGTCGCGACCAAGAAAAGGCTGTGAAAAAATTTTTTGTATAATGGTGCAGAATCCGCTTCCGATCGCCCCCGACGCCGGTCGAATCGCGCGAATCGGCGGTGTCCCGATTCGCTACAGCGATGTCTCGCGCCGCGATCGAGACGATCAAGTCGCTCGAAAATGCGCGTTGCGAGCTCGGCGACGCGCCCGAACAGCGTCGATCCGCATCTCAATCGCATGGGTGATGTGCCGAAGCGACGATCGCGGGCCTCGATCCGCGGTGGGACACGCCATCACTCCGGCGTTCGGCGAGCACGCGCGGGCAGAATCCGGCTCCGCGCTTCGCCGATCGCGCTCTTTTGGATATGTCGAACCTCATATCGGCGCCTCTTGCGCCGCAGCGAAGCGACTGCGCGGGCTTCAGGAGGCGCGCGTGCGTCGCCGAGCACCCGCGAACCGCGGATGCGCGCGAAGAGGATGGAATATCATCCGATTCCGAGCTTGGCCTTCAGCAGATCGCTCACCGCTTGCGGGTTCGCCTTGCCGCCGGACGACTTCATCACTTGCCCGACGAACCAGCCGACCATCGCGGGCTTGGCCTTGGCCTGCTCCGCCTTGTCCGGGTTGGCGGCGATGATGTCGGCGACCAGCTTCTCGATGGCCCCGACGTCGGTCACTTGCTTGAGGCCGCGCGCTTCGACGATCGCGCCCGGATCGCCGCCTTCGGTCCACACGATCTCGAACAGATCCTTGGCGATCTTGCCCGAGATCGTCCCGTTTTGGATCAGGTCGAGGATCGCGCCCAGCTGCACGGCCGACACCGGTGACGTGGCGATATCCTTGCCTTCCCGATTCAGTCGTCCGAACAACTCGTTGATGATCCAATTGGCGGCCGCCTTGGCGTCGCGGCTCGTGCCGTCCTGCCGCTTGACCACGGCCTCGAAATAATCGGCGCTTTCGCGTTCCGCGACCAGCACGCCGGCGTCATAGCCCGACAGGCCGGAGTCGCGCATGAAGCGCGCCTTCTTGTCGTCGGGCAGCTCCGGCAGCGCGCGCTTGAGGCTGTCGACATAGTCCTGCGTCAGCTCGAGCGGCAGCAGATCGGGATCGGGGAAGTAGCGATAGTCATGCGCTTCCTCCTTGGACCGCATCGGGCGGGTCTCGCCCTTGGCGGGATCGAACAGCCGCGTCTCCTGGTCGATCGTGCCGCCGTCCTCCAGAACGCCGATCTGACGCCGTGCCTCGTAGTCGATCGCCTGGCCGACGAAACGGATCGAGTTGACGTTCTTGATCTCGCAGCGCGTGCCGAGCGGCTCGCCCGGGCGGCGCACCGACACATTGACGTCGGCGCGCAGGCTGCCCTTCTCCATGTCGCCGTCGCAGGTGCCGAGGTAGCGCAGGATCGTACGCAGCTTCGAGAGGAACGCCTTGGCCTCATCGGAGGAGCGCAGGTCGGGCTTCGACACGATCTCCATGAGGGCGACGCCGGAACGGTTGAGATCGACGAAGGACATCGACGGGTGCTGATCGTGCAACGACTTGCCGGCGTCCTGCTCGAGATGAAGCCGCTCGATCCCGACCGTGATGCTGCGCTCGGGCATGTCGACCACGACCTCGCCCTCGCCCACCACCGGCGACTTGTATTGGCTGATCTGGTAGCCCTGCGGCAGATCCGGGTAGAAATAATTCTTGCGATCGAACACCGACCTCAGATTGATCCTGGCGTTGAGGCCGAGGCCGCTGCGCACCGCCTGCGCGACGCATTGGGCGTTGATCACCGGCAGCATGCCCGGCATGGCGGCATCGACCAGCGAGACGTGCGAATTGGGCGCGCCGCCGAACTCGGTCGCGGCGCCGGAAAACAGCTTGGCCTGCGAGCTCACCTGGGCATGGACCTCCATGCCGATCACCACTTCCCAATCGCCGGTCGCGCCTTTGATCAGCTTCGATACCTTGGCGGGGGCGTTCATGGCGGTTCCTTGAATGGCAAAACGCCGGCGCAGCGCAAGCCGCGGTCCTGCTGGTCTCGCAAGGAGATAGAACACCCCGCCTATCGCGGCAACCGGCCCGCGACTATGCTCGGCCCCAACCACAGAACGAAACCAGGGAGGAAATCATGAAAATCGCGTCGCTCGGCGTCGTGGCAACGTTTTGGGGGGCCGCCGTGCTGTCCGGCATGGCGCAGGCCGCCGACATCAAGGTCCTGGGAACGCCCGGCGTGCGGGAATTCTATGCCGAGCTGGTGGCTCAATTCGAGAAGGACACCGGCCACAAGGTCTCGACGGCCTGGGCCGGCACGGTCGACGTCACCAAGCGGATCAGCGGCGGCGAGACCGTCGATCTCGTCATCATGGCGGGCAACTCGCTCGAGGAGCTGATCCGGCTGGGCAAGATCGTGCCGGGCAGCCGCGTCGACGTCGCCAAGTCGGGCATCGGCGTCGCGGTGCGGGCGGGCGCCCCCAAGCCGGACATCTCGTCGGGCGAGGCCGTCAAGCAGATGCTGCTGGCCGCGAGGTCGATCGCCTATTCGTCCGGCCCGAGCGGCATCTATCTGGCCGGCCTGATGCAACGCATGGGCATTGCCGACCAGATGAAACCGAAGATGAAACAGATTCCGCCCGGGGAAGCAGTCGGCGACCTGGTGGCGCGCGGGGAGGCCGAGATCGGCTTTCATCAGATGAGCGAGCTGCTGCCGGTCAAAGGCATCGACATCGTGGGGCCGCTGCCGCCGGACGTACAGCAGATCACCGTGTTCTCGGCCGGCCTGCATGCCGGTGCCAGCAACGCCGATGCAGCCCAGACGCTGGTGCGTTTCATCACGGCGCCGGCCGCCGCCGCGGTGATCAAGAAGCACGGCATGGAGCCGAGCTGACGGCCTTTAGAGCATGATCCCGAAAAGTGGGCACCGGTTTTCGGAAAAGATCATGCTCCAACAATAAGCTAGAGCGGGATGACGATTCGAAGAAAAGTCATCCCGCTCTAGTCCCCGCCGTCGAGCAGCGCGCCCGCGATCGCATCCCATTCCGGGTCGAGCGCGCCGTCGGCGACGGGCTTCCTGGCCTGTCGGTACCAATAGGCGGCGTTGCCGGCATCGCCTTCGAGACGGTGCAGATAGGCGTGCACCCAGGCGGCGTCGCGGCTGTCCTCGTCCATGACGAGCTTGTGCGCCTTGTCCCAGTCGCCCTTGCGGGCCCACCACAGGGCGGCCAGCGCCGGCGCACAGCCACGCGGCGCCGTCGTGGTATTCAGAGTTCGCTTGAATTCAGCCAGCGTCATGGTTCGGCGAAGGTCTTCGGCGAATGTTCTGGAACGCCGACGCTTTCAATCTAACCCAGCCGTCAGGCCGCCCACCAGCGCGCCGGCGCAAAACGTCCGGCCGCCTGTTCGATCACCTCGCCGAGCGAGAACAGGCTTTCCTCGTCGAAGGGCCGCCCGATGAGCTGCAGCCCGAGCGGCAATCCCTGCGCGTCGAGACCGCCGGGCACCGCGATGCCCGGCAGGCCGGCCATGTTCACCGTCACGGTGAACACGTCGTTGAGATACATCTCGATCGGATCGGCCTGGCCCTTCTCGCCGATCCCGAAGGCCGACGACGGCGTCGCCGGGGTCAGGATCGCGTCCACGCCGCGCGCGAAGCAGTCCTCGAAGTCCCGCTTGATCAGGGTGCGGACCTTCTGGGCGCGCAGGTAATAGGCGTCGTAGTAGCCGGCCGACAGCACATAGGTGCCTATCATGACGCGCCGGCGCACCTCCTTGCCGAAACCGGCCGCCCGCGTCTGCTCATACATGTCGATGATGTCGCGTCCGGGCACCCGCAACCCGTAGCGCACGCCGTCATAGCGCGCGAGGTTGGAGGAGGCCTCGGCCGGCGCCACGATATAATAGGCCGGCAGCGCATATTTGGTGTGCGGCAGCGAGACGTCGACCATCTCGGCGCCGGCATCCTTGAGCCACTCCGCGCCGCGCCGCCACAGGCTTTCGATCTCCGCCGCCATTCCGGGCACCCGGTATTCCCGCGGAATGCCGATCTTCATGCCCTTGATCGATTTGCCGACCGCCGCCTCGTAGTCCGGGACCGGAAGATCGACCGAGGTGGTGTCCTTGGGATCATGGCCCGCCATCGACCCCAACAGGATGGCGCAATCGCGCACCGTGCGCCCTAACGGCCCGGCCTGGTCGAGCGACGACGCGAAGGCGACGATGCCCCAGCGCGAACAGCGGCCGTAGGTCGGCTTGAGGCCGACGATGCCCGCGAAGGCGGCCGGCTGGCGGATCGAGCCGCCGGTGTCGGTGCCGGTCGCGCCCAGGCAGAGATTGGCCGCAACCGCCGCCGCCGAGCCGCCCGAGGATCCGCCCGGCACGAGCTTGGTGTCGGCGCCCTTGCGCCGCCATGGCGACACCACCGGCCCGAAATAGGAGGTCTCGTTCGACGACCCCATGGCGAACTCGTCGTTGTTGAGCTTGCCCAGCATCACGGCGCCGTCGCGCCACAGATTGGCGGTGACGGTCGACTCGTAGGTCGGCACGAAATTTTCCAGGATGTGCGAGCAGGCGGTGGTGCGCGCGCCTTCGGTCGCGAACAGATCCTTGATCCCGAGCGGGATCCCGGCGAGCGCCCCGCCCTCCTGGCGCGCCAGCTTTTCGTCCGCGCGCTTGGCCATCTGTCGCGCCTGATCCGGCGTCTCCAGCACGAAGGCGTTGAGGTCGCGCGCCTTCTCGATCGCCGCCAGATGGGCGTCCGCGAGCTCGACGGCGGAGATGCTTTTGGCGCGCAGCAGATCGCGCGCCTGCGCGAGCGTCAGCGAGGTCGGATCGGTCATTCGGGCTCTTCGCAAACGAAGGGCGGCGCCGGATCGGCCTTGGTGGCCGGCATCGACGGCGTCGACCGCTCAGTGGCGCCGGCGGCGGCCTTCTTCTGCTCCGCCACGTGGTCGAGATAGGCGAACCACAGCTCGTCTTCCATCTGGCAGGCAAGGCACATCAATCCACCTCTTGCGGGCCTTCCGGCACGCACACGAAGCGCGGCGCCGGAATCGCATAGGGCCGGCCCGACACGACCCGATCGTTCAGAAGCCGGGCGTTCATGTCGCTGTCGTTGTTCATGTCGCTGTCGTTATTGATCGGCACGGATTTGGCCGCCGCCGGCGGCAGCCAGCCCTTGCGATCCGCCTTGCCGAAATAGGCGACGGTGAGCGGCTCGATCTCTTCGCATTCCTCGCACATCCGGCAGTCCTGGTTATCCTGTGGCCCACCCGGCACGCCTGAGGCGCGAGATCCTCGGATCGCGCTGCGCGCGCCCGGGGATGGTGGAATGACGCGCTCTCAGCATCCTGACAGGCCTCATTTGATGGCACGAGATCCCCGGGTCGCGCAGCGCGCGCCCGGGGATGGTGGAATAACGCGCTCTGCGCGTCATTCCACCACTTTCGGGACGACAAAGAAATGGTCCTCGCGGGCCGGCGCGTTCTTCACGATGTCGTCGGCAATCCCGCCGTCGGTCACCTCGTCGGAGCGCTTTTTCATGGCCATCGGGGTCACCGACGTCATCGGGTCGACGCCGTCCACCTTGACCTCGGACAATTGCTCGACAAAGGCCAGAATGGCATTGAGCTCGCCGCGGAGGTGCTCGACCTCCTCGTCGGCGACCGCGATGCGCGCCAGATGCGCGATGCGGCGGACGGTCGTGGCATCGACGGACATGAAACCTCGGTGGGCGATCACGAAGATGGGATTTGGGCGGACCGGCGTTCCGCCCTATAGCAGAGAGCCGTTTCACCCGGCAACCGAGCCGCCTCGCGCAATATGGCGCCTGATCCCGCGGGTGCCAGGCAC
>Ga0208993_1000063_pt1 | contig 10433 bp, 12 predicted proteins | sample MedBloCAOM2_M3_FD_187847 | JGI IMG/M metagenome (GOLD analysis project Ga0208993, IMG submission 187847) | Forest soil microbial communities from El Dorado National Forest, California, USA - Mediterranean Blodgett CA OM2_M3 (SPAdes) (version 2) | ecosystem: Environmental > Terrestrial > Soil >...
CTCGCTGATTCCAAACCGCTGCATCTGCAGCCAATTGAAGACCGGCTTCACGGCATCTCCCACCGCCGGGGCAATGTTCGACGGCGCTTCGCCATTTAGAATTCGCAGTGCAAGCCTGGCAGCGTCTTCACCAATTCGATCGGGAAGGAGCACGAACCCTCCTGTGCCGCCCGGTTCAAGGAATGTCTCGGAGGCGACGACAATGGGCCGGTTTGCCTTTTCTGCGATGAGCGAGACAGCCGCAGCCGGCGGATAGTAGGTGCCCTCCCCGTCGGAAAACATCGCCGAATAGACGATCGCACGCCTATCAGGCAAGGCCGCAACCCTCTTCCGCACTTCGGCCATCGTTTGGCCGACCAAGTCGATCACGTTCAATCCGCCAGCGGCAACGGGAATCTCTCCCTTCCAGTTTCTATAGACAACCAAACCATCCCAAGCATCGCCGACGAATGCGACTGTTTGAAGTCCAGGCACCATCGCATGTGCCGCTTTGATCGAGTCCGCGAGCGGCAATTTAGCGATGGTGCCGGTTACGCCGTCGGGCAGTTGCAACCGTGCAAAATCGATCTCGTCCACCATCGCAAAAACGACCGGGACTGCAGGCCACAATTCAGAGCGCCAGCTTAGCACGAGCTCGAGGGTGGCGGATCCGATCGCAACGACAACGCCTATTGGAATGTCCTGATATTTATCCTTGAAATGCCGCCGCAGACTTGCCTCGTAGCTCTTTCCGCGGAAACGGCTTAGATCGAGGCTTTCGGTGTAAAGCGTTATGGGCGATTTGCCGTCGGTGTTCACTACCGAACGAAATCCTGAAAACACCTGATAGTAGAACGGCCCGCGCATATCGGCCTGATCGAGCACCAGTATCGACCGCGAACGCGTTTCCTGCGCTGTCACTTGAATCGGCGTGAGCAGCGCAACGACGCTAACCAACAATGCGCTGATCCGCGTGATCATCTCGGGAGGACCAACGTTGGAGCTCGATCAAGGTTAGCACTCAATCCTGCCCGTGAGAATATGATGCGGAGTGGCTCGCCGAGGTATTCGGCTAAAGACGCCGCGTCCGCGAACATGTCCCCTTGGACAATGGCCTTCCGGTCAAGGACCCTTGGGACAATGGCCCTTAAGGCAATAGCTCGCGGTACACGTCCCGGTTTAAGGCAATCTTGGCGGAATGGGGCCAGCGGACATTTGCAAAGCGCTTCTAGCTCAGGCCCCCACGAATGCGGAAAAATTGTCTCAAACGGGGAGAGACCCATGTTTGTCAGCGTCAACGCCCATCCCGGCAGCAGGCCGAGGGCCCTTGGAGAACTTGGCGAGCTTTCCCGCGCACGGGCAATCCTGAGCGAATTCAAATACAACAAGGGCACCGAGATTTACGGAGAGGCCGAGCCGGCCGAATATATCTACCAGGTCGTTGACGGCGCGGTTCGGAGCTACAAGCTCCTCTCCGACGGACGCCGCCAGATCGGCGCATTTCACCTGGTGGGCGACATCTTTGGCCTGGAAAACGGGGCGGTCCATCGGTTTACCGCAGAAGCGATCGTCGATACGACAGTGCGACTGACGAAGCGGTGCAGCCTCGAGCATGTGGCGGAATGCGACGTGCTGGTAGCGCTCGACCTTCTGAATATGACTACCAGCAACCTTCAGCATGCCGAAGACCACATGCTGCTCTTGGGACGCAAGACATCGCTCGAGCGCGTTGCCGCGTTCCTGCTGGAGATGGACCGTCGCCTGACCGCCGCCGGCGTCATGGCCCTTCCGATGTGTCGTCGCGATATCGCCGACTATCTCGGCCTTACCCTCGAAACCGTATCACGTGCGCTCTCACATCTTTACGGCATGGGTATTCTCGGTTTTCGCGGCCAGACCCAGAGGCAGATCGTGTTGCTGGACCGGGTGCGGTTGGCCGAACTGGACCTTTAGGCCCAAAGTCGCCAATTCATAGGCCTCCGAACCAGGCGCCGAAATAACCGGCGTAGAGAGCCGGCAATTCGAGATTCATTGAATGTCCAATGCCCGGCACCATGACCAGCCGACAGTCCGGCATTGCCGATGCCATAGTCCTGAGATCCTCCGGGGCAATCCAGCCATCCCTTTCGCCCCAAAGCACTAGGTGCGGATGAAGGATGTCCGGCATGCGCCGTTCCAGCTCGCCGCTCTCCCGCTCCAGATTCAAGTTAAAGGGCGTACCGAGCCAGACACCCTCGGAAACGCCAAATGTCTGCTCCATGAGGGTTTCGTAGGTGGCCTGGAGCTCGCCGACGCCTTGGCGAAACCGCGGTGCCGTATTTGGCGCGAGGCTCTCAGGAACGAATAGGGAAGCCGCAGCCGTCGCCATGACCGCGCGCGTGACCTCTCGGCTCATCATCATCGCGCGAAAAAGGCCGACCTGGTCTGCAGTGAAAGACATACCCAGCGGGGTGACCGGATCGAGGGCGAACACCCTTCCAAAACGTCCCGGCTGCTTCAGCAACATTCGCGCCGCGATGATGCCTCCGGTAGAGTGAGTCGCAAGGTGACAGAAAGGTATTCGCAACTCATCAAGCGCCGCCAGCATGTCGAGCGCATGCTGGCGCATGGAATAGTTGGCAAAATCGGGCGCGGGCGGCGGCCGTCGCTTTCGCCGCAGCCGCGCCAGTCGATGCCGATCACACGAACGCCGCTTGGAAACAAAGGGGCAGCGAGCTCGATCCAGTCCTTGCTGGCGAGATTGCCATGGATGAAGACGACGGTAACGTCGCCCTTTCCCCATTCCCGCCAGCCGAGCTGAATCTCGCCCGCGCGCACCCGCGCCATTGCCAGGCTCCTACTTGTTGAGGCCGGCCGTCGGCGATGCGCCGGGTGGGGTCGGTGCAACACCGAAGGCAAGCTCGTTGGAGGCGCCGTTGACCAGCCGATCGACGGCTACCGGCGAATTGACCACGACGTTGCCCAACGTGACAAAGTCCACAACGTCGGCGGAGAACTGCACCGGGTTGTCCGTATGGATGAAGTGACCCGTGTCGGGATAGATCTTCACGATCGGACGGTTGCCGGCGGCCGCCATCCGTTCGGTAAAGGGAACGATGATATCGCCTGCGAGATCCTTTAATCCGTTCAGGGACGTGCCGGGGATGAAAGGCTCCTTGATGTTCTTTCCGGCAAATGGAACGGTAACCGCTCGGTGTGGATAGCCCCGGAGCAAGCGGGCGATCCGCTCATCCCCTTCCCTCCGGGCCACGACCATCTACGCGCCATTCCGGCTCACGAGGTGCCGGCATGAGCATGTTCCTCGGTCCCCTCGACGCGACGGGTCGCGTGCCACCTCGACAGCAGACGCGCGTTGCCGCGTTTCTGGTGTCCTGTCATGGCGCGATGGCCAGACAGCTCGCGCTCGCTCTCGCCTGGCCAATGAAAGCGGCGTGGCATACAGAATTGAACGCGCAATTCTATCGCGAAAGCGAAATCGTCTCGCTGTTGTTGCGGGCGACTTCCTGGATACCCGATCCGGAATTGCTTTTCCTGCTTCCATCGTGGGAAGCAGCCTGGCTGCCTAGGGCCACCGAAGGCATCGCCGACCGGGCGCAGGGACTGACGATCGACATCGCAGCGCTGGGCCACGCACTACACTCCGTGATACGGCCGGCAGCTTTGCTGCCGCAGGAAACGTCCGCGCAGGATCCGTTTGCGCTGGCCTCGCGTAAGATCGAGTTCGAGAGCGGTCGCGTGATGCAGGCGCAAATCATGTTCCTGAAGAGCGCCGATCTGCTTCCGCTTCGCAACGCCGTGACGGCGGCTGTCGAAAGCCGCCACCTTCAGGTCCGCAAGCTCTGGGAAGAGACGCTGACGGGTCTAGGCGTGGAGCGCTGCGAGCCCTAATGAGCGCCAACGACCAGAGAAGGACCTTTGATACAGATCAATGGTCCATCTTCCAGGCTGCAGCTTCAATGGCAAGCGTCCAAGCGACGATCGTTGGAGCCTGCAATGAAAGCCCTTTCTCCGGAAGAAGCGGTAGCGATGATTCCCAATGGCGCCACCGTCATGGTCGGCGGATTCATGGGAGTTGGGACGCCGGAACGCCTGCTGGACGAACTGGTCAGGCAACGGAAATCCGAACTCTCCATCATCAGCAATGACGCTGCGATCCCCGGCAAAGGCGTCGGAAAACTGTTCGACGCGGCGCTGGTCTCGACGCTGACGACCAGCCACATAGGACTTAATCCGAACGTACAGAAGCAGATGATGGCCAACAAGGTGGCGGTCAATCTTGTGCCTCAGGGCACGTTTGTCGAGCGCATTCGGGCCGGCGGTTGCGGCCTTGGAGGCGTGCTGACGGCAACCGGCGTCGGCACGATTGTCGAGGAAGGCAAGCGCAAGATCGAGGTCGACGGCAAGAGCTTCCTGCTCGAGACGGCTCTTCGCTCGGATTTTGCGTTGATCCACGCGTTTTTGGCCGACTACCTCGGCAATCTCACCTATGCGTTGACGGCCCGCAACTTCAATCCGGTCATGGCCATGGCAGCCGATACGGTCATTGTCACAGCCGAGCATATCGTTCCAGTCGGTGTCATAGCGCCCGACCATGTCGTGACCCCAGCACCGCTCGTCGATTATCTCATCGTCAACGGGTGAACCATGGATGCTCAATCGATCATTGCGCGACGCGTGGCGCTCGAACTTCGCTCCGGCGACCTCGTCAATCTCGGCATCGGGATTCCGACCCTGGTCGCGAACTATGTTCCGCGCGATCTCAAGATATTCTTTCAGTCGGAAAACGGATTGATCGGCACGGGACCGATTCCGGAGCAAGGCATGGCACATCCGCTTTTAACGGACGCCGGCGGTCGACCGATCAGCGCCCTGCCCGGCGCGTCTACCTTCGATAGCGCGATGTCGTTCGGACTGATCCGAGGCGGGCATGTGAACGTGACTGTTCTTGGCGGCCTTCAAGTCGACGCCGAAGGACACCTAGCGAACTGGATGATCCCCGGCAAGATGGTGCCGGGGATGGGTGGCGCCATGGACCTGGTGGGCGGCGCCAAGCGGGTCATCGTCGCAATGCAGCACGCCGCAAAAGGCAAGTCGAAGATCGTCCAGAAATGCGCCCTGCCGCTGACCTCGATCTGCTCGTCACCGATATGGCAGTGATCGGCTTTTCCGATGGGCGGATGACTCTGCAGGAGACCGCCCCAGGGGTCACGGTCGCAGAGGTTATGGCGGTGACGGAGGCGGACCTGTTCATTCCAGCCAGCGTTCCGGAAATGAAGATCTGACACATAAAATGCACGTTCGAGCGAGGCGACATGCGCATCTTCAGCGACTTCAGTGAGTTCAAGGCTGCGGTTGCACCGAGATCGGAGCCAGCGAATGGGTTGAAATCGCTCAGGATCGTATCAACCGCTTTGCGGAGGCGACCTGCGACGAACAATGGATCCATGTCGACCAGGACCGGGCGAAAAAGGAGCTGCCAGGTGGCAAGACCATCGCTCACGGTCTCTTGTCTCTGAGCCTGGCGCCGATGTTCATTCGCTCCGTGATCGGACTGAAGGGGCTGCGAAACACATTGAACTATGGCGCGGATCGCATCCGCTATCTCTCTCCTGTTCCGGCAGGCTCGCGGATCAGGGGCCGCATCAGCATCGCGGAAGCGGAGGACGTGCCGCCCGATGGCCCGAGGGTCAACTATCGCATGGTGATCGAAATCGAAGGCGGCCAGCGACCTGCCTGTGTCGCCGAGCTTATCGCACTGCACTATCGCTGAGGCCTGCAGGCGAGCCCTTTCTGCCGGCAACCTAACTTGACGTCGCAAAGTCGACCATCTGCGTGTCCGCGGATCGCCCGCTCTCGGCAAGCTCACGGAACAGATTTACCCGGATGCTGCGCCGTGCCCACCGCACCAACGGCTATGGATCGTCGTCGCTGGCCAATGGTCGGGCGGATAATAGCGCGGCGACAGCCGGCTTTCAGTATTGTCAGCCAAACGAATTGAAGAATTCTGACCCGAATTAGGCAGACCCGAATGTGACGAGACTCATGGCTGCCATTCGAGTATAACCGTGCTCTTCAATTCGGCTCGCCTGAATCGATCCAATTGTCTGAATGCTCCGGACGACGGCAATGAAAGTTGCGCAAGTCCATCAGGCTGATTGTGGAACGGCCCCGTTGCCGGAGGCCGCAGTCGAAGACTCTCTTAGAAAAGAGGCGCAAGACTTCCCATTAGTGATCGCAACGATGCCAGCAACCGGGCGGCAACGGACGATAGCGGTCGGCATCATCATCCTTTTGGTCGTCGCGGCGGTTGTTATCGCACCGTTCGCGAGCATACAGCTGGCCCAAATTGATGCCTTCATTCCCGTTTTGCAGACCGTCTTAAGCGTTGTCGATTTTATCACGGCAACCCTTCTGTTTGCTCAATTTTCAATCCTGCCTCAGCGCGCCCTTCTCGCGCTCGCAAGCGGTTACATATTCAGCGGCTCGTTCGCATTCTTGCAGACGCTGGCCTTTCCGGGGGCGTACGCCCCGGCTGGTCTGATCGGTGACGGATTCAACACTCCAGGCTGGTTCTTCGTGCTTTGGCACACTACGTTTCCGACCGCGATCCTCATCTATGCGCTCTCCAAGGATTCGATCGGAGTCGCCACGCTACCGGGCAGATCGACGATGACCACTGTTGGAATAACTGTCGCCTGCGTACTAGCGATGACAGCTGGACTGACTTGGATCGTGACAGCGAAAGCGGAATATCTCCCGAGCCTCTACAGCGCCAACCTCACGTTACAGACGCGGTTTGCCAATCAGATAAACGTCGCGCTTTGGCTATGGGGCGCTATCGCGCTGGCTGCGTTATTAGCTCGCAGACGTACGATCCTCGATTTATGGCTGATGGTGACCTTGCTCGCTTGGATGCCAAACTTCCTGGTGGCTGCCATCGCCAGTTCGGTGCGATTTTCCATCGGTTGGTACGCGGCTCGTGGCTTCGTTCTGATCGGCAGTTGCATGTTGCTGGCCGTGTTGCTCATTGAAACAACGCTGCTCTATTCACGCCTTGCCAGCGCGATCATTTTACAGCGACGCGAACGCACCAACCGGCTCTTGAGCGTGGACGCGGTCACCGCCGCTATCGCCCATGAGCTGAGGACGCCTTTGGGAGCTATCGCACTTAATGCCAGTACAGCCCTCAGTCAGCTGCGTTCCAACCCTCCCGAACTGGAAGGAATAGACGACATCCTTACTGACATAGAGGCCGAAAGCCTTCGCGCGGGTGCAATCATTTCGAGCATTCGCGAACTGTCGAAAAACACGACTAAGCGAATGGCGCTGACACGCGTTGAGGATGTTGCTCGGCTAGTACTTAGATTGCTGCAACACGATCTTCAAATCATCGAAGTATCCGTCGCTACGGAGTTTCAAGACAACCTTCCCGACGTGCATCTAGATGGCACGCAACTCCAGCTAGTACTCTTGAACCTCGTCAAAAATGCTATCGAGGCAATGAGCTTCGTTGTCCCTGAAGCACGACGTCTGCGGCTCACAACGAGTTTCGACGGTCACTCGACCGTATTTCTGTCGGTCCAAGACTCTGGCCCCGGAATTCCTGTGGAGGATCGAGAGCGCATATTCGATCCGTTCTTTACGACAAAATCTGGCGGTATGGGATTGGGGCTCGCTATCTGTTTTACTGTGGTCGAAAACCACGGGGGCAAATTGCGGCTCGTCAAGTCGGACTCCGACGGCTCCATTTTTGAGCTCGCAATACCAGTCGGCGAACAGCACTCGGCTAAGTAGGCGCATGCGGAGGCATGTCGCCGTTGCACCGACGCCGTCGGCACTACGCTCTGCCGCTGGTATCGGGAGGCTGACGAACGCGGCCAAGCACAGGATTGATACAGATCAATGGCGCCTATCGGTTGAAGAACCCGCTACCCGGGCCACCAGCGTTTCTCCTGCTTTTCCGCTTCGTCGCCGCTCGCCATCAGCGTCATGCGCAACACCTCAAAGATCACGGCCGTCGACCAGCCAAACAACAGCACGCCGTTCATCGCGGTCATCGGCCCAAGCAGATGCCAGCGCTCGACTGGCGTCACGTCGCCATAGCCGAGCGTTGTGTAATTCACGAACGCGAAATAGATGAGATCGGTGCCTTCAGGTGCGGCACTCGTCACCACGTAGATCAACGACCAGACGAGCACCTCGGCAAGGTGCGCGATCATCAGGACGGTTACGGTGGCAATCATGACTGCGATCAATCGCAGCGTTTGGCGCGTCGTGGCCAGCTTATCGACGACCCGCGTCACCTTGATGACCGCGACCATCACCAAGGCATGAATCGCGATGTTGCAGATGCTGGCGGCCGCGCCCACGAGATATTGACGCAACATAGGGATGCCCCCGGCGCTCGGGCTGATCTGGCTGCAATTCGAAGTCCGCATTTGGCTGAGCGTTAGTCGATGATGTGATATCCGCCATCGATATACATAACGCCGCCCGTAATCAGCTTCGCGCCATCGAGCGCCAGAAAGGCCGTCGCGGCACCTACGTCGTCAATGCTCACGAGGCTCCGGGCGGGAGCCTTGCTCTGCGCCTTGTCCATGAGCTCGTCGAATTCGGGGATGCCCGACGCGGCGCGCGTGGCCAACGGACCCGGCGAAATCGCGTGCACCCTGATGCCCTTGGGACCGAGTTCGGCCGCGATGTAGCGGACGGCGGCTTCCAGCCCTGCCTTCGCAACTCCCATGACGTTATAGTTCTGCACCACCATCTGGCTGCCATAATAGGTCATGGTGAAGAGCGTACCGCCGTTCTTCATCAGCGGCTCCGCCAGATGCGCCATCCGCATGAACGACCAGCAGGAGACATCCATCGTCTTGAGGAAGCCGTCGCGCTCGACATCGACCACGCGCCCGTGCAGCGCCTCCTTCGGGGAGAACGCAATCGAGTGGAGGAGGAAGTCGAGCTGGCCCCACTCCTTCCCGATACGTTCGAACACCTGCTCGGTTTGTCCCTCGATATTCACATCCATCGGCATGAATATCGGCGCTTCGAGCTCTTTCGCCAGCGGTTCGACATGCTTCCTTGCCCGGTCGTTCAGATAGGTGACCGCGAGTTCGGCGCCCAGCGCCCGAAACGCCTTGGCGCATCCCCACGCGATCGACTGATCGTTGGCGATACCGACGATCAGTCCCTTTCGTCCCTTCAGCGCAACCTTGGTCTCTGGAAACACTGGAATTGTCATAACGCTCTCTCGCGTTTCAGGCTGAAGGACGAATGCCGATTCCACAGCAGCGACAATGTGTGCTGTGCAATCATCAACTCTTCATCGGTCGGCACGATGTAAACGGGGATGCGGCTATCGGCGCGCGAGATCCGCGGGGCGTGACGGGCGTTCTCGATCGGATCAAGGGACACGCCGAGCCATTCCAGCCGCTCCGCAATCCTCGCTCGGATGCCGACAGAATTTTCGCCGATGCCTGCGGTGAAGACAAAACCGTCGAGGCCTTGCAAAGCGGCCGCCAGCATCCCGGCATGAAGCGCAATCCTGTAGACGAAATAGTCGACGGCAAAGGCCGCGTGAGGATCACTGCTGTGCTGAAGCTCCCGCATGTCGTTGCTGACACCGGAAAGCCCCTTCAGCCCGCAATCGCGGTATAGAAATTCCTGCACTTCGACGGGAGACATGCCCTTTGCATTCATGAGATACAGAACGACTCCGGGATCGATCTGGCCGGTTCGTGTTCCCATCGGAAGGCCATCGAGGGCGGTGAAGCCCATCGTGCTCTCCACGCTGCGGCCGCCGTGGATGGCGCACATGGAAGCACCGCTTCCGAGATGCGCGACGATGACCCGCGCGCTCGCGATATCGGGCGCGACTTGCCGCAGGGCCTTCGCGACGTACTCATAGGAAAGACCATGAAACCCGTAACGCCGGACTCCCTCGTCGTACAGCCGGCCGGGTATCGCGTAGCGGTCCGCAACCTCGTCGTGGTCGCGGTGAAAGGCCGTGTCAAAGCAGGCGACCTGAGGCAGTGCGGGAAAGTTAGCGAGCAGGGCGCGGATCGGCGCCAGATTATGGGGCTGATGCAGCGGCGCCAAAGTCACGAAACGCTCCAGACGCGCAATCACGCCATGGTCGATCAGCACTGCCCGATCATAGTCAGGACCGCCGTGCACCACCCGGTGGCCAACGGCGAATGGACTTAACCGAAGTTCATCCCGTAGCCAGGTGCTCGCAAGCATCAATGCCGCCGGAACGTCCGGGACACTCTCGATCGGAAAGGCCCGGTCCGCCATCGTATCGCCCGCAGCTGCTGTGGCACGTAATCTGGGACGACTACCGATACCATCTATTTGACCCTTGATCTCCCGTCGCAGCCTTCCGTCGCGGTCGAGAGCGAACACCTGGAACTTCACGCTTGAGGAGCCGGCGTTGACGACGAGGATCGTGTCCA
>Ga0208993_1000068_pt1 | contig 10174 bp, 12 predicted proteins | sample MedBloCAOM2_M3_FD_187847 | JGI IMG/M metagenome (GOLD analysis project Ga0208993, IMG submission 187847) | Forest soil microbial communities from El Dorado National Forest, California, USA - Mediterranean Blodgett CA OM2_M3 (SPAdes) (version 2) | ecosystem: Environmental > Terrestrial > Soil >...
CCTGTGTTTCTTGCGCCCCAACGCCGCCGACGATCGCGGTGCGTTTGCGCCGACAAGGGAGCCAAAAGGCGTGCCGGGAGTCAATGAAAATTGCTGATATTTCAACACTTTATAATAAAACCAATTCCAGACTAGGCTGCGCCATTGCTCTGACATTCGTGGGCAATTGGCTTTGAAATCTGTCAACGATCGCACGGCGGCGACGAAGCAGGCTGGCCGACGCGCTGCCTTGCAGGCGGCGTGGGCGCGCTTCTTTCCTGATCGCGAGGGACGGATTTACTGCAACGACGGCTGTGACGCCTGCACGGACTGCGCCGGGACGGCGACGCGCTGGCGTCCATCGTTGAGCTCGCGCAGCCCCGTGATGAATTCCTTCGGGAAAGTCTTTGTCGAAGGGGTTTTCAGCCCGACGAAGCGCGCGATGTCCGCAACGAAATCATTGCAGTTGTAGATCATCTCCTGCCACATCGGCGAATTCTTCTGAAGATTCCTGATGAAGGCGAGCGTGCGGTCGTAATCGGCCTTGTTCAGCATCACGCGGTAGCGCGCCGAGACGTAAATCTCGTCGGTGTCGCCCTCGCTCGCGCCGGTTTCGGATTTGACCGGGATGACGTGCCCGATCCAGAACGGAATCGCACTGTCGGTCGCCGGATGCAGGCCGGCTATCTGGTTGGGGCTGATCTTCTTGCCCGGACCAGGACCCCGACCGAACACCACGAAGGCGTGGCCGTAGCTCTGCGCATAGCGCGAGCGAAACTCGACATAATATTGGTCGCCCCTCGGCGCCGCGACAGTCGGGCCGGCCGACCGCATGGCGGGCCCGGCTTGTGGCTTCGGACCGACGGCCGCCGCCCCGACGGTGCCTTGCGCGTTGGCGCTAGGAACTTGCAGGCCGACGGCAAACGCCAAAGCGCATGACACCCTCAGCAAATGAGCAGCCTTCGTGCCTTTTGCGTGATAGCGCATGCTTTCACTCTCACTCAAGAATCTGTCATTAGCCTGCCATTACGCCGAGGGGCAATCTCGCAAGCGCGAGTCGCCGCCCCGGTATTTGTCGCCCCGAAAGAGGAAGGAGAAGCCGGCCCCCGGCCGGCTTCTCAATCCGGTTATCAGTCTCAGCCCTTGGTAACGATCGGCGGCGGTGCCTTCGGCGACTTGCCAGCGCAAGCAGCCAAGCTCAGCAACGCGAGAGTCGCCATGGCGGCAACAGCTAGTTTCTTCATGGAAGCCCCTGGGTTCGATCCACCGTGGCAACTATGGGCAAATTCTCGCCGTTAACTAGTGCAGAAAAACCACACCGATGCCGGATTTTATGCGCCCAGGGAACTTCGGAATATCTTTTTATCTCCCGATAGATAGCCTGATACCTCAGGGTGTTCGCCCTGTGTGCAATGTCGGGGGCGCGCCGCAGGGTTGCCACAGCCAGCGCCCCACGGCCAAGGCTGCGAGCATCCCCGCGATTTGTGCGGCGATGAAGGCGGGCACCCCGGCGGGAGCGATTCCCGAGAAGGTGTCGGAGAGCGCGCGCGCCATGGTGACGGCCGGATTGGCGAAGGAGGTGGAGGCCGTAAACCAGTAGGCCGCCACAATATAGAGGCCGACCCCATAGGGCAGTGCCGCGGGCGTGCGCGCCGCGCAGCCGAAGATCGTCAAGAGCAAGCCGAAGGTCGCGACGGCTTCCGCGAACCATTGTCCGGGCCCCGTGCGTGCGGTGCTCGAGAGCTGCACCAGCGGCAGCTCGAACATGAGATGCGCCGCCCACATGCCGACAAGCCCGCCAAAGATCTGCGCCGCAATGTAGGCTGCGGCCGTCGGCCACGGCAGGGCGCCGCGCAGCCCAAAGGCCAGGCTCACGGCCGGGTTGAGATGAGCGCCCGAGAGCGGGCCGAAAATCAGGATGAGCACGACGAGGATCGCGCCGGTCGGCAACGTGTTGCACAGGAGCGCGACCGCGCCGTTATGGCCCGCGAGCCGTTGCGCCATGATGCCGGATCCGACCACGGCCGCGAGCAGGAAGGCGGTCCCCAGCCACTCGCAGAATGAGCGCTGCACGAGCGAGGGCATCAACCCGGCTCTTTGGCGTTTGCCGTGGCGCTTCCCATGCGGCCGATCTCCTTGAGCTTGGATTGCAGGCCGAGCTGATCCAGCGACCGGATCGGCAGCGCCGCGAATACCGCGATGCGCTGATGCAGCATCCGGTAGGCGTCCTTGAAGGCCAGCGCGACCTCGGCGGGAGAGCCTTTCGCTGCGGCCGGATCGGGCACGCCCCAATGCGCCGTCATCGGCTGGCCCGGCCAGACCGGACAGGTCTCGCTCGCGGCGTGGTCGCAGACGGTGAAGACGAAATCGAGAACCGGGGCGCCGGGATCGGCGAATTCACCCCAGGACTTGGAGCGAAAGCCCGCGACGTCGTAGCCGAGGCTCTGCAAGAGCCGGATGGTTTCAGGGTGCACCCGCCCTTTCGGCTGGCTTCCCGCGCTGTAGGCGCGGAATTTGCCCGCGCCCAGCTTGTTCAAGATGGCCTCGGCTATGACCGAGCGCGAAGAATTCCCGGTACACAGAAACAGCACGTTGAAGGGACGATCGGTCACGACACCCGCTCCTTCTTGCGCATGCCGGATCGGCGCGGCGCGCCTTGTGGCGCGGGCCTGCACCGTTCGGGGCGGCCGTCGCAGCAGTTGTCCGTCAGATAACCGAGCAGCGCATTCATGGTGTCGAAGCGCGCGGAATAGATCATCGAACGGCCCTCGCGCCGGACGGTGACGAGCCCGGCCTCGCGCAGCCGATCGAAATGGAAGGTGAGCGTGTTCGGCGCCAGACCGAGCGACCCGGCAACGGCGCCCGCGGGCATTCCCTCGGGTCCGGCCTGGACGAGCAGCCGGAACACGTCGAGGCGATTGTCCTGCGCGAGGGCGGCCAAAGCCGAGAGGGCGCCGGGTTTTTTCATATTTCAGCGGATATCGAAATATCACCGGCAAGTCAATAATTATTTCGAGAACGACTGAAATAATACAGGCCGGGCTCCGCGCCTGGGCCGCCGCCCCCTATCGCGGCAACGCCTTGAGGCGGCGCGAGTCGTCGGCGGCCTCGGCGATCAGCCACGCGCGGGCGCTCTTGACCTTCGGCAGCATCGCGGTCGCCTCGGGGCACACGATCCAATAGGTTTTCGACAGCCGCAGCGTCACGTCGAACGGCCGGACCAGCCGGCCGTTGAGGAGATCCCAGGCCGCGAGCGTGGTGCGGGCGAGCGCGACCCCTTGGCCATCGACGGCGGCGTCGATCAGCATGCTGGCGCGGTTGAGCACCGGGCCGTGCGAGACATCGGCATCGCCCAGCCCGGCGGCCTCGAGCCAGCGCGACCAGGCGCTCTGCGTGTCGAGATGCAGCAGGGGGAACTGCAGCACATCGGCCGGCTTGCCGAGGCGACGACCGCCGAGGAGCTTCGGGCTGCAGACCGCAAAGAGCTGCTCGGCCGACAAGCGCTCGACATGGAGCCCCGGCCAATCGCCGTCGCCATGCCGGACCGCGAGATCCACATCCTCGCGCGCGAAATCGACGTGATGCATGGTGGCGGAAACCCGAAGATCGATAGCGGGATGGGCCTCCGCAAAGCGGCCGAGCCGATACACCAGCCATTTGGCGGCGAAGTCGGGGGACGTGCTGATCGTCAGGGCGCCCGAGGTCTGGCGCTGCACCAGGCGCTCCGTCCCGAGCGCGATCCGGTCGAACGCATCGCGGACGACCGCAAGGTAATCGCGGCCCGCCTGGGTGATCAGCAAGCGCTGGCGTTCGCGATTGAACAGCTTGACGCCGAGCTCCTGCTCCAGCGCCTTGACCTGATGGCTGACCGCCCCTTGGGTGACGCACAGCTCCTCGGCGGCGCGCGTGAAGCTCTCGTGCCGGGCCGCGGCCTCGAAGGCCTTGAGGGCGTTGAGCGCCGGCAGGCGGCGGGGCATCGGCGGACCTCATGAGAAAAGCTGAGGCAGGATAGAGAAAGGATGCTTTGCGGGCAATGCCTGCCTTCTGTAGCGATCCGGCGGATGGGCCGGCGCGCCGCGGCGGCCGGGAGAAACGCCGGAGCATCGAGAATGACGAGCCTGCCCGTTCGCGAACCGACGACAACGGCCGATAACGACGGCCTGGAGACCCGAACCCATCGCCACGGCATGCACCCAAGGCCGTTGGCAAGCGTGCTTGCCACGTTTCGGGGCTGGTTGGCGCTTCGTCGACAACGGCGGACCCTCGGCGGGTTGACCGAGCTCGACGACCACCTGCTGAAGGATATCGGCCTTTCGCGACGGGAGGCTGTGCGGCTGTGCGCCAAGTGGTTCTGGCAACGATGAAGTGCCGATTCCCCCTCTCCGCCCATCCCGGAGGCGCGCCGGCGCCGCAAATTAATCATGAGAATTTCTAAGGTAGGCCCGACAAATGATGCTTTGCGGGCGAGGCCGCAATCCGGTTATCTCCCGCCCATCGGGCTTCAACGCAGCCGCCCGGGTCTCAAACAAGACGCTTCGTCCAAGCGCTGCTCCGGCCCCGACGCGGGCAAGGAGCGCCTATGAGCGACCGAAGCCAATTTGTTTCCCCCTCGTCACGGCCATCGCGATCGATCCTGCTGGCCGCCACTCTCGTGTTTCTCGGTGCGATGCCGGCCGTCGCCGGGCCGCTGTGCCGGCCCGCCCTGGCCGTCAAGGACGTCCGCTTCTCCGACATCCAGCAGTCGCAGCGGGTGTGGACGGCGCGGGTCGATGTCGATGCGTCGCGCTGCGCGGCCAGGTCCGGCCGCTTCGAGGTCGAATTCACCCGCGTCAAGGAAACCGGGCTGGATGTGACATTCAGCGAGGCCTTCAGTTGGCGCCCGGGCGAGATCGAGGTCTCGACCGTGTTCTCGGAGGACGAGGCGGTCGCCGATTATGCCATCGCCTATGTGGCTCCGTGTGGGTGCCGATGATGGTCCCCGCCAAGGGTTGGCCTGCATTCCGCATCGTGCAGGCCGGCGCTGCCCCGCAGAGTCGCGTGACCTGCGGGCAGCCACATCCCCGCACGATGGGGCGGCCCGCGCCGACACGGCGCGGATTGGCCGGCGCCTGGAGCGCCGTCTCGCGGCTATGGCGACAGCCGCATGGCGGGAAAGACGTCATGCGGGCACTCGCCGAAATCCCCGACGACGACCTCGAGGATCTGAGCGAGGCCGGCCAACGGATGCGCCGCGAAGCGCGCCTGGAGCTGGCGGCGTCGGAACGCAAGAAGCGAATGTCCTTGCACGCGCCTTAAACTTCCAGCCGAACCTGAGGAAGAACCACCATGGATTTGAAAACGCTGTGAAATCGGTGGACCCGTGGGGCGGAGTAGCGCGCGCGCCCCGGAAACTTCCAGTCCGATCCGAGGAAAAGCCATCATGAAGTTGACAACGCTTGTGAAATCGATCGGCCGCTTGGCGCCGGCTTTCGATCGGCGGGAACGTTTATGGGCCCATGCGAATTGACTGAAATGATGCAGCCCACCAAGCTGGAAAAACGGTGATTGGCTCGCGCAACCCGGCGCGGTAGCCTTGTTGTGGGGAAACGCAGGCTCCCCATCAGACGGTCATTCGTCCAAGCTCTGCGCAACGCTCGACTTCTCGAGGTGATTGCGCATGACCCAGAACCAGCCATCCGTCTCCCCCGCTGATCTTTACGCCAAGCTCGGCACCGCGTCGGCGCCGGTGGCGATCGACGTGCGGCGCCCGGCCGATTTCGCCAACGCCGACGCGCTCGTCATATCCGCCTTCCATTGCGATCCGGACGACGTCGGACAGTGGGCGAAGGAGTTGCCGAAGGGGCGCCCGGTCGTGGTGTATTGCGTCCATGGACGCCAGGTCAGCCAGGGCGCAGCCGCGGCGCTGCGGGCCGCAGGCCACGACGCGGCCTATCTCGACGGCGGCATCGCGGGCTGGATCGAGCAGGGTTTGCCCACGCGCCGCCACATGGGCGGCGCCGCGCCGGCCAAGTGGGTCACCCGCGAGCATCCCAAGATCGATCGCATCGCCTGCCCGTGGCTGATCCGGCGCTTCATCGATCCGCGGGCGGAATTCATCTACGTTCCGACCAAGCAGGTGCTCGCCACCGCCAAGGAGACCGGCGGGATCCCCTACGACATCGACGGCGTCGAGTTCACGCATGAAGGCGAGCGCTGCTCCTTCGACACCATCCTGCGCATCTACGGCATCAACGACCCGGCGCTCGACCATCTGGCGACCATCGTGCGCGGCGCCGACACGTCGCGTCACGACCTGGCGGCGCAATGCGGCGGCCTGTTCGCCATCTCGCTCGGCCTCTCGGCGAATTTCCCGGACGACCACGAGATGCTGAAGCACGGCATGGTCATCTACGACGCGCTCTACACCTGGTGCCGCACGTTGCAGGCCGAGACGCATAATTGGCCGTCGACCAAGCCGGTCCAGCAGGCGGCACGGTAAGCGGGAGCGAAGGAATCATCGATCGGATGACGGAGTTTTGGGGCGGCGAAACGACCGGGCGCTCAGCCCTTAAAAGGAGGACGTGACGATGAGACCGATGCTTTCCCTGATCACCGCGCTGCTGGCATGCGCCGGCGCCGCACAGGCCCAGGAGATCGACTGGAAGAAGGTCGACGACGCATTGGGACGGCCCGGCGCCGTTTCCGGTGACGTCCATCGCTACGGATTCCCGCGCTCCGACCTGCAAGTGACGCTCGACGGCGTCGCCATCAAGCCCGCCTTCGCGCTCGGCGGCTGGGTCGCCTTCAAGCCGATGCACGGCAGCGGCGCGATGGTCATGGGCGATCTCGTGCTGCTGCAGACCGAGGTCAATCCGGTCATGGCCAAGCTGATCGACGGCGGCCTCGACATCACGGCGGTCCACAATCACCTGCTGCGCGCCGAGCCCGCGACCTTCTACATGCATGTCGGCGGCCACGGCGATCCGGTCAAGATGGCGGAGGCGATCCACGCCGCCCTCGGGGCGAGCAAGACGCCGCTGACGCCACCCGGGGCGCCGGCGGCGCAGCCCGCGATCGATCTCGACACCGCCCAGCTCGACCAGATCATCGGCGTCAAGGGCGCCGCCAATGGCGGCGTCTACCAGTTCAACGTGCCGCGGCGCGATCCGGTCTCGGAGTCCGGCATGGCGCTGTCGCCCCCGGGGCCGATGGGTGTCGCCGTCGCGATCAATTTCCAGCCGACCGGCAACGCCAAGGCGGCGATCACCGGCGATTTCGTGCTCGCCGGCGACGAGGTCAACCCGGTCCTGCGCGTGCTGCGGCAGAACGGCATCGAGGTGACGGCGCTGCACAGCCACATGCTGGACGAGCAGCCCCGCATGTATTTCATGCATTTCTGGGCGAATGACGACGCGGTGAAGCTCGCAAAAGGCCTGCGGGCGGCGCTCGACAAGGCGGCGGTCGCCAAGAGCTGACCGCGCGCCGACGAGGCCGGACCGTTCCGTGGCCCGGCCTCGCCGCGCTTTATGCCCTGAGTCGTATTTTCCACAGAGCTCACGGGCGCTCGTGGCGCATGACGCGGAATTGTGAACACACTGCAGATGCAGCATGGCCCCGAACAGCAGCCCCGACATGACAACCGCCTCAGCCCATCGACACGCACCCGCCCACGGCATCCCGTTCGGCGAGGCCGTGCGCGTCTGGGCCAAGATCGCGGCGCTCAGCTTCGGCGGACCGGCGGGCCAGATCGCGGTGATGCATCGCATCCTGGTCGAGCAGAAAAGATGGATCGGCGAAGGCCGGTTCCTGCACGCGCTCAACTATTGCATGCTGCTGCCCGGACCGGAGGCGCAGCAGCTCGCCATCTATATCGGCTGGCTCCTCCATAAGACGAAAGGCGGCCTGGTGGCGGGCACGCTGTTCGTGTTGCCGGGCTTCGTCTCGATCATGGTGTTGAGCTGGATCTACGCCGCCTACGGCAATGTGGGCGTCGTGCAGGCCCTGTTCTTCGGGCTGAAGGCGGCGGTCCTGGCGGTCGTGCTCGAGGCGGTGGTCCGTATCGGCCGCCGTGCGCTCAAGAACAACATCATGGTGGGCCTGGCGGCCGCCGCCTTCGTGGCGATCTTCTTCTACGGCGTGCCGTTCCCGATCATCATCCTGACGGCCGGCGTCATCGGCTTTCTGGGCGGCTATTACCGGCACCCCGCCTTTGGGGCTGACGGCGGACACGGCAAGGCGAGCGACCGCGACTATTCCGACGCCGACAGCGCGCTGGGCGATGAACTGCCGGCGCATGCGCGTCCGACCACCGCCTGGTCGCTGAAGATCGCGGCCGTGTTCCTGGCGCTGTGGCTCGCGCCCGTCCTGATCCTGCTTGTGACCCTCGGCCCCGGCAACGTGTTCAGCCAGATCGCGGTGTTCTTCTCCAAGATGGCGGTCGTCACCTTCGGGGGCGCCTATGCGGTGCTGGCCTATGTGGCGCAGGAGGCCGTCACGACCTATGGCTGGCTCAAACCCGGTGAGATGCTCGATGGGCTCGGCATGGCCGAGACCACGCCCGGCCCGCTCATCATGGTGCTGCAATTCGTCGGCTTCATGGGGGCGTTCCGCGATCCCGGCGGATTGCCCCCGATGGTCGCGGGCACGCTCGGCGGCATCCTGGCCACCTGGGTCACCTTCACGCCCTGCTTCCTGTGGATCTTTCTCGGCGCCCCTTACATCGAGGTGCTGCGCGGCAACAAGGCGTTGAGCGCGGCGCTCGCCACGATCACGGCGGCCGTGGTCGGCGTCATCCTCAATCTCGCGATCTGGTTCGCGCTGCATGTGCTGTTCGCCGAGCTGCGGCCGATGCAATGGCTCGGCATGCGGGTCGACGTGCCGACCTTAAGCTCGATCAACCTGCCGTCGCTGGTGCTCACGCTGGGCGCGCTGATCGCGGTCTTCCGATTCAAGGTCGGAATGATCAAGGTGCTGCTGGCCTGCTCGGCGCTCGGAATCGTCTATTACCTGGCGACCGGCGCGACGAGCTAATGCGAGCTATCGGTTTATACCCCTCGCCCTTGGATTCAACCCATCCGCATCGTCATGGCCGGGCTTGTCCCGGCCATCCACGTCTTTGTTCTTGCTCATGCATCAAGACGTGGATGCCCGGCACAAGGCCGGGCATGACGAGTCAGAGTTTGCGGTTTTAGCGCTCTCGACCGCGCCGCTCACTTCGCCCGCGCCAGATAATAGGCGAGATCGACGAAATCCTGGTCCTTCAGCGGCGCTACCACCGACGCCATGGCGGGATCGTAGCTGCGGCGCTCGTTGGATTTGTATTCGCGCAACGTCCGCAAAAGGTAGTCCTCGCGCTGGCCGGCGATGCGCGGGATCTGGTCCTGCCCGGCGAAAGTCGGGGTATGGCAGAAATTGCAGCGGTTCTTCGCGACGATCTCCTTCGCGTGCTCGATCCGCGCCGCATCGCCCGCATCGGCCGGCGGGACGGGCGCCGGGAGCTTGGAGATGAATTCCGAGAAGGCGCGCAGATCGTCGTCGGTCAGGCCTTTGGCCATCTCGTTCATCAGCTCGACTTTGCGCAGCTTCTCGCGAAACATGTAGAGCTGGACCAGAACATAGTCTTTGGGCTGGGCGCCGAGCGAGGGCACGTCCTGGTTCTCGGACTGCCCCTTCTCGCCGTGGCAGGACAGGCAGGGCGCCAGCCGTTCCTGCAGGGTCGCAGCCGCGGCCGGGAGCGCGGCCGCGATCGCGATGGCCGCCAGAATTGCACGCATCGGGTTCTCCGTGGAAAAACGCGCCCCCGCGTGAAGGAAAAAGCCGGGGGCGCATGCGCCCCCGGCCCTACGTTTTTGCGCATGATCTTGTCCGAAAAGTCTATCAACTTTTCGGGATCATGCGCCAAGTCATCGTGATTCGCGTCAGCGGTTCGCGGTCTTGGCGTTGCCGTAGGTCACCCGATAGACCGCGCCGTCATAATCGTCCGAGATCAGGAGCGAGCCGTCCTTCAGCGGCTGAACGTCCACCGGCCGGCCGATATACTTGTTGTCGACCAGGAAACCGGTGATGAAGGGCTCGACCGACTTCACGCTGCCGTCCTTGTTGAGCTTCACCACCGCGATGTCGCCGCCGAACTTGTTCGAGCGGTTCCACGAGCCGTGGCGTGCCACCAGAATCGCGCCGCGATATTCCGCCGGGAACATGGTCCCGGTGTAGAAAC
>Ga0208993_1000071_pt1 | contig 10112 bp, 8 predicted proteins | sample MedBloCAOM2_M3_FD_187847 | JGI IMG/M metagenome (GOLD analysis project Ga0208993, IMG submission 187847) | Forest soil microbial communities from El Dorado National Forest, California, USA - Mediterranean Blodgett CA OM2_M3 (SPAdes) (version 2) | ecosystem: Environmental > Terrestrial > Soil >...
CGCTGATCCGGCCGCGCTCGCGCGCAAGTATCCCCGCAAGGAAACGCCTGGGCGTCCCACGGGTTCCAGGTCAGGAACCGAAGGCCGTCGGCGCCGAAATAGTGCGCCGTCTGGGCTCATGGCGTCGCCGTCCGCCCGCCGCAGCGGCCCCTGCGCACCGCCTTGACGGGCCCCGGCGCCGGCGCGACAGTTCGACCAACAAGCAGCCAATGCACCGGTACCGGCCAACGGTATCCGGAATAACCGACGGGAGGAATGCCATGTCCAAGCGCCGTCAATCCCCTGACTCGAGCCGCCGCAATTTCCTCAAAAGCGCCACCCTGGCGGGCGCCGCGACGCTGGCGGCGCCGGTCGCCGCGACAGCGCAAGTGAATGCGCCGCGCCGCGACCTGAAGGCCGCAGCGCCGGGCCCGCGGCAGATCGCGGTCGAAACCCAGCCACCGTCGAAGGACCCGGTCAATCAGACCTCGAGCGGCGGCGACTTCATGGTCGACGTGCTCAAGACGCTCGATTTCGACTACCTGGCGATGAATTGCGCGTCGAGCTTCCGCGGCATTCACGAGGCGCTGGTCAATTACGGCAAGAACCAGCCCGAAATCCTCACCTGCCCGCATGAGGAGATCGCGGTCCATATGGCGCAGGGCTACGCCAAGATCGAAGGCAAGCCGATGGCCATGATGTGCCACGGCACCGTCGGCCTCCAGCACGCCTCGATGGCGATGTACAATGCGTGGTGCGACCGCGTGCCGGTCTATGTCATGATCGGCAATATCGTCGAGGCCAACAAGCGGGCGCCCGGCGTCGAGTGGGTGCATTCGGCGATCGATCCGGCCGCGCTGGTGCGCGACTTCGTCAAATGGGACGACCAGCCGACCTCACTGCAGCATTTCGCCGAATCGGCCGTGCGCGCCTACAAGATCGCGGTGACGCCACCGATGGCGCCGGTGCTGCTGTCGCTCGACGCCGAGCTGCAGGAAAACCCGATTCCCGATCCCGAAGGCCTGCGCATCCCCAGGCTTTCCCGGGTGGTCCCGCCGCAGGCCGATACCGGCGCGCTCGCCGAGACCGCAAAAATGCTGGTCGCGGCCGAGAACCCGGTGATCATCTGCGACCGCCTGGCGCGCACCGCCGCCGGCATGGCGCGCCTGGTCGAGCTCGCCGAGACGCTGCAGTGCCCCGTGCTCGACATGCAGGGCCGCATGAATTTCCCGTCGCGCCATCCGCTCAACCACACGTTCCGGCGCGACGCCGTGCTGGGCCAGGCCGACGTGATCCTCGGGATCGAGATGAACGACATGTTCGGCGCCGTGAACGCCTTCAGCGACCGCATCGTGCGCACCACGCGCTCGGTCACCAGGAAGGACGCCAAGACCATCACGCTCGGGGTGCGCGACCTCTACATGAAGGCGAACTACCAGGACTTCGGGCGCTACCAGGAGGTCGATCTCGCGATCGCCGGCGACGGCGAAGCTTCGCTGCCGGCGCTCATCGAGGCGGTCAAGCGGCTGGTCGACCCCGGCCGCCAGTCGGCCTACGAGGCGCGCGGCAAGAAGCTCGGCGCGGCGCGGCTTGCCATGGTCGAGCGCGCGAAGTCGGACGCCACCATCGGATGGGACTCGAGCCCGATCACGACCGCGCGCATGTGCGCGGAGGTCTATGCCCAGATCAGGAACGAGGACTGGTCGCTTGTCGGTAACGCGATCCGCAACACCTGGCCGCACAAGCTGTGGAATTTCGACAAGGCCCACCGCTGGAACGGCGGCTCGGGCGGCGCCGGCGTCGGCTACAACGCGCCGGCCGCGCTCGGCGCTGCGCTCGCCAACAAGCGGCACGGACGGCTCACGGTGGCATTCCAGGGCGACGGCGACCTCATGATGGTGCCCAATACGTTATGGACCGCCGCGCATCACCGCATCCCGATCCTCTACGTGGTGCACAACAACCGCGCCTATCACCAGGAATACATGTATCTGCAGGCGATGGCGGCCCGCCTCGGCCGCGGCATCGAGAACGCGCATATCGGCACCACCATCACCGATCCCAATGTCGACTATGCGACGGTCGCACGCGGCTTCGGGGTCCATGGCGAGGGACCGGTCGTCGACCCGAAAGATCTCGCACCGGCACTGACGCGCGCCATCGCGGCGGTCAAGAGCGGCCAGCCCGCGCTGGTCGACGTCGTCACCGATCCGCGTTGAGGAGCAGCACCATGACACGCTTCAATCGGCTCATCGTGGCGGCCGGCGCCGCACTCCTGCTCGGCGCCGGCAACCTGGCGACGCCGGGGCGCGCCCAGGATGCCCCGGCGGGCGACGCCGCCAAAGGCAAGCGCATCTATCTGGCGGACGGCTGCTTCGTCTGCCACGGCCGTTCCGGCCAGGGCGGCGCCTATAACGGCCCCTCGCCGCTCCTCGCCAAAACCCAGATGCCGTTCGACGGGTTCAAGGGGCAGGTGCGCGCGCCGTCCAACGACATGCCGGCCTATTCCGAGGCCGTGATGTCGGACCAGGACATCGCCGACATCTACGCCTTCGTGCAGTCGCTGCCGGGGCGCGGCAACGCGAAGGACATCGCGATTTTGAACGATTGAGCGACGGCCGCTCCGCCGCTCAGAGCCCGGCGAGATATCGCGCCATGGCGTCGCGCTCGCTGTCGGACAGCACCTCCATGAATCCCGGCATGTCGCCGTTATTGGTCCGCGTCCCGTCGGCGAAGCTCTTCATCGCCGCCGCCAGGTAATCATGGCTCAACCCTGCGAGCCGCGGCGCCGCGGCGCCACCCTCGAATTTCGGCTGGTGGCAAGGCTGGCACTGGGCGATGCCGTTTGGCGGCGACGCGCCGGCGCCGCTGGCCTCCTTTGCCGGCCACGTCTTGGCGGCGAAGTAATTGGCGATCTGGCGCAAATCCTGAAGCGAGATGTCCGCCAGTACAGGCGCCATGACCGCACTTTTGCGCTCGCCGCTCTTGTAGTTGTGCAACTGCTTGTAGAGATAGCTCGCCTGCTGACCCCAGATGACCGGCGTGGTCTTCGGGTCGGCAGGCAGGCCGTTCTCGCCATGGCAGGCGGCGCAGGCCTGCGCCAGCGCCTGCACGTCGGCGCCATTGGCCGCGCCTGTGCAGAAAATCCCAACAGCCGTGAAAACAGTCACAAACAGACGACTCGACATGGCAGCTCCCCCGAATGCTCATCGGATCACAAGATCGCGACAATGCCGCGAAGATCGGCGGCGGACAAGGCACTTGGCGCACATCCGGCAAGCCGCCAAACGCGAAGGATATTGCGATTTTGGATGATTGAGGGTCCCGGGGACTGAGTGTCCCTTCCCCTCCCCCCTTCTGTCCGCCGAAGCGCGTAGCGCGAAGGCGGATACGGGGAGGGGTCAGGGGTGGGGGTCGCGCGGTTGCACATAGACCGCAACTTTTCCCTCGCCGCGACCCCCTCCCCGCCCTCCCCACAAGGGGGGGAAGGGAGCGAGAGATCGTGCTTCCCTCACGAGGCGTCATAAGTCCCGGCAGCGATAGACCGTCTCGGGCTGGCTGAAGAATAGGCGCTGTTCGCGCACGTTCAGGACCAATTGCGAACGGTCGGCGAGACGGTTGCAGACGCTTTTGGCGATCCGCTTGAACACGCGCGTCTCCGGGTAGGGCGAGACGTTCATGTCCTCGATGGCCCAGCGTTGCAGGTTCAGCACGTTGGTATCGGGCGACGTGTGCACCAGATAGCGCTGGATCGTTTGCGGCAGAGCTTTGCGGCCGGCATCCGACGCGTAGATCTGCGCCTCCGTCAGGTTTCCTGAATAGAGCGCCGAGGACAGATAGGAATCCCATAGATTGAAGAAGCTCAGAAACGGGAGCAGCGCGAAAAACGCCAGCGCGGCCGCATGATGGAGGCGGCCCTTCGCCCAGAGCACGTCGTGCAGTGAAAAGTCGGCCTTGCTCGAGAACAGCAGGACATCGAAGACGGCCATCGCCACCGTCCATGGCCACACGATATTGTTCCAGTCATAGCCAGCCGGGCCCAGCATCGCGAGGATGAAGACGTGCATCGAGACCGCGAGGATCAGCGAGACCCGTCGGAATCGCTTGGTCAACAGCCCGATGCCGAAAGCGACCTGGATGAACGGGACGCACATCCCGAAAAAATAAAACAGTCCCGCCGCCCGCGGGATCACGTCGATGATCGGCTGGACGATCCAGGGAAACTCGTATTCGACGAAGTTCCAGTTCAGCTTCTGAAGTCCGGAGAATACGTAAATTCCAGCGACGACGAGCCGAAGGACGTCCAACACCCGTCGCCATCCATCCACATCGTCGCGGTCCCAGGAAAACAACGCCAGTGTGGTGAGCATGAAGGCGTATTGGAAAACCCATGGCTGCCACCTGGTCTGGTCGACTACGCAAAAGAAGGCAACGATCGCAAGGAAAGCAGCGATCCATTTCTGCGGCTTCGGAGAGATCACGCTCGCGGCGGCGAGCCCGAAGAGCGCGGCAAACAGGCCATAGGCAAGAGGACCATCGACAGCCGGCAGAGCGCCGAAGACCGGGGCTTCGGGATAGGAGCGCGGGCCGATCCAGGCGCGCGCAGACATGAACAGCCCGATGCAGAAAAAAACGATGGTGGCGATCTTCAGCCAGAAAATGCGACCGGCCGCGCCGACGATAAAGCGCCGGTTGGCTGCAACGACACGATAGACCGGCGGCGCCAGGGCGCGGACGAGCGGCATGCGGCCGAATCGCGTCGCTATCCGCAGGCCGGGATATTGGTCGGCGATCTCGAAGATCGCCGCGGCGCCGCGATGGACGCGGCCGTCCCGATCCGTCACATGGATTTCGCGCTCGATCGCGTCCCTGCCGAAGGGCAACGAACGCTCCGTGTGCATGTCGCGCAGATCGAAGTCATCGACTTTCACGGAGTTGCGCACGGAATCCATGATGGTCGCACACATCGGACACTGACCATCGTAATAGACCGTGAGTTTCTTGTTGTCCGGCTCGCCTGGCACGACGCGACCTCTGCAGAATTCATTTCCCTCTCGGCCGGGCCTGGATCGGAACAGCCCGGTTTTGGGGTTACTACTTCACCCCGATACTCATTTGGTCGATCGCCGCCCCCCATTTGTTCACCTCGTCCTGCATGAACCGGGTGAATTCCGCCGGCGTCATGGGTTTGGTCTCGATCGCCTCGGCCGCCAGTTGCTCCTGGACTTTAGGCAGGTGCATCGATTTGTTCACGACGGTGTTGATCTCATCGACAATTTGAGGAGAAAGGCCGGCCGGACCTGAGAGCCCGTACCAGGTCCGCACCACGAGCTCCGGATAGCCGAGCTCGACCAGCGTCGGCACGTCGGGCAATTCCGGCACGCGCTGCGCCGAGGAGATCGCGAGCGGACGCAGCGTGCCGGCGCGGATATGCTCGCGCATGGTCGAGAGCGTCATGCTGCCGAGCTTCACGTGGCCGGCGACGAGATCGAGAATGGCCGCGCCGCCGCCGCGATAGACCACGTGGGTGAGCCGGACGTGCTCCCGGGCGGCCACATATTCGGCCACCATGTTGCCGACCGATCCGATGCTCGGCGAGACATATTCGAGCCCGTCCTTCTGGGCCCGCATGAGGGCGAGCAGCTCCTTGAAGGTCCTCACCGGCGACGAGTTGTGCACCGCGAAGACGTTCGGCGGCCCACCCAGATAGGCGATATGGGTGAAGTCGCGCACCGGATCGAAGCCGGCATTCCGGTTCATCGCCGGGGCGAGCACGTGCGACGGCATGCCGGAGACGATCAGCGTGTAGCCGTCGGGCTCCGCCCGCGCCACCGCGGCCGTGCCGATCAGGCCGCCCCCGCCGGTGCGGTTTTCTACAAAAAACTGCTGGCCGAACGCGTCGCCCAGGCGCTCGGCGAAGACCCGACCCAGCAGGTCGTTCGCCCCGCCCGCCGAATAGGCCACGATCACCCGCACCGGCTTGGCCGGCCAGTCCGCGCCGGCCGCCCCCGCCAGGGCCACGACCATGGCGCCGAGGATGGCGGCGATTGCGACCGCATTTTGCGCAAACGGTCCGCGCATGATGTCCTCCCGCAGGGCCGCCGGTGGCTTCTGTGAGCGATGGGGCGCCGGCCTACTCCCGGCACCAACCGCCATCTGATATGACGACCCAGCATAGCTTCCGGCGTAGCTTGTTGGTCCGGCCGGAGTGTACGGTGCCGGCCCCTGTGGGGCGAGTGGAAACCAGCGATGAACGAGCGGAGCAACCTGCAGGGGCATATCGCCTATGACGACCTGCGCGAGTGGCTCGATCATGCCGAGCGCCTGGGCGAGGTCCGCCATGTGACGGGCGCGACCTGGCAGGAGGACATCGGGCTCGCCGCAGAGGCGATCCTGCGCGCCGAGAACGGCCCCTGCGTGGTGTTCGACGACATTCCGGGCTGCCCCAAGGGCTTTCGGCTGCTGCTCAACATCTTCGCCGGCACGCGCCGCAACATGACCTTCGGCTTTCCGGATCACCTGGGCAAATGGGAGCTGAGCGAGGCCTATCGCGACGCCTATCTGAAGGACATGAAGCTGGTGCCCCATGAGATCGTGGCGGACGGCCCGGTGCTCGAGAACATCATGTTGGGCGACGACGTCGATGTCCTCAAATTCCCTTCGCCGGTCTGGCACGAAAAGGACGGCGGCCGCTATATCGGCACCGGCACCTATTCGATCACCCGCGACCCGGACGAGAACTGGCTCAACGCCGGCGCCTACCGGGCGCAGGTGCACGACAAAAACTCGGTCGGCGTCCTGATGGCGACCGGCCACCACGGCTATCTGCATCGCGAAAAATACTGGAAGAAGGGCGAGCCGCTGCCGATCGTGATGGTGCTGGGCGGCGATCCGCTCGCGTTCTTCTATGGCGGCACCGAGGCGCCCTATGGGGTGTTCGAGATGGACATCATCGGCGGCTTGCGCGGGCGGCCGGTGAAGATGGTCAAGGGCCGGGTCACCGGGCTTCCGTTTCCCGCCCATGCCGAGATCGTGCTCGAGGGCTACATCACCCCGGACAAGCGCGCGACCGAAGGCCCGTTCGGCGAATGGACCGGCCATTATGCGGGCGGCGCCGCGCCGCGCCCCGTGCTCGACATCAAGGCGATCTACCACCGCAACGATCCGATCCTGCTCGGCGTGCCGCCGATGGGGGCCGGGCCGGACGAGATGGCGCGCTACCGCGCGGTGCTGCGCTCCGCCATGGTCAAGCAGAACATGACGGCGGCCGGCGTGCCGGAGGTCGCCCAGGTCTGGTGCCACGAGATCGGCGGGTCGCGCCTGCTGCACGGCGTCGCGATCAAGCAGAAATATCCCGGCCACGCCACCCAGGCCGGCTTCATCGCGGCGCAATGCGGCGCCGCCGCCTATGCGTCGAAATACGTGATCGTGGTCGACGACGACGTCGACGTCACCAATCTCGATCACCTGCTGTGGGCGATGCTGACCCGCACCGAGCCCAAGGAGTCGATCCAGTTCATCCAGAATGCCTGGGACTCGCCCGCGGATCCGCGCCTTGCGCCGGAAAAGCGCGCCGTCGGCGACATGACCCATTCGGTCGCGGTGATCAACGCCTGCAAGCCCTATCATTGGCGCGACAAGTTTCCGCCCAGCAATACGCCGAGCCCGGAAGTGACGCGCAAGGCCAAGGAGAAGTTCGGTTGGTTGCTGGATGGAAAGAAGGCTCCGTAGGGTGGGTTGAGCGAAGCGAAACCCACCATTTCGAAGGACACATAGGCTGACGGTGGGTTACGGCGCTTCGGGCCCAACCCACCCTACGAGTATCGGTATGTAAAGCGGTCGAGCTCATGCCCAACACCAAATCCTACGACTACATCATTGTCGGCGCCGGCTCCGCCGGCTGCGCGCTGGCGAACCGCCTGTCGGAGGATAGCGACTCCAAGGTTCTGTTGCTGGAGGCCGGCGGCTGGGACCGCGACCCCTGGATCCACATCCCGCTCGGCTGGCCGCGGCTGCTGCTCAACCGCATGCATGACTGGATGTATTTCTGCGAGCCCGAGGACAGCATGGGCGGCCGCGGCGTCGAATGCGCGCGCGGCAAGGTGGTGGGCGGCTCGTCCTCGATCAACGCCATGGCCTATGTGCGGGGCCATCGCGGCGACTACGACCGCTGGGCGGCCGCCGGCCTGCCCGAATGGTCCTATGCGCATGTGCTGCCCTATTTCCGCCGGCAGGAATCCTGGGAAGGCGGCGCCAGCTATTTCCGCGGCGGCGACGGCCCGCTCACGGTGCGCACCACGCGCTTCGTCGATCCCCTGGTGGACGCCTTCGCGGCGGCTGGCGCCTCCGCGGGCTATCCGGCGACCACGGATTACAACGGCGCGCGCCAGGAGGGTTTCGGCCGCTGGCAGATGACGGTGCGCGATGGGCGGCGCTGCAGCGCGGCCGTGGGCTATCTCCGGCCCGCGCTCGCGCGCCGCAATCTCACCGTCGTGGTCGGCGCGCTCGCGAGCCGCGTCGTGCTGGACGGCACGCGCGCGACCGGCGTCGAATATCTGCGGCGGCGACGCAAGACGACCGCCCATGCCGAGCGCGAGGTGATCCTGTGCGGCGGCGTGATCAACTCCCCTCAGCTCCTGATGCTGTCGGGCATCGGCGATCCGGCCGAGCTTGCGCTCCATGGCATCGCCACCGAGGTGCCGCTCGCCGGCGTCGGCAAGAATCTGCAGGATCACATCTCGGTCGGGCCCGCCTGGGCGCGGCGGGACCGAGGTCCGTTCCATGGCCAGATGCGGATGGACCGCATCCTGCGCGCGCTCGCCAAGGCCTATCTGGGCCGCGACGGGATGGCGGGCGACCTGCCGGGCGGCATCATGGCCTTCCTCAAGAGCCGCGCCGACGCGGCGCTGCCCGACATCCAGCTTCTGTTCAATGCCGCCCCGATGACGGCGCATCCCCATTTTGGGCCGTTCCGCCGGCCCTACGAGGACGGCTTCTCGTGCCGCGCCGTGCTGCTGCGCCCGGAAAGCCGCGGCGAGCTGCGCCTGGGCTCGGCCGACCCGGCCGCGGCGCCGCGCATCCGGCAGAATTTTTTCAGCGCCGGGCGCGACCGCCAGACCTTGCGCGACGGCGTCCGGATGGTCCGCGCCATCGCGGCGCAGCCGTCCATGCGGCCCTTCATCGCGCGCGAGCTCGCGCCCGGCTCGGACTCGGACGCCGACATCGACGCGCTGATCCGGGCGAGCGGCATCACGGTCCATCATCCGGTCGGCACCTGCCGGATGGGCGCCGCTTCCGATCCGCTCGCGGTGGTCGATCCGGCGCTGCGGGTGCGCGGCGCGGAAAACCTGCGGGTGGTCGATGCCTCGGTCATGCCGGACCTGGTCGGCGGCAACATCAATGCGCCCGTGATCATGATCGCCGAGAAGGCCGCCGACCTGATCCGCGGCCGCACGCCGCTCGCCGCCGTGACGGTCGGCGTCGCGGCGTCGCAACGAATTGCCGGTTGACCCCAGGCGGAGCCATATGATGGACGACCAGACCAATATCCGATGGCCCGACACGATCTACGATCACTTCAAACGGGTCGGGATCCGCCAGGTCGGCTACGTGCCGGATGCCGGACACAGCCGGCTGATCGAGCTCGTCTGCCAGGATCCGGACATCGCCGACGTGGTGCTCACCACCGAGGAGGAAGGGGTCGGGCTCGTGGCCGGCGCGCATCTCGGGGGCCAGCGCGCCGCCCTGCTGATGCAGAGCAGCGGCGTCGGCAACTGCGTCAACATGTTCTCGCTGATCCGCAATTGCGGCTTTCCGTGCCTGGTGCTGGTGACCATGCGCGGCGAGTTCGCCGAGTTCAACCCGTGGCAGGTGCCGATGGGCTCGATCACCGAGCCGGTGCTCAAGCTCTCCGGTTTCCTGACCTACCGGGTCGATGAGCCCGACGAGATCGACGACGTGGTGGGGGCCGGCTGCGACATGGCCTTCGACGGCGACCTCGCGGTCGCGATCCTGCTGTCGCAACGCCTGATCGGCCGCAAGCGGTGGACCAAGTGAGCGCGGGTCAGGCGAAAGGAGAGAGCGCGATGCTGGAACGGCGCAAGCTGGTCAAGGAACTGCTCGCCGATCGCGGC
>Ga0208993_1000072_pt1 | contig 10102 bp, 9 predicted proteins | sample MedBloCAOM2_M3_FD_187847 | JGI IMG/M metagenome (GOLD analysis project Ga0208993, IMG submission 187847) | Forest soil microbial communities from El Dorado National Forest, California, USA - Mediterranean Blodgett CA OM2_M3 (SPAdes) (version 2) | ecosystem: Environmental > Terrestrial > Soil >...
CTTCGGAATCGAAAGGACACTAGCAACATATGATTCTAGTGCCGCTTTTGAACCCGAAGTTCGCAACCGTGCCCGCCGCGAAATCGTGCGAACTTCGGGTTCGCGGCACTAGCCAATAACGATACTACTTCGGCACGACTTAATGAAGCAGCAAATTGGCGGGGTTTCCGTATCGTCCTACCGGCAAGGGTAAACCTGCAACCTCATCATCATTGACCAGGAGCTTTGTGCTCAGTTTTTCAGCAAATCCGGTCCGCCATTTACTCATCCGAGTTTAACCGCGGGCGGCGATCCAGCCTTTTTCAATCCAGCCGGCTCACGTCGCGCAACAGCGGCTGCCAGATCGATGAATAGACGCGCCGGGAATTGCGCGACGCGCTCATCGCCGCCCCTCGGACCGCATCGCGTATTGGACCACGGTCCAATCGACCACGACATCTGACAGTGACTACGCTTCGCGAAAGCCCGTGCCCGTAGGGCGCTCCTGAACGCGGGACAAAGCCCGCGCCATGGCAGATGCAAGCATGACCACAATGCTAGTCGCACCGGGCAAAGCTGGTGAACCCAACGGCGGCGGCGACCTTCATTCACCGCCGCCAGCACAGACACCCGCCAACATGGTCTTCATCCCGGGCGGCACGTTCCGCATGGGCTCGGACAAGCATTATCCCGAGGAGGCGCCGGTCCACCGCGTCACGGTGGGCGAGTTCTGGATGGACCGCACGCCGGTCACGAACCGGCAATTCAAGGAATTCGTCAAGGCGACGGGCCACGTCACCTTCGCGGAAATTCCTCCCGACCCGAAGGATTATCCGGGCGCGCTGCCGCATATGCTCTACGCGGGCTCGCTCGTCTTCCTGCCGCCGTCGCGCCCGGTCGACCTGCGCAACTGGAGCGAATGGTGGACCTTTCTCAAGGGCGCGGACTGGCGCCACCCCTACGGCCCGAGGAGCAAACTCAAAGGCTTCGACAATCACCCGGTCGTGCATGTGGCGTTCGCCGATGCGCTGGCTTACGCCAAGTGGGCCGGCAAGGACCTGCCGACCGAGGCCGAATGGGAATTCGCCGCGCGTGGCGGCCTCGACGGCGCCGAGTTTGCCTGGGGAGATGAGCTCACCCCCGGCGGCAAGCATAGGGCCAACACCTGGCAAGGTGAATTTCCGCGGCAGAATCTTTGCTCGGACGGCTTCAGGGGGACATCACCCGTCACGGCATTTCCGCCCAACGGCTACGGCCTGCAGGACATGATCGGCAACGTCTGGGAATGGACGACCGACTGGTATTCGCACAAGCACGAAGCCGATGCCCCGAAGGCGTGCTGCATTCCGAAAAATCCACGCGGTGGACCCGAGGCCGCCAGCTACGATTCCTGCCAGCCGCAGATCAGGATTCCGCGCAAGGTGCTCAAAGGCGGCTCGCACCTTTGCGCCCCCAATTATTGCCGCCGCTATCGCCCGGCTGCGCGCCATGCCGAGGCCGTCGACACCTCGACGAGCCATGTCGGCTTCAGATGCATCACCAGGACTCAACAGAAAGAGAGAAGGACATGAACGAAGATGTAAAGCGTGCAAAGCCCGAAGACGGAATCGCGCAAGGCAGCGCCGGGCTCAAACGGCGCGATCTGCTGTTGACCGGCACATCGTTGCTGGCCGCATCGGCGCTGTCGGGTGGCGGTCTCGCGACCCCGGCGCAGGCCCAGCAACCGCGACCGGCACCGACGCCACCAACCGGGCAGCGGCCCAACATCGTCGTCATCATGGGTGATGACATCGGCATGTGGAATATCGGCGCCTATCACCGCGGCATGATGGCGGGGCGCACGCCGAACCTGGACAGGCTCGCAGCCGAGGGCATGCTGTTCACGGACTACTATGCGGAGGCGAGCTGCACCGCGGGCCGCGCCAACTTCATCACCGGCGAGCTGCCGATCCGCACCGGCATGACCACGGTGGGTCAGGCCGGCGCGCCCACCGGCCTGCCGGCGGAGGCCGTGACGATTGCCGCCGCGCTCAAGGGAATGGGTTACGCCACCGGCCAGTTCGGCAAGAACCATCTCGGCGATAAGAACGAGTTTCTGCCGACCGTGCACGGCTTCGACGAATTCTTCGGCTATCTCTATCACCTCGACGCGATGGAAGACCCGGCGCATCCCGGCTACCCGCAGGAGCTCTTGAACACCGTCGGCCCGCGCAACATGGTGCATTCGTGGGCGACCGATGTCGACGATCCCACGGTGGACCCGCGCTGGGGCAAGGTCGGCAAGCAGAAGATCGAAGATGCCGGCACGCTCTATCCCAAGCGGATGGAGACCGTGGACGACGAGATCCGCGACCTGGCGCTCAGCTTCATCGACAAGGCCAAGGCGGACAACAAGCCGTTCTTCCTGTGGCTCAATCCGACGCGCATGCACATCGTCACCCACCTCTCCCCCAAATACCAGGGTTTGCGCAACTCGAAAAACGGCTGGTCGCTTCATGAAGCCGGCATGGCGCAGCTCGACGACGACGTCGGCATCGTGATGAAGAAGCTCAAGGACATGGGCGTCGACGACAACACGATCGTGGTGTTCACCACCGACAACGGGACCGAGGTCTTCACCTGGCCGGACGGCGGACAGACCCCGTTTGCGCAGAGCAAAGGCACGATCCTCGAAGGCGGTTTCCGCGTGCCCGCCATGATCCGCTGGCCCGGCAAGGTGCCGGCCGGCAAGGTCGAGAACGGCATCATCTCCGGGCTCGACTGGTTCCCGACGTTCTTGGCTGCTGCCGGAAACCCGAACATCGTCGAAGAGCTGAAGAAGGGCAAGCAGATCGGGGACCGCACCTACAAGGTCCATCTCGACGGCTACAACCAGATGGACATGATCACCGGCGCGGGGCCGTCGAACCGCCACGAGATCTGGTATTTCGGCGAAAGCGAGCTCGGCGCCGTGCGCATCGACGACTTCAAGTATCGCTTCATCGACCAGCCGGCAGGCTGGCTGGGCGAGAAAACCAAGCTCGACGTCCCCACCCTGACCAACCTGCGCCTCGACCCGTTCGAGCGCACGGGCTGGCCCGACAGCGGGACGAAGTTCGGGGCGCAGCAATACTTCGACTGGTTCAAATACGAGTTCTGGCGGTTCGTGTTCGTCCAGCAGAATGTCGAGAAGCTTGCCATGACGGCGATCGAGTTTCCGCCGATGCAAAGGGGCGCGAGCTTCAACCTCGACGCCGTGAAGGCCAAGATCGCGGCCGCCCAGGCGGCGATCGCCAAGTAGCGCCAGGGAATGGCGGTGTTGATGGCGGGCGACGGGCCGCCTCGAGGAAACCGCCCCGGCCGTGCCCGGGCGGACAGCGATGAAAGCGCCGAACATCGCGAACGAGGTCGCCGACACGGCCAAGCGAAGGGATGACCGGTGCGATCGAGTCTTGGAGAATAGATGCGGAGAATGCTCCGAAGGGAGCAACACAGAGGCCTTGGAGCACACCATGCGCAAAATTCTGATGACAATTGCCGCCGCAAGTATCGTCGCCGCGGCCATCGCGGCTCCCACAAAGGCTGAGGCCAGATGGTGGGGCGGTGGCTGGCGCGGCGCCGGTATCGCGGCGGGCGTGATCGGCGGCGCGGTGATCGCGAGCCGCGCCTATGGCTATGGAGGCTACTACGGGGGCTATGGAGGGTACGGGGCTTACGGCGGCTATGGGGGTTACGGAAGCTACGGCAACGACTGCGCCGCTTATCGCTACGGCGACTATGGTTATTCGGATTATGTGCTGCCGCCCTGGCGCTGCACGAGCTATTCCTACGGACACGCCCCGGCCATCTACGGATACGCCCCGGCCTATTCCGGCTATGGGTCGGGCTATTACGCGCCCCGGCGCTACATCGGCTATGGCGGCTACCGCGGCCGTCACGCCAGCCTCTACGGGCCGCGTCGCGCCCTTGTGGGCCGCTACGACGGTCGCCGCTTTCGCTAAGCGACGGATCACCGGTCGTGCCGACCGTCGGGCGACACGCCATGGCTGCGATGATGAAAGGAAACGGGATGACCTCGCCACAGGTTTCCTTCGGCATCAACCGCCGCGCCCTGCTCGCCGGCGCGGCGGCGCTTCCGCTCCTGCTCGGGCTTCCGATTCCGCTGCAGGCGCGCCCGTCCGGATGGCGCAGGCGCAGCCTGCCCCGACGCCGCCGACGGGCCGCAAGCCGAACATCCTCGCGATCTTCGGCGACGACATCGGCGGCCGGGTGCAGACGATCATCGGCGTCGAGATTCCGCAAATCGACGCGCGCTATGTGATGGTCGTCGAACCATGTGAACCCGTTTTTGATTCAGCGCGGGGCTGCTCGCGGCTGCCGGCCGCTATTTCGGCAGCTTGTCCGCAATGATGTCGAGCTTGTGGATCACCGGCGCCTTGGCGAACAGATCGCCGGCCTTGGCCTTTTCCATCAAGGCGGCCGCCACCTTGCCGTTGAGGTGAGCTTCCCTCCCCGCCTCGTCGTTAAACGTGTCGAAGATGGCGAAGGCGGACGGTCCTTCCTGGATGGCGAACCATGCGATGGTGCCCGGTTCGGCGTTGACCAAGGGCACGGCCGAACGCAGAAAATCGGCGACCTCCTTCTCCTTACCCGGCTTCGCCTGCAGCGGAACATAAAGGGCAAATTTGGTCATCGGGTTTCTCCGGCTTTTAAACGGGCCATCAGGCACGAAGGCCCGCACATTTCATTGACAATGGTCAGAAATATGACGGGTCACGATCGTGGTCGTGCGATCGCGTGGATTGAGCGCGTCCGCCGTGGATTTCTTTCGGGCGTGTGAACCAGCTCACACACCGACGCGCGACCGAGTGGTAGTCAGACGGCAGGCCAACTTACCCAAGAGGGAATCGCCGTGACCCAGTTGCAGCATCGTAGCTTGAACGCGGCGTTTCCGGCGCATGCGCTTGTCGACCTCGTCGTCGTGCCTCGTCGCGTGAAGGCGCGCAACCTCGATGAGCCCGAAACCGGGCGAGACGCCTTTCCGCTTTACAATCAAGGCGGGACGGTCGTCGTGGCGGGCGCGTGGCTCGCATTCTACATCTTCGCCGCGATTCACGACTTCATAGCTTCCGGCATTTGAACCCACGATGAGGAGAGGCTCGATGGTTGTCAGGACTTTTGCTTACCCGGGATTTCGAGAATGCCGCCTTCTGCCGGCGCTTGCCCTCGTGGCTTCCCTCGCGATGACGATCAGTGCAACGGCGCAAGGGCCGGCGGGGCCGTTCCCTCGGGAATGTGCCCTGAAGGAAATCACGGTCATTACCCTGATCGAGGAGCATGGCGAGGCCGGGGACCTGCCCGCGGATGCGTTGCGCAACGCCACGCTGACGATGCTGCGCGCGCGATCTACCTGCCACGACGGCCGCGTCGGCGAGGCGCTCGCGGTCTACGAGAGCATCCTCAATCTCGGGCCCGTCGCATCCCTCCCCCGGCAACGACCGTAATATCCCGTCTTGCCGCGCGGCGTCCGTTCCGAACAACCGGCCGGATGCAGCAAATCCGCTTCCACGACACGCAGGTCGACCCGCTCGCCCGCGAGCCATGCATGCTCGCGGGCGGAAATCCTTAGCCGCGAAGGAGCGGGAAGAGGCGAGCGGCGCGCGAGATCATCGGCGGCGCGGTCCCGCCTACTGCTCCACCGTGATATTGGCCCCGCGGATCACGTCGCCCCAGAGCTTCGCTTCGGACTTGATGAAGTCGCCCATCTGCCTGGTGTCGAGTGGGCTCGCTTCGACGAAGATCGCCTTGAGCCTCGCCTGCACCTCCGGCGTCTGCATGCCGGCGACGATCGCCTTGTTGAGCTTGGTCCGGATCTCGGCGGGCGTCTTGGGGGGCGCCATCAGCGAGAAGAAGGTCGTCGACCTGAAGCCTTTGACGGCGCTCTCGTCGAGCGTCGGCACGCCGGGGAGTTGCGGCAGGCGATCCAGCGTCGCGGCCGCGATGATCCTGACCTGTCCGCTCTGATGCAGCGGCAGGATGGTGCCGAGATCGCAGAACATCATGTCGATATGGCCGCCGGCAAGGTCGCCGACGGCCGGCGCCGCGCCCCGGTAAGGGACGTGGACGAATTTCGTCCCCGTCCGGCTCATGAACAGCTCGGCCGTGAGATGCGTGGTCGAGCCGTTTCCCTGCGACGCGTAGCTCAGCTTGCCCGGATTGGCCTTGGCATGAGCGATCAGCTCCTCGGCCGTCCTCACGGGCAAATCTTTTTTGACCGCCAACACGTTGGGGCCGACCGCCATGATGGCGACAGGCTCGAGCGCGCTCGGATCATAGTTGAGCTGCTTGAACAGGACTGCATTGGCGGTGATGGTGCCCGGCGGGGTGGCGAGAAAAACATACCCGTCGGGCTCCGCCTTGGCGACCGCTTCGCCGGCGATGTTGTTGCTGCCGCCCGTCTTGTTTTCGACCGTGACGGGTTGGCCCCATAGCTGGTGCAGCTGCTCGGCGACGATCCGGGCCGACAGGTCGACGCCGCCGCCGGCAGGCGAGGCGCTGATGATCCTGATCGGCCGGTTCGGATAGTTGGCGTCGGGCGCCTGCGCGCCGGCGGGCCCTGCCAGCAGAATCGCAGCCAGACCGACAAGCCGGATAACGATGTTCGCCCTGTCCACGTCGCAGTCTCCCTCATTCTCATGCGAAGCCTAATGTCTGGCTCGCCACCCGTCGAGCGCGGCGGGTGTGACGCAATCAGAGCAGGAAATCCTTCCGGGGTGCCTGCCACAAGCCACACGGGCGTCTTCCGCCTCGGGCAACCCGCCCTACCTTGACCAATGCGCGAGGGAGTTGGCCTCACCGCAGCCGTCTGCTCTATCATGACCGATTCCGGCATGGAGATCGCGTCAATGCCCGTCGTCTATCGGCCTGCCCGCGCTGACGAATTGCAGCGGGCGCAAGAGCTCGTCGTTCGAAGCATCAACGACCTGACCGAGCGTCACGGCTTTGGGCCCATGGCCACCTTTCGGCCCCCCGATTTCCAATTGTTTTCCCTCAAAGATGATCCCGACGGCTTGTGGGTGGCCGAGGCCGACGGGGAAATCGTCGGCTTCGCCCTGAGTTGGGTATGTGGCGACCTGTGGTTTCTGGCGGAACTGTTCGTCGCGCCCGGTTATCAAGGCCGCGGCGTCGGCAACGAGCTGCTGGCACGAACCTTCGCGCACGCCAGGAAGGCAGGCGCCACCAACCGAAGCCTCCTCACGTTCACGTTCAATGTCGTGTCGCAGGGATTGTATATCCGGCACGGGCTGTTTCCGCGGCTGCCGATCTATATGTTCAGCGTCGCACGTGACGCGCTGACGACGCATCTGCAAGGCGACAAGCTCCGCTCCACGCCCATCGAGCCGACGCATCTCAAGACCCTGGCGCAGCTCGATGTCAGCACCCTGGGCATCTCGCGCGAGAAGCATCACCGCTACCTTCTCAACGACGACACGATGAAAGGCGTCCTCCTCCACGACCGTGGCGACTGCATCGGCTACGCTTACGTTTCAGCGTCCGGTCACGTGGGCCCGCTGGCGGTCGCGCAAGCGTGTGGGATGGGGGCGGCGTTCAGGACGGCGCTGGACCTGGCGGCAGCGAGCGGAGCCGCGCAGGTGTCGGCGTTCCTTCCCGGTGTAAGCGAAGCCCTCGGCGTTGCCGTCGAGCACGGCATGCGGATCACATTTCCGATGGTGCTGTTGTCGACGCGCGATTTCGGCGATTGGACCCGGTATCTCCCGCGAAATCCGGGTTTCATGTGATCACGCGTCACGGAGCACCATGTCGGCTCTTGGCCCTCAGGAGCCGCCGCGCGAGCGATCAGGCTTTCGGGCTGGCAGCGGGAAACTTGAGGACGCGCGATTTTCCGGGCATCGGCTGCACGGTCTTGAGCTGTTCGGCCAGCTCCGCCTGCGTAAAGGGCTTGGAGAGCCGCGCATATCCATGCGCGCTCGCCGGCGTCTCGGCAAAGCCTGTCGCCAGGATCACGGGAAGCGTCGGCCATTCCGACCGGATCGCCTTGGCGAGCTGCAATCCGGTCATCTGGGGCATGACCTGATCGGTAATGACCACATCGATCGCGTTGTCCTGCCGTAGAATTTCGAGCGCCGCGGCGCCCGATGATGCACCGATCGCGCGATGGCCGAGGTCCTCCAACATGGCGACGGTATTCATCAGCACCAGGTCGTCGTCGTCCACGGCGAGCACGACCAGCAAGGGGTGCTGCCCTTCCGCCACGGCGGCCAGCGGCCGGGGATGCTTGGCGGCTGAGACCGCCTCGCTGTCGACCGGAAACCACAGTTCCGCGGTGGTGCCTTCGCCGACCCGGCTCCTCAGATTGAAGCGCCCTCCGGACTGCTCGGCGAGACCATGGACCATCGGAAGGCCCAGCCCGGTTCCCTTGCCGGGCCCCTTCGTGGTGAAGAAGGGCTCCATCGCGCGGTTCAGCGTTTCTGCGTCCATCCCTTTGCCACTGTCGCTCACCGTGAGCCGGACATAGTCTCCCGCCTTCAATCCGCTCGGGTCGTTCTCGGGGATGACCGCCCCCTGGGCCGACAAGATGATCTCGCCGCCGTCCGGCATGGCGTCGCGCGCGTTCACGGCAAGATTGAGCAGCGCCATCTCCAACTGGTTGCCATCGGCGCGGATCGGCTTGAGCCCCAGGGGAAAGCGCGTCTCGATCGAAATCGATTGTCCCAGGGAGCGCTCGAGCAAGTCGGTCATTCCGCGCACGAGGTCGGGAATATGGATCGTTTGGGCGTTCAGCTCCTGCCGCCGCGCGAAGGCCAGCATCCGCTTCGTCAGCACGGCCCCGCGTTGCGCGCCCAGGATCGCATTGTTGATGAGAGCCGCCAGTCTTTCATCGGCCGGAAGGCGCTTGCGCGCCAGCTCGAGGCTGCCGAGAACCGCCATCAGGAGATTGTTGAAATCGTGCGCGATGCCGCCGGTCAACTGCCCGATGGCTTCCATTTTCTGGGCTTGCAGCAACACCTCGCGCGTCTTTTCGAGCTTTTGCTGGGCTTCCCGTCGCTCGGTGATATCGCGCGTGATCTTGGCAAATCCGATCAGCGAACCGTCGTCGGCGCGGATCGCATCGACGACGACATGCGCCCAAAAGCGCGTCCCGTCCTTGCGGACACGCCAGCCTTCCTTCTCGAAGCGCCCCTCTTGGGCGGCCTTCGCAAGGGCCTTTTGGGGTTCGCCTGCGTCGCGATCCTCGTCGGTGTAGAAGCGCGAGAAGTGCGCGCCGACGATCTCGTGCGGGAGATACCCCTTGATCCGCTGGGCGCCGACATTCCAGTTGCTGACGCGACCCTCCGGATCGAGCATGTAGATGGCGTAATCGGTGACGCCTTGCACCAGCAGCCGGAACTGCTCCTCGCTTGTCTTGAGGAAGGCCTCGGACTTCTTGCGCTCGGTCAGGTCGCGCGTGATCTTGGCGTAGCCGACAACCTCGCCGGAGGGGGAGCGGATCGGGTCGATGACCACATAGGCCCAGAACCGGGTGCCGTCCTTGCGCACCCGCCAGCCTTCGCTCTCGAATTTGCCTTCACGGCGCGCGGTCTCGAGGGCGCGGGCCGGAAGCCCGGACTTTTGATCTTCCTCGGAATAAAAGCGCGAGAAATGCTGGCCGACGATCTCGCTCGCTACGTATCCCTTGAAGCGCTGCGCGCCCGGATTCCAGCTCGAAACGATGCCCCGGGCGTCCAACATATAGATGGCATAGTCCGTCACCGCCTCGATCAGGAGCCGGTAGCGTCCGTCTTCGGTCGTTGAGGCATCATGCCGGTCGTGCAGGTCCACCGGCCGGTCGTTTGGTTCCACGGCGCTTTCGCCCTTAACGGCATTGTGAGTGTAGGTGCAATCAGTGCCGATGCAGTGATGCGCCGAATATAGGTATGCGTCTACTCGATGGCAAAGATAAGGGGGCGAATGATGGGCAGAGCAAGGGGCGAACAGCTCGATGCGCACGGCGCAATCGGCGTTCTTGCGGAACATGTTCCGCCGCCCGCTCGAGATTCGTGGTGAGCGGAAGCCAAGTTTGAGCGGCGACGCGAAACGACTCAGGATCGCGCCTCGCTCAGATCCCACGGCGTCATTGCCCGCG
>Ga0208993_1000073_pt1 | contig 10087 bp, 9 predicted proteins | sample MedBloCAOM2_M3_FD_187847 | JGI IMG/M metagenome (GOLD analysis project Ga0208993, IMG submission 187847) | Forest soil microbial communities from El Dorado National Forest, California, USA - Mediterranean Blodgett CA OM2_M3 (SPAdes) (version 2) | ecosystem: Environmental > Terrestrial > Soil >...
CTTGTATTGCGCCCTCCTATTCAGTTCCGCGGCAGAACAGGTAGTCCTTGCAGCAGCTTGATAGTCCCCGCATTCGCAACGTCGTGTCGAACGTTGCTAACGAGGAAAGGCGGTACCGGCAAACCCGGGCAGCGTTGCCTCTTGAGGCCCATAGCGCACCACCGGCACTACGGGCGGGCCGTATGGATCGATCCGGTCGTCCTGAGGTCGATAACGATATCGTGGAACAATATAATAATCCCAGGGAGTTGGCCTTGCCACGGGCACCCTGATGATAACCCTCTCCCGTGGTTCACGAACGACTTTGGCCTCCCGCGCATGGGCTGCGGCATTAAACGTCCCCAGGTTACACAGCACCAGGGCCGTTCCGAGAGCGAACGCGGTCATTATCCTCATACCTCGGCCTCCTTGCCACAGAGTCAAATCAACGAGCACCTGGTCATGATCGTTCCAGCTGCGCGGGGCTAAACTTTAGGGCGGGGTGGGCGACGCGAGGATTGCGGTGCATTGCTGGCGCCCGGCAATCGGCATCGCTGGGTGCGTTGCGAGTGGGGCCGTCATCGATAGCCTCACTCGCTGATACAGGACTCAAAGCACGGCAAGCTAATTCGCTCTCTACTTCCTTGAATGACCGCTCCTGGGCACTTTTCGGAAGTGACGTTGGCGCTCGGGGATGTCGGTTCATCGGGTTAAACCGGACATCGCAAACGACTGCGTCCAAGTCCGAGTTTGACCCACAAGAGACATCGTCGCTTTCGGTAGGAGAAAGGAAAAGTCTCACCGTTAGATGCTTTGAGCGTATATCAATTTGCCTCCCTTTTCCATGAATCAGCGGACCTGATGTTGATGCGAGCACCCCTGCGCGAAGGAGCAGTCGCCATGCGTTTCGCCGTGATCCTGGCGGTTCTAGCTCTAATCGGCGTCGCTGGTGTCTGGCTGTTTGCCGGGCGGCAGCTCGTGCTCTTGCTCGACTGCATCGCTACGGGACCGGCGGAGGCGCTGCCCGTTGGCGCCTATGTCTACTGGCCGCCCAGCCTGAAAATCGGCGATGCGAAGATGTATCTGTCCGGCCTCGACGGCAACTCGGTCAATATACGATACGACGTCGGCGCCGCTGGTCGGTTGACCTTGCGCGCCTTGGGCAAGGCTTTTCCGCTCGGTACGCGAATCGGCCCGCCCCCCGCCGATGGTCGTCCCGATATCCCCTTTGCCGCGGATGATGGGGACGAGGTGGTGTTCAGTCGAGACCGCAGCCTGATCGCCTGGCCGACGCCGTTCGAGATGAACTGGATGACCGGCCATTCGCCAAGTTGGCGGCGCAACCTTTATTACCGGCTCCACTGGCACAAGAGATCGGGCGAGTCCTTCGACCTAGTTTGGCGCCTCGAAGAGGGCCTGTATCGGGACGAGGGCTGGAGCGAGGCATCGCGCCTCGGCACGACCGGCCTGATCGACTACTCCATCATCGGCCCGGCGGACAGTTCCGTGGAAAGTGTCGAGCAGTATCTCCGGCGCACCAAGGGTTGGTTCGACGGAGATTTTCGGTTGGAACCGGCCGGGGTCAGTCCCGATGGCTGCTGCGACGTGGTGCGCGTCATCCATCGCTTCGACGAGGCGGGCGTGCAACCGGGGGGCGGCCTGTCGGTCGAACTTTTGCTCGATCGACGGACCCACGGGATCAAGCAGGAGCGCGCGATGCAGTAAGCGGCGGGCCATAAAAAACCGCCGCTCTCACGCCACGCGGCGTATGTCGGCTTTCAGGGGAAAACCGGAAGTGATGAGGATATCGCCAAACTGTCGCTTTTGACCCGACTGCGACATTTGGTGCGAGACTTCGATGCGATGCAGCACGTGAAGCGTTCGGCTATAGATGGCTCGGTCGCAAATGACCCTTAGCGTCTGTAAAGTTGGTCGACTGCCGCCGGAGACCAAAGAGATTGAGGATCGCTACTGCGTACACGCGGTCATTGCGTCCGGCCGTGTGCGGCTTTCGTCGGACGGCGGCACGAAGATCGCCAGATATGCGTTGCTGCCCGTGAGCGGATGGAAGGCGATCCTGCGATACCCGACGACTGCAAGCTCGCAACGCAGAAGACTTGGCGGGGTACCGTGCTCCGAGGTCGGCCCGATGGCGTCGACGATCCCGACGCGAGCACCGGGCTTGAGCGCCGGCGCGAGATTATAGAGTAGGCCGTAAGGTTGTGCGATTTCGTGATACATGTGCACCAGGATCGCAGCGTCGAGCGAATGAGCCGGCAACCTCGGATCGTGCGGCTCACCGAGGCTGATAGTGACGTTCTGCAATCCGAGATCACGCACCCGATTGCGCAAGCTCCGCAGATATTGTGGCACGACATCTTGTGCAATGATGCGCCCGTTGGGTCCGACGATCGGCGCCAGCCGCACAACGTAGTAGCCGCTGCCAGCGCCGATGTCCGCGACGGTCATCCCGGGCTTGATGCCGAGGAGCCGCACGAGCTGGCGTGGTTCGCCGGCGGCGTCCCGCTCCCTTTCGCCATGCCAGATCGGGCTGACGATATCCGCGACCGGGCGTTTGGGTTTCGGAAAGACCTCGGCCGGTGCGCCCGATGGCGCCATGAAGTCCTGGGCAGCGCTCCGCATGGTAAATGCGGCGGTGAAGGCAAGCGCAATTGCAATTCGCGCCGCGCCGCCAAGCGTGGATATGAATTGCCGCCGTCCCGTTCCGATTGCCATTTAACCCGACTCCAACGGGATCATACCCGCAGCAATGTTGGGAAGGTATGACGCCCCAATCGTTAGTTCTGTAACCGAATTGATGTCGGTCCGAGTGACCGAATCAGCGAAAACGCTCGCCATTTCTTTGCACTGCGAAATGACGCGATTGGCCCGAAGCTGCCAATCCGGAATGTCCGCCCGATGTCCCCTCCTGGCGAGCGAAGCGGACCCGATATGCTCAACTTGAGTTTTTCCGAGTCTGACCCACAGCAGACATAAGCATTCTCGCCGACCCTTCTCATGGCGAGCGCGATACCGATGCAAAGATCGCGTCGGCAATAGGACACCCATCCGATAAATCGCGCAGCTTGCAGAGTGTAGACCGCGATGGCACAAAGGAATTCAACCAAAAAGTAGTCCCATGCTCATAGCGCTGACCGGCGCCACCGGCTTTATCGGGCAGCACCTGCTGCACGGATTGCCTAAGAGTGGCCACCGAGTCCGTGTGCTGCTGCGTCGGCCGGCATGTACGCCGATGCCGGTCGCGAGCGCAGTCATTGGCGATCTTGCCCGGCCGCAAAACATGTCGGCTGCACTGGAGGGGGTGGATGCCGTCATCCACTCCGCGGGTGCCACGCCAGCGATGTCCGGCGTTCCTGAGGACGACTACCGGGTGCTCAACACGGAAGCGACGATCAACCTCGCGCGTGCGGCCCGGCGAGCGGGAGCGACGCGCTTCCTCTTCCTTTCCTCCATTCGCGCCCAGTGCGGACCGACGGCCAACACAGTGCTGACCGAGGCCGTTGAACCGGAGCCGACTGATGCGTACGGAAAATCGAAGCTCGCGGCCGAGCGCGGGCTCGCCGAACTCGACCTCGACTGGGTGGCGCTGCGGGCGGTGCTAGTCTATGGGCCGGGCGTGAAAGGAAACATGGCACAATTGATGCGGCTCGCTCGCTCGCCCTATCCGCTGCCGATCAACGGTTTCACGGCGCGCCGCTCGTTACTCGCATTAGAAAATTTAGCCGCGGCCGTTGAGGTCCTGCTGACAGCTCCAGGAACGCTGCGGCGGCCGTTGATTGCCGCCGACCCTCAGGCTCTCACGATTGCGCAGATGATCGCGGCCATGCGTCATGGAGTTGGACGTCGCCCTGGTACATTTCCGTTCCCGCCCGCTCTACTCAGGCTACTGCTCCACGGCGCCGGCCGACCAGAGATCTATGAGCGCCTTGCGGGCTCACTCGTCGTCGATTCCTCCGCATTGATGAAATTAGGCTGGATGCCTCCTGTTGCGACTCCTGTTGGTCTTGCGAAGTTGATGCAAGCCACCGCGACGACAGAACGTCCGGACTCTGTCGCAGACTAATGTCCCCTTGTGGCCCTTCTCGGACCTCCCGCCATGTCCGCTGTCTGCTCCTGGGGGTGAAGCAGACTCGATTTTCTCAGTTTGAAGTTTTCCGAGTCTGACCCTTAGCTGACATAGACTGAGTCCCTCATGCTTTGCGTGGCACCTCGTAGACGAGCGCGGGCTTCATCGTGTCGATTTCCTCAACGGGCTGCGGAGAATCATTGTAACGCAGCGTGCTCCCGGACACTAATTCTCGGCAAGCCACAGATTAAAGCGACCGCAAAAACTCCTCGATCGCCTGCCGGTCTGAGCGACTTAGATCATTGAATTTGCGTACGACCTGGCGGGCTTCACCGCGATGCCGCCGGATCGCATCGGTGAACGTCATCGATCCGCCATCATGCATCAGCCGCGTCCGCATCCGAACGCCCCACAACGGCGGAGTGCGGATTTTGTTGCGGGTCTGCTGCACCAGTCTGTCTGACCAACCCTTCCAGTCAATTTCGTACGCGTTCCTGCCGTAGTGCTCGGGCACCGCTATCACGATGCCATCGCCTGTTCCAACATCGTGCAGCAGAAAATCGCTGTACGGATGGATCGTCTTCCCGCCAAGCGCGTCGGGCACCGTGAATGCGCCGCCGTTGACCTTGGTGCCGGTGGGCGCGGTCGTCAAAGACTGCACGTGGCAGGTTGTGCATCCTAAGCGATTGAACAGTGCGGCTCCTCTGACCGCCTTGGGCGTCGCCGCCAGCGTGTGATCGCGCGGCGGCGCCTTGGTGGACCGAATGAAGCGGGCGAAGCGGTCAATATCGGCCAGGCCGTCCTCCCCCGGCTTGTCGTTCGGCTCCTCCACCGTATTGCACAGTGTGGTCACTTCGTTTGGTTGCAGCGAACTAGTGATCCCCATCTCGTTCAGGTAGGCGTCGGCTGCAAACGAAAGCAGACTGGCATGCTGATCCTTCCAGCCGAAGCGACCGATCGCCGTCTGTCCGGGCGCCTCGAGGATCGGGACGCGCAACGCTTGCCCGCAGATCGTCCCACGCGAGGCACGATATTGACTGCGCGCGAGGTCGATCAGCGTCTGATCCGCAATCGCCTCGACAAAACCATCGCCGAGCAGGTTCAGCGAGATTCGCAGCGTCCGGATGTTTTCACGGTCCGGCACGCGCTCCTGAATTTCCGTGTCCGGAAACTCCTTGTTGGGACAGATCGCGCGATCATTGACCAGGGAGCGCCCGGTTATGACGACAGTCCCGCGCGCAATCGGGATGCGCGCGTTCTGGAAACGCCCCTTGTGGTCGAGATGGCCGACGCGCAATTCGGTGATCTGGCTGGCACCACCGCTCTCCGGATTCTGATGGCATTCGCGGCAGGACTGCGCGTTGTACAATGGGCCGAGCCCATCCTTGATCGCTTCGACTTGCTCGAAGCTCGCGAGATCGGCTTGAAAAGTGTTCTGATCGGCAAACCCGTTGGTCGAGTTGTCGAAGCCCGTTGGCGCGTCGTCGGCGCGTGCGATTGCGCTAGCGGAGAGGATAATGGCAGGCAACGCCCTCAGGACCACTGCCCTGGTCAGAGACTGCATCGACACCTCCTCCCGCAGGGGCCGCTGAAATCTTCCCGAACCGGCAATGCAATATCATTTGAGTGCGCGTTCGGCGTCAGACCAACGCAGTCGTGAAGTGACCAAGTGTAGAGCCACTGTATGGCTACAATAAGAAAGCAGAAAAAAATTGTCGCCGGTTTGGCGGGCGAGACTGCTACCTAATACCTGAGGGCTGCTACGGGGTACCCAAGGCTGCTGCATGTTACCTGGAGCTGGCCGCACCGCGTTCCGCTCTCGTTGCTCGCACGCGCCGACCAAGTGATCGAATGAGCCTGGCCAGTTCCGATACTGGCCCATCTCGGACGTGCCCTCCGCGCTGCGCCATGTCTGCTCAGCGAGGAAGAGCGGACTCAACTGTCGGCACTCCGCTTTGGTCCGCCCATGACCCACTGCGGAGACATAGCCCGAGGTGGTAGGTGGAGCAGAGCGTAGGAGTCAGTCGCTTCAACGACGCATACACCCCGATGCGCGTAGGGGCGCGAGGGCATCTTCCGGAAAAGTTCGATAGAAACACGTCGAAATCGGCGAACAAGCACCTTGCCCCATTTTTGCTTTGTATCTGCGGCTAACTTGCCGAACTCTGCGGGCGAGGCCGCAAGAACTGTTTCGCCCACATCGGCCAAGGGGGGATTGATCTTGGCGCGCCTGATAGTGGTATCAAATCGCGTGTTGGTCCCCGGCGGTGATGTCGGCAGTCAGGTGGGCGGCCTCGCAGTCGCGGTGCGCTCGCTCCTCAAACGTCAGGGAGGTATCTGGTTCGGTTGGAGCGGCATGGTCTCGACCAACGAGGATGTCGCGATCACAACTGTTCGGCACAGCGACATATCCTACATTGTCACCAGCCTCGCCGAATCCGACTATCAGGAATATTACAACGGTTTCGCCAATCGGGTTCTTTGGCCGATCCTGCATTATCGGCTTGATCTTGCCGAGTATTCACGTCGCGATCTCAGCGGATATCGGCGGGTCAATGCCCAATTCGCCAGACAATTGGACGAGCTTCTGGAACCTGACGACGTCATCTGGGTGCATGATTATCATCTCATCCCGCTCGCCAAGATGCTCCGCGAGCGTGGAAACCGCAACCGCATCGGCTATTTCCTGCACGTTCCGTTTCCGCCGCCGGACATACTTACCGCTCTGCCGAACCACAACTGGCTAATTCCGCAATTGAGTGCCTACGATCTGGTCGGCTTCCAAACCGAGAACGACGCGGTGAATTTTGCGCGCTATCTTGAGAGTGAATGCGGATTTCGAGAGCACGCAAAGTTTGCGTATCAGACGGCCGAGCGACCCGTGCGTTTGGGCGTTTTCCCAATTGGTATCGAGGCAACTAAGTTTAGCCGTCTGGCACGACGCACTGTGCGCTCGCCGCTGGTCTCCAACGTGCTGGACAGTCTCGCCGGGCGCGCGATGGTGATCGGCGTCGACCGGCTCGACTATTCCAAGGGCCTAGCGCAGCGCCTGGACGCATTCGAGCGCTTCCTCGCGACCCATCCGGAGTGGCGTGGCAAGGTCACTTATCTGCAGATCACGCCAAAGAGCCGCTCGGAAATTCGAGAATATGCTGATATCGAGCGCACGATCGGCGAGGCTGCCGGCCGCATCAACGGCGCTTATGGCGAAGCCGCGTGGACGCCGATCCGTTATGTCAATCGCGCCTACAGCCGCAGCGCTTTGGCGGGCCTCTACCGTTCTGCGTGCGTGGGGCTGGTCACACCGCTGCGCGACGGCATGAACTTGGTCGCCAAGGAATATATCGCTGCCCAGGATGCCGAGAACCCCGGTGTGCTAATCCTGTCGCGCTTTGCCGGAGCAGCGGCGGAATGCAGCGCGGCGCTGATCGTCAATCCCTATGATCCCGAGGCGGTTGCGAGCTCGATCGCGCAGGCCCTCACGATGTCGCAAGAAGAGCGGCGATCGCGTCACGAAATGCTATTCCGCGTCATATGCGAGAACGACCTCACATCGTGGGGAAAACGTTTCCTCGCTGCCTTAACGGAACCAGCGGAGTTGCTGCTCCGGGATGAAAAGCTTGGCCTTGCGCCCGAACTCGATACCTGGGAGCACGCCTGAGAAAATCACGTTCTCCCAATCACGCATGCAGGCGCGATGCTGTCTGCTTCTGGCCCTTCTCGGACCTCCCGCGATGTCGGCTCTTGCGCCGCTATTCGGGGAGAAGCAGACATCAAGCGCCTCTAATCCGCACGTCCCGACTATGAGCACACGACCTAGGTCTCGCCCCCGTCCTTTTTCTCACCGCGCGCCACGATCCGAAGCGTCTCATCGGGTGCTGGACGCTGCAGGGACAGGGCTTCATCGGCCGGCGCGCTCATCCACAACTCCCTCGGCTCTGCCGTCGTGAGGATGACGGGCGTCGCCTTGGTGCGACAAAGGAGCGACCCCGGCATCTCTTCGTCGACTATCTATTTGCGGGGTTGGCCTGTGGGTTCAATCACCAGAGCTGGAGCTGCGCGACCTTCCGGGCGACACTCCAAACCGCCTTCGAAAGGCACGGGCGAAGGAGCTTTCCGAATCATAGCCAACCTCCGCCGCCAGCTTCGCCAAGCCCACGTTAGTGGAGGCGAGACGATGGCGCGCGAGCTCCAGGCGCAGTTCGCTCAAGAAAGCAAGCGGCGCGAGGCCGGCAGCCTTGCGGAAGATCCGCACCAGGGTCGCGCGGGAGACCCGGGCTTCCGCGGCAAGCGCGTCGAGCGTCCAGGCCCGCGCAGGCGCCATCAACATGGCTGTTACGGCACGGGCCGACGGCGGCGCGACCAGAATCTTCATGAGATTATTGGAACATGCCGCCTGATCGAAATGACCCCGGAGCATCATGACGAAAAGGGCGCTGGCGAGATCCTCGGCAACGGCCGTAGCCCCGGGCCGGCCAGCCTCGAGCTCTTCATCGATGGCCTGCACGAGCATGCGCATCCGATGGAACGGCTCTCCCGGGCCCAGGCGGAGCACGATCGCCGCGGGCAGCGCGGCAATGATCAGATTGTCGGGCGCGGCATGGAACTTCAGGCGGCCGCAGATTAATTCCGTGTCGCTTTCGTCTTCGGTATTCGTCTTGATCCTGACCGCGTTGTTGAACTCGACGCGGATGGGCGCTGTGATGCGGCCTTCTCGGCCCGCCGACCGCACGACGTGAGCATCACCATGCGGCAGCAACAGGAGGTGGCCTGCCTGGAGCAGCAGGGGCTCTCCGTAACGCTGCTCGAGAAAGCAGCGTCCCTTGGTCACAATATGAAACTGTGCCCAGCCGAGCGGCTCCGCTTGATGCTCCGCCTCCCATCGCGCGGCGAACCTGCAGATTTCCTGGATTTCCGGGCGCACACGGAGCAAGGGCGCGATGGCGCTCAACGGATCCGCTGCGAGCGGACGCTTTGTGGGGGCCGAGCTGGTCATTGATCCGATCGGCACAGTCTTTGAGCCGCTCGAATATAGCCCGGCTCCTTTCCGATCTCATCTTATTTCTGGTGAATGCATTGGAGACTTTGTCATGTCTATGCTCGATTGGAATGGCTATCGCCAACAGGTTTTGTCCGGCGTGGGCGCTTTGGGGAAGCTCAGCCCGGACACGGTGAAAGGATACGTCACTCTCGGCGGTGCACCAAGCGAACCCCGCCTTATGGAGGAATCCCCATGGCAAGACCGCACAATCCCTTAATGTCCCGTCGTGGCTTCTGCTTTTGCTGCCTTGCGGGCGCAACCTTCGCCGCCACGGGTGGCTGGCTAACGCCGCGTGAAGCGTTCGCTGAGGCGCGGGGTCTCGTTAGCCTGATCAAGGACAGCGCCGCAGCCTCTCCGATCACGACCCACAAACTGCGGAACAACATCAGCGTGTTGGAAGGCTCCGGCGGGAACGTTGCGGTCCTTACCGGCCCTGACGGCAAAGTCCTCATCGACGCGGGCATTGCCGTGTCGCGGCCCCAAATGACCAGGGCCCTTTCCGATCTTGGCGTTGACCCCGTCACCCATCTGATCAATACGCATTGGCATTTCGATCACGCCGATGGCAACGAATGGCTTCATTCGATAGGCGCCAAGATCATTGCGCATAGCAATACGAAGAAGCACCTCAGCGGGATCCAGCGAGTCGAGGATTGGGATTATAATTTCCTTCCTTCGCCCGCTGGCGCCATCCCGAGCGAAGTCTTCGAAAATGAGAAGCAGCTGAAGTTCAACGGACAGACGATCGAACTTAAGCACTATGGTCCAGCCCACACGGACAGTGACATCTCGGTCATGTTCTCCGAGGCAAACGTCTTGCATACCGGCGACACGTTTTGGAACGGCATCTACCCGTTCATCGACTATTCCACGGGCGGAAGCATCGATGGGACGATCAAGGCGACGGAGGCCAATCTTGCCCGGGTGGCTGACGACACGATCATCATTCCTGGCCACGGCAAGCCCGTCAGCAACAAGGC
>Ga0208993_1000074_pt1 | contig 10072 bp, 10 predicted proteins | sample MedBloCAOM2_M3_FD_187847 | JGI IMG/M metagenome (GOLD analysis project Ga0208993, IMG submission 187847) | Forest soil microbial communities from El Dorado National Forest, California, USA - Mediterranean Blodgett CA OM2_M3 (SPAdes) (version 2) | ecosystem: Environmental > Terrestrial > Soil >...
TGCCGCCCGAACGGGTGATGTCGGCGCTCGAGCCGATACCGGAGGCTACGCCGAAAAAGTCCACCGAAAACGACGACATGAACCTGTCGGCGGAAGACCGGGCACAGTTGCGCCGGCGCCCGATGTTCGGGATCGGCGTATGACGACCGCCTTGACGGTTGCGTTCGGGACCGCCCCCATGGTTGCGTTCCTGGCGGCAGTCCCTATGTTCGCGAGCGAAGGCAGCCAACCGGCACGTCCGTGATCAAAAGCCCCTGCAACCGCGTCTGCACGCTCGACCCGGCATCGGGCATCTGCCTGGGGTGCGGGCGCAGCCTCGCCGAGATCACGGGCTGGACGCAGATGTCCGACGCCGAGCGCCAACGCCTGATGGCGGATCTCGACCGGCGCCTGCAATCCCGGCGCCCGGCCACCGTATAATTCGAGCGAGAGCCCCGTGCGCCGTCTGTTTCCCTGGATCGTCCTCGCGCTCGCCCTGGCGCTGATCGTGCTGTTCGCGCGCCACAGCGCCGGCGTGACCGGCGCGCTCTCGGCCGACGACATGGCCTCCCTCATTTACAAGGTCGGCCTCGTCGTTCTGGTCGGCGGCGCGGTGCTGACGATCTTCCGCCAGAATTTCACCCAGGCGCTCGCCTCCGCGCTGTTCTGGGTGGTGATCGCGTTCCTGCTGGTCCTCGCCTACACCTACCGCTTCGAGCTCTACGACATCGGCGACCGGGTGCTGGTCGAGCTCGTGCCCGGTCGCGCTTCGACGCGCGGACGCACGGTCGAGCTCGCGCGCGCCAGTTCGGGCGATTTCCAGATCGGCATGGAAGTGAACGGCGCGCATGTTCCGATGATACTCGATACCGGAGCGAGCTCGGTCGTGCTCACCTACGAAGCCGCCAAGGCGGCGGGCCTGCCGCTTGAATTCGTGAAATACACCGTCAACGTCGACACCGCGAACGGCCGCACGCTCGCCGCCCCGGTCTCGCTCGACCGCGTCACGGTCGGCGGCATCACCGAGCGCGCCGTACCCGCTCTCATCGCCCAGCCCGGACAAATGAAGGTGAGCCTCCTCGGCATGAGCTTCCTCAACCGGCTGCAGAGCTGGGAAGTGCGCGGGGCTCGGGTGTTGATGCGGGGCTACCCGTGAGAGGCGCCGAAAGCGATCGATCTGCAACCGGTCAAAAGATTGCCGCCTAACCACGCAGCTTTGTCTTGACCTTTGCCAACGCGGCCCGCAACGCCGAGGGATCGAGCGGCTTTGAAATCGTCTCGCAAACGTTCAGCTTGAGCGATTTTCCGATGCTGGACGTCAATTGAAGTTGCGTCGACGTGGCGCCGCTCACGATGATGATCGGCGTCTTGCACTGCAGCTTTTCCAACAAGCGCAAACCGTCAGTCATGCCGTGCTCTCCGCCCAACGAGAGATCGAGCGTGATGCAATCGAACGAGCTTTCCTGCAGCTTGGCCGCTGCTTCATCCAGCGAGCGCGAAATGGTCGGGACGAAGCCGGCGGCGCTGCCGATCCGGGATATCAAGCCACGCTGCAGGCTTTCGTCCTCGATGATGAGGAGCCGCGGCGCCTGGTTGCCGCCGTCGCCGGAGGCCGGGCCGCCGCCCTGCTGGATGTTATCGGTGCTCGTCATATTTCACCTCTAATCTGAAAATGATTTGGCCAATTCCCATGACGATGCGCGCCATCTGCTTTGTTCTCGCGTATCACGCGGCCGGCGCCGCCTGCTTGGGCAACCTGTCGCGTGCAATCGCATAAGCCGGCTCGATGTGATCCAGCGCGGTGCGATACTCGCCGTCGGTCATGCGTTTCGCGTCCCGCTCGAGCGCGCGCGCAAGTGCGGTAAGCTGAACCAGCCCGAACGCGCCCGCGTCGCCTTTGAGGGCATGGGCCTCGCGCACGATCGCCGAGCGATCGAGCTCGCAGGACAGTCGCCGCAGCAGCGCAATACGGCGATCCGTCTCGGCGAGGAACAGCTCGAGCATCTCGCGCGCACCGTCCTCGCCGATTTCCCCTGCCAGCTTGTCGTAGATTTCGCGGTTGAAGATATCGAGCGACGCGTCGTCCGTCCCGCCTTGTGATTGCGGCACCTCGGTCGTGGGGCCGCCGGCGGCCGGACGTCCTGCCAGCGCGCGCGCGAGCGCTGCCACGAGCTCCGCCTTGCGAACCGGCTTGGCGACGAATCCGTTCATGCCCGCCTCGCGGCATGCATTCATGTCGTCCGCCAACGCGGTCGCCGTGAAGGCAATGATCGGCAGGTCCGCAAACCGCCCGCCACGCGCCCGAATGGCGCGGGTTGCCTGCAATCCATCCATGTCGGGCATTCGCATGTCCATCAGGATGACGTCGTAAGAATCCCGCCACGCAGCAGCGACCGCTTCCGCCCCGTCGCACGCCATATGGATCTGCACGTCGAACCCTTTCAGCATCTGGACCGCAACCAGGCGATTCGTCGCATTATCGTCGACGACCAGCAGTCGCAACCCGCGACCAAGCTGCGCGATCAGACGCCGAAGGTCATCGAAGACCCGCTCGTCGTCCTGGTGCACGACCAACGCCGCTTCGTCAGCGACCGGTAGCGTCAGGCCGAAGCGGAAGACGGAGCCTTTGCTGGGCACCGAAACCACCTTTATCTCGCCGCCCATCTGTTCGACGAGACGCTTGCAGATGGATAATCCGAGACCTGTCCCGCCGAAGCGGCGGTTGATCGAATCGTCGGCCTGAACGAAGTCCACGAACAGGTCCTTGATCCGTTCCGGCGCGATTCCGATGCCGGTGTCGCTGACGATCCATTCGATCGTGGCGTGTTTCTCGTCGCGCTTGAGACAACGGATCGAAATGGCGACTTCACCAGACTCGGTGAACTTCACGGCGTTGGACAGCAGATTGAGCAGGATCTGCCGGATGCGGGCGGGGTCGCCCATCAGCGCCGGCGGAAGGGCCGTCTGCCTGTCGGTCCTGATGGCGAGGCCCTTGGCCGAAGCGCGCGGACCGACGATGCCGACGGCGTTGTCGATCAGTTTTTCGGCGCAGAATGCGATCGCCTCGAGCGAAATCCGACCGGCTTCCAGCTTCGAAAAATCCAGGACGTCGTTCAGGAGAGCGAGGAGATTGTCGCCGGCGTCGCGGATGGCGACCACCGACTGCCGCTGCTCGTCGTCGAGGGGCGTTTCAAGGAGCGTGTTGGCGAGCCCAAGCACCGCATTCATCGGCGTGCGGATTTCATGGCTCATCGTGGCCAGAAAGGTCGACTTTGCATGGCTCTGCCGCTCACGGCGCTTCATTTCGCTGATGTCGGTGAAGAAGACGATCGTTCTCTCGTCCGTTCGGTGCTCGTTCACCAGGACCCAGCGATCGCCGTCGAGCTGACGCTCCGACATGCTGTGCCGCTCCCGATGACTCGCGATCCGCTGGAGAAATTCCGAGTGTTTTGCCGAATCGACCAATGCCAGATCTTCGAGCGAAGATAGCGGACGACCCGCTATCTCGCTGCGGACCAGGTCTTCGTAGCGCGCGCCCGGCACCGCCACGCCTCGCAGGAACGGGTACAATTCGACAAGGCTGTCGTTGCGAAGGATCAGTCGATCCTCGGCATCATAGAGCAGGACACCCTGGGTGAGATTTTCGATGAACGCGGTTCGGGTGCGCGTCTCATCCAGAATAATCCCCGTCCAGAGCACCGATCCGTCCGCATTGCGCTCGGGCCGCGCGATTGCATGGGTGTATTTTTTTCGGCCGTCGCGTGCGACGATCGACGCTTCCACGTCCCAGATTGTGAGCGACTCGGACGCCGCGAGGAGGCGCTCCCTGAATTTCGCGCCGTAATCGGCGCTATGGCACTTGAACAGCGCCTGCGGGTCGGAGACGATTTCCTCGGCCGAAACGCCGAACAGCGCGCGCGCGTTTTCGCTTATGTAGGTGTAACGGATGTTTCCGTCCGGGGTGACGAGGCGTCGGTAAAACACCACGCCGGGCAGTTCGCCGATACCCGCGAAGGCATCAAGTCGATCGGGTCCATCTTCTTGCTGTACCGATGACACCGACGGCCCACCAAAGGATTCGTAATCCTTGCAATCGGTAATGATTAATGCGCAGGCATTAACTTTCGGTTAAGTCTATCCCAGCAGGCTCACCACAAAGCGCGCGCACACCACGAGCAGGAAGATCGCAAAGCCGATCTCGAGCTGCCGGCGCGGCAGCGCGTGGGCAAGACGCGCCCCATAGGGCGCAACGAGACTCGACACCGGCGCCATCACGATAACGCCGAGCAGCGAGATGAATCCGATCGAGAGCGGCGGCAGCAGGCTCTGGTGCGGCAGGCCGGCGAGCGCGTAACCGATGGTCCCGGCCACCGAGATCGGCACGCCGAGCGCGGCTGAGGTGCCGACCGCCTGATGGATCGACCGGCCATAAAGCGTCTGGATCATGTTGGCGACCGAGCCGCCGCTCACGCCCATCAATGACGACGACAGGCCGACCAGCAGTCCGAAACCCGACATGGCGGGCTGCCCCGGGAAGTCATCGGCGATCCGCCAGCTATCGCGCCCGAACAGCAGCTTGAACGCGATGACCCCCGCCAGCACGACGAAGGCCAGGCGGAACACGGCGGGCGGAGCGAAGGCCGCAAGGACCGAGCCGATCACGATGCCGCCGATCGCCGGGGCGACCCACAGCTTCACCACCCGCTCGTCCACCGCGCCTTTGGCGCGGTGCGTCAGATAGGAGCGGATATTGGTCGGCACGATGATCGCGAGCGACGTACCGACGCAGAGCTGCATGCGCACCTGGTCGTCGACGCCGAGCACGCGGAAGACCTCGTAGAGCACCGGCACGATGACGGCGCCGCCCCCGATGCCGAACAGACCGGCCATCAACCCCGTCACCACGCCGCCGCCGAGAATCCCGGCAACGAGCAGCGCTATCTCGCCGAACGGCACGCCGAATATCATGGGCTGTCCTTAAGCGAGAATAGGGTCAGGCCGCCGCGGTCCGGGGCGCTTCGGCGTCGGCATCCCGCACGAGCGCCAGCGCGTCGAGGAAAGTTCTGGCGGCGGCGCCGGGCTTCACGCCTTCGGTGGCGAGGTGGCGGCGAAAGGCGCGCGCACCCGGGAGGCCGTGGAACAGGCCGAGCACGTGGCGGGCCACCGCATGGAGCCGCGTGCCGCGCGCGATCTCGCGCTCGATATAGGGCACGAGCGCGAGCGCCGCCTCCTTGGGCGAACGGAACGTCGCCGGCAGGCCGAACAGCTCGGCATCGACCGCGAGCAGACGCCACGGTTCCTGATAGGCGGCGCGGCCCATCATCACGCCGTCGACATGCCGCAGATGCGAGACCGCCTCGTCGAGGCTCGCGATGCCGCCATTGATGACGATCTCGCGGGCCGGATTGGCGCGCTTGAGCCGATAGACGCGGTCATAGTCGAGCGGCGGAATGTGACGGTTCTGCTTGGGCGACAGGCCATCGAGCCAAGCCTTGCGCGCGTGAACGACGAGCGCGTCGGCGCCGGCGGCCATGACCACGCGGTTGAATTCGTCGAGCGCCGCCTCCGGGTCCTGCGCGTCGATGCCGATGCGGCATTTCACGGTCACCGGAATGCCGACCGCGGCCTTCATGGCGGCGACGCCGTCGCCGACCAGCGCCGGCTCAGCCATCAGGCAGGCGCCGAAGCGGCCCTCCTGCACGCGGTCCGACGGGCAGCCGACATTGAGGTTGATCTCGTCATAGCCGGTGTCGGCGCAGATGCGCGCCGCGCGCGCCAGCGCCGCCGGATCCGAGCCGCCGAGCTGCACCGCGACCGGATGCTCGGCCGGATCGAAGCCGAGCAGGCGCGCGCGATCGCCGTGCAGCACCGCGCCGGTGGTGATCATCTCGGTGTAGATCAGCGCGCGGCGCGTGAGCAGACGATGGAAGAACCGGCAGTGGCGGTCGGTCCAGTCCATCATCGGGGCGATGCAGAATTTTCTATTTATATCAGTCACTTATTTCGCATTCTTCTGGTATCCGGACGGGTTCCTGGTGGTGCGCCGTCGCGGCGGACATGCCAGATTTGCCGCGTGGGTGCAAACGCCGCGATTGCTACAGACCGGCTCGGCGTCACCGAAGAGCAGGCGACCGGGCCAGCGCGCAGCTGTGGTCCAGCAACTCGTCGCCCGAAGCGTGGTCATGGGTCGCCGGATCGACATGGCCGGCCAGCAGCACGAAGCCGCGCGGCTTCGCGCCGACGGCGACGAGGGTCCAATTCCCCATGTCGGCCCGCGCGGCCGGGTTGTCGCGGGCGAGCACCCTGAACGGGTCGATGCCGTGCAAATCCCCGCTGTCGAGACGACGCGCCAGATAGCGATGGCCGTCGAACGCGACACCCAGCGGCGACCAGCGGCGCGACAATCGGACCGAATGCCGCGCGAGGTAGCGCCTCAGATCGGGACGCACGCAATCGACGTGGATGTGAAGCTGATTTTGCGAACGCCCTTTCATGGAATTAACGGCCAGCCCGATCGCATCGCGCGGCAACCGACGGTGCGCCCGCGCCAGGACGTAGCGGCGCGCCGTCCAAGCGGAAGCCCAGTAATTCGGCGCGTCCGGCATCAGCAGCGCCGGGCTCTCGATCCCGGGAACGCGCGCGGTGGGAATCAGCAGAAACTGCGTGTCGCCGTCGATGTCCTTGAGAACCGCATAACCGCGTTCGACGCCGCGCGTCAGACCGACCTTCTCGCAAGGCGCGGGCTCGTGACGTTGCTGCTGATTGGGAACACACTTCTGGCTGACGATCTGCCACAAGACGTCGGGATCGGCTGCCGATGCTGGAATCCCGAAGCTGGCCCAGGCTGCCAGCGCCAACACGGCGCAACGGATTGTTGCGGAGCTCGGGCGCCCCGCAGGGGCAGGCATGGTTTCGGCACGCATTGTCTTGCCCGGCTGCGGAAGACGTCGGTCAGCGCGATCTTACAGCAATCCTCATCGATTGCGACCAGGCCCTCGCCCCGTCATCGCCTTCCAGGCGGCGATGGAAAATGCCCACCCTCGTCGCTCGAGCGGCTACTTGGATCTCAGCTTGGGCTGGCCTACGACCAGGTGCCAGGCGAAGGTCAAGCTGTCGGTCACCAGGTCGCGACATTTCCAGCCCAGATACGTCAATTGACCGAGCAGGGAATCGTGGCGGCGGAGCGCCCGCGATCCGAGGACATGGTTCAGGCCGGGCGGGAGATTGCGCAGTTCGGTCTCCAGCACCTCGGCCGCCCTGGTCATGATGGTGACGAGCCGCTGCCCCCAGGCCGATTCCTCCAACCCGTCGATGCGGACATTTATGGCGTATTCCATGTCGTAGATATCGATCAGAATCTTCTTGGCATTCACGATACGCTCGTTTCTCAGCTCCACGCGCAACGCGTCCACCTTGTCGTCGATCATGTGCAACACCATCGTGACCGACATCGCATAAGGCGTTGCGGCGATCGCGGCGGCCTCCTTGGACTCCGTCTCCTTGGTGGCAAGCCGCATGAGTTGCCAGGGCGTCGCCAGACGCTTCGCCACGAGGGCCATGGCGAAGGGCACCGCGGTGCGCTGCTTGGTCGCCATGGCATCGAGCGCCTTGAGAATCTTGATGAGCGGCTCCCCGTCGAGGTTGTTGATCCGCGCCGGCAGGGCTTCGGCGAATTGCGCCAGCAGGGCGCCCGCCTTGAGGACGGAGAGGATCTTGGAGAGATCGTCGATCGTGGCCGGCGAGCCAGAGTAGCCCGTGAGTTTCGCGCGCGCCTGCTCCGCGCCGCGGCCGGCGGCGAGCGTTCCTTCGAGGTATTTGACCGCCTTATTCTGGAATGCGAGCGTCACCTGCTCGGCGACGCGCTCCTTCCCGGCCGAGACGTGTTGCCTGACCTCGCTGGTGAAATCCCGGGTCATCGACGCCATCAGGTCGCGGCCGAGCCACAGCCAGATCGCCGGCAGCGCCGCGCGCGAGATCTCCCCGCTATGCGCACGCTCCGACGGATGATCGACCAGAAACGGTTCCAGCGGGCGGAAGAAGTAGCGCGCCGCGGGATCGAGCGGCGTGCTGGACTTCGCTTCCTTCAGGGGCTCCTTGGAGGGCTCGGAGCGCAAGGCCTCGATGATGAGCTCGGCGCCGGGGATTTCGTCGCCGCTCTCGCGCAACCGCTCGATCTCGGCGAGCAGCCGGGTGCGCGTCTGCGGCGTCAACTGCTGCAGATACCCGCGAATGCCGTCGGCAGCGGTCTGTTTCGTCGTCATTACTCGTTCGCGGACCGACTCGTTGCGGGCCTGCCCTCCGGTCACGACTGCAGGCAGGCAGTCCACGCCTGCATGTTACGCATGCATCCTTGAAGCAAATACTTAACCGCAGATTAAGAATGTTCGAGAATTTGGGGCCCCGGCGCGGCGGGACAGCCAGGGCATGGGCGCCCGACCCACGATCGAAGATTGTGAAAATGCTTTTGGGAATTCGAAGGTAATGGGCCCGATCCGTCGGATCCGATTCGACGCTCTTGGCTACCGCGGCGTGCTGCCCTTGGTGGTGATCAATTTCACCACCCTGATGGTGATCGGCTATTTTCCGTGGAAAGACCGCGGCGCCGCGCCGAACAGGCGCGCCATGCCTGTAAATCGACCGCGCGCGCCCGATTATCAGGCGAAGCATCGTCGAAAGAACAGGGGTTCGGACGCGTCGAACAGGCGTCCTGCCTGATAATACAGGGAATCAACAGGCGATTTACAGGAAGGTCACCGCCGAGACGCGCCTCGAGCGCGGCAAGTCTGCGTTCCCACGAGCGCTTCATTTTTTCATTCTCCGTTCCTGGTCGGCCATGCTGCCGGGCCGGATGGAGGCGGCACATAGCCCGCGCCCTGCCCCGGATCGACCTGCGGACTATGCGGTTGAAGCGGCCATAGACCGGCCGGCACCAAATCCCAAGAATTCGGCATCGGAACCTCTCGGCGCTGTTTGTGGCTTTGAAAACGCGCGCGACCGCTCGCCTGCGCGGTCGCTGAAATGCAAAGCGCCCGCGCGGGCTTCCCGGCGGGCACAATTCCAACTGTGGATTTTCTCCTACACGACTTTCGTCGGGTCGTCAAAAAAGTGCGTGTCAAGAGTCTTGATTGAGCCAACCACAAATTCTGCGAGCGGACGCTCAGGGCGCGGTGGCGACATTCGAGTGGAAAGCCAGAGACGCAAAACGCCCGCTCGGTTCCCGGCGGGCGCGATTCCAACTGTAGATTTTCTCCTGCACGAAATTGGTGGCGTCGTCAAAAAAGTGCCTGTCAAGAGTCATGATGGATTTTACTAATGGTTTTGCACGAATTTGCCAAAGCTTTGATGTCCCCTGGACCGTGACGGACCTGATCTCTCGCACCTGCAGGTCGGCCGCAGGTCAGGAAAAGGCCGGTGCGCCATGCTGATCACGGATTCCGATTCAAGTGGGAAGCTCCGGGAACAGCGTAGGTGTCATCTGCGTCGCAAATTCCTTGAACAGCCGACATGGCTTTGAAATGTGCCTGTTCCCCAGATGAACGAGTGAGAGATCGAATGTCCGAAAATGCCAGTCGGGCATGACCTCTACGAGCCGCCCCGTGCGGACGAGATCGGGTTGCACCACCGGCGGAAGTTCGCCAATGCCGCCGCCTGCCAGCAACGCGGGCGTAAGGCCGGTGAAGTCGTTCATCGCGAGGTGCGGCTGAAAGGTCAGCGTTTCCTTATCCTTTCCGTTCTTGTGAACGAAGGTCCAACTGCTCTCGGGTTTCCAATGGGAAAATGAAAGGAGCCGATGGTCGAGCAGGTCCTGCGGCTCTTTGGGCGGCTTGCAACCCTTTAGATAGGCTGGGCTCGCCACAAGCATATGCCGGAATGTCAGGATCCGCCTTGCGACGAGTGTCGAGTCCCTCAAAGCACCCAGCCTGAACACCATGTCCACGCCATCGGCTATGTGATCCACAAAGCGCTCAGTAAGCAGGATCTGGATGCGGACATTGGGGTACGAAGCCTGAAAACCGGTCACCAGAGGCGTCAGCAAGGTATCGGAGAGGTTGGGCGGTGCAGAGAGCCGTAAGGTGCCCGATACGTCTGACAA
>Ga0208993_1000075_pt1 | contig 10023 bp, 10 predicted proteins | sample MedBloCAOM2_M3_FD_187847 | JGI IMG/M metagenome (GOLD analysis project Ga0208993, IMG submission 187847) | Forest soil microbial communities from El Dorado National Forest, California, USA - Mediterranean Blodgett CA OM2_M3 (SPAdes) (version 2) | ecosystem: Environmental > Terrestrial > Soil >...
GCGGCGATTTTCCTTGAGCCAGTTCATTCCCCGCGCAAAGGCGGTGCCTGCCAGCACCGTCATCGGCGGGATCACAAAAATGAAATGGCGAATGCCGTTGTAGAGCGCCGGGCGCTTCACCATCGCGACCACGAGCGGCAGCGTTGCCGCGAGCGTCAGCATCAGCAGGATGGTCTTGCGGCGGGCCGGTACATCGGTGCGCGACAGCGACATGAAGGTGCCGACCACGCCGGCGATCGAAAGACCAAGCAGCACTTCGGGAAGCTGTAGCGCGAACAGGGTCGGCAGATACGACCAGGGCATATCCGGCACCGACACCAGTGCGCCGTCGAACATCTCCTTCCAGGGCTTCTCGAAGAAGTGCGAGAAATAGGTCAGGGCATCGAATGGATTGCCGGGTTCCATGATCGACCACGGCCAGATCAGCCCCATGACGAGGTAGCCGAGGATCAGGCCGGGCAGCAGCACGTAGACAACGTGTACGAAGCGTTGAGCAGCTTCGCGCGCGCTGTGGGTGTGGATCTCCTCCAGGAACAACGGCACAAAGCCGGCTATGGCATAGACCAGCGCCAAGCCGCCGAGGATGCGCGAACCGATCGACAGGCCGGCGCCAAGACCGACGATCAGGATGGTCCGCGGCGAAGGCGAGGGATATTCCTCGGCCAGACGGACAAGGCCCAGCATCAGGATCACCATGGCAACGGCGAACGGCGCATCCTTCGGGTTCATGAACATATGCCCGTAGAAGGTCGGGCACAGCGCCAGCAGGAGCAACGTTGCAAGCCCGGCCAGCGGGCCGCCGACACGCCGGCCAAGCCGCCACGTCACTGCAAGGCCGATCACGCCGACGACGGCGCCGAGCAGGCGGCGGGTTTCAAACAGTTCGAGCGGAATGACCTTGTGCAGCAGAGCGGCGGCCATGTCGAAGCCGCCGCCATACATGTAGAGATTGGCGAACGACAGCGCGCCGGTGTCCTTGAAACCGGAACCATACATGCGCAGCAGCAGATCGGCATATTCGGCGTGGGTGTAGTCGTCCCAGCCTAGTCCATAATCGCGAAACGTAAGGCTTGCGATCAATCCGACCGCCGCCAGCACAATGATGGCAAGGTCGTCGCAAGTCCGCTCCAGCGAGCGCCGCGAGGGCGTATCGATGGCCGAAGTCGTGATGGATGACATGGCTATTGGTAACCCGGCGTCCCTTATGGCCCAGCTTTGGCGCTTGGGGCCTCTTCCCCGGCTTCCATATAGCGCAGTTCCCTTTGCACGTAATCGGGAATTGTGGCGTAATTTCCCTAGTGCAATGCAGCAATCGCCCGGAAGGTAAATCTTCCCAAGCCCGGGCGGCGCGCCGGACAAGAAATAAGGTCCGGATCATATTCCTTAGCCGCAGGTTTTCGTGGGAACCGCACCTGCAATTGCCGGTTGGCGATGTGCACAATATGACGGTATCGTGGCGTTGGCGGCTTGCGAGCATTTCGAGCGCGGCCCCGGGGATGAGTTCGATGATGGTTGCGTTGTTGATCGCCGGAATTGGCCTTGTGTTGGCTGGTCTCCTGACGGTCGGTTTTGGAGTCCAGCTCGACCTCAGTTTCGGCAATACCCTGATCCTGGCAGGTGCAATGGCGGCATGCACCGGGATGATCCTGCTCGGCATCTGGACGGTGGTTCGGGAGTTGAAGAATATTGCGCGGCGGCTTGGTGCCGGTGTTGCGGCGGAATCACATGCGGGAACCATGCTGCAGTCGGCGGCCGCAGGCGCTGCACCGGACGATTTGGCTCGGGAAGATGGCGGTTTCTTCTTCAGCCGCGACCAGCTGGCAGCGGAAAATGCCGGCCATGCGGAACCGGCAGCTTGGTCACCACCGCCGCGGCCATGGCGCGAGGATGCCGCGTCGCGCGATCGCGTGCGCGGTGACGTGCCGTCCGCGCCGGAGCCTGTCGAGGCCGCGCCAGCCCTCAAGCCGCGGCGCAATCTGCTGTTTTCCTCGTCATCGCGGAAGGAACGCGAGCGCGCCCAGACGCGAACGACCGAGCCATCCGCGGCTGATCTTCGTCCCGGATCTCGCGGTCCCGCGTTTCCCGCCGCGCCCCCGGCTTCCGAATCGAGCGAGGTGCCGACCGTGACGTTCGACTACGCCTGGCCAAAATCGGAACGCTCGAAGGGTGCCGATGCGCCGCCGCTGCGGAGCAGCGGCCGGGCGCCATCGACGTTTACCGAAGCTGACGAGCCGGCGGCGGATCGCTATCCGCCGCCTGCGCAAAATGAGGGTCAGCCGCCGGTAACGGTTCTCAAATCGGGCGTCGTCGATGGAATGGCCTATTCGTTGTATTCCGACGGCTCGATCGAGGCACAAATGCCCGAAGGCATGATGCGGTTCGCATCGATCGACGAACTGCGCTCGCACCTAGACCAGCGTCCTTGAGCGGACCTGTACTTCCGGCGAACCTGGCTTGAAAAAAATAAGCGCCGTTGTTCTTGTCACGTCAGGAGCAATCCGTTCATATTCGCCAAGTAGTGGAAGATCCGCAAGCGTATTGGCGCTGCCGGATACTGTCCGATCCGCAAGATCCTTGGATGATTACGATCTCTAGAAGGTTCAGGCCATGACCGACGCTGCCGGCAAAAGTTTCATCGACCTGACCGCGAATATCGTATCGGCCTATCTCAGCAATAATCCGACGCCGGCTTCCGAAATTCCGAACCTGATCAGCCAGATTCACGCGGCGTTGCTGCGGGTTTCGACGGGTCGGATCGAAACAGCTTTGGAACCCGCCAAACCCGCGGTTTCGGTGAAAAAATCGATGACCCCCGACTACCTGGTATGCCTCGAGGACGGCAAGCGCTTCAAATCGCTGAAGCGCCATCTGCGCACGCGATACAATATGACGCCGGAACAATACCGGGACAAATGGGGCCTTCCGGCTGACTATCCGATGGTTGCGCCGAATTACGCGGTGGCGCGTTCGCAGCTCGCCAAGGAAATGGGGCTCGGCCAGCAGCGGCGGCGGCGGAAATAGCTCAGCGGCGAGCGGACTTTCAGGAGGCGATGGCAAGTGCCTCGCGGGCGTCGGAGCGAATGCGCTCGACCATGGCGCGCAGGCCGTTGGAGCGCTGGGGCGTCAGATGCTCGCGGAATCCGAATTCGTCGAATATCGCAAGGGCGTCGGTTGCAAGAATTTCCTGCGGCGTGTGGCCGGAATACAGCGTCAGCAGGATCGCGATCAGTCCGCGCACGATATGCGCGTCGCTGTCGCCGAGATAGTTCAGCGACGGTTCGTTGGCAGCGCTGCGGTCGACTTGCTTTGCGAGCCAAACCTGGCTGGCGCAGCCCTGCACCTTGTTGGCCGCGGAATGCTCGGCTTCCGGCATGGGATCCAGCGTGCGGCCGAGTTCGATGACATACCGATAGCGGTCGTCCCAATCGTCCAGCAGCGCAAAATTATCCCTGATCTCGTCGATCGTCATCGCGTCCCCGCGCTCAATCCCAAAGCCGATATATAGGATCGGGGCGATCGAAAGCGATATAATCGGGCGAAAATGAATATAATTCCGGCTTAACTTGCGGTCATGGCACGGCCCGCCACTCCGCCAGCTGATCATCCGGCGTCAGCGTGTCGCGCGGCACAGCTCCCGCCAAGGAAGCCTCTACATCTTCGACGCCGCCGATCGAGCCGGTGTGATCCGATGCACGCTTGTCGGTAATGATCTGATACAGCTTGCGTGCGCCGGCCTGGGCGCGCTGGCCGATCACGGTCGCGGCCTGGCCGCCAACCTCACACGCTGCCGGCTGGCGCTTGCAGAATTGGCTCATGTCCGACACCGCCGCTGACGCGGCAGACACGGCTTCTGACGCCCCCAACTGCGGCAGCTTTTCCGATTCGGGCGTCTTCTCTCGGGGCAACAGCACGAGCACCAGCCCGAGCCAGAATGCCATGCGGAGCAGAAAAAACATCTCGCGACCCCGGCCGTCTCTTTTTGTTTCCGTCGCGGTGATCCCGCAACCGGTCCCTGACTAACAGTCGTCGATAAATCGCAAGTGTTTGCATTGAGGTTAAATCGCTGAAAATTTGCGGAAAATTCGAGTGATTGGATTCGGTGTAAATTTTCGATTGATATCGATTCTCCGCAAAAGCACGGATGCGCCGCGCACGTCCACCATTTCGAAACCATACCCGGCCCGCTCTGGAAACCCGTCGTTCACCATCTGCACCGAATGAGCAGCCTCAGCATATGCGAAATCCCCGCGAACATGCGGTCTTTGACTGCTGGCTAGCGTGCCTTAGCGTTCGCTTAATTTCGCTCTGACACGGTGGCGCGACAATAAAGGGGGCGTTCCGGCGCGTCTTTATTTTGACAAACAATCCGAAGCGCGGGAGCCGTGACAGTTTTGAGTATCATCCGCGATTGTCTCGATGCGCTGCTACATCCGTCTGCGCGATATGATGCTCTGACGCGCGCGCGCCATCGCGCATTCATGGCGCCGCGGCTGCTCGGAAGCCTCGCGGCTTTCGCGGCATTCCCGGTCTATCTGGCGACGCGCGGCGCCCCTACCGCGCTAGAGGTCGCGGCCTTCGCGTGGCTGATCGCTCCCATTCTGTTGTCGTGGTTTCTGTCGCGTACCGGCCGCTACGAGGGCGCGCATGTCCTGTCGTCGCTGGCGCTGACGGGTCTCGTCATGACGGTGGCAATGACCACCGGCGGCATCGAATCCTTTGCCGCGATCTGGCTTGTCGTCGTTCCGCTTGAGGCAGCCCTCTCGGCATCGCGTCGTGTGGTCGCGTTCGCCTCCGCGCTGGCGCTAACGTGCACCGCCCTGCTGATCGTTTTCGGACATTTTGAGTTGCTGCCGGCGGCGGATGCGAACCCGGTCTCGCGCGGTATCTTTATGGCGTTCGGCGTGGCCTCGGCGACACTCTATGCCGCCGGGGTTGCTTTCGGCGCCCAGTCTCTGGCGCGTACCACCGTCTCGCTGCTCTACGTCGAGGAAGACCGATATCGCCTGCTGGCGCGAAATATGAGCGACGTGATCTCGCGCCATCATCGCAACGGCGCGGTGCAATTCATTTCGCCCGCGGTGGAGGCGATGTTGGGAACACCGGTGCCGCGGCTGCTTGGGCATGGTCTGTTCGACCGCGTCCACGTCGCCGATCGTCCGGCCTATCTCACCGCGCTTTCGGACGCGGCGTGTGGCGGCGAGGCGCGGAGCGTTGAATTTCGTCTCAGGCGCGATGCACCCCGCGGCGGCGAACGGGGTCAGAATAGTCAGGTGGATTTCATCTGGGTCGAAATGCGCTGCCGTCCGCTCGAACAGGCGTCGGAAACGACGACTTCGCCGGAAGCTGACGTCGTTGCCGTAATGCGCGATGTCACTCACCGAAAAAACCAGCAACAGGCGCTCGATCTGGCGCGCACCGCCGCCGAGCAGGCCGATGCATCCAAGGCCCGTTTTCTCGCCACCATGAGCCACGAATTGCGCACGCCGCTTAACGCCATCATCGGCTTCTCCGAAATGATCGTTCAGGAAGATGCGCTTATGCTGGATGCGGAGCGCCGCAAGGAATATGCCCAACTGATCAATGATTCCGGGCAGCATTTGCTGTCGGTGGTCAATGGTATCCTCGACATGTCCAAGATGGAGACCGGCAATTTCGAAATCTCGCCGGAGCCGTTTGCGCCGCGTGCTGCGCTGATCAATTGCTGCAACTTGCTGGCCTTGAAGGCGCGGGAGAACGGTATCGACCTGGTGACCCGCGCGCCGGAGGATTTGCCTTTCATGACCGGCGATCCACGTGCGTTCAAACAGATCGTGCTGAATCTGGTGTCCAATGCCATCAAGTTCACCGAGCGCGGCGGCAAGGTGGCGGTTTCCGCGGAAGTCGAGGGATCGCGGCTGGTGCTCCGCGTCGCCGATACCGGCGTCGGTATCGCGGCCGACGATCTCAAACGGATCGGCGATCCCTTCTTCCAGGCCGGCAGGACCTATCAGCGGCGGCACGAGGGCACCGGTCTCGGGCTGTCGATCGTGAAAAGCCTGGTCGGGTTGCATGCCGGCGAGATAACAGTGCAAAGCAAGATCGACGAAGGAACCACCGTGGTCGTCGCATTGTCGCTGGCGTTCACGCCGCCGGCGGTTAAGCCATCATGCAATATTGCTGCGCTCACGCCGACGTTGCGATCCACACCACAAGACCAAGCTCATCAGGTGAAGAAAAGTGCCTAGACAAAGGGATGACGACATGCCGCGCCGCCGCCGCCGCCGTGGTGCGGTTGCAGTCGAAGCGAACGCAGAGCGCGGCTTTCTCATGCGCATTTTGCTGCGTAGTCCGAAGGACATGCTCGCGGGCGCCGTTGCATTTGCCGCGATCAGCGCCATCATCGCCAACGCGCTCTTCCTGCAGGCGGGACGCCATCCCTCGCCGATGTTCGGCTCGGTTGTCGCGATTCCGGCGGCGGCATTGGCGCCTGCCAATCCATTGCCGCGTCCGCGTCCGGTTGAAGCCGACTCATCGCTGCTCGAACCAAAGCTTGCCGAACCAAAGCCTGCCGAGCCGAAAGCTGCGGATCCGCTGGCCAATCTGGTCAAAGCGACCAGCGCAGCGCCTGTGGCGCCTCCCACTATCGTGCGGCCGCCCGCGCCAATCCCGGCATCCTCCCGCACCGAGACAATCGCCAATTCTGCGCCGATCTCGCGCCGCGTGGCGGCGGTGCAGCGCGCGCTCACGGAATATGGCTATGGCCAGTTGAAACCGACCGGCACGGTCGGTTCGGACACCCAGGCCGCGATCCAGAAGTTCGAGCGGGAGCGCAAGCTCCCGATGACCGGACAGATGTCCGATCGTCTGGTGCGCGAACTGACCGCAATGATTGGCCGGCCGATCGACTAGCGTGGTGGTGTGCAGTTCCGCATAGGGCTATCGCTACGCCACCGAAGATGGGTGCTACCTTTACTTGCCTCGAACAGCGGCTTGATAACATCACCGCCAACGGCGAGCAGAAGGTTGGGCTTTTGCCAACAAGTTCGGCGGCCAATCGCTGCAACGTAAGGTGAACTTCGGATTCGAAACACTAGCGACAACTCATGCGCTGGCCTATCGTCAACCCATGCGATTGAAATCAAGCATATGGGTGGCAGCTTACTTGCGCCGCTGCCAGACCGAGGGGATATTCGGCGCCGTGCGTAGGCGCGGCGCGGAAGAGGCCGGCGCGGTATTCGTCAAGGTTGCGCTGCTCGATGGCAATGCCATGCTCTACGTGCCGGCACCGCAGGCGGTCTATGACGACAGCCGGCCGATCGAGCGCATTTTCACGCCGACATCGCCGCAGCCCGTGCCGGAACCGTCAGTCGAGGCGCGCCTCGTCAAAGAAATCCGGTTCGACCCGGATGCCTGGATTGTGGAGACCGAGGACAGGGCAGGGCGGCATTTTCTCGATCTCGCGCGGGCCTAGCGTCCGGAGCTTTGTGAACCGGTGCGCGCAGCGACGTCAGCGTCGGGCTGTTGCGCCGCCGGACGGGTTTGGGCGGGTGCCGAGCGCGCGCGATGGCGTTCGTCGTCGTAGAGCGTGGGCTGGTACTTGGCGCGGGTGGCCGCCATCGTCGAGCCGCGCCACGCCGCCAGCATGATGAGGGCCGCTCGCTCGCTCAATCTGTCGTACAGGCGCGACACCCGGTAGACGTTGTTCACCGAAGAGCCGAATTCAGGATTGAGAAACAGCAACACCCGCTGAAAAACTGCGCTCGGCATGTCCAGCGCCTTGGCCGCGCAAGCCAGGGGCTCGCCGCCGGGATCGTTTACCACCTGCGCGGCAACCCGCGACGGCAGTATCAGCGTCTCGCCAAGTTCAAGCGTGAAATTTTCGATATCAGCAGCGAACGCGGCCATCTCCAGCGTTTCGATGGCACGCGCCGCGCGTGCGGCGGGAATCCGCGTGGAAGCCCTCAACTGTGTGTCATGGAGATTGTGCAGGATCAAGGCGCGCTCGCTGGCGCCGGCGCGGACAAACATGTCGTTGATTTCGGCGGCATCGTTCGGCTGCATCGACAAATTCGATGCCATCCGCAATAGCGCCTCGGTCGGCGCGTTGACCGGCGGCGCCGCCGACGGGGCTGCGGGAATCTCACGAGCGTCCGGAACCCGCTGATCGGGACTTGAAGATTTCAGCCCAAGTTTTTGCAAGACCTCGGCCGGCGTGCCCGGATACATCGCAAGCCGCCCGCGAACGGCCGCGCGCGTCGCATCATCGACCTGATCGATCAGACGGGAGGTCAGCTCGACAAACTGCCGCTCTTCGTCGGCGCTGTGTGCATTGGCCTGAACATAGAGATCGGTCAGCACGCGCAGCAAAGTGGGTCTGATATCGACGCCCTCTCGGCGCGAGAGCATCATCAACCCATCGAAGCCAGGAAATAGTGAAGGTGTGGTCATGTCAGGGTACGCGACTGAGGTAATGCTCGCGCCAATTTATGCCCGTTGCTTTAACAGCTCGTTAAGGAAAACAATCTGTGAAAACTGTGCTCTTATTCGCGGCTTCGTCGTGCCGCAATGGCGGGCAGTCTGATGCCTCGGCAAAATTAAGATGCCGTTAACCACGTCCTGTTCTTAATGATGGCGTGTCGCCGGCTGATCCTGTCAGAGCGGCAACGAGAAGTGAGTTTGACATGGGCACCATCATTGAATTTCCGGCAGATGCGGCTTCGCGGCGCCTCGGCTCAACCATGGATGGCGCTCCACACGAAGGCATGGGAACCATCCTGATCCTTCCCGTGGTCCGGATCGAACGCGAACCCGATAAAACCAGGGGTGGCAGCGGACCGGAAGAAGGCACCGCTCCGGGCCGCCGTCGCCGGCGGCGCTGACGTCAGGACATTTCGATATGCCGGAGACGTGTTTTCCGATCCGGACAAAACTGCAGGTTCCGAACTCATCGCGGGTCCTGACGCTGCTCTTGGTGAGCGTGATGCTTGGGGGTTGCAGCGGCGGGGATTTCGGTCGCACCCGCAAGGATTTTCTCAGTGACGATATGCATCGCTGGATCGGCGGCGAGGCGACGGCAAGCGTCGGCCTGCGTCCGTCGCAATTCCAGCTTACCGATAACGAACGGCTGCTTCGCGATCTGGCCTATCCGCTGATCGAGCCGCCGCATTCGCGCCCCGCCTGGAAGAGCGTGTTCGGCGATTACGCTCCGCTTCCCTCGCCATGGCGGCAGACGCCGGTGTTTGATCGCACCGCCTACGGACGCCAGTTGATCGACGAGCCGCACCGCTCGCATTCGTCGCGATATGCGCAGCTGATGGAAGATGTGCGCGACGACATCACCCGGTTCGAACCGTTTTTCTCCGATGCCGTGCGCGTGATCGAACTCGACAAGAAACGTAACGCCAGTCTCGCGCACATCTCGGAACTGTCGCCGGGCGAACGCGCCGACGCGGTCGCCCGCATGCAGGAGAATTCCCTGATCGTGCAGTGGGTGCAGCAATGCCTGGAGCGGAGAATCTCGTCCTATCGCTGGGCGCTGGACCGGCTGGTGATCCACGCGCCTGACAATATAGCGGCCGACGCCGACCGATTGATCGGCGAACTTGCCGCGCAGACCGCTAACCCGCCGGTCGCGGCGCGGCCGGTGATCGGACATGCGCTGAGCGTGCGCAGCTAGGATCGCCGCCATCCTCGAAAGCTATCGCTTGGTCGCAGGTTGAGGATTGCGGCGAACATGTAAATCGGCCGCACTCATAGAGGACGCTATCGCCTCGCTGGCGGCGCTTCGGCCTGCTTGGCCGGCGGTTCGGTCTGCACCTTGCAGCTCGATGCGGCGAGAGACGCCTCGGCCTGCGGCATCAGGCCGGGCTCCGGCGCGAGGGCTTTCAACACGATTAACCCGGTCATGGTAGGCGAATCGATGATCAACCGATCGGCCGCTGTCACGTCCTCGTCTTCCGGCAATTCGGTGTGTTGAGCCTCGGTCATGAGATCGAGTTCGATTACCTTGCGTCCGGCGGACCGGTCGTTGATGGCGTAATAGGC
>Ga0208993_1000077_pt1 | contig 10015 bp, 9 predicted proteins | sample MedBloCAOM2_M3_FD_187847 | JGI IMG/M metagenome (GOLD analysis project Ga0208993, IMG submission 187847) | Forest soil microbial communities from El Dorado National Forest, California, USA - Mediterranean Blodgett CA OM2_M3 (SPAdes) (version 2) | ecosystem: Environmental > Terrestrial > Soil >...
AGGCGTCTATGACAGCCTTCACCGAGTTGCGGATGTAGTTGAGATTGAGGTCGGGCGCAGGCTGCGCAGAGGGAAAATATCCGCTCGTCGTATAGGCGTCCTGCACCCAAAACATCCGCCCTTCACTGATGACCAGATAGGGATCATGATCGAGGCTGAGAAACGGGGCGATCGTGCGTACCCGTTCCTGGATGTTGCGCCGGATCATTACTCGGCTGTCGTCGGTGATGTAGCTTGAGAGAAGAAAGTTCATGTCGTTGAAGTGGTGGGCGAGAATGATTTTCCGCATCATCCCCCACAGCGGGATGCCACCGGCGCCATCATAGGCTGCGTAGACATTGTCGTTCCCCTTCGGATAGTCGAATTCCGGCGTGGCTCCTTTGACGATGACGTAGTCGCTCTTCTCCTGTCCATAATAGATGCGCGGCTCGCGGATTTGGGGGCCCCCGTCCGCAACGGGAGGAATATCCCGCAAATAGAACAGCGGAAGTCCTTCACCGCTCTTTTGGGTAACCGGGCTCATCACCGCACCGTTGCCGTGCGTGAACAGTACGTGGAGGTTGACCCACGTCTGTGCGTTAGGTGGCAGCAGCGAGGATTTTAGCTCGCGCGCCGATAGCATCACGCTTTGGTAGGCGCCGCCAAGCCAGTAGCGATCCACATCCAGTTCATGAAATTTGTAGTAGGTGCGAATCTCCTGCAGTTGAGCGTACGTATCCGACAATGGCTGCCAGTCCCACAACCTTATATTTTCGATAGTCGCCTTGTTTGCCTCGAGCGTCTTGAAGGTAAGGTTCTGTTCGGCAGGAAATGGCTTCGCTACGATCTGATCAAGATTGTAGGCCTCCCGCGTTAACTTGATGCTGCGTTCGATGTAGGGCCGCTCGAACTCCAGTTCGTTCGGTTTGACAAACAATCGCTGAAACAATCCGGGGACCACGCCGGATAGTAAGAAAGCGCTCCCGAAGATAAGCACCATCGCGGCGGCGGGCAGCCGGTAGGTGCGCACCCAAACGTTCGCCCATGCGGCGAATGCTGCGACGATCGAAAGCCCGATCAGCAACCACAAGACAGGTAGCTCTACATGAATGTCGGTGTAGCTTGCGCCGACCACTACTCCGTTGTCGCCGTAGAGCAGCAGGTAGCGATCGAGACCGTAGGACCACGCCTTCACGGCAAAGAAAAAGCCGAGAAGCACAGAGCCGTGGGCAATTGCTGTCGGCGATATCGACCGTCGCTGGGCCTGGTATTCGATGTCGCCATGCACCCAATAGACGAATCCAGCGAAGAGCGCGCTCATGAAGAGCGTGAGCAAGGCCCAATTTTTGATAGCGATATAGGCGGGCAGAGAAAAGAGATAGAATCCAATGTCTTTGTCGTAAAGCGGTTCGTTCGCGCCATACGGCACGTGATAGAGAAACTGCAGAAAAACGCTCCAGTTGCTGACCTCTCCCGAGGCGACAAGCAGAGCGACGAGTCCGACGCTGCCAGCGATAGCGAGGCGCCATGGCAACCGATTGCGCATGAATTCCAACAGATCGGACTGCGTCGCAACGGCCGTGAGCTTCCAGTCGAACCCAGCGTGATAGGCTCGCGGCCGTTGGGCAAAGTTAAGCGCGAACCAGATGTTCGCCCACACGATGACGGCAGTTGCCACGAAGACGACGAAAAAAACTGCGGCTTTGGTGCCGATCGTCGTCCAAAAGACTTGCAAATAGCCGATCGCGGAGAACCACATCCAGTCGACCAGAATTGCGCCCGTGAACCCCAGCAGGATTAGGCTGATCGCTACGATGATAGCTATAGTGAGGAGGGCCACCACCACGTTCCGCCGCGGTGCTCGCCGCCCCGGGCCGGCGATCCCGATCGTCATATTCGAAGTATAGCAGAAGCGAGAAATGCGATACCTGTTTATTTAGGCCCTCCTACCTACATTGGAGCTAAGGCGGCTTGAGGTGACGCCCCCAATGTTAATGGAATGCCCGTAGAATGCCTGCTTGGGTAGGGCGCGCCGGTGTTGACCGCGATTGTCGAAGCTGGCCTCACCATCAATTCCCGCCATCTATTGGCGTGTGCGGTTTTGAACCGGAACGTTTTGATCCGCTGGATGCCCCACGTGGGACGCCCGTGGGACGCCGGTGCGAGAAGGCATTCGCGCAATCCCTTTCGCGGTGCCGTGGAGAGAATTGATCCGGGATTCGAAGTGCATTGGATCGAGGGCGCCGAAGTTTAACCCGTCGCGCGACCATTGACGCGCACCGAACGGCTGGCGTGCGAACTGATAGCTGCTTCGGTTTGAAGGAGCGTTTGTCATGACTGATTTCGTCAGCCTCGAAGCTCGCTTTGGCGCAGGAAATTATGCCCCATTGCCAGTCACCATCGTCCGCGGGCAGGGAGTTTACTTATGGGACGATGCGGGTCGGCGCTACATTGACATGATGGGAGCGTATTCGGCGGTCAGTTTCGGCCATTGCCATCCGCGCCTCGTTAAGGCGTTGACCGAACAAGCGCAGCGTCTGGATACGATTTCGCGCGCTTATTTTAGCGACCGGCTAGGACCTTTTCTTGCCAAGGCTTGCGCTCTCACCGGCCTCGACGCCGCGTTGCCAATGAACAGCGGCGCGGAAGCTGTCGAGACAGCGCTTAAAGCAGCGCGTAAATGGGCCTACAAGGTCAAGGGTGTGCCGTCCGATCAGGCCGAAATCATTGCCGCGGAAGGGAATTTCCATGGTCGTACCATCTCGATCGTTGGCTTTTCTTCCGTGGCCCACTATCGCGATGGCTTCGGGCCATTTCCCGCTGGCTTTAAGCTCGTGCCGTTCGGCGATGCATCGGCGTTAGCTGCTGCCATTACCCCTGACACTGCGGCCTTTCTCGTCGAACCGATTCAGGGCGAAGGCGGAATCAATGTGCCGCCGCCGGGTTATCTGGCCGAGGTCGCGCGTATCTGCCGGGCAAACAACGTGCTGCTGCTGTGCGACGAGATCCAGAGTGGCCTGGGGCGCACCGGCCGGCTGCTCGCGTGTCAACATGAAGGGGTCGTGCCGGACGGGTTGATGCTTGGCAAGGCGCTCGGCGGCGGGCTCTTCCCCGTCTCGCTGTTCCTTGCTCGCCGGGAACTCATGCGGGTATTCACTCCGGGAGATCACGGCAGCACTTTTGGCGGCAATCCAATCGCTGCGGCCGTCGGGCTGGCGGCCCTCGACACGTTGGTCGACGAGCGACTGGCGGAACGCGCCGCGGTCGTGGGAGCGCATCTGCTCGCGCGACTCTCTTCGATCAATAACCCGATCATTCGCGAGGTGCGCGGTCGCGGCCTGTTCGCCGGGGTCGAGTTGCATCGGAACATGGCAAACGCCGGCACAGTGGTCAGGCGCCTGGTTCAGGCAGGAGTGTTGACCAAGGATACCCACCGAAACACGATACGCTTTGCTCCGCCCTTGATCATCGACGAGTCGCAAATCGACTGGGCCGTAGAACGATTGGCCGAAGTTCTTGAGGAAACTGTGGCGCATACGGTTTAGGCGTGGGGCAGATACGATGTGGGGCATGTCCGCTCCGATCACGTCGAGTCTGCCCAACGGGTGGCAGCGCAAGCGCGCCGGGCCGGAGTCGAACGGCTCATTCATATTTCAGGAATTGGCGCAGATGCCGCGTCACAATCGCGGTACATCCGAAAGGGCGAGGGCGAACTGGCGGTCCGGGCCGTGTTTCCCCGATGCAATTTTCACCGGACCGGCGGTGATGTTTGGACCGGACGACGCGTTTCTTACCAGCAGACTCAAGCTCCTCCGCCGGCGCCCAATCTATCCGATGTTCGGCCCTGGCCTGACCAGATTGCAGCCCGCCTATGCCTGACAACGAACCCGGCCGGGCGCACGGTGTTTTGGGGCAGATATTCGAAGGCCTTGAGCCGAGGCTCTACCGCTTTCGCCTGCTCCAGAAAGGCCGCCGCGTATTCATCGGCAGCCGTTTGATCGTCTTTGAACGGGCGCAGAAGTCCGAGGACCCCCGCGCCAGTTTCAGGTGCGGAGCGCGCAGCCGGATCGGTCATGTCGGCAAGTCCTAGATAAACAAGTCCAAGAAAGGTCGCATAGAACCCGAATACGCGCCAGAGGGGCAGCGCGCCTCGACTTATTTCATCGCGAGAGCCGGCTCAATGAATTTCTTCACTACAAAAGCCTTGTAGTCCGGTTGGCTGGCCAGATTGCCGAGTGCAATCTGGGTGTCCATGGACACTTTCAGCGCATCCGCGGTGATGTCCACGCTCGGGGGATAGACGCCATCGCTGAGCATACGCTTCACGGCGGCCTCCACCACTACCGGATCGAGCGTCGGAAATTCCTTCTTGGCGATTTCCACGGTCTTGGCCTCGTTCTTGGCCATGAAGCGCATCGCCATTTCCATTCCGTTGACGACGCGTTGCGCGGTGTCGGGATCGACATCATTCCGCGCGGTTACGGTCGAGAATGCATAGGCGCCGTAAGACTTCGGAAATCCGAGAACGACCTTCATGCCTTTGGCGACGGCCTGATCAAGGCCCGGCTCATACATGACCGCGATATTTGCCTGCTTTGCGACAAACGGACCGGGTTCGGAGCCGATCGCAACCTGGATCATCTCAACGTCGGTCTTCGCGTCCATCCCGTTTTCCTTGAGCAACTTGATGAACAACGAAGTGCTGGTCGTCGGCATCAGTCCTGTGACGACCTTCTGGCCCTTGATGTCCTTGATGCTCTCAAACTTGAAGTCGGGCGCGGTTGCAATCCACACTGCAGCGCCGTTCACGACATTGGCGATGATGTTGACGGGAGCTCCCTTGGAAGCTGCAATCGCCGTCCATTCAGGCCCATGGATCGAAAACTGCGCGCTTCCGGAAATGACGGCCGAGAGCGCGACGGTTGGCGCGCCGGCGGTCTCCTTAGTGAGGTCGAGGCCCTGCTGCGTGAAAAACCCCTCGTCGATCGCGACGTAGAGCGGGAGATACAACATAGATTGGAACGCCTGCGACAGCGTGGCCTTTTTGTTTTCGGCGAGCGCCGGCGTGGCCAGCAGGATCGAGATAAGCGCGGTGGCGCGGGCAATACGCGTAAGCAACGACATTTGACGTCTCCATATGTTCGCCATTGGACTTTAAACCTGAACCTGATGCGTGGTGGTTGACTGCTTCCAGGGCAGACTTGCCCGCTCGATAATGTCGATCACGTAATAGAGGATGAATCCCATGATCATCAGGGTGAACAGGCCGACCCAGACCGTGTTGAGATCGTACAGACTAGAAGCGGTGTAGATCAGGTGGCCAAGCCCGCGCTGCGATGAAATGAATTCGCCCACCACAGCGCCGACCAGTCCGAAACCGACATTGATCCGGAAGGTCGCGATGATCGAAGGCAACGTCGACGGTACCACTGCTTTGAAGAAGACCTGATGTTTGTCCGCGCCCATCGAGATCAGCAGCGATTGGAGGTCGACGTCGGCGTCCTTTGCCGCCTGGTAGGCGGCAATCAGCGCCACGATGGCGGTCAGCGATACCGACAATGCGACTTTGGAAACCAGCCCGGTGCCGAACCACAGGACAACGATCGGCGCCAGCGCAATCTTCGGCACGCTATTGATGGCGACGATGAAAGGTTCGACCAGCCGCGCGACAAATACCGAGTACCAGAGCGCCAGTCCCAGCAATGATCCGAAAATGGTGCCAATGATAAATCCGAGAATGGCCTCGAACAATGTGTACCATGTGTCCGAGATCAGCTCGCCGCTCAGGATCATCCTGTACGCAAGACTGAAAATACCGGTCGGCGATCCCACTAAAAAGGCAGAAATCCATCCGGCACGGATACCGATCTCCCACAGGGCGAAGAACGACACCACGGCCGCCATTTGTAGCATCGCGCGGCCGAGCGTGGTGTCGAAGGTTACGCGTCGTCCACTGCGGCGCGCTTTCCGCTTTTGCAGGGCAGCTGCTTCGGGCATCGTAATGGTCAAGCTGTTTTCTCGGTCTGGATGTCGAGTTCGGCGCAGAGCGAATGAAAGTAGCCCGAAAACCGGGCGTCGCTGCGGGCCGCGATCGGGGAGGGCGCGCAGATATCGATGTCGTGCACGATCTTCACACGGGCGGGACGCCCGCTGAGCACGACGACGCGCTTCGACAGCGCGACCGCCTCATCGATGTCGTGCGTCACCAGAATGACGGTCTTGTGGTAGGTCTCCACGGCGTCCTTCAGGACACCCTCGAGATAGAGGCGGGTTTGGTAGTCCAGCGCAGAAAATGGCTCATCGAGCAACAGGATGTCCGGATCCATAATGAGTGTGCGGATCAACGCCACGCGCTGTCGCATCCCGCCGGACAATGTTTTCGGATAGGCATTCTCGAAGCCAGCCAAGCCGAACCCTTTGAGGTATTCGCGGGCCTTCCCTTCAGCCTCATCGCGATCGACACCGCGTGTCTCCAGACCGAGCAGGACATTGCCGAGTACCGTGCGCCACGGAAACAGAAGATCTTTCTGCATCATGTAACCGACGCGGCCGCGCAGGCTTTCGATTTCCTCGCCGCGATAATGCATGGTGCCGGAATCGGGTTCGATCAGGCCGGCTATGACGTTGAAGATTGTGGTTTTGCCGCAGCCGCTGGGCCCGATGATGCTGACGAAGTCGCGCTCGTTGATGGTGAAGCTGAGGTCGTCGAGCACTCGGACCTCGCCGGCCTTGCCGAAGAAGGACTTCTTGACGTTCCGAACACTCAATTGGACAGGAATGGGCTGCATTGCTTGATAAAAGCAACTTGTATGCCACTCGTATGCCACCAGATCGATCGTAAAAATCCAATCTTATCATGATGTTTATGACGGCAGCTTAAAAGCCGTCAGACCTCATGGCGTCTCTTTGGGCAGCGCCAGTAAATCCGCCATCTAATTATGCAGGTTCACGTTCGCGAAGGTACGAGATGCGCCCATATCGCGCCGCAAACTATTGAATTCTGGCGAAGACACGTCTCGCGGCCGGGCGAGGTCGATGCGGAAAACGCTTCGATCCGTCCCGGTCCGTCACCCATCGCCAGCACACGGTCTGCCAACAGCACGGCTTCCTCAACCGAATGGGTGACGAAGATGGCGGTTACGCTGGTTTATACAGTGGAAGAAATCGCCGATCAGGCGTCGCGAGTTCTCGCGCAGGGCCTCGAGAATGGTATTTCCAGGTTACGGACTCATGTCGACGTCGACCTGAGGCACGCCCTGTGGATGGTCGCCTATTTCGAAAGCGAGAATGCCTCGGTTTCGATTTCCATGAAAATGCGGCCAAGCGTTCCGACGCAGCTGTAAAATGCCGCAGACTCGGCGCGCTCGAGGTCCGAAAAAAACCGGCCGATCCACGGCTTAAGATGTGCCTCGAAGATGTTGAGGTCCGTTCCACGGGGAGCAATGATCTGGCCACTGGCAAGGCCGGCCATGATTTCGAAAAGTACCGCAGCGTGATCCTCGGGTTCCGATTGCCCCTCAGTCCTCTCAAGGCCAATTTGCTTCAGGGTTTCGCGGAGCCGGGCGAGCGGGCGCCCATAGAGATAACCTGTCAGATAATATGATGCGTAGGGGAAAAGTTCGCCACGCCCAAGTCCGATGAAGAGATCGAGATATTCGCGCTCGATCCGTTCTGGGTTCACGCGCGCGGCTGCAGCACTGAGCGCCCCGTGCGCGGCGCCCAACGGCGTACTATCATCGCCGCTTAAGCAGGCTAGATGCTCGATCATTTGGGCATCAGGACTATGCGACAGCAATGCTGCCAGCAACGAATATTCCCGCGCCCGTGCATGATCAATCTCATCGATCTGACGTGTGGCTGAGATTGCCTCGGCGCGAACACCTTCCCTCGCCACTCCGCAGGCCTGTTCTGTTTTTCCGAGAGCGACAAGACCTGCGACATCGTTGCCGGCCATCAGCGGTCCAAAGCCGGGCATCGCGGTTGGGTCGTTGAAATCCCATTGGCTCTCTGCGATCCCGATGAAGTCGCGAATTGCCGGATCGGTCACCCAGGCCCGACGTAGCGCAGCGTTTGTAAGTTCGACCGGAACATTTGATGCCAAAAATGATCGGATGTCGGTGCCGACGGTGATCGATTGAAGCGGCGGCAAGGTTGCTGGATCGAACGTTGGAGAGGTTGGAGAGTTCGTTGCCGGCGTCGCAACCGTTGCTCCATCCAAAGCGCCGGGCTCCGCGTCGATCGGTTTGGGTTCCGAGGATGAGCCGTCGGGCTCTGCGTGCCTGGCGGATTCTTGCTTCATCCGCGACCAGCGCGACATGATGTTTTCTGACCGGGTCATTTGCTGTTCTCCCTGTCGCCGCGGTGGCCAGGCATCCGCGGCTCGCCTCGGTCCCGTTGCCGCTTGTTGAAGGGCCTTTCAACGTGGTGCTCGGCGATAAAACTGTCGATTGTCTCGATAATCGCTGCGGGCATCGGTACGGTCGCGACCAGATTGTTGCCGGCATCGGTCAAAGCCTCGCCCTCCGAGGGGTCGGCCGTTACGGTGAGGATGTCGAATGCAGGGCTGGCAGAATTCGCAGCCTTCGGCCGCAAAACGACCCACAGCGCGGGCATCCCCGAACAGATATTTTGCCGATAGCTCGCCGTTTCGGTTCGATGCAATTCGATTGCAGCCTCACCCGCATAGAATGTAGCCGCGTCGCTTTCTTCAGCGATACGCGTCCAGGGTACGGCCGATGGCGTTCCAACAAACACGCAGACCGGTCGCCAGAGGAAATCGAGCCACGGGCTCCTCGCTTTGCGGCGTTCGACGACCACACCAACGACGATTCTTGCGAGCGCAGTTGATCTCACGCCTCATCTCCATCCCTGACTTGGCCTGTCGGGACCTCCTCAGCTAGGCCGGGCGCACCGGGATCTTTGTTTTCGTCAGGGCGTTCGCGAACTGTTGATCCAGATTTAGATGCACCTTTACAAGCTCCGGCGGGGTCAAGGCCAGCCACTGGTTCAGCGACACATCGGCGTAATAACTACTCTTGAACATCTCCAGGAAGCGCAGGGTCGTAGTGCCAGTGTTCTCGATATAATGACCCATGGCGAAGGGGACGTAACCGACATCTCCGGCGTGAAAGTCGAACGTTCGTGCTTGACCCGAAGAAGCAAACACGCCCATGCGGCCCTGGCCGTTGAGGTAGTACTGCCATTCATCGGTGTTCGGATGCCAGTGCAGTTCACGCAGTCCGCCAGGTTCGACTTCCACGAGAGCGGCCGCGATAGCCTTGGAGGCTAAAAACACACTTGAGTCGGTGATCCGGACGGTTCCGCTTTTGGTCCGGATCGGTTCCTGAGCCATCATGCGATGGCTGAAGGTTTGCGGGACGGGCGGCGCGCCCAGCAGCTTGTCTTGGCCCAACGGGGCGGGAACGGGCGCCTTGAAGATGTAAAGTTCGCTCGGATCCGGCGTATGACCGAACAGGGATGCGGGCACGCCAAAGTTTTTGCCGAGCACTTCGGGAGGGACGTGCTTGACCCAATCGCTCAACAAGAATGTGTCGTCCTCGTCGAAATCTCCATCGTCGAAAACCAGCAGGAATTCGCATCCGTCGGGACCGAGACCTTGAATCGAATGTGGAATGCCACCGGGAAAATACCAGAGATCGCCGACGCCGACGTCATCGACAAAGTTTCGCCCGTTGGCGTCAATAGCCGTGATGCGGGCTGACCCGTACAGCATGTAGGCCCATTCGGCTTGCTTGTGCCAATGCAGTTCGCGCACGCTGCCTGCGTTCAGTCGCATTTGGACGCCGGCAATCGATTTCGAAGCACCAAGCTCCCGCTGTGTCACCTGGCGGGTCCAGCCGCCGTTCGTCTGCCGCACATGCGCGTCCGCAAAAGAGAAACGGAGGTTTTGTATCGTGCCCGAATCCGTGGCGGGCGGATTGAGCAGGTCCGGGTTTTGACGCTCGCGGATTGGGTTACCGGGGACGGGATCGGTACCACCAATTCCAGGCGCTCGGCTTGGCTGGAGTATCCGATC
>Ga0208993_1000079_pt1 | contig 9971 bp, 4 predicted proteins | sample MedBloCAOM2_M3_FD_187847 | JGI IMG/M metagenome (GOLD analysis project Ga0208993, IMG submission 187847) | Forest soil microbial communities from El Dorado National Forest, California, USA - Mediterranean Blodgett CA OM2_M3 (SPAdes) (version 2) | ecosystem: Environmental > Terrestrial > Soil >...
GGTTTGCACCTCCAGCAGACAGGAATCCTACGCGTGGGGGCGATCGGAGCGATATTCCAGTTCCTGTTTCTGGCCTGCTCGTCACTGCTGCTCTTCTTTGCGCGCCATCTCCAATACCTTGGTCTGCAAGCCCTGTTCCTCCTGCTGCAGGCAGGATTGACGCTGGCCACAATCGCGCTGGGCATCGAGTTCTATGGGCTCGGCTATTTGCTGGCCTGCCTCATCTGCGGCGTGCTTTCGTTCTTCGCGCTCGCGAGCACCATGCGCGATATCGACTTCCTGACGTTCATCGTCGGAAACCATAGGAGGCCGTTGGCAATCTGAGCGGGCAACACATTCGGCGAGCGCAGTCGTGATCGTGGGCTGAAAACCGCGGATTGTAATTCGGTTGTCTGTGCCAAAGAGGTATGCGCGACCTGAGAAAGTGGGTGTCGTCATGATGTCAGAGAAATTGAGACGATGGTCGAATGCCGCGTGGGTGTCCGTCGTGGTGGCCATCTTCACTATTGTTGCCTTCAGACCGGCTGCCTCACCCCCCGCGACGGTTCACCCTGCAACGATGCCGAAAAGCCTCTTGCACCAATCGTCCGCCGCCGCCGAAGGCCAGTCGGCGGCAACAGCGGCGACTAAGCCGAGCACCAGCAGTTCGCTGAGAGTAGGTGAGCGTGTCAAGATCACGTTCTTTGAGATGCTCGATGTCGAGGAGAAGCAGTCGGGTGTCACCGGCCGTGAGCGCGCTGAGTCGAATTTGCACACCTTTTATCAGCGCATGGATTTGACGGGCGACTACGCGGTCCAGCCGGACGGATCCATCATGCTGCCGCGTCTGGGGACATTCGCGATCGCGGGCAAGGAGCCGCAGGTCGTGCAGGCACAGCTTGCCGTCGCGTTCCAACGCGAGATGGGGCGTACGGCGAACGTCAGCGTGGTCGTCACTGAACGCCTGCCGATCTACATCGTGGGGCCGGTCAAGAACCCCGGCAGCTACAAGCACGTGCCCGGCATGATGGTGTTATACGGCGTGGCCCTGGCCGGTGGATTCGATCGCAGTCTCCTCAGTCTCTCCGAACAGATCAACAGGCTCCACGAGCACGAACGCCTGCAAAAGGCCGAGACACGCTTGGGGCGGCTGTTGGCCCGGCGCGCCAGGCTTGTCGCCGAACGCGACAAAGTGCCTACGATCGCGGCTCCCGAACGGCTCATATCACTGATAGGCGAGACGCGGGCGGGAGAGCTTGTCGCCGAAGAGGCGGCGCTACGAACGCTCGCCATCATCGCGAATCGCGCCGAGGCTGAGACGCTCCGACTCGGGATTGCGACTGCCGAGACCGAATTGAAGGGGTTGCGCCGCCAGCTGCCGCAATTCGATGAGCAGGTGGAGCTGCGCAACGGGCGGCTGAAGGACGTTCAGAGCCTAAGCGCGCAGGGATATGTCATGCGAAAGGATCTAATCAGCGTCAAGAGCGACATTATGGATTTCGATAACCGCCGCGAGCAGACGCTGGTGTTGGTCTCGCAGGCTGAGCGAAAACTGGCTCAGGCCGAGCAGGTCCGCGCGAAGTTCGAGGTCGACGGCCAGCTGCGACTGCAGCAGGAACTCATTCAAGTCGAACAGGAGATCGACGAGGCCGGGACGATCCTCGCATCCGCTGGCTCGATCGCGGGAATAATGGAGTACGCCACCGGGGCCATGGTTCGCGACGAGGAGCGCACGGTAGCGTACGAAATCGTCCGCCGCGATCCTGGTGGGACTCGGGTGCTGGTGGCCGAGGAGACGTCCGACCTCGAGCCCGGCGACGTGCTGCGCATCACTATGAACAGAGACGGCAAGCGGATGGTCGGACCGGCCATGGGACACTTGAGCCCAACACCAGAGACGAATCCGGGTTCAAATAATTAACGAGGAGGCACTCATGGCAACGCTGATCGGCTCGATTAGCTTGGATGGAACGCTGACGGACTGGACGTCCGCCGATCGGCTCGACCTGCCCGGGACCGTCAATGGCTACGGGATCTACGGCAAGTTTGCGGTCGATGCCACTGGTGCTGCCTACTACGTGTTCGCCATTGATGCGAGCGGGGCGAACACGCCCATCGGCGCAAATACGACCCTCTGGCTCGACACGGACAAGAACACAAGCACCGGCTACCAAATCTGGGGATGGGCCGCCGGTGCCGAGTACAACGTAAACTTCAGCCCGGCCGACGGCGCACCCTATCTCTACACCGGCGCCGCGGGACAGACGTTCGTAGGCTCCGCGGCGCTGCCCTTCGCCTTCAACGCCAACAAGACCATCGTCGAGTTTGCGGTGCCGGTGTCGCAGCTGGCGGGCGCCCCGCAGTCGATCAATGTCTATGCCGACGTGAACGATAACGTCTTTCTGCCGACGAGCTACGCGCTCGCCGCCTACAGCGTTTCTGCCCCCAATACGACCTCCACAACGTTCGGCACCATCACGCTGGACGGCACCATCAACGCCGGCGAGTGGATGGCTGGCGACAAGCTCGACACCGTGAGCAATATCGCGCTTTATGGCAAGTACGCCGGCAACGCCTACGTGTTCGCAATCGATGCAACCGCCGCGAACATGACCATCGGCGCCAACACAACCCTGTGGTTCAATACCGATCAGAACCCCGACACCGGGTATAAAATCTGGGGATGGGCCGGCGGCGTCGAGTACGACGTCCAATTCGCCCTAGACGGCACTCCGTATCTCTACAACGCCGTCACCGGCGCGGTCGCCAGCGGAGCGCTGCCCTTCCACTACGACAGCCTGCATCATGCCGTCGAGTTCGCCGTGCCGATTTCGCTGCTCCCCGGAGCGCCCAAGGCGATGGACATCTACGCCGACATCAACGACCAGGTATTCCTGCCATCGAGCTACGCCCTGGCCAAGTACACGGTCGCACAACCGTTCACTGCACAGACGTATGGCGCGATCACCATCGACGGCAAGCCCATCGACTGGACCGCCACAGATCGCCTCGATCTACCGGGCACGGGGACCGCCGGGTACGCTGAGTACGGCCACTTCGACGGCACCACCTACACATTCGCGCTCCAGACGCCGACCGGCGTTCAGATCGGCAATGGCAGCGTCATTTGGCTCGACACGGATACGAACCCTGCCACCGGATACAAGATCTGGGGTTGGGCCGGCGGCGTCGAATACGATGTCAAGTTTGACGCCACCGGCAAACCGTCGCTCTACTCGATGAACGCGACGACGGGGGCTGAAACACTCGTCAACGCGCAACTGACCTACGCCTACAGTGCCGACAAGTCGTTCGTGGAACTGGCGATTCCTGGGAGCTCGCTGGGCTCGACGGTACCGCAAAAGATGGGCGTGCTGGCCAACGTCAACAATACCGCCTTCCAGCCCAACAACTTTGTGGACTCAGAGTACGTCGTGGTCAACTCGGCGACTCTGCCGGTGCGGACCAGCCCCGCCCATAAGATCGCCATCGTCTACTCGGACACAACGGCGGAGATCTTCTGGGGCAACGCCGATCACAACGTCAACAAGACCGGCTACTCCGAGCTGTTCATGGCCGCCCAGTACCAGGCCATGCAGGCAGGCGTTCCCTTCGACGTGATCTCTGAGGCCGACCTCAAGGATTTGAGCAAGATCGTCCAATACGACGCGCTGGTGTTTCCCTCGTTCCGGGACGTTAAGACGGCTGATGCGTGGACGATCGAGCAGAACCTGATCGTCGCTGCGCAGAAATACCACGTCGGCATGATCGCCGCGGGCGAATTCATGACCAACGATCAGACGGGAGCCGCGCTGGCCGGCGATCCCTACGTGCGCATGAAGGAGCTATTCGACATCACCCGCGCCGGCGGGGGAACCGCAAATATCGATCTCGCCGCCAATACCGGCAGCTCGATTATGAAGGGCTACGCGGCCAACGAGGACATTCATAGCTACTCGAACATCGGCTACAATTATTACACGACGGCCGATGGCACTCAGGCGACGGTGCTTGCCAATGAGGTCATCGGCGGGACGGTGAGCAACGGCATCGTCAACGGCGGCACCGCCTACAATGCCGTCGTGCAGACGCATACGGGTGGCACCAATGTCCATTTCGCCACCGAGTCGTTTCTGGGCGACAACAACATCCTCGGCCAGGCGATCAAGAACGCCGTCTACGGCAGCGGGTTGAGCGCCAGCTTGAAAGAGAGCAGGTTCAATCAGATCGTCGCGTCGCGTACCGACATGGACCAGTCGCAATACCCGGACGACGTCTCTCCTGGGAGCGGACCGGGCATCTACGACAAGCTGCTTCCGATCCTGCAACAGTGGAAGACGCAGTACAATTTCGTGGGGTCCTATTACATCAATATCGGTGACACCCCTTCGGCGGGCAGAACAACGAATTGGGACAAGTCACTCCCAATCTATCAGGCGCTGATCGCCATGGGGAACGAGATCGGCAATCACTCCTACACCCACCTTGCCGCTCTGGCGGCCGAAGATACCGCCCTGCTGGCGCTGTCGGGGACTGGACCTGGCACCATCGATTACGAGTTCAACCAATCCAAGCAGATCATCAATCAGAAGATTGGCAGCGTCGTTCCGGGTTACACGGATCTGGGCGCGGCCGTGCCGGGCATGCCTGAAAAGCTGCCGGTGTCACAGGCGATCGAGCAGTACTTTGCCTATGTCACGGGTGGCTATACGGGCATCGGCGCAGGCTACCCTGGCGCGTTCGGATATCTCACGCCCGGCAACCAGAATAGCGTCTATCTCGCGCCCGACATCACCTTCGACTTCACGCAAATCCAATGGCTGCACCACACCGCTCCGCAAGCCGACGCGGCGTGGGCGGCTGAATTTGCCGCCCTGAACAACCACGCCTCGACGCCGATCGTGGTCTGGCCCTGGCACGACTACGGCGCGACCAACTGGTTCAACGACGGTTTCGATATTAGCATGTTCACCAACATGGTCGCGCGCGCCGCCTCGTCTGGGGCCGAGTTCGTTACACTCGCCGATCTGGCATCGCGGATCAACAATTTCCACAACGCTTCGCTAACTACCACGGTATCGGGCAACACCATCACCGCCACCGTAACGCCAGGCACGGGGGGGGATCTCGGAACATTCGGGCTGGACGTCAACTTCGCCACGGCTGGCCAGGTGATCCAAAACGTCACCAACTGGTACGCCTACAACGATCACGCTGTGTTCGTGAACCATGGCAGCGGCACTTTCGTCGTGAATGCCGGCACGGCGCAGGACGATGTCACCCATATCTCTTCACTGGCGATGCGCGCCGATCTCCAGTCGCTCCAGGGAGACGGCACGAACCTAAGGTTCTCCGAATTTGGTGACGGTAGCGATGTCGTCACGCTCAAGACCCCAGGCACCAACGTGGTCATGGTCCAAGGGGCCGACACCGCGAGCCTCTCGGGCAATGCACTGACGCTGACGTTCAACACCTTGGGCCAGCACGATGTGACGATCCAGGAAGTGCCGGCCGGTACCGTGACGGCCCCTGCGGTGGTTGACCCGACGTTAGCCGTCAACGCGATCCTGTTCGGTGGGCTGGCCAACGATACATTCGCGTTCGCCAAGGGGTTCGGGAAAGACGTCATCTCGGACTACCACACGGGTGACGCCATCCAGTTCTCCTCTAATGTGTTCACAACATTCGACCAGGTGAAGGCGGCGATGACGCAGGTGCCGGACGCGGCCGTGCCAGCCCATGCGGATGTGGTCATCACCGCGGGCACGGACGCAATCACGCTCAAGAACTACTTGCTCGCAAACCTTCAAGCGAGCGATTTTAAATTCGTTACCTGATCGGCGGCATTCTTGGATGCGTGACAACGCCCGTCCGTGAGGCACGGCAGACATGCCCCATAGCACCCTTGCAAGGCGTCACGGGAGAGAGGACGCGCCTTGCAGTTCGAATCCGTTCTGCGTTTCGCGTCGCCCCCGCCATTTCCGAATTGCTGTCGAGGGACTAGCAAATGACCGAGCAAGGTGACACCAGGCCTCTCCGCAAAGTCTTGCGCGGCAGCCGCTTCGTCCTTGGTTCGTCTTTTGCGATTTCTGGTGTCGTGAACATTCTGGCGCTCGCCGGCTCGTTTTATATGCTCCAAGTTTACGACCGTGTTTTGTCGAGTCACAGCGTCCCGACGCTCGTCGCGTTGTCGGTCCTCGTGGTCGTGCTCTACCTCTTCCAGGGCGTGCTTGACGTCATTCGCGCACAGGTGCTGGTGCGTCTTGGCACGCGCCTCGACCAGCGCTTGATGCCGCTCGCAGCCGGGGCGCTGATGCGTCTGCCCCGCTACGGTGCCTCCTCGTCCCAGGCCATACAGCCGATGCGCGACGTCGACACGATCCGCGGTTTTCTGTCGGGGCAGGGCTTGGTCGCCATCCTCGACCTGCCGTGGATGCCCCTGTACCTCGCCTTCATATTCCTGCTGCATCCCTGGCTCGGCCTTCTCGCGACGGCCGGCCTCGTCGTGCTCGTCGGCCTCACTTTCCTGGCCGAATATCTCACCAGCGAGTTGAGCGTTTCGATCGGCAAGGCGGGCTCCAATCGCATGGCTCTGGCTGAGACCTATGCCCGAAATACCGAGGTGCTGCGCTCAATGGGACTCGCGGCACGGGCCAGTGAGCGCTTCGTGCGGGCCAATACCGAGTACCTTGCACGCCAGGCGGAGGCCAGCGACGTCGGCGGGACGCTCAGCGGCGTCTCCCGCGTGCTGCGAATGATCCTACAGTCGGCCATCCTTGGGCTCGGCGCTTATCTGACCTTGCGCGGCGAACTCACCAGTGGCGCGATTATTGCCGGTGCGATCGCCTCCTCACGGGCGTTCGCACCAATCGAACTCGCCATCGCCCATTGGAAGAGCTTCGTCGCCGCGCGTCACAGCTTCGCTCGGCTCGGCGCCACGTTGAACTCGCTGCCGCCGGAACCAGAGCCGCTGCGCCTGCCGGCGCCAGCTCGCAGCGTGGTCCTTGAGGGACTGACAGTGCCGATCCCGGGCACCTCGCGGATTGTCGTAAACAACGTGTCCCTCGAAATCGAAGCAGGCGAAGCGGTCGGCATCATCGGGCCGAGCGCCGCGGGCAAGTCCAGCCTCGCCCGTGCAATTACGGGAGTCTGGGGCCTGGCGCGCGGACAGGTCAGGCTCGACGGAGCAGCGCTCGACAGGTGGTCCCCCGACGAATTGGGACGGCACATCGGGTACTTGCCGCAAGACGTCGAACTGCTCACCGGTTCCGTATCCGACAACATCTCCCGAATGGAAGACGTTCGCGACAGTAGCGCGGTCATTGCGGCGGCTCGCGCGGCCGATGTGAACGAGATGATCCTGCGACTGCCGGAAGGGTACGAGACGACACTGGGTCCGGACGCTCTCTCCCTGTCCGCAGGACAGCGGCAGCGCATAGCCCTCGCACGCGCGCTCTATCGGGATCCGTTTCTTGTCGTTCTTGACGAGCCCAACTCCAACCTCGACGAGGAGGGCGACGCCGCGCTTGCGCAGGCCATCCTGGGCGTGCGCGCCCGCGGTGGCATTGCCGTGGTTATCGCCCATCGGCGGAATACTTTGGCCGTGGTTGACAAGGTTGCGGTCATCACGGCGGGCCACCTCACGGCCTTCGGACCGAGGGACGAGGTCTTGCGCAGGGTGCTGCGGCCGATGCCGGCAGTTAGCGGCGGACCGGCACTGTCAATCGTGGCGGAAAGCGGGGTATAGGAGGGTTTGCATGCTCGCCTATCAGTCTGCCACGCGGGCGGATTTTCCTGAAGTCTCGGACCGGCAGCTGAACATCCGATTACGCCTCGGCTTGCTCACCATTGCCCTGCTCTTGATCGGATTGGGCGGCTGGGCCGCAAACGCGAAGCTTTCCGGTGCCGTTATCGCCCCCGGCACGGTGGTCGTCGACAGCCACGTGAAGCGCGTGCAGCATCCGATCGGCGGAGTCGTCGGGCAGGTCCTGGTCAAGAACGGCGATGCCGTCTTGGCGGGCGACGTAGTTTTGCGGCTCGATGACACCCAAACGCGTGCCAACCTCGGGGTCTATACCTCCCAGCTCGACCAACTGACCGGCCGGAGAGCCCGTCTCACGGCCGAACGTGACGGTGCGCCCATGATCGCGTTTCCGGAGGGGTTCGAGACCTCGAGTAAGGAAACCGCCGGCATCGCTGCGGGCGAGCGCCGTCTCTTCGAGGCTCAGAACCGCGCCACCGAAGGACAAAAGGCGCAGATCAGAGAGCACATCGAGCAGATCAGGATGCAAGGGCAGGGGTTCATTGTCCAGCGCGACGCAAAGAGCGAGGAACTCGTGTTCGTGCAGCAAGAGCTTTCCCGAGTGAGCGACCTTCACCGACGCCACCTCATTCCCGAAACGCGCCTCTTGGCCATTCAGCGCGACATGACCCGGATCAAGGGAGAGCACGGCACCATCCTGGCGCAAATCGGCAGCGCCGGCGGCCAAATCAACGAGCTGGAGCTGAAGATCATCTCGCTCGACCAGACTCGTCAGTCGGATTCCCAGAAGGAGTTGCGCGAGATCGACTCCAAGATCGCCGAGCTCACCGAGCGCAAGATTTCCGCGGAGGATCAACTCAAGCGTATCGAGCTCAGAGCACCCCAGAGCGGCGTCGTGCATGAGCTTTCCGTGCACACGGTCGGCGGCGTCATTGGTCCGGCGGAAACGGTGATGACGATTGTACCCACCGCCGACGCCCTGACAGTCGAGACGCACATATTGCCGTCCGATATTTCCGAGGTTAAGGACGGGCAGAAGGCCATACTGCGCTTTACCTCGTTCAATCAGCGCACGACACCTGAAATCGAGGGCAGGGTCGTGCACGTCTCGGCCGATCTGACGCGGGAAGCGTCGAAGGAGTCGCAGCCCGGCGCGAGCTACTATATCGCCCGCATCGCTCCAGATGCGCAGGCTATCGAAAAGCTGGGCGGCTCTAAGATTGTGCCCGGCATGCCGGTGGACGCCTTCATCGAGACCAGCCCGCGCACCGCTCTTTCCTATCTGGTGAAGCCATTCTCCGATCAGCTTGCCCGCGCCTTCCGCGAGAAATAGGGCCCGCGATCGGGCCGTGGCGTGGCATGATCGATCATTCGGGCAGCCGGTCGAGCAGACGGTGGCCGAAGAAGGGTGTGAAGCCAAGCTGCAGCAGACGTCGACGAGCTTCCTCGATCCGCTCAGGGTCGCTCAGGTATTCGATCGCAAAGACGTGAAGCCCCGCCGCCGAGCCCTCGCGCAGAAGGCGCTCGCTCCATGCAATCTGTTCGGGGGTGTTTTCCAGGCCTTCTCCCCCTAAGCCGAAGAGTAGGCTCTCCTTGCTGACGGCATCAAGCGCGGTCCTGTAGCTCTCATCTGTCAAGAGCGCCTCCGAATTCTGTCCGATCACCACGAAATCTTGGTTGCTTGAGCGCGCATAGCTCGCGATCGCGCTGACCAGCGCTACCATGTCCTGCGGCGCGGTGAACCGCTCCTTGAGCCACTCGCCGTAGACGTCGATCCGGTCGAGGAAGACGCCATCGAAGCCGGCGGCCAGGATTTCGTCCAGCATTGAGCTCGACTTGCCGAACAGGATGGCCTGCCACTCTGGAGCCCAGAAGCGCACCGGGTAGGCGCGCGGCCAGTTTGGATTCTCCCGCCCGAGCCAGCCGGGTGGACGTTCACTCCAGTCCGGCTGCCAGTACGACCGGTAGTCGGCGGCCTCGCCAACGCTTAAGTAAGCGAGCACGATCCGGCGGCCGCCGTCGGGCTTGCGCTTCAATTGCGCGAGCTCGGAGGGAGCGGCCGATCGGCCAGGCGTCCCGTCGAGCGTTATGTCGAGCACGATCATGTCGAGATCGGATGCCTCGATCTCGGCCAAGTGGACCTTCTGGAACTGGCACCCCCAACGCTTGACGCTGCCGAGCATGCTCCTAGTACCGCCACGGTCGAGCGACATCGAGCGCGATTCTAAGG
>Ga0208993_1000082_pt1 | contig 9726 bp, 10 predicted proteins | sample MedBloCAOM2_M3_FD_187847 | JGI IMG/M metagenome (GOLD analysis project Ga0208993, IMG submission 187847) | Forest soil microbial communities from El Dorado National Forest, California, USA - Mediterranean Blodgett CA OM2_M3 (SPAdes) (version 2) | ecosystem: Environmental > Terrestrial > Soil >...
CCGCGACCGCGGCAATCGTGGCGGGCGTCCTGGTGTTCGGCGGGTAATGATCGAAGAATCTTTAAGGGGGCTGACATGGACCTCGGCTTGAAGGGCCGCCGCGTGCTGGTCACCGGCGGTTCGCAGGGCATCGGCCTGGCGGTAGCGCGGGGATTTCTCGACGAAGGCGCCAAGGTCACGATCGTGGCGCGCACTAAGGAGCGGCTGGCCCAGGCCGTCGCCGAGCTTGCGGCCGGCGCGGACGTGACCGCGAAGTCGATGGACCTGGCGCGGCGCGGCGCCGCCGAGGCGCTCGCCGACGAGTTCCGCGACACCGATGTGCTGGTCAACAATGCGGGCGCGATCCCGACCGGCGATATCTTTGCGGTTGACGAGGCGCGCTGGCGGGAGAGCTGGGACCTCAAGGTGTTCGGCTACGTCAACCTGATGCGCGCCATGTACGCCCATATGCGGGGGAGGGGCCCCAAAGTGATCGTCAACGTGCTCGGGCTCGGCGGCGAGCGGCCGCAATGGCGCTATGTGTGCGGCAACGCCGCCAATGTGGCGCTCGCCGGCGTCACCAAGTCGCTCGGCGGCCGCAGCATCGACGACGGCATCCGGGTGGTCGGCGTCAATCCGGGCGGCGTCGAGACCGAGCGGATGGAGTCGATCCAGCGCGCGCGCGCCGAAAAGGAATTCGGCGACGCGAGCCGTTGGCGCGAATATTTCGCCGACAAGCCGCTGCAGCGCGCCGCCAGCCCGCAGGAGGTCGCCAACGTGATCCTGTTTCTCGCCTCCGACAAGGCGAGCTGGGTCTCGGGCGCCGTGGTGCCGGTCGACGGCGGCTTCCTGCACCGGCAGGATTGGTTCTGAGCCGCCGCGCCGCCTGGCTAGCTCTTCGTGTCGAGCGGCTCGGCGCCGATGAGCACGAAGGCCAGGCGGGCGGGCTCGTCGGTCCGGTTGCTCCAGGCATGATTGGTGCCGCGCTGGATCAGCACGTCACCGGCCTTGAGCACGACCTCGCCTTCATCCATCAGCGCCACGATCTCGCCGGACAGCACGATCGCATAGTCGACGGAGTTCGTCCTGTGAAAGCCCGGATGGCGGGGATTGCCGCGATCCAGCGCCTCGTGCCGTCCCGAGCCGTCGGCGGGAGCATCGCGCTCCTGCGCCAGCGCCGGCACGCGCTCCTTGTCGGGCGGATATTCGATGATGCGCAGCACGCTGCCGTTCGGTGGCGGCGGCAACCGAAATGGACGGTTGATGGAATCCGCGTTGCCGCGGTTGTCGGCCGGCGTCTGCTGGGTCTCCCACAGGTCGGTCACCACCACGCTTCCGGTCCCGCGGCTGAACACATGCGGCGAGGGCCCGTCCATACAGAAGATCGATTTGCCGGCCGCGTTGTGTCCGGTGACCACGCGGCGGATTTTCTTCGGCATCAGGCCCTCATGATTCTTGATGTGCTGCAGCAAAACGGATCAGTCGCTCGGCTTGATCCCGGCCGAGGCGATCACCCGGCCCCATTGCTCGGTCTCTTTGCGCAGGTAGGCGGCGGTCTCGTCCGGTGTGGTGGCGACCACGGCAGCGGACAAGTCGCGCACCCGTTGCGCCACGTCCGGCATGCGCAGCGCCTCGATCATCGCGTCCGCAAGCTGGCTTGCGATCGCAGCCGGTGTCCTCGGCGGCGCCACGACCGCGAACCAGCTCATGGCGACGAATTGCGGAAAGCGCTCGGCGATCGCCGGCACGTCGGGCAATTCCGCCATGCGGGCCTTGGCGCTGACCGCGAGCGCCTTCAACCGGCCGTCCTTGATCAGTTGCACCACGTTGCCGGCATTGTCGAACATGATGTCGACATGGCCGGCCAACAGATCGGTCAGCGCCGGCGCGGCGCCGCGATAGGGCACATGGGTGAGGCTGATTTCGGCGAGGCTCTTGAGCCATTCCATCGCGAGCTGGTTCGAACTGCCGGCGCCGGGCGACGCATAGTTGAGCTTGTCCGGATGCGCCTTGGCGTAAGCGATGAGCGCCTCGAGGCTCGCGATCGGCGAGCCCGGATGGGTGACCAGCACATAAGGCAAGGCCGCCATGATGGTGATCGGCACGAAGGCGGCCGGATCGAAGCCGAGCCTGGGATAGAGATACGGGCTGATGGTCAGCGGGCCCTGCGGGGTCGCGAGCAGCGTGTAGCCGTCCGGCTCCGCTTTGGCGACCATCTCGGCGCCGAGATTTTGCGCGGCGCCCGGCCGGTTCTCGATGACGACCGGCTGGCCCCATTTTGTGGTGAGCTTCTCGCCGATGAGGCGCGGCAGCGTATCGGCGGTTGCGCCCGGCGGCAGCGGCACGATGATCCGGATCGGCCGGCTGGGATAGGGTTGCGCCGCCGCCGGGCGCGCCACGCTCGCGCTTGCGCCGGCCGCAACGATGGCGCGCAGAAAACCCCGCCGGTTGATCATGTGTGCGACGACAGTGGACGAGCCTTCGATTGCTCTGCATGGTAGCGAGCCTCGGGATGGCCCGAAAGCCCGTACCCGCCGATCCAGCGATGTTCATGCCGGGAGAGCGCGTGATGCTCCGATCCATATTGGGTGTTCTGATCATCGTCATGGCGGCGACGGCCGGCGAGGGGGCCGAGGTGAAAATCCTCGCGGCGCTTGCGGTGCAGGACGCGCTCGGGCCGATCGGCGCGAGCTTTTCGCGCGACAGCGGGCACACGGCCCAGATCGCCTACAGCACCGTTGGGGCGATCCGGCAAAGGCTCGCCGCGCATGAGCGCGCCGACGTCGTCATCCTGACCGCCGACGCCGTCGAAGACATGGATCGCAAGGGCCAGTTGTCCGACCCCACGCCGGTCGCCGCGACCCGCACCGGCGTCGCCATCCGGGACGGCGCCGCTGCGCCGGCCATTGCGACCATCGAGCAATTCCGCGCGGCGCTGCTGGCGGCGCGCTCGGTCGCCTATACGGATCCCAAGAGCGGCGGAGCGTTTGGTACTTATTTTGCCGGCGAGCTCGACCGCATGGGGATCGCGCAGGCCATCAACGCCAAGGCGGTGCTGCGGCGGGGCAGTCACGAGATCGTCGCGGCCGTCGCCAAGGGCGAGGCCGAGCTTGGCGTGACCTTCATCAGCACCATCGTGTCGACGCCGGGCGTGAAAGTGGCCGGCCCGTTGCCGCCGCCGCTCCTGGGCACCGAGCGTTTTTCGGCCGGCCTTCTGGTCGACACGACGACGCGTGACGCAGCGACGGCTTTCCTGGCGGCGCTGCGCAGTCCTGCGTCGAACGCGATCTGGACCGCGGCGGGATTCGAGACGGCGCCTACCCGCCCTTGAGCGCCGCGGCGAGCTTGAGGGCGTGATCCGACAACGTCGCAGGCTCCTCCTTGAAGCTCGCGGGAGGCTTGAGCTGCACGCCCTCGCGGCGCGGGATGACGTGCACGTGCAGGTGAAACACCACCTGGCCGCCGGCCGGCTCGTTGAACTGCTGGACCGTGATGCCGTCGGCGCCGAAAACCTTGAGCGCCGCCTTGGCGATCTTCTGCGCGATCGCCATCACATGGGCGAGGTCATCGGGCGCGACGTCCAGGATGTTGCGCGCGGGCGCCTTCGGGACCACGAGGGTATGGCCGGGCGCGCGCGGCATGATGTCGAGAAACGCGAAGGCGCGATCGTCCTCGTAGACCTTGTGGCAGGGCAGCTCGCCACGGAGGATTTTGGCGAAGACATTGTTCGGATCGTAGCTCGGCATCGTGCCCTCCCGATCGGATGCGCCGCGGAGCATCCTGCCGGTATCTCATGGGCAAGGCGCGCTGCCGCGTCAAGCGCGGCTCACACGTCCTCGGCCGCGAGGTCGCGGCGGAACGGCGCCATCGCGCCGAGCTCGCGGCCGGCCGCCTCGACGTAAGCGCGCTCGCGCACCAGGTAGTCGGCGATCGCCCGCCGCAGCGCCGGGTCGGCGATGTAATGGGCCGAATAGGTGGTGACCGGCAGATAGCCGCGCGCGAGCTTGTGCTCGCCTTGCGCGCCGGCCTCCACCCGCGCGAGCTTTTTGGCGATCGCGAAGTCGATGGCCTGGTAGTAGCACAGCTCGAAATGCAGGAAGGGGTGGTGCTCGATCGCGCCCCAGTGGCGCCCGAACACCGTCTCCGAGCCGACGAAGTTGATGGCGCCCGCGATGTAGCGGCCGGCGCGCTTCGCCATCACCAGCAGGATGCGGTCGGCCATCTTGCGTCCAATCAGCGAGAAGAATTCCCGCGTCAGATAGGGCCGCCCCCATTTGCGCGAGCCGGTGTCCATGTAGAAGGCGAAGAAATCGTCCCATACCGCTTCGGTGAGGTCGCTGCCGGTCAGCCACTGCACCTCGATGCCGTTGCTCAGCGCCTCGCGCCGCTCGCGCTTGACGGTCTTGCGCTTGCGCGCCGCCAGCGCGCCGAGGAAATCGTCGAATGTCGCGTAGCCGGCATTCTCCCAGTGGAATTGCTGGTCGGTGCGTTGCAGGAATCCGCGCTCGCCGAGCGCGCGCCATTCCGGTTCGGTCATGAAGGTGACGTGGACCGAGGAGGCCTCGCGCCGCCGGCATAATTCGACCAGGCCCTGGGCGAGGGCCGCCTCGACCTCATCGTGGCGCGCGCCCGGCGCCGCCAGCAGGCGCCGGCCGGTCGCCGGCGTGAACGGAACCGAGACCTGCAGCTTGGGATAATAGTCGCCGCCCGCCCGTTCATAGGCTTCGGCCCAGCCGCGATCGAACACGTATTCGCCTTGCGAATGCGACTTCAGATAACAGGGCGCCACGCCGAGCACCCGGCCGCTGTCGTCCTCGGCGAGCAGGTGCTGGGGCTGCCAGCCGGTGCGCGCCTGGACCGATCGGGACTCTTCGAGCGTTGAGAGAAAATCATGCGATATGAAAGGGTTGAAGCCAGGGAGTGAAGAAACTCCCTGAACCTCGGGATTGGCGCAGCCATCCCACACGTCGGCCGGGACCTCGCCGATCGACGGCAGCACGCGGATGCGCAGATCGCCGCTCATGAATCCAAGAGCCGGTTACCGCGCCCACGGCGCAAATTCCGCCGCCTGCACCGCCCGTGGCTCCGACCCGTGTTCAAGTGAAATCTCATGTTACGCCCGGAAGCCCTCGAAAATCATCTGGTCTGCCCATTGGGCGGCGCGCTCCCGCTGCGCCGGTGTCCGCACCGTCCAGGTGAGCACCGGCAATCCCAGCCCATGCGCCACGCGCGTGGCCGGGGCCGGAAGATCATCGACCCGGTAAGCGACGAAATCGGGGCGCGACCATGGGGCATGCAGGAGATGGGCCAGGCCACGCTTCTGCCAGGCCGTCAAGGCGCGCCATTCCGGGTGGTCGAAGCGGCGTTCCGACACGATGCCGCGCACGACGTGCGGGGCGGCCCGCCGCAAGCCCGCGACGAGGCGCGGGTCGAACGACATCGCCGCCACCGGACCCGCATGGGACGCCAGCACGCCGGCGACGCGCGCCACCAGACGGTCGTCGCGGTCGAACCGGCTCTTGAGCTCCAGCACCAGGGGCACGCGTCCGCCGACGAGATCGCAGAGCTCGCCCAGCGTCATCATGCGATCGGTGGTCGCCAGGAAGGGGACGCGCTTGAGCTCGGCCGCGCTCAGCTCCGCGAGATTTGCCCGGCCCTCGGTGAGTCGGCCGAGCGCATCGTCGTGATGCACCATGGCCTCGCCGTCGGCGCTCGCCTGCAGGTCGACCTCGATTCCGTAGCGGCCGGCCACCGCGGCCGCGACGGCGCTCGCGCTGTTTTCCACGACGCCGCGCGCGATATCATGCAGGCCGCGATGGGCAATCGGCCGGGATGTCAGCCAGTCGGGCGCCGCCATCGGCGTTTCATGGCCTCATTGCACCTCGAACAGCCCCTCGACTTCGACGGCGGCATCGAGCGGCAGCACCGCGACCCCGACGGTGGTGCGGGCGTGGCGCCCCTTGTCGCCGAACACCGAGACGACCAGATCGGAGGCGCCGTTCATCACCTTCGGTCCGTCGAGAAAACCGGGGTCGGAATTGATGAAGCCGCCGAGCCGGACCACCCGCGTGACCTTGTCGAGGTCGCCGAGCGCGGCCTTGATCTGAGCCAGCAGGTTGACGGCGCAGGCGCGGGCGGCCTTCTGGCCGTCATCGACCGAGACGCCGGCGCCGAGCTTGCCCTTGGCGACCAGCTTGCCGTCGGGGCCGGTGCAGATCTGGCCGGACACCACGAGCAGCCGGCCGGTGCGCACGAAGCCGACATAATTGGCGACGGGCGCCGATGGCGTCGGCAGCACGATACCGAGCTCCGCCAGCTTGCTCTCGACTGTTCCGGTCATGACCTTTTCCTCCGAATGCGTCCCGAAATCCCGCCCGGCCGCCGCCTTCTGCCGAAGTTTTCATCATCCGGCGCGGCCGGGCGGAAGCTCATACCCGTTGTGCGACCTAGTTACAATCACGCCGCCCCGCAATGGCGGCGCCACACGGTCAAAGCCGCTCGGCGTGCACCGGTCCGCGAGGTTGCGGGCGGGAGATTCGGCCCTTATGTTCCGCAACGGGCGGGACGAAAAGGCGAGATTCGATGATGACACGCGCGCGTCTCCTGGCGGCTGCGGCCGCTGTTTCGGCCTTGTTCGCGACTCCGGTGGTGCCGCCGGCCGAGGCTGCCGGCATCGGATTGACGCCGCACCGCGCGGTCTATGACCTCAAGCTCCTGCACTCGCGCGGCAAGCGGTCCATCGAGGCGGTGCGCGGACGTATCCTGTATGATTTCTCCGGCAGCGTCTGCGCGGGCTATGTGCTCAATTTCCGCCAGGTATCCGAGCTCGACACCGGCGAAGGCAAGGTGGCGCTGAGCGATCTGCGCGCCACCACCTGGGAGGAGGGCGGCGCGAAGAGCTTCCGGTTCAATTCGCAGAATTTCATCGATCAGCGCGCGGTCGATGCGGTCGACGGCGAGGCCGCGCGCAACGACGACCATGTCGTGGTCAAGCTTGCAAAGCCGAAGAACAAGTCCTTCGATCTCGAGCCCGCGATGGTTTTCCCGACCGAGCATATGCGCCGCATCATCGAGGCGGCGCTCGCCGGCAGGAATATCCTGGAGCTGCCGGTCTATGACGGCTCCGAGACCGGCGAGAAGATGTACAGCACCATGACGGTGATCGGCCGCGAGATCGCGCCGAACCAGAAGGTGCCGACCGACGCCGCCGCCGGCCAGGCCGCGCTCGCCGGCCTCAAGCGCTGGCCCGTTACCATCAGCTATTTCGACCGGGCCGATACCAAGAACAACGGCGAGCAGACGCCGGTCTACTCGATCAGCTTCGAGCTTTACGAGAACGGAATCTCGCGGGCGCTCTCGCTCGACTATGGCGACTTCGTGGTGGCCGGCGAGATGAGCCAGCTCGAGATCAAGGAGCCGGCGGCGTGCAAGTGAGCGCCCAGGCGGCGCGCGCGCAACCCCCTAAGCGAATGCTCAAGTGACGACCCTGACCCGCGCGCGGCACGGCGCGTGCCGGCCGCGAAGTCTCGCCGATGGCAGTTGCGGCAGGAAACCTTGGCGCAGGCGGTGCCGGCGCCGTATCTTGATGTGAGCAGCGGTTCCTGGAGGATTGATCCACCGGCGCCGCAAACGTGACGTCGCGCGCCGCCCGGCATTCCAGTCCGGTGCCTTGTGGATTGTCATGGCCCAGTCAGCCGAGCGCATGAATGAGGCATCGAACCATCATAGGCTGTTTGGCGGCGGCTTTTGCCGCGGTGGCGGCCGCTGCACTTGCGCAAGATCATGACGGCACCGCCATCCCGACGGTGACGCCGATCAAGCATCTCGTCGTCATCTTCCAGGAAAACGTATCCTTCGATCATTATTTCGGCACCTACCCGGTGGCGAAGAACCTGCCGGGCGAGACCCCCTTCACGGCGTCGCCGCGCACGCCGAATAGCATCAACACCCTGATGACGCCGCTCGATACGGGCCATAATTTTGCGCCGCTCACCGGCGTCGATCTGCTCAACCACAATCCCAACAGCAATCCTGCTGCGCCCGCCAACGGCGGCGGCGTTTTCAACGGCGCCGGCGCGTCCAATCCGATCCGTCTGTCGCCCGCGCAGGCGCTGACCGCCGACATGGAGCACGACGAGACCCCGGAACAGGGCGCCTATGACAACGGTCTGATGGACGGCTTTCCGCGTTGGGTCGGCACGGCCGGCCCGCCGCCGGCCGGCGTCACCACCAAGGGACTGGTGATGGGCTATTACGACGGCAATACCGTCACGGCGCTGTGGAACTACGCGCAGCATTTCGCCCTCAACGACAACCACTACGCGACGCAGTTCGGGCCTTCCACGCCGGGCGCCATCAACCTGATCTCCGGACAGACCAACGGCATCGCGGCGGCGATCAATGTCGTGGCGACGACCAACAACAACCTGATTCACCCCACCCACGAGGCATTCGGCGACAATGGCAAGACGATGGGCAATATGACGCTGATCGGCGACGCCGACCCGCTGCTCGACGTCTGCTCGAATCCTGCCAGCGACCAGCTGACCATGGCGGGTCGTAACATCGGGGACCTGCTCAACGACAAAAACATCACCTGGGGGGCCTTCATGGGCGGGTTCGACCTCACGGTCGTCAATCCGAACCGAACAACAGGATGCCGTCGCAAGACCGATCTGACGGCGCCGGGCACGCCCGCCTTCACGTCGGTGGATTACATCCCGCACCACGCCTGGTTCCAGTATTACGCGTCGACCCGCAATCCGACCCACGCACGCCCCAGCTCGGTGGCGGCGATCGGCCACAGCCTGATCCCGCGCACCAATACGCCGGAGCCGGCAAACCACAATTACGACGTCATCGACTTCTTCGCGGCGCTGAAGGCCCACAACCTTCCGGCGGTGAGCTTCCTCAAGGCGCCGGCATTCCAGGACGGTCACGCCGGTTACTCCGATCCGCTCGACGAGCAGGCCTTCGTTGTCAACCTGATCAATACGCTGCAGCAGAGTCCCGAATGGGCGAGCACCGCCGTGGTCATCGCCTACGACGACTCGGACGGCTGGTACGATCATCAGATGCCGCCGATCGTGAACCCGTCCTTCAGCGCCGCCGTCGACAGCCTCAATGGCCCGGGGCTGTGCAACAACGGCGCCCAGCAGGGCACCCCGACTCCCGCCACGCCGCTGAACGGCACTTTCGCGCCGGCGCAATGGGGCCGCTGCGGCTATGGCCCCCGCCTGCCGCTGCTCGTGGTCTCGCGTTTCGCGAAAAGGAATTATGTCGACCACACGCTCACCGACCAGACCTCGGTGCTGCGCTTCATCGAAGACAATTGGCTGGCGGGCCAGCGCATCCAGCCGAACGGCTCGTTCGACACCATCGCCGGGCCGCTCGACAACATGTTCGACTTCGATCATCAGAACGATCAGCCGCGCAAGCTGATCCTCGATCCGACGACCGGCGCCGTCGTCTCGGCCAGCGGCCACGACGACGACGATCGTGATGACGATCGGCACGGAGACGATCGGTAAGCTGCTCCTGATCCGCCGATCGGGCCCATCCGCACCAACGTGCGGGTGGGCCGAAGCCAAGCGACCTCACTCGTCGTCCAAGGTCAGGCCCTTCACCACCGCATCGCGCCCGAACTTCGCGCGCAGCCGGTCGACCGCATGCTCGGCCGCCTTGCTGCGCTCGCCCTGCGGGTCGACGAGGTCGGCCGGGTCGGCATCGGCGGGCGAGCCGAGGGCG
>Ga0208993_1000087_pt1 | contig 9578 bp, 9 predicted proteins | sample MedBloCAOM2_M3_FD_187847 | JGI IMG/M metagenome (GOLD analysis project Ga0208993, IMG submission 187847) | Forest soil microbial communities from El Dorado National Forest, California, USA - Mediterranean Blodgett CA OM2_M3 (SPAdes) (version 2) | ecosystem: Environmental > Terrestrial > Soil >...
GGCGACAAGAGCGGCTCCCAAGCCTGCTATTACACCAGTTATCAGCAATGCATGGCCACCCTGAGCGGCATCGGCGGCACCTGCATACGCAGCCCCTATTATCGCGGCGCCGTGCGCGAGCTCCCGCGCGGCGAGCGCCGCCCGCGCTACGACTGAGATCCGGCATGCGTGGCGCCAGGTTCGCGCAACGCTACTTCGCGGCGCCGTCGCAGCCGCGGCTGCGCGCGCCCGGCTGAACGTCGAGGGTGCAGAATTCGCGCCGCGAAGCCCCGGCCGTGGTCCGGCATTGCGCGATCGCCTGGCGATCGGCCATCTGCTGATTTTCGGCGATCGCCCAGCCGACGCCCGGCGTCCCGTCCTTGGGATCCATGGCGACCGCGAAGCACTGATTGCGAAACGTGGCGACGATCTTGCAGAGCTTGCGCAGCTCCGCCGATGCGTTGCCGAGCGCGCCGCGGCAACCGTCGATCGCGGCCGTGCGTGCCGCATCCATGCTCGTGGAATCCAGCGCGCTGCCGTAGGCAAAGCCCTCACGCGCCACATTGGCCGGCATTCCGACCGCCAGCGCGCCATCGCAGGCGCCGGTGCGCGGCACCAAAACGAGCAGGCCGGCCGCGATCAGCCCCACACTCATCCGTCGCGTCGATCGATCCGCATGCATTCTCCCCTCCCCGCCCGGATCGCATGATGCTACGCCCGAATGCGGCGGGTGCCTATCGGCTTCGATTTACCGCGGTCCTGTAGCGGCGCACGGCCATGTCGGCGCGTCGCCGAAGTCCGGCGCGAATGTTGATTTCCGTCAAGGACAGCGTCCGGCCAAGTGGTAAACTGCCGACTGTCTCGACCGAACGGCGCCGGTAGGCGGCCGCTAAGATCTTGATAAGAGCCCCGGCTCCACCCCGGGGTTTCTTTTTTGGCGGCACGGCCGGCCCCCGTTCGGGGACCTCTCACCAAATCTTGTAGCCGCGATCGGCTTACGGCCGTTGAATAACACGCACCGGCGTGGTGTTGATGCATGGGGGCAACTGCCGGGAGATTCCCATGCGTTCGATCCAGCTCATGATCGCCGGTGCCGCCCTGCTGGCCGCCACGACGGCGAGCCATGCCCAGTCCGCCTACGACTATCCGTGGTGCGCGGTCTACACCAACAGGAGCGGCGCCCAGGCCTGCTACTACACCAGCTATCAGCAATGCATGGCCACGATGTGGGGCATCGGCGGCACCTGCATCGAAAGTCCCTATTACCGGGGGCCGCGCCCGGAGCGGCGCGTCCGCCACTACTGATGCGGCTCGATCCATCGTGAAGGAGACCACGCCGATGCGAAAACTTATTTTGGGCGTCCTCACGGGCGCGGCCGTCATGGCGGCCGCCACTTCGGCGAGCCGCGCCCAGGATTATCCCTGGTGCCTGGTCATTTCCGACAAGAACGGTTCGTGGACCTGCTACTTCACGAGCCGGGAGCAATGCATGATGTCGGCCGGCGGCAATGTCGGGTTCTGCGCCCAAAACCCCGCCTATCCGGCCGCGCCCGGGCGACGGCGGCGGCCGTCCGACCACTAGGGCATCGGCGGATCGGCCCGCGCGCGCTGCAGGCGCGCCGCTCGGGATGACGGAATAAGCCTGAGCGTTCCGGTTCCGGAGCCGATAGACTATTCGGGCTTTTGAAGGTATTCCCGGCCAGGGGCCATGCGGCGCGGTGGCGATCACGGCGTTCTCATCGGGCCCGATTGTTTCCTTGAAACGGCGGGCAGCGTCCCGCCCTGCCGGGTCCCGACATGCAACAGCAAAACTTGCAACAGCAGAACGCGCAACAACAAAAGCTGCAGCAGCAGAACCTGCAGCAGCAAAATCCCGAACAGACCGCCGCGATGCGGTTGGCGGCGGCCACCGGCGACTTCCAGGTCCTGCACGAGATCGTCGCCAAGGCGCGCCAGAACCTCAACCAGAATGATTGGGACTATATCGTTGGGGCCGCCGAGACCGAGACCACGCTGCGGCGCAACCGGCTGGCGCTGGACTCGATCGCCTTCCGGCCGCGCGTGCTGCGCGACGTCAGCCGGATCGACACCTCGGTGGAGGCGTTTGGGCGCCGGCTTCGCCTGCCCGTCATGTTCGCGCCGGTGGGATCGCTGGAGAGCTTCCATGACGGCGCGGCCGCCGACGTGGTGCGGGCCGCCAAGGAGTTCGGCGTCGCCCATATGCTGAGCTCGGTGTGCGAGCCCGGCCTCGAGAAGGTCGCCGAGGCCGCCCCGGACGCGTTGCGCTTCTTCCAGCTCTATGTGCGCGGCGACGAGGCCTGGGTCGACGACTACGCGGCGCGCGCGGTCGCGAACGGCTACAGCGCCTTCTGCCTCACGGTCGACACCGCGATCTACAGCCGGCGCGAGCGCGACATCGCCAAGCGCCATATCGTGGCCGGGCGCCGGCGGGCGTCGGGCCGCGAGTTCCAGGCCGCGCTCGACTGGCGCACGGTCGAGCGTCTCAAGAAGCGCTTCGACATCCCGCTCGCCATCAAGGGCATCGCGACCGCGGAGGACGTCAAGATCGCGCTCGACCACGGCGTCGCGTGGATCTACGTCTCCAACCATGGCGGCCGGCAGCTCGACCACGGCCGCGGCTCCATGGACGTGCTGCCCGAGATCGTGGCGGCGGCGGCCGGGCGGGCCAAGATCATGGTCGACGGCGGCTTCGCGCGCGGCACCGACATCGTCAAGGCGATCGCCGCGGGCGCCAGCCTGGTCGGCCTCGGACGCCTGCAATGCTACGCGCTGGCGGCCGGCGGCGAAGGCGCGCTGGTGCGGCTGCTCGAACTGCTCGAGGACGAGGTGATGCGCTGTCTCGGGATGCTGGGCGTAACGCGCTTCGCCGACCTCGATCCGGCCTGCCTGCACCCGGCGCCGCCCGTCACCTCGCCGCATGCGCTGAGCGCGTTTCCGCTGCTCAAGGTCGAGGACTACGAGTACTGAGGCGCGGGAAAGAGCGAATAGCGAGTAGGGAATGGCGAATAGCCTCTGACTCGTCATGCCCGCGCTCGTCGCGGGCATCCACGTCTTTATTGCCGCTAAACATGAAAGACGTGGATGGCCGGGACAAGGTCGGCCATGACGAATCCACTATTCGCCACTCGCCCGCTACCCCCTACGCCATCTCCTCCACCAGCCCGTCGCGCAGCGTGACCCGGCGGTCCATGCGGGCGGCGAGATCCATGTTGTGGGTGGCGATGACGGCGGCGAGCCCGGAGGCGCGCACCAGCTGGGTCAGGGCGGAAAAGACATGGTCGGCGGTGCGCGGGTCGAGATTGCCGGTCGGCTCGTCGGCCAGCAGCACGCGCGGCCCATTGGCGACCGCCCGGGCGATCGCGACCCGCTGCTGCTCGCCGCCGGAGAGCTCGGAGGGGCGATGGGTGAAGCGCTCCTTGAGGCCGAGATAGCCCAGAAGCTCGCGCGCGCGCGTCGTCGCCTCGCGGCGCGACAGCCCGCGGATCATCTGCGGCAGCATGACATTCTCCAGCGCGGAGAATTCCGGCAGCAGATGGTGGGCCTGATACACGAAGCCGATATCGGTGCGGCGGATGCGGGTGCGCTCACTGTCGTTGAGGCCCGAGGTCGCGACCTCGTTCAGATAGACCTCGCCGGAGTCCTGGCGCTCGAGCAGGCCGGCGATGTGCAGCAGCGTCGATTTGCCGGCCCCCGAGGGCGCGATCAGCGCCACCGACTGGCCCGCCCAGACCGCGAGCTCGGCCCCCTTGAGGATATCGAGCGTCGCGTCTCCCTGCCGGTAGTGACGCTCGATGCCATGCAGGAAGATGGCGGGCGCTTCGGGGTCGGCCATCGCGTCCTACTCGTAACGCAGCGCGTCGACGGGGTCGAGGCGCGCCGCGCGCCACGCCGGGTAGAGAGTGGCGAGCAGCGACAGCGTGAGCGCCAGCACGACCACGGCGGTGGTCTCGCCGAAGGCCATCTCGGCCGGCAGCTTCGACAGGAAATAGACTTCCTTCGAGAAGATCTCGGTCCGGGTCACGAAGGACATGAACTGGCGGATCGACTCGACATTGAGGCAGACCAGCGTGCCGGCCACGAAGCCCGTCAGGGTCCCGACCACGCCGATCGCGGCGCCGGTGATCACGAATATCCGCATGATCGCACCCTGGGTCGCCCCCATGGTGCGCATGATGGCGATGTCGGGACTCTTGTCCTTCACCAGCATGATCAGGCCGGAAATGATGTTGAGCGCCGCGACCAGCACGATCAGGGTGAGGATCAGGAACATCACGTTGCGCTCGACCTGCAGCGCGGTGAAGAAGGTCGCGTTGCGCCGCCGCCAATCCACCATGAATATCGGCCGCTTGGCGGCCTCGGTGATGAGCTTGGTGTAGCTCTCGATGTCGTCCGGATGCTCGACATAGACCTCGATCGCCGTCACATCGCCGGAGCGGTTGAAATAGGCCTGCGATTCGGCGAGCGGCATGAACACGAAGGCGGAATCATATTCCGACATGCCGATCTCGAACACGGCGGCGATCTTGTAGGGCTTGATGCGCGGCGTCGTGCCCATGGGGGTCACCGCGCCGCGCGGCGCCACCAGGGTCACGTTGTCGCCCGACCGCAGCGAGAGCTGGTCGGCGAGCCGCCGGCCGATCAACACCCCCTGCCCCTGGTCGAAGCCGTCGAGCGTGCCCTGCCTGATATTCTTGGCGATCGAGCCGAGCTTGGCGAGGTCGGCCCCGCGCATGCCGCGCACCAGCACGCCGCTGGCGTTGAACGGCGAGGAGGCGAGCGCCTGGCCTTCGACGATCGGCGCCGCGAGGATCACCCCGGGGACCCGGGAGATGCGATCGGCCACCTCGGCATAGTCGGTGAGCGGGGAATCGAGCGGCTGGATCAGCAGATGGCCGTTGAGGCCGAGGATCTTGTCGAGCAGCTCCTTGCGGAAGCCGTTCATCACCGCCATCACGATGATCAGGGTCGCGACCCCCAGCATGATGCCGAGGAACGAGAAGCCGGCGATGACCGAAATGAATCCTTCCCGCCGGCGCGCCCGCAGATAGCGCAGCGACAGCATCCATTCGAAGGGCGCGAAAGGCCGCGTGGCGGTCGGCTCGGTCATTTGTTGGTTCTTCCCCCGCCCCGGATTCCACCTGATTCTGGCGGATTCATGCCACTTAATTCGCGGTAATGGTGTGGCGGCTCACAGGTTAATGCGTCGCATCAGGACGTCAGGCGCGCAATTACCTCTTCGGGCGTGAGCAGCTCGCGCGAGCCGTCGAGGCGGCGCTTGAGCTCGACCTTGCCTTCGGCGAGCCCCTTCGGCCCCACCACCACCTGCCAGGGCACGCCGATCAGGTCCATGGCGGCGAATTTCGAGCCCGGCCGCTCGTCGAGATCGTGATAGAGCGTATCGACGCCCTTTTGCATGAGGGCGCCATAGATGCGCTCGCAGGCCGCATCGGTATCGGGGCTGCCCTGCTTGAGGTTGAGCACCGCCGCCCGGAACGGCGCGACCGCCTCCGGCCACTTGATGCCGGCGTCATCATGGAAGGCCTCGATGATGGCGGCGACCAGGCGCGAGGGACCGATGCCATAGGATCCCATATGGACCGGCCGCTCGACCCCGTCGGGGCCGGCCACCACCGCCTTCATGGGCTCGGAATATTTGGTGCCGAAATAGAAGATGTGGCCGACCTCGATGCCGCGCGCCGACATCTGCTTGTCGGCCGGCAGCCTGGCGAAGGCGGCGGCGTCGTGCTTCTCGGAGGTCGCCGCATAGAGCCCGGTCCATCGGTCGACGATCTTCTGGAGACCCGCCACGTCGTCGAAATCGACGCCCTCGCCCGGCACCTCGACATCGAGATAGTCGCGGTGGCAGTAGACCTCGCTCTCGCCGGTCGACGCCAGGATGATGAATTCGTGGCTGAGGTTGCCGCCGATCGGGCCGGTATCGGCCACCATCGGGATCGCCCGCAACCCCATGCGGGCGAAGGTGCGCAAATAGGCGACGAACATGCGGTTATAGGCGTGGGTCGCGCCCGCGAGGTCGACGTCGAACGAATAGGCGTCCTTCATCAGGAATTCGCGGCCGCGCATCAGGCCGAAGCGCGGCCGCACCTCGTCGCGGAATTTCCACTGGATATGATAGAGATTGAGCGGCAGATCCTTGTAGGAGCGCACGTAAGAGCGAAAGATCTCGGTGATCATCTCCTCGTTGGTCGGGCCATAGAGCATGTCGCGCTCGTGGCGGTCCTTGATGCGCAGCATCTCCTTGCCGTAGTCGTCGTAGCGTCCGCTTTCGCGCCACAGGTCCGCCGACTGGATGGTCGGCATCAGCATCTCGATCGCGCCCGAGCGGTCCTGCTCTTCGCGCACGATCTGGCTGATCTTCTGCAGCACGCGCAGCCCGAGCGGCAGGAAGGCGTAGATGCCGGCCGCCTCCTGGCGGATCATTCCGGCGCGCAGCATCAGCCGGTGCGAAGCGATCTCTGCTTCTTTCGGCGTCTCGCGCAGGATCGGCAGAAAGAAACGGGACAGGCGCATGGGAATCCGACTCGTGGAATGCGGGCAGAAGGGGTTCGAGTGAAAGCGGATCGGGCGCCAAAACACAACCCCTGAACGGCCCGCAAAAGAGGGGCGACACCCGACCCGCCTACAAGGCCCGCGTGTGGCTCCGGTATAATGTTGCGCCGCAAGATGAATATTTTCCGGCAAGTTGCGTACGATACGTGACAAACGAAATTTGTTGGGCTACGGTCATTTCATCGCGCGGTACCATCAGAAGATGGACTTCTGCGGTCCAAGTCTTGGGAGGACAGTCCATAGGCGCGGGAAGCCGCTGCCTGGCCCGAAAAAAAGCCGCTACGCCGGGGTTCATGGACAATGAGGAAATTTGAGCAGGGCTTTGGCCCTGCTCATTTTTTTGGCCTTCAGGGGGCCGGGAGGGCCCACCCGAAAGACCCTCGCGGATGGCCCAAATCGTGCCGTCCGGGCACGCGGCCCGCGCCCCAGACCACAATCCCATCGGTCAAAAATACCGGGGTTCGCCTAGAGCAACGCCCCCGGGCTCTTGCGGTAGCGGTTCACGATCGCATCCGCCGTCATATAGGCGAGCGCCTGGATGGTCAGCGTCGGGTTGAAGCCGCTCTGCGACGGGAAGGTCGAGCTGCCGACCACGAACAGGTTGGGGACATCCCAGGTCTGGCCGTAGCGGTTCACGACCGAGGTTTTCGGGTCGCTGCCCATGCGGGTGCCGCCCTCGTGATGGCCGCCCGGCGATCCCGGGGCCACCGGGCCGCGCCACACCTGCGTCGCCCCCATGGCGCGGCCGATCTCCTCCAGCTTGGCGAGCATGAATTCGGCCCGCGCGCGCTCGTTCGGGCGCCGCCAGTCATAGGTCATGCGGGGCGCCGGCAACCCCCAGGCGTCGCGCGTGTTCGGGTCGAGGTCGATGGTCTGGTCGCCATAAGGCAGGTTCTCGGTCTGCGCATTGATGGCGGCGAAGCGCGTGTAATTCTTGGCGAGGAAATCCCGATAGGGCGCGCCCCAGCGCGGAACGCCGGGCGGCGGATTCATTCCCATGGCGGTGCCGATGGGTCCGGCCTCGAGCTCGGCCGGGTGCACCGAGATTTGCGCTCCCCGGATGAAGCCCAGGCCGCCATGGTCGAAATTGTCGGCATTGTAGTCGTCGATGGTGTGGCGCTGCGCGCTCGGGCCCATGAAGATATTGACCCGGTCCTCGAAGGTGGCGAACACCCGCACGTTGATATGGGTCATGATGTGCCGGCCCACCTGCCCGTTCGAATTGGCGAGCCCGTTGGGGAATTTGTCGGTCTTGGAGAGCAGCAACAGCCGCGTGTTGTCGTAGATGAAGGGCGCCAGGATGACGACCTCGGCCTCGATCGTGTTGTCGCTGCCGTCAGGGCCCCAATAGGACACGCCGGTCGCGCGGCCGCTGTTGTCGCTGTTGACGCGGTAGGTCATGGCGCCGGTGACGAGCTTGAAATTGCCGGTCGCGTCGGCCTCCGGCAGCTTGGTGACCAGGATGCTCGACTTCGCCCCGATGAAGCAGCCGAAGGCCTGGCAATAGCTGCAATAGGTGCAGGCCGGCCGCCCCTCATAGGGCCGCGACAGGATCGCGCGCGGCGTCGAGAAGGGATGCAGCCCGAGCTTGCGGGCGCCGGCATCGAAGAGCGCGCCCGCCTGGTCGACGTCCAGCGGCGGCAGCGGATATTCGCGGCGGCGCGGGGCCTCGAACACGTTGCCGCCGTCGATCTTGCGGCCCTGCAGGTTGCCGGCCTTGCCCGACACGCCGAGCTCGTATTCGGCGCGGTCGTAATAGGGCTCGAGCTCGGCATAGCTCAGCGGCCAGTCGGCGAGCGAGGAGTCCTGCGGGACCGCGGACGCGCCGTAGCGCTCGATGGTCTGCGAGCGCGCCCGGAAATCGTCCTCGTGCAGCCGCCACGACACCGCCCCATAGTGGACGGTGCCGCCGCCCGCCTGGTTGCCGTAGTTCTGGGTCGGGATCGGGTTCGCCCGGGTATCGGCATTGGGTCGCCAGGTCACGGGCTGGCGCTTCTTGTCGGGGCGCAGCTCCTGGCGCTGGAAGTAGCGCAGCTCGTCGAGCTGGAAATCCGCGGTCTTGAGACGCGGGCCGCGCTCCAGGCCGATCACTTTCATGCCGGCCTTGCCGAGCTCGGCCGCGAGGATTCCGCCGGACGCGCCGACGCCGACGATCACGACATCCGTCTTTTCGGTTGCCATGGCTTAGGCCCTCGCCTTGAGACTGGTCATCGCGACGCGGCTGAAGGCCGCCCGGCTTTCCATATCGGCCTTGGTGAAGACCGGTTGGGCGCCCGGGAAGCCGACCAGTCGCCAGCCGGCGAAGTCCTTGTTGCCGCCATAGATCGGGTCGGCGAACATGCCCTCGATGGTATGGGTGCGCAGCGTGTTGAAGAAGGCCTGCGGGCTGGGCCAACTAAAGCCGCCGGCCTTGCCCTGCTCGAGCGCCGTGATCACCTCGTCCTGCTGCGCGCCGCTCAGCCGCGCGAACGGCTTGCCCTGCTGTGTCCGGCAATAGGCGTCGAGCTGGGCGAGCCCGCGGCGATAGAAATCCTGCAGGTCCGCATAGGCGCCGGCGAGCGCGAGATCGATGTAATTGAGCACGTCGGCCTCGCTCGCGCCCGGCTTGCCGGGAGCGCCCGGCATCAGCCGTTCGGCAAAGGCCGCGACGGTCGCGGCATCGTCCGGATTGAAGAAGGCGCCGCGCTCGTCGCCGTTCGACTGCGCGGGGGCCGGTGCATTGGGGACCCGCTGCGGGGCTTGCAACGCCTGGGTCTGGGCCTGCGCGTCGGTCGCGAGCGTCGCGGCCGCGCCGGCGCCGGCGAGCGCGCCCACCAGGAACGCGCGGCGCGCTTCGTCATGCCGGCCGTCATCATGCTGGCTCATGCGGAATTCCTCCCTCGGGTCGCGCGGGTTGGTCCCGGCGCGCTTGTTGTGCGAAGCCTCAGCCTGCGCCTCTTTGGGCCGGCCGGCAAGGGAGGCGGAGACGGCCGCGACTTACAGCAGTCCCCACAGCGTCGCGAGGTCCT
>Ga0208993_1000088_pt1 | contig 9518 bp, 10 predicted proteins | sample MedBloCAOM2_M3_FD_187847 | JGI IMG/M metagenome (GOLD analysis project Ga0208993, IMG submission 187847) | Forest soil microbial communities from El Dorado National Forest, California, USA - Mediterranean Blodgett CA OM2_M3 (SPAdes) (version 2) | ecosystem: Environmental > Terrestrial > Soil >...
AGGATCAGGCATTTGCCGGGTGTGGCGGTGAAGTCGTTGGCAACGGCAAACTGCCGGGCCGGTTCGGGAAGGCCCTTCGCGATCGCAGCCCATGTCGTCCTGGTGGCGAACGTGATCGGAATAGCCGGGGCGGCGGGCGCGGTCTCGAACAGGGAATGCATGCGGGTCTCGTAAAGCAGGGTCCGGCGGGCGTGCCGCGGTTTGCATAGCACGGCCAATTAACCAGCCGTTAGGGTTAACAGTCTATTGCTGGCGCGTTCGGCTCGATCAATTCGCCTGATATCGTGAGTTAAAGTGCCATGCGCCAGCAGTCCAGTCTTGCCCGGCTTCTTGCGTCCGCGGCCGTGACGGCGATTTTGGCCGCTGGTCTTGGCGGCTGCCAGACCATGTCCGACATCACGGGATCGCTGACGTCCAAGGCCGAGGCCAGCCCCGGTGCCGATCCGCGAAGCTCGGTGGACCTCTACGGCGAGCGCTATCGTAATAACCCCAAGGATGCTGAGGCCGCCCTGGCTTATGGTCAGGCACTCCGCGCCACCGGACAGCGCGCCCAGGCCGTCGCCGTGCTCGAACAGGGCACCATCGCCCATCCCGGCAACAAGCCGCTGCTCGCCGGCTATGGCCGGGCGCTTGCCGATAACGGCAATTTCCAGCAGGCGTTCGATGTTCTCACCCGCGCCCATTCGCCCGATAATCCCGACTGGCGAATTCTTTCGGTGCAGGGAACCGCGCTCGATCAGCTTGGCCGGCATGACGAAGCCCGCCGCTATTACGCCAGCGCGTTGAAGATCGCGCCCGACGAGCCGTCGGTGCTGTCCAATCTCGGCCTCTCATATGTTCTTGCCAAGGATCTGCCGAAGGCGGAAGAGACCCTTCGCCGGGCATACGCCAGCACCAGAGCCGATGCGCGGGTGCGGCAGAATCTGGGTCTGGTGGTTGGCCTGCAGGGCCGCTTTGCCGAGGCCGAAAGCATCGTGAAGGCCGATCTGCCGCCAGACGAGGCGGCTGCAAATGTCGCCTATTTGAAAGAGATGCTCAGCCGCAAGGACAATCCGCGCACAGGCGCCGGAACGATGCCGGTGGCTTCTCTCAACCGTCCCGACTGATCGCCTCGATTTACCGACGGCATGATGCGGCAAGCATGATCGGCGTGGCCACCGGCCGCGTCGGCAAGGTCATTGCATCGCCGCGACCTTAATGCCGGTCGGCCCCAGGATGACGACAAACAACACCGGCAGGAAGAACAGTATCATCGGCACAGTCAGTTTCGGCGGCAACGCCGCCGCTTTCTTCTCGGCCTCGTTCATTCGCATGTCGCGATTTTCCTGCGCCATGACGCGCAAGCTCTGACCGAGCGGCGTTCCGTAACGCTCCGACTGCTGCAAGGCCAGGCAGACCGATTTCACGCCCTCGAGCCCGGTACGCTTCGCCAGATTTTCGTAAGCAACCTTGCGATCCTGCAAATAAGACAGCTCGGCCGTGGTCAGGGTGAATTCCTCCGACAGCGCAACCGATTGCGTACCGATTTCACTGCTGACCTTGCGGAATGCGGTTTCGATCGACATGCCGGATTCGATGCAGATCAGCAGCAGATCAAGCGCATCGGGAAATGCGCGCTTGATCGAGAGCTGCCGCTTCGTGATCGCATTTTTCAGGAATAGCATCGGCGCCTGCAATCCGAGGTAGGCCGCGCCGATGCACATGCCGATCTTCACCGGCATCGACTTCTCCATATGCGAGATCACGAAAACATACAGCACCGCCGCCAGGAAAAGCAGGATAGGCGTCACCAGCCGGAAGAACAGGAATGTGACGTAGGGCGCCTGCCCGCGATAGCCGGCCATGATAAGCTTTTCGCGCGCGGCCTCCTGGGCCAGCCATTTTCCGAGGTTGAAGTCTTCCACCACCTTGGAGACGAGCTGCTTCGGCGTCTGACGCAGCGACACCTTGTCGGTCTTGGAGAGACGATCGCGCTCCCGTTGCCGGATCCGCTCACGTTCGCTTGCGACCGCCTTCATGCGCTTTGCCAGGCCTTCGCCTGCGAGCAACGGCATGATCAGCGTGTACGCCGTCGCGCTCACGGCGATGGCGGCGAGCAGCATGGTCATAAACCGCGCGTCGTGGATCTTGTCGACCAGAAACTGAATCATACTGCACCGTCAGAAGTCGAAGTTGATCATTCTCTTCATCACGAAGATGCCGAGAGACATCCAGATCACGCAGCCAACGAGCATCAATTGACCGGTCGGATGCGTCCACAGCAACGAGATATAGTCGGGGGTAGAGAGGTAAACGAGCAGCATGACGATGGGCGGCAGCGAACCGATGATGCCCGCAGACGCCTTGGCTTCCATCGACATGGCTTGAATTTTTTCGGCCATCTTCTTGCGATCGCGCAGCACCTTGGACAGGTTGCCCAAAGCCTCGGACAGGTTACCGCCGGATTTTTGCTGGATCGCGATGACGATCCCGAAGAAATTCGCCTCCGGCACCGGCATCCGTTCGAACAGGCGCGCGCAGGCCTCGCCAAGCGGCATGCCGATCGCCTGGGTTTCAATGATGGCCAGGAACTCGCTCTTGAGCGGCTCCGGCGCATCGGCTGCGACGACCTTGATTGACTCAAACAGCGGCAGGCCGGCCTTGATGCCGCGAACAATCACGTCGACGGCGTCCGGCAGCGCCTTAAGAAAGTTCTTTTCCCGGCGCTTCTTGAGAAAGCCTAACGCCCAGCGTGGCAGACCGAAGCCGGCGGCGAATGCCAGGCCGACGGCGCCAATCAGTCCGCCTCCGAACAGCATCGGCATCGCAAAGCACACGGCTGCGAGAACGCCGGAAACGATCATGAATTTCTGAGTTGACCAGTCCAGTCCGGCCTGCGTCAGGCGGCTGCTGAGCGGAATCTTGTTTTCCTTCTGGCGGCGCGCCTCGAGATCCTTCAATGATCCTTCGACCTGTTCGCGGCGCGAGCGCTGGCTTTTATCGACCTGATGAGCGGCCGGCTCCAACCTCGCGACGGACGCACGGCGCTTCTCGGCCTTTTTCTCCCCCGACAATAGAGGATAGACAAAAACCCATGCCAGACCGCCGATGGCGGTAGCCGCGAGAAAGGCGAGTGACAGCGCTTGTATGTTCATGGCTCAGACCTCCGCGGCGACTTCGGCGGCGTCAAGCGCGGCAGCAAGTCGCTTCTCTTCGCCGTAATATCGCGCGCGATCCCAAAAGCGTGGCCGTCCGATGCCAGTCGAGCGATGGCGGCCGATGATATTCCCGTTGGCGTCCTCGCCGGTGATGTCGTAGAGGAACAGGTCCTGGGTAATGATGGTGTCGCCTTCCATACCCATCACCTCGGTGATGTGGGTGATGCGGCGGGAGCCGTCGCGCAGACGGGCGGCCTGGATGACGACGTCGATCGAGGCGCAGATCATCTCGCGAATGGTTCGCGAGGGCAGCGAAAATCCACCCATCGTGATCATCGACTCGCAGCGCGACAGGGCTTCGCGGGGATTGTTGGCGTGCAGCGTTCCCATCGATCCGTCGTGGCCGGTATTCATGGCTTGCAGCAGGTCGAATGCCTCCGGTCCGCGGACTTCGCCGACGATGATGCGTTCAGGGCGCATACGGAGGCAGTTTCGGACCAGTTCGCGCATGCTGACCTGGCCCTCGCCCTCGATGTTGGGCGGGCGGGTTTCCAGGCGGACCACATGTGGCTGCTGCAATTGAAGTTCCGCTGCGTCTTCGCAGGTGATGATGCGTTCGTCGTCTTCGATATATTGCGTGAGACAATTCAGCAGCGTCGTTTTGCCGGAGCCGGTACCGCCGGAGATCAGAACATTGGCACGGCAGCGTCCGATGATCTGCAGAATCTCCGCGCCTTCCGGCGTGATCGCTCCGAACTTGACCAACTGGCCCAGCGTCAGCTTGTCTTTCTTGAACTTGCGGATCGTCAATGCAGGGCCGTCGATCGCGAGAGGCGGCACGATGGCGTTGACGCGTGAGCCGTCGGCAAGGCGCGCGTCGCAGATCGGCGAGGATTCGTCGACGCGCCGGCCGACCTGGCTGACGATGCGCTGGCAAATATTCAGCAGCTGCTGGTTGTCGCGGAAGCGGATTCCGGTGCGCTGGATGCGGCCCGAGACTTCAATGAACACCGTTCCGGCGCCGTTGACCATGATGTCGGAGATGTCGTCGCGCGACAAAAGCGGCTCAAGCGGACCGTATCCGAGAACGTCGTTGCAGATGTCGTCGAGCAGCTCCTCCTGCTCGGCAATCGACATCACGATGTTCTTGATCGCGATGATCTCGTTGACGATGTCGCGGATTTCCTCGCGCGCCGACTCGCCGTCGAGTTTGGCAAGCTGGGCAAGGTCGATCGCTTCGATCAGGGCGCCGAATATCGTCGCTTTGACTTGATAATAGGTGTCCGACCGCCGCGCTTCGATTGCCGGCGCGGGCGGCGCCGGTTTGGCTGGCGCGAGCGGCGGCGAAGAAGCCGTAGGCGAAGATGCCTTGGGCGAAATGGCAGGCGCCGCACCGGAAGCTGGTTCCAGCGCGGCGGGCTTCATCGCCCGCGAATCGTTTTCTGTTCCGCTACGCTTACCAAACACGACGGCACTCCACGCGGGTAGCTTACTTCGCCCGCAGCTTCTCGATCAGGGGTGACAGGAACGAACCCCGTGGCTTTTTGGTCTCGCCGCGGCCTGTCAGCCGTTGCGCGATCTGCAGAAACATCTCGGTGGTGCGATGACCGGCGGAGATTTCCGCTATCATCTGCCCATTGTTGGCCGCCGAGCCGAACATTTGCGGGTCGAACGGAATAGCCGCGATCGGCTCGCTCTCAATTGCCTTGGCGAATTCGCTTGCGTTGATTTCCGGCCGCTTCGGCACACCGACCTGATTGAGGCAATACAGCGGCGCCCGGTCGTTGGGCCGCGATGCCTTCAGCAGGTCGAATATATTCTTGGTGTTGCGCAGATTGGCGAGGTCGGGCGCCGCGACGATCAGAATATCATCCGCGCCGACCAAGGCGCGCTTGGTCCATCCCGACCATTGATGGGGGACGTCGAGCACGATGCATGGCATCGTCGTTCGTAACGTATCGAAGATCGAATCGAAGGCTTCGACGCCAAAGTCGTAGACCCGCTCCAGCGTCGCCGGCGCCGCCAGCAGACTGAGGTGGTCGGTGCATTTCGACAGCAGACGGTCAATAAACGCGGTATCGACGCGATCCGGAGAGAATACCGCGTCGGCGATGCCTTGCGGAGGGTCTTGATTGTAGTCGAGGCCGGCAGTGCCGAAGGCGAGGTCGAGATCGGCGACGACGGAATCCAGCGAGAGGTCGCGCGCGATCGCCCAGGCGACGTTGTGGGCGATGGTGGATGAGCCGACGCCGCCCTTTGCGCCGACGATTGCGATGATCCGGCCGACGGCTTTTGCCTCCGGCGCCGAGAACAGACCGCAAATCGAGCGCACCACGCCGATGGCGTTGACCGGCGCAATTACGTAGTCGCTGACACCGCGGCGCACCAGTTCGCGATAAAGCGCAACATCGTTGACGCGCCCGATCACAACGACGCGGGTTCCGGAATCGCACACGGTTGCGAGTTGATCGAGGCCGGCAAGGATATCGCTGCGGCCCTCGGTTTCCAGGATAATCACGTTCGGAGTTGGAGCCGTGCGATAGGCTTCGATGGCGGCGGCCATGCCGCCCATTTGAATTTTGAGATGAGCCTTGCCGAGGCGGCGGTCTTCACCCGCCGATTGCACGACCGCAGCGGTTTCCACGGTCTCGCAAAAGGCTTGCACAGACACGCGCGGCGCTGGCGCAATGTGATCGTCCACGGGCAGCGGTGTGACGTCCGGCTGCTCTTCGGGATTCTGACGGGCGTAGTTGATCATTTGCCTGTATCGCTGAGTTTGGCCCTGTCGGATTCGGGATAGCTGGTCGTGGTCGTACTACCCTTGCGGTACTTTTCGAAAGCTTCCGTGCGTCGCGTAGTATATGCAGGGGTTTCGGACTGCGGCTGCACGAGGTCCGACGGATTGTCGACCATCGCCGCCATGTTGCGCTGGTAGGCGCAGCCAAAATTGTAGTACGGCTTGTTTTCGAAATAGCTCTTGTTCTTGATCGAGGGTCCGAGATCCTCAGGCCACAGGCCGCAGGGGCCGGCCACGGCTGAGATTTTCGGATAATTCAGCCGGATCGTCGCCATCTGACGCGAGTCTTGCGGATGATAGTGGCGGACAACAATCCCGCGCGGGGGCACGCCGGCCGCTGCGAGCAGCGCCTGAACTTCCCGGAACGCATCCGCAGCCGCACGCGCGTTTGGCGTGTCGACCGGCAGATCGGCATTGATCGCGCCGGTTCCTTCACGGAGCCAGGTTTGCGCCAGTCCCATGACGTCGGCGCGCTGTGAAGCCGAAAGACCGCCCCGCGCATGACCGACGAAGATGACGACCGACCGGTCGGCTTCCTGAATAGCGATAGGATGACGCTGGCGATAATCGTCGGGAACGCTCGCCGTCACGACTTCGTCAGTATGCGTGCAAGCGCCCAGCACGACTGCAAGACCGACAAGCGCTCCCGCGATGCGGTAGGCGCGATTGCGGTCGACGGGTATTCTGGCTGTCATCGTTTTCGTCCTCGTCCCGCCTCAGTCGGTAATAAAGCCATAGGTGCCGCGATAATTCCGGACCGGCTCGACGCGGCCCGGAATGCCGTAGATGCGATTGATGCTGCCCAAGAGATCGGCTTGCGGATCCGACGAACTCGCAAACCCATCATCCGGCCGCGACAGATCCTTCTGCGCAACGGCCCGAACGACGTAAGGGGTCACCAGCACCATCAGTTCGGTCTGGTTGTTGACGAAATCGCGGCTACGGAACAGCGAGCCGAGAACCGGCACTTGCGAAAGGCCGGGCAAGCCGTTGACCGCCTGCTTGGTCTGGTCCTGGATCAGGCCGGCCATCGCCATCGCTCCGCCCGAGGGAATTTCCAGCGTTGTTTCAGCGCGGCGGGTCTTGATCGAGGGAATCGTCGTTCCACCGGCACCGCCAAGCAAAGCGTTTTCGGTCGAGACTTCCGACACTTCGGTCATCACCCGCAGGCTGATCCGCCCCTCAGTCAGCACCACCGGCGTGAAGTTGAGCGAGATGCCGAATTTCTTGAAGCTGACCGTCTGGACGCATTGTCCGATAGCGCCCGCGGTCGTCGTTTGGCAGCTGACGCCGGTCGGAATTGGAAATTCGCCGCCTGAGATAAATGTCGCGGACTCGCCGGAGATCGCTGTCAGATTTGGTTCGGCGAGCGTCCGCACGACACCGGCGGTTTCCATCGCGCGCAGCGTCGCCTGGACCGACGGCGTCGAGCCGAACGACGTGCCAAGGCCATTACCGGGGACGAGCGGCGCACTGTTTGCGGTGAACGGGTTGGTGTTGTTGAATTTCACGACCGACGTGCCGTAGGTCAAATTGGCGCTGAGATCGATGCCCATCTGTTTGACGATGTTGCGTGCAACCTCGGCGATAGTGACTTTCAGCATCACCTGATCGCGGCCTCGGACCGCGATTGAATTGACAACTTTTTCGGCCCCACCCACCAGCCGTGCGGCCAAATCACCCGCCTGCTGCGCCTCGATTGGGCTAGCCGCCGAGCCCGACAGCATCACGCCGTCGCCGAGGCCTTCAATCTGAATGTCGGCATTCGGCAGCGTCTGCTTCAGGGCGGCGCGCGCGCCGTTGAGGTCCCGCTTGACGGCGATGTCATAGGCGGCGATCTGCTGGCCCGCGGAATCGAAAAACACAATGTTGGTCTGGCCGACCGCCACGCCGATGATATATGCGCGCTGCGCGGAACGGACGACAGCGTTCGCAATTTTCGGATCGGCGACCAGCACATCCTTGATGCTGAGCGGCAAATCGATCACGACGGATTTGCCGATGCCGAGTGCAAGGTAGCGCGCATTCATCTGTCCATCGGCGGCAACCGGCGCCACAGCGCGATAGTCGCTGGCCACGACGGGCGTCAAAGCCGGATTAAGTGTCAGCGCCGCGACAGCCGAGAACGACATGGCGCGGAGCACGATAGCCCGCATCAACAGGTGGTTCCCCCTGCATGTCATATCGGGCGTCCTTTCGCTCACTTCTGTGCCGTCGTCGGGCTTGAGACGCCGTAGCGAACCACATTGACGCTGTCGCCACGCTTGAGAGCTTGATGGTCGGTTGCTGCCGGCCAGGTCTGCCACTGCAGGTTCTCGGGCGCGACCGCCTGGCCAACGCCGATGTTGGACTTGGCAACGAGAACGTCCATGGTTTGCAGCTGCGCAACCGTCGGGAGAGGCTTGCTGTCAGACCCACTCGCAAGATATGCGGCAATGGCGCCGGCACCGACAGCGATGGTCAGGACGACAATGCGTGCGGTGCTCATACGCTTCACTTTCCACATAACGCCGCGACGCTTCCGCCGCCGTGACGGGAGTTGAGCAGCTATTCGTCAAAGCATGGTTAATTAGGCGTATCTAAATCGCCTTAACGCCGAGTTTACTCAGGCGCGATCAGCGCATGGCGAAGTGGGTCAGGTCGACCGCCTTGATCCATTCCGTCTCCGGGTAAATCATCAATGCGCCGATCGCGAGTGCGATGCCGTAGGGAATTCCGCTTTCCTTGGCGTGCAGCTTGAGCAGCCAGGCTTGGCCCGCGAACGGGTAGGGCAGCGGCCATTGCCGGAACTGGAGCAGCACCAGCGTCAAGGCGCCGCCGAACAGTGAGGCATAGAGCAGATAGTTCAGCAAATGGCCAAAGCCGAACCACAGCGCCGCTGCAGCCGCAACCTTGGCATCCCCGCCGCCGACCCAGCCCATGGCAAAGCAGGCAAAAGCCACCGCGAGGACGGCAGCGCCCGCCCCCACATGCGAAAAGATATCGTAAAGTCCCATGCCGCTCAGGAGGGCGAGAGCCAGGAAGCCCGCCGCAAGCGCCAGCGATACCCGGTTTGAGATCGTCATGGTGAAAAGGTCGCTAGCGGCTGCGAACGCCATCAGGGCCGGAAACAGCAGAAGGCGCGCGATGTCGAGGATCATGGGGTTACACGGCCCGTGCTGTTAACGCGAGGTCGGAGCATCGCCCGAGTCTAGCGGCGAGAGATGAACAATCGGGAAACGGTCCGGGGTATCACCAGATACTGGCAATCCGGCAGGCGAGAGCGAAAAGCGCCAGCACCAGCGCGAGGCAGACCAGTTCCACGGGCGCATCGTCCCGGCCGCCGGCCGGAACGGACGCCTTTCTTGCCGCCGCAGAGGCGGCATCGGGTTTAGGCATATTTACGGCATCCAAATCGGAAACGAAAAAGGCCCCGGATCCGCCGGGGCCTTTGATGCCTGCCTGTAACAGTCGCTTATTTCAGCGAGGTGTTGATGTCGGAGAACTTGCCATTCAGCTTGCCACCGATGCCGTTGACCACAGCGATGATCGCGAGCGAAATGCCGGCTGCAATCAAGCCGTATTCGATGGCGGTGGCGCCGGAC